>ERZ779855.1941-NODE-1941-length-12473-cov-2.351506_pt1 | contig 12473 bp, 9 predicted proteins | sample MGYA00511370_ERZ779855 | MGnify/ENA primary metagenome ERZ779855 (study PRJEB29588, sample SAMEA1967319) | human gut metagenome | biome: human gut; feature: human-associated habitat; material: faeces | place: Denmark | collected 2008/2010 ...
GTGCGGTAATCAGTTTGGTAGAGTCCCGGATACAAGTCGGAGAAGTCTTCTGCCGAGCGTTTCAGACTGCCATAAAGGGAGAACGTCCAATGATAATCCAGTTTATAGCGCAAATACATGGACGGATTGAAGAACAGGAACGAACGCTGTTGTGAGAAATACCGATCTGCTTTCAGAGGAAGCGAAAGTGTAGCCAGCCATTTTCCACGTTCCAGCTGGAAGTAGGGGGTAATATGCAATGACAGATGCGAAGCATTGAAATCATTGGGCTGTCTTGTCGGAGTATATTTCAGGGTAGCCCGTTCTCCTTGTATTCCTGCCTTATATTGTTGGGTAAATCCATCATACTTTCGTAGATATGCGGCACTGTTATCTGTGTAGAAGTTGTGCTGGTTGAATTTACTTTTTCCTTCTTCGAGTAGTAAGGATGCAGGCTGGTAAGCATACTGTGTCGTCGAACGAAATTCCCAGGTTCCGCTTTCCCGGTTTCGGATAAGATTGAAGTAGTTTCCGGCACTTAGCTGTGACGTTTGCAGAGTTTGTCCCAGTTCCTCCGAACGTCCGCGATTTATTTCTCCGTCTACGGTGAAGCGGTTGGATATATAATTCCGGCTGCTGTTATCTTCATAACGTAGTTCCAGATTAGCGATGTCACTTCTCAGACGATAATGGTAGGTTTCGTCTATTTGTATGGTATCTGTCGGTTGATAATAGATTTGGGTATTTCCCCGTTGCTGTCGGATTAGCTCATGAGTATATCCGGCTTGCAGGCGTAAGCTGCGGTCATCATTCCATTTGTACATACGGTTGCCGTTCAGGGTGTGGGTTTCATTGAATAATAAGCGATTCTTGTCTAATGGTGCGCTGATGCCCGGCTGGGAGAGAAAACCGGAAAGCGGAACTTGTTGCTGGCCATTTCCGGTCAGTTTGGTTTGCTCGTTGCTGAGGTCCTTGCCATTGTTATTCGTCTTGTAATTATAGACACTCTGTTTTCCTTTACCCAGTTGAAGGGCATTCAGTCTGCCTTCCCACAGGATTTTGTCGTTGTTGTTACTCCATCCGGTTCCCAGAGTACCATTTGCTATCCATTGCTCGCGTGCTTTCGGGTCGAGTTTCAGGTTCAATGCCACTTCGTCGGAATTGATTTTTCCTTTCAAGGCCTTTACTGACTGATAGTTCTCCATGATTTCCGCACTCTTTACGGCTTTGGCGCTCAGATTGTTGTTGATTTGGTTATAACGTCCGCCTGTCACGTCCATTCCTTCCACAAAGTAGTGGTCGATGGCTTTCCCTTTATACTTAACCTGTCCGTTTTCATCTACATCCACGCCCGGAAGTTTCTTCAATACATCCTTTATGTGCACATCTTTAGATGAAGCAAACTGTGCCAAGTCATATCTCACCGTATCTTTTCGGGTATTGATACGTCCGGGACGTATTTGTACTTCTTTTAATACGATGGCTTCCGGTTGTAGGCTGAGATTCAGGATTCCTGCCGCATTGATATTCCGCATTTCTCTCTTATAGCCTAACAAAGAAATATTGAGTTGCAGCATTCCGCTATGCTTCCACGGCAAAGAAAATTGTCCTTTGGCATCGGTCAATGCATAGTCTATCGTTGTGTTTCCGCGTAATACACTAATCATTACAGCTTCCAGCGGTTGATTGGTTTCTGCATCTGTTATCTTGCCGCTCAACGTCTGGGCGTAGGTAGACGACAAGAAACTAAAGAGAAACAGGAAAAATAGAATGATAGTTTTTTTATTCATACACTGCAATAATTGATTGTTTGGCAATTGAAGTTTGTTGAAATTTTTATACGATTATGGTGATTTCGTAATTTGTTGATTATCAATGCGTAAAAAGAGGATGTTTAAGTATACGACTGAATGGCATTCACTATACGACTGAATAGGGTTCAGTATACGACTGAAATGTATTCAGTATGCGATAGATTTCACGAATGCTTACGGGTGTGGAGAAATATTATCGTTCCAGTGGATTATAAGGAACGTTTTTCGGGTTCTTGGTTGCATTGCCGTGTTCATCACTAACCTTAACGGTGACGTTCGGCATGCTTCCGGTGATAAATCCTACCGGATCGGCATAATAACGTTCGTGCACTTTGTTGTATGCTTTGCGGTTCATCGGTTCGTGCTTCTTTCCGTCGAAAAGTATCGGCCGATATGTGTGGCATTGCTCTACACCTGTGGCAGTGAATGAATAATGCCCTTCACTGTCTTCGGCTTTCAGTATCAGTCCGGGCAGTCCGCAAAGCTTCCATGGACCTTCGCTTATGGGTATTTCTGCAGTAAACCATGCCGTCCATGTACGGCCTTTTAATTGACATTCGGCTTTGCTGCAAAGGTAGGAGAGGACACTATCGTTTTCTGCCAGTATCTTCCACTGCGGACGTTCATCCGTTTCTTCGCAACGCAGGCGCGTCATGCCTGCCACTTCATCGAGGGTCGTTACTTTTCCGGCAGGATAACCTCTGAAGGTTCGTTCGCTCAGTTTGCTTGTTCCGTATTGTTTCAGATGTTCATTAATCGTTTCCTGCGAGGCTTTATTGGCGAAGTCTACTGCCAGTACAGAGTCGCAAACATACTTGGTGTAACTGTAGAACTTAGAGAGATTTTTATCGACTTCCAGCATCATGGTTTCTTCCGTAACATTTTCCGGCTTTTCCGTATTACTGATACAGCGCGTTTCATATTGCACAAGGATTTGTGCTTCACCGATGGTATCATTCTGTATTTTCGTTCCATCAGAAACGATGATTTGTGCCTTCGCTTGTGATGCGAACAATATAGCGAGACACAGATTGAGGAAAATAATTCTTGCACTCATAGTTTTTACATTTTTAGAGGTTTTACATATTGCTTCCAGCGATTATTGTACTGCAAAACTATGCGGATTTTGCTTCAGAAGAGGCTGAAAGTTATTACTGAAATATTACTCAATGCATAATATCTGCCTCGCACGTACCTATATTTGCAAGCTAACTTCTACCTTTGCCGGTACTAAATGAAAGTCTTTCTAAGTGAGACTAAAAAAGAACAATTATGGAACAACGGATTAAGATCGTTTGGATATTCTCCATCGCATCGATACTGCTTATTACCTGCGGACAGGTCTACTGGTTGCGTAATCAGTATCAGTATATGAATGATGAACAAATCAATGGTATTTATGATTGCATCTTGCAGACCACCCAACAGTATGACTCTATCCGTACTCCCCAACCCAAAAAGGTGCTTAGCAATACCAATATGTTCTTCTATCACTTGAGCAAATCCATTGATTTGGAACACCGCACCACCATTGATGAAGTGATTTTGGGTGCTCTGAAAGGGCGGGACTTGGAGAGCTTGGGCCAAAAGAATATAGAAACTCTCAAAATAGAGCAGCAGGACTCTGCCAGTACAGATGATAAAGAGAGAGAGGCAAAGCGTAGGAAATGGGCATTGGCGTTAGACAGCCTTTTGCCGGAAGAGCGGCTCATTGCGAAGGATTCATTCAAAATCAATATGTCCGATAAAGATGCTCCTAATTTGAACTCTATTATTAATCTTTATCGTTTGGAGTTGGATGTGCCTTTTGCGTTGCAGCAATTTGATTCCTTGCTTGCCATACGTTTGGACGAACAAACGTTTACTACGCATCTGGTGGTTTCCGAAGATTCCATTTACCAGTGGAATGCGGAACTGAAACGGCAAGGTACATTGTTCAATCCATATATAGAAGTAATGTATCCTTATAATCCCCTGAAACGCCAGTTTGTGCTTGTTTCCGTGAAGGTTTCACCTCATGTGGTACTTGTGCGTATGGGTTGGCAGTTAGTGGGCAGTACATGTCTGATATTTCTGCTGGGGCTTTGTCTGCTGTTTCAGATAAAAACCATCTTGAAGCAACGGCGGATAGACGAACTGCGAAAAAGCTTTGTAAACACTATGATACATGAACTGAAACGTCCCGTCCAGGCTCTGAAAATGTGTATCGCCTTTCTCAATGACAAGTCTATGCGAACAGATGAGAAAGCGATGGATGAAGTGATTCACGATTCCATGTCCGAGCTGGATAACTTGTCGGCCTATCTTTCAAAACTACGTGATATGACGCGTGCCGATGATGAACACACGCAGCTTTCCGTCCGTACATTTGATATAAAGACGAGTTTGGAAAAGCTTGTCCGGCTTTACCATGTTCCTGAGGGTAAGGATGTTGCTATTGAAACCCATTTCAGTTCGGAGACTCTGGTAACGGCAGACCCGGTGCATGTTTCTAATATTATCAGTAATTTGATAGAGAACGCCGTAAAGTATTCGGGCAAGTCTGTGCATATTGTTGTAGATTGCCTTTTGCAGGATCACCAATTGACGATACGGGTGTCTGATGATGGCATCGGCATTCCGGTTTCCGAACAGAACCGTGTATTCGATAAGTTCTATCGGGGCAGTAATCTTCCCGACCGTTCGTTGCCCGGCATTGGTCTGGGGTTGAGCTATGTAAAGTTGCTGGTAGAGGCGCATCATGGAAGCATTTCTTTAAATAGTCAGGCAGGCAAGGGAACAATGATTGAAATTAATATTCCTCAATAAGTCCGTGCTAACCCGCATAATCCCTACTCTAAAATAACCAATGATATGAAAGCCTTGAAAATACTTTTTGCCGATGATGATTTGAAATATTCAATGCTGCTGAAGCGCTTTCTTGAGAAGGAAGGCTATGAAGTGACTTATGCCGGAAACGGGAAAATTGCTCTGGAACAATTTCCGCTCATAAAGCCTGATTTGGTATTGCTCGATATCAATATGCCCGGTTACAATGGCTTTGAAGTGGCTGAACGCATCCGCGAGATGGATAAACACGTCCTGATCTTTTTCCTTTCCGACCGTAGCGATAAGGCCGACCGCCTGCAAGGATTCCAACTGAAGGCGAACGATTATCTTGCCAAACCTTTCTATCCGGAAGAGCTGACAGCGCGTATCCGCGAGCGTTTCACTTCGCAGTTGTCCGGCGTGGCAGAGGATGAGATGTATGCTTTCGGCCATTCCGTATTCAATTACAGTACGAACGAGATTCGTACGGGAAATAGTAAGGTGCTGATTACTTCCCGTCAAGCCGATATCCTTCGCTTGCTTGCGCTGAATGTGAATAAGACTGTCAGTCGCGATACGTTGCTGGATGCTGTGTGGGGCACTGCCTCGTATGCCAACTCCCTTGCCTTGAATGTACAGATGTCCTATCTGCGGCGGTCGCTAAAAAACGACCCGAGCGTGAGGATTGAGTCGTTGATGAAAAAAGGGTATATGCTTGCCGTTCTCTGAAAACATCTTTATCTTTGGATTGTTATACAAACAAGACACTTCAAAAAAAAGAGAGCTTATGATGAGTTTAGGAGGATGGATGAATAAAGTCTTGATAGGTTGGGGGATAGACCCGAAGTTTGCCGATATGTTTGACGAGACGATTATTGCACTGCTGATGGTGGGGCTTTCGATAGGGCTGGACTATTTGTGCCAGGCAATCTTCGTTGGCGGTATGAAGCATTATACCCGGCGCTCTCCCCATCAGTGGAATACGTTGCTGATGAAACGCAGGGTGATACACCATTTGATACATATTCTGCCGGGAATCCTCATCTACTACCTGCTGCCCATGGCCTTTGTGCGTGGAAAGGAGATGCTTGAGTTCTCACAAAAGGTGTGTGCTGTCTATATCATTGTGGCGGTGCTGCTTACTATTAACGGCTTGTTGCTGGTACTGCTCGATGTTTATAACATGAAGGACAAGCAGAAGAACCGTCCGCTGAAAGGCTTCGTGCAGGTATTGCAAGTGCTACTGTTTTTTATCGGAGGCATCATAGTGGTTTCAGTGCTGATAGGCAAGTCTCCTATGACCTTGTTTGCCGGTCTGGGCGCATCTGCGGCTGTACTGATGCTGGTATTTAAGGACAGCATTCTGGGGTTTGTAGCCGGCGTGCAGCTCTCTGCTAACGACATGTTGCGGATAGGGGACTGGATAGCGCTGCCGGGTGGCGTTGCCAATGGAGTTGTAGAGGAGATTACGCTGAACACGGTCAAGATACGCAACTGGGACGAAACCATCTCGACCGTACCACCGTATACCCTGGTGAACAACTCCTTCCAGAACTGGCGCGGCATGCAGGAAAGTGGCGGGCGACGGGTAAACAAGAATATCTTTCTGGATATGACTACCTTGAAGTTCTGCACTCCGGAAATGCTGGATAATATCCGCAAGGAAGTCCCCTTGATGGCCGACTATCAGCCTGCAGAAGGAGAGGTGCCAACCAATGCGCAGCTCTACCGTATCTACATCGAACGCTATTTGTGCAGCCTGCCGGTGGTGAACCAGGAGATGGACTTGATTATCAGCCAGAAGGAACCCACGACGTATGGGGTACCCATCCAGGTATATTTCTTCTCTCGCAACAAGGTATGGAAAGAGTACGAGCGCATTCAGTCCGACATCTTCGACCACTTGCTGGTGATGGTACAGAAGTTTGACTTGAAACTGTATCAGTATTCCGACTAATATATCAACCGGAACTCCGCATATACAGGCAAGTGGTCGCTGTATCCTCCTTGATACTTCATCCCGTAGTAGGTGCGGAAGGGTTGCTGCCCTCCGTATTTCTTGTCTCTTGTCAGTAGGAAGGGCAGGCAGAATACGTCTGCCTTCGCTTCCTCTGTATATAGCGGTGCGTGTTCTTGCAGCAACGTACCCGATACGATGATGTGGTCCAGCAGTCCCCATTCTCCTTGATACTTGTAGCTGCCGAAGTGCTTGCGTGTCTTGGTTTTTCTTGCCAGTAGATGGTAAAGTTTTTGTGGACGTAGAGAGTCTTGCAATGTTGACGGTGCTGCTGCCTCCAACACCTCCTTTATCGATTTATTCTCCGGATAATCGTTGAAATCCCCTAAAAGGACAATTTGCGGATGTCGGCGTATCGTGTATAGGCTGTCTATGGCATGCTTCACCTTTCGGGCAGCCAGTAGCCGGTAAGGTTCAGACTCTCTTGCCCCTCCCGAACGGGATGGGAAGTGAGCTACCAGTACATCAAGCGTATCCCGGTTCAGCAACAATCCGCTGACGTGAAGAATGTCCCGTGTGGGACGGCTATTCTTCCGGGGCTTGTCTACGGGGAGGCTCTGATAGGAAAGCAGTTTGAAAAGATTACGTTGATAAAGCAGCGCTACGTCGATGCCGCGTTCGTCGGGAGATTGTGTCATCACATACCGGTAGTCTGCTTCGCGCAAGGCAGAGTAGCGGGTAAGGTCGCGCATCACACTGTCATTCTCCACCTCACACAAGGCAACAAGGGCGGGCGGCGTCCATCCTCCGGTGGCGATGATGACGCGGGCTATATTATCCAGTTTCTTTCTGTATTTAGAGTAATTCCAATGCCGGGTGGCATCCGGCAGGAACTCGTAGTCATTCTTTAGTGTGTCATGTCGGAAGTCGAATAGGTTTTCTACATTGTAGCTTACTATCCGAAACGTGAGGGTATCTTTTCCTTCTTGCCCGTACAGACTGATGTACGGGCAGAGAAGGAAGAGTATAACTCCTATCTTATGGATAACGTTCATACAAACGATTCCCGTTCCCCTTTAAGGAACGCGGGATATTTATTTCACCGGAATGTGCTTCAGTATATCCAGCAGATGGTCCCAGAACTTCTGTACGGTAGGAATCAGCATCCGTTCGTCGGGAGAGTGCACACCCTGCAGGGTAGGTCCGAAGGAAATCATGTCCAGTGCCGGGTATTTGTCAAGGAACAGTCCGCATTCCAAACCTGCATGGATAGCTTTTACCTTGGCATCTACACCGAACAAACGTTTGTAGGACTCAACAGCCACTTCCAGGATTTCTGAATGCGGGTTGGGCTTCCAGCCCGGATATCCGTCGCCGAAAGATACGGCTGCTCCACCCATTTCGAATACAGTACGCACCATATTGGCAATGTCTTGTTTGGAGGAGGCGGTAGAGCTGCGCTGGCTGGTCTCGATACGGATGATATGGCCGGGCTTCATCTTTACGGAGGCCAGATTGGTGGAGGTTTCCACCAGTCCCGGAATGTCTTGGCTCATGGCATACACACCGTGGGGTGCGGCATAGATGGTTTGCAACAATCGCTTGGCGGTATCTTTGTCAATGGCTTTGGGACGGGCTGCTTCCGATTCGAGCACGAATTGGAGGTCCGGGTCAACGACGGCATATTCTGCCTCCACTTCGGCGGCAAAGACATTCAAGTCTGTGCGCAGAGCATGCTTGTCGGCATCGGGTATGGCAATTACCGCGTGTGCTTCGCGGGCAATGGCGTTGCGCAGGTTACCGCCGTCTATTTCGCAAAGGTACATGTCGTACTTCTGGGATGTCTGGCTCAGGAAGCGGTTCAGCAGCTTGTTGGCATTGCCGCGCCCCAGGTGTATGTCGCCGCCGGAGTGTCCGCCTTTCAGCCCCTTTACCTGCACTTTGCAGCAGAAATATCCTGCCGGTACGTCCACTTCCCGGTAGGTGAATTCGGCAACGGAATCTATACCTCCTGCACAGCCGATGAAGAGCTCGCCTTCATCCTCGGAATCGAGGTTCAGCAGAATGTCTCCGTTCATGAAGCCTTCTTTCAATGCAAAAGCACCGGTCAGTCCGGTCTCCTCGTCCACGGTGAACAGGCATTCGATAGGGCCGTGCTCAATGCTGTCGTCGGCAAGGATAGCCAGTTCGGTGGCTACACCGATGCCGTTGTCGGCTCCCAAGGTTGTACCTTTGGCTTTCAGCCATTCACCGTCAATTTCGGTTTCGATAGGGTCGGTCAGGAAGTCGTGCTTCACGTCGTTGTTCTTTTCACATACCATGTCGATGTGCGATTGAAGTACGACAGTCTTGCGGTTTTCCATACCCGGAGTAGCGGGTTTCTTTATCAGAACGTTTCCGGCTTCGTCCACCTTTGTTTCCAACTTATGTTTTTCTCCGAATGCTTTTAAGTAAGCAATGATTTTCTCTTCCTTCTTCGAAGGGCGCGGCACTTGGCAGATTTCCTCAAAATAGTGAAATACACCAGCCGGTTTCAAGTCTTTTTTTTCCATAATTATCTGAATTAGCGGCTGCCTTACATGTGTTTATGCAGCCTTCATTATCAATTGTCAAATATCAATTCTCCATTAAATTAACCACTTATTGCTAAATATGGTTAAATTGATTGACTATTTTATTCCCCTTTCTCTTTTTTTAGAGTAAAAAAGGCGAGTTAGTCCAACCAAAGCCCTATATTTGCACCCACAAAAATAGTAAAAACACTATTTTCATGTAACAAAATTAATGGAAATGCTTGATACAATATTGATAACTCTGTTAATAGTTGCTATTTGCATTGTTTTATTGGGTGTGAAGGTCTTTTTTGTGAAAGGCGGGAGATTCCCTAACGGGCATGTCAGTGGCAATAAGGCAATGCGCGATAGAGGTATCGGTTGCGTGCAGTCGCAGGATAGGGAAGCGCAACGCAAGTCCCGTTTTTCCATTGATGAATTGGAAAAAGCCTTAAACGATAGTATGAACTAATTTTAAAAAACAATATTTATCAATTATGAAGAGATTAAACTACCTCATGAACGGTCTGGCAGCTCTCGCACTGATCGTTTTATTTGCTCAATGTGCCGGCAATACTGATAAACAGACAACAAACGCTCCTGCACAAGCCGGCGGATTATCGGAAATGAAAATTGCTTATGTTGAAATAGATACGCTTTTGGCAAAATACAACTATTGCATAGACTTGAATGAGGCTATGGTGAAGAAGGGCGAGAATGTCCGTCTGACATTGAACCAGAAAGCCAGCGAACTGGAGAAGCAGAAGCAGGAATTCCAGACAAAGTATCAGAACAACGCTTATCTTTCTCAGGAGAGAGCGCAGCAGGAATACAACCGCATCGCAAAGTTGGAGCAGGATTTGCAGAACCTGAGCAACAAGCTGCAGTCTGAACTGATGAGTGAGAATGAAAAGAACAGCCTGCAACTGCGTGACTCTATCAATGCTTTCCTGAAGGAGTACAATAAGACAAAAGGTTACAGCATGATTATCAGCAATACGGGTTTTGACAACCTGCTCTATGCAGACAGTGTCTACAACATCACCCGTGAGATTCTGGATGGTCTGAATGCAAGATACTCTTCTCCGGTGAAGAAATAATATTTATCCTATGATATAAAAAAGGATGTACTGAAAAGTACATCCTTTTTTTATAGGCCTCTTCCCCCGCCTCCTCCCTACGGGGGAGGGGCTAGGGGAGAGGCTTTTAATGCTCCGATTGTACGCTTTACCCGCTCCGCAGTAGTGACGGTATGTGTATATTCATCAATATGTACCGTTCCTCCCATAGAGACGGCGGAATTATGATAGAGCATGGAGCTTTCGATATTTTCCCTGGCGGAGAAATGAAACTCGCGGATACCGGTTTCTCGGGCAATGTGGGCTATGTTGGTTTCATTCACCCCACAGCCTGCCAATAGGATGATTCGGTCTGATGCTTGTTGTTGGAGCTCTTTCAAAAGGGGAATGCCTTGCTCTGCTGTAGATTGCTGTCCGGAAGTTAGGATGCGGTTGCATCCTAATTCGATAATATCTTCTATCGCTTTTCGTGGATTTCTGCATACATCGAAAGCACGGTGGAAGGTGACGGACATCCCTTGTGAGGCTTTCATAAGCTGCTCCATCAATGGAATGTCTACATCTCCTTCTGCCGTCAGGCAACCGAACACGACTCCGTCAGCGCCTAGGCGGCGGGCATTCTCTATGTCTTTCAGCATGATGCGCTGTTCGGTGGAGGAATAAAATCTCCTCCGCGGGGACGGACAATGATATGCAATTTGGTCTGTTGCAATGCTTCCCGTGCGATGAGGATATCACCGTATGAGGGGGTTGTCCCCCCCTCGGGGATGCCTGCGCACAGTTCCACCCGGTCTGCTCCGCCGGCTTGTGCGGCAATACAACTCTCTACGGAGTTGGCACAAACTTCAAACTGATAATCTTTCATTTTGTAAAGTTATGGTTGTGGTGCAAAAATAAGAAAAGGGTGAATACGAATTCACCCTTTTCTGCATTTATTTTCTTTTCTGATGTTACTTTGCGTAGCTCACTGCACGTGTCTCACGGATAACGGTAATCTTCACCTGACCCGGATAAGTCATTTCGTCCTGAATCTTCTTGGCGATTTCACCGGAAAGGTTCTACGTCTGCTTGTCGGCACTCTTGTCTGCACCGACAATGACACGCAACTCACGGCCTGCCTGGATGGCATATGTCTTTGTCACTCCCGGATAGGACATGGCCAGTTGCTCAAGGTCGTTCAGGCGCTTGATGTATGCTTCTACAATTTCGCGGCGTGCTCCCGGGCGTGCTCCTGAAATGGCATCGCATACTTGTACGATGGGGGCCAGCAGGCTGGTCATTTCCACTTCGTCGTGGTGGGCACCGATGGCGTTGCAGATGTCCGGCTTTTCCTTGAACTTTTCCGCCAGCTTCATACCATAGAGTGCATGCGGCAATTCCGGTTCCTCATCGGGTACCTTACCTATATCATGCAGCAGTCCGGCACGTTTTGCTTTCTTCGGGTTGAGTCCCAGCTCTGATGCCATCACAGCGCAAAGATTGGCTGTCTCGCGTGCATGCTGCAAAAGGTTCTGGCCGTATGAAGAACGGTATTTCATCTTACCGATAATGCGGATAAGTTCCGGATGCAGACCGTGGATGCCCAGGTCGATAGTAGTGCGTTTACCGGTTTCGATGATTTCCTCTTCTACCTGCTTGCGTACTTTGGCAACTACCTCTTCGATGCGTGCCGGGTGGATACGTCCGTCTGTTACTAACTGGTGCAATGCCAGACGTGCAATCTCACGGCGAACCGGGTCGAAAGCTGACAATACGATAGCTTCCGGAGTATCGTCTACCACAATTTCCACACCGGTGGCAGCTTCCAGGGCGCGGATGTTGCGGCCTTCGCGACCGATGATACGTCCCTTGATTTCATCTGATTCGATGTGGAATACGGTTACTGAGTTTTCAATGGCTGTTTCCGTAGCCACGCGCTGGATGCTCTGTATCACGATGCGCTTGGCCTCTTTGCTTGCTGTCAGTTTGGCGTCGTCCATGATGTCGTTAATGTAGGATTGGGCCTGCGTTTTGGCTTCTTCCTTTAGGGATTCTACCATGCGCTCTTTGGCTTCTTCGGCAGAAAGTCCGGAGATAGCTTCCAGTTTTTCTATTTCCTGGCGCTGCATGTGCTCCAGTTCTTCTTTCTTCTTGTCTACGATGGACAGCTGGGCTTCCAGATTTTCTTTCACGGCTTCTGCTTCCATCTTCTTGCGCTGGATTTCTTCCTGGCGTTGGTTCAGTACCAATTCACGTTGTTTCAGCTTGTTTTCTGCCTGCTGTATCTTTTGGTTACGTTGGGCCA
>ERZ779855.1953-NODE-1953-length-12415-cov-13.287540_pt1 | contig 12415 bp, 9 predicted proteins | sample MGYA00511370_ERZ779855 | MGnify/ENA primary metagenome ERZ779855 (study PRJEB29588, sample SAMEA1967319) | human gut metagenome | biome: human gut; feature: human-associated habitat; material: faeces | place: Denmark | collected 2008/2010 ...
TAAACAGGAAGCCGATTGCCGACTGGTTCAGGGAGCAATGGCACAGGCTTAGATATGGAGCAAGAGTGCCGCAACAGGAAGAAAGAAAAAGTAGAGGATTCAAATTATAATAGAAGCAATTTGATTAGTAATCTAAAAGCACTCCGATAACGATTAGAGTGCTTTTAGATTGTTTATCATTAATTATCAAAGCAAGTGCAGTTTAAGATTTTACTGAAGTTTGCATTAATAAAGAATATACTACAGCTGATATATGCGCAACATATTGTGACGCTTGTGATTCATTTCCCTTGAAATCCTTAACAAATACCGCTAAGGTATAACTGATATTATTAGGCAGACATATATAGGCAACATCATTGTGAGCTGCAAGAACACCATTTTCATTAACATAACCTGAACCTGTCTTATGCGCTATAACAACCCCTTCTTTATCAAGAAGTGGAGCTGCTATCCTATCTACACCTGTTTTGCATTCTTTTAACGTATTCTTAATGAAACTTTGTTTCTCATCATCGATAAGACCTTCAGTAAACAAACGATTCATCAACATTGCAGCACCAAGAGGAGATGTATAGTTAGAGTAAGCCTTGTTATGGTCAGCCGACATTTCCTCTTCCGTATAAGCTATCTGAAAACTTGAACGAGGAATGAGTGTGGCTATAAAACTATCTGTTTGAGCGACATTAACCATATCCTTAAACATAAGGTTGCTTGCATTGTTGTCACTCTGAGTAAGAGTATAACGCAGCAAATCTCTCACTGTCAATGATATGACTGGCCCTGAATAATCTTTCAGCATAGGACTCCAAGTCTTTGGGTCAAGTTTATCCCTATTTATATTTACTAAGGTATCAAGTGAAATTCCTTTATTGTCAAAGTCATTACAAAGAGCTAATGCCTGATGAACCTTAAACACACTCATCATAGGATAAACACTCTTATTATTGACCTTAACCGTATCTCTGTTATTAACAATAACCGCCACACCAATTTCGCCAGGACAAGCTGAGACAATTTGAGAAATGCTATCAGTCAAAACATTTGTTAAAGGAGGATTTGCGCTATCTTTTGTCGCTGATTTATGGAACAATGAAAATACCAAGATGAAAATGCAAACTAAAGCTATACTCAAAACTACGATTTGTTTTTTTCTGTTTTTTTCCATGTTTATATTATTTATATTTGTTTGACGAGAATATCTTTATTTGCCGACAAAGGTACATAACTTTACGGAAAAATATGTTTCTAAAATATATAAATAGACAGCTGTGGGGAAAATGTGGGGAAAAATTAGATAATTAAAAAGGCTAAATGACTGGAAATAATCACTTAGCCTTTTAATCCGTACCCAGACCCGTACTTCGTAATTGCTGCGCCCATCATTCAAGACTGTCAAATCGGGTCTTTCCTGTCAAGCCAATGATGCCTATGCGTATGCCAAACACATGGATTACGGATTTCTCGTTCCGTGAACAAACACTTTATCCGCAACTCTGCTATGTGGTGTATTGGCTTAACTCCATTTCTATGGGCAACACTTTTGTTGCAGATTTCAAGCAGCTTTTATCGAAATACCCATCAGTAAGAACTCGTTTATTAGGCTTTCCTCATAATTGGGAACAAGAGCCTTTGTGGAGATAAAATAATTGCCCTGTTTCTTAAAAAGCACTGGGGCAAACCAGCTCCGTCTTTAATTGTTTCCAATAAATGGATTGTTTCAAGCCCCTATAGAAAGAGAACAAAAATTCCTGTGTGAAAATTAATCTACGACAAGGAGCAAGCAAGGAGCAATATCAAACAAAAATCAATACCTTTGCAGTACATATGAGATAGACCAAAACAAAAGTGGAATATCGGAAACGAATAGCAAGGAAAAGAGAAGAAACGACCCAAGTTGATGTCCTTTTTGAGTTAATAATCAATAAAAGCGTTAAATCTTCACCTTTTAGAATGTGCAATTAAAAATAACAACCATATTTCTGACTTATTATCTATAAAATATTGAGTAATAATCGGTTGTAAATACATTAACTTGTACTTCAGTAAAGACAATTGTAATACCTCCCAATATTAGCCTTATAGGTTTTAACCCTTTTGTTGGTTGTGAAATAGAATCTGTTATTTGTGAAACAATGTTTTATATTATCAAAGATGATGTGTTGTTTGATAAAAATATGCATTGCATAATATCATGCTTAAAGAAAAAGAATACTTATGAAATACCTCCATCTGTATTATTAATAGGTAATTTTGCATTTAGTGGTTATTCCTCTTTATGTGATTTAATAATACCTTCTTCTGTTACCAGTATTGGTAATAGTGCTTTTAGTGATTGTAGTTCCTTACGTGAATTGGTTGTCCCTTCTTCTGTTACCAGTATTGGTGATAGTGCTTTTAGTGGTTGTAGTTCCTTACGTGAGTTGATTATCCCTTCTTCCGTAACGAGTATCGGAGAATATGCTTTTGAGTTTTGTAAATCCTTACAATCTATCATCGTTCCTAAAGGTCAAACCGCAAGATTTAGAGAACTATTAAAAAATACAGGTTGTGATCTCTCAATAATTAAAGAACAAGACGAATAAAAATAAACTTATGATAATAATAGAATCGAAAAAAAAGAAACCCGAAAATATATTGAAAATATATCCTGATGCAGTACTTTGTGATGTAACAAGTAAGGCAAAGGATAGTCTGATAAAACTTAGTCCTTTCTATCCGCATGGAGGAATACCGGTACCATTCAGTGATGGTTATACAGCAACTTGTGTGGAAGCGATTTGGCAAGGACTGAAAGTCTTTGAAAATAGTGATATAGATATAAATATGTTTCGAAATGATACGATGAAGAATATAAAAAGGACTGTATGCAAATATGGTACTCCATTAGGGCATAGAAAAGGTGTGAACGGAACAGAACTGTTGGATTATCTTGAAGCCCGTAAGCAGATATATATTCCCGCTTATCGCTGGGTATTGGAAAATAAGGTTTATGGAATTATAGAAAAACTTCGTCTGGCTTCTAAAACCAAGACGATAGTTCTGCTTGATTATGATACAAATAGTGATGTAGAAAATCTGAAGAAACCACTTTCTCATGCCTCGCTTATAAAGGCGTATGTAGAGGGGGCATATCCGTATGAGGATGCAAAAGGGATTGAAACGCTACATGAACAGAAAATAAAAGATGATTCTCCGCAACAATTGAGTATCGAATGGTAAAACACTGAAAATTTTAAGCTATGAATAAGAAAAGTAACTGGCAGGAATTTAAAAACATAATAGAAGAAAAAGGTATAAAAAAACTTTATCATTTTACTGACCGTGACAACCTGGAATCTATAATAAAAAACGGTGGACTTTATTCATGGGCAGACTGTGATGAAAAAGGTATATCTATTCTCAAACCAGGAGGTGGTGATTTGTCTCGATCACTTGACGCAAGAGACGGATTGCAGCATTATGTGAGAGTAAGTTTTGTAAAGGATCATCCCATGATGTTTGTTGCGATGAACGAGCATCGTATCTCAAATCCTGTTGTTTTGGAGATAGACCCTGAGGTTGTATGGTGGCAGGATAGTCTATACTGCAACAAGAATGTTACACGCAATGATGCAAACTATGGCGGTAGTGTAGAACATTTTAAGCAAGTTCACTTTGATACTGTATTAAAAAACAGATATTTTGATTTAGCTGAGGAAGAAAGACCTTTCTATAATGCAGAGGTAATGGTAAAAACCTTCATCCCTATACAATACATTACGAATATAGGAAATTTCGGATACATCATTCCTTCAAATTCTAATAAGATGCAAACGAAAACTCCATATACGGCACAAATTACCCGAAATACTCCTACAGCATTTATATTTATGATAGACCAATCAGTTTCTATGCAGAAAGAGACACAACTTTATGGTGAAACAATGGCCATGTCAGAAGCTGTAGCAAGGATAGTGAATCATCAAATTAATGAACTTGTTTTACGCTGTATCAAGGGAAGTGAAACCCGTGATTATTATGATATTGCAATCATAGGATATGGGGAAAATGCATATAGTGGTTGGAAAGGCGAATTGGAAGGCCGAGATTTTGTGAAACCTTCTGAATTAAAGGAACATCCATATAAAAAGACTACTATCAAAAAAGAAACAAGAACTCGTAAAGGAATTAAAGTGGTTGAAGTCGAAGAAGTACAATGGATTGAAGCAGATGCAACTAAAAGTTGGACAAGAGTACACCATGCTTTCGATAAAGCCAAGCAATTACTTCAAAATTGGATGACTGAGCACCACGACAAAGATTGCTATCCTCCAACTATTATCAATATTACAGATGGAGAATTTAATGGAGCGTCTAAGGAACATGTTCTTCAACAGGCAAACGAGTTGAAATCTATGTTTACTAATGATGGGAATGTAATTCTTTTCAATATCCATATATCTGCAAACAAAGGAATGAGTGTGACTTGTCCTGCAGATAAGAAAGAAGTCTCGTCAAATGTACTTGCAACAACTTTATACGAATTGTCAAGCTTATTACCGGAACGGTATTCTGATAGGATTGCAGATCTACGTAATGACACTATCCCATCAAATAGATATACAGCCATGTCAGTAAATGCTGATATGTCAACACTTATTCAATTAATGGATATCGGTACACCAACAAACATTAGTCAAAACAAATGAGAGCATTGTCTATATCAAAGCTTGGTCAAGGTTGCGTGAATGAAGATTATGCAATTGCCAATACAAAACTTATAGCTGTTTCCGATGGTGCAGGTGGTGGCGGAATATACGCTGACAAATGGTCAGAATATTTGATTTCCAACTTGCCGGAAAGTCCTATTCAGTCTTTTGAAGAACTCGATGAGTGGATAGAAAAAATTTGGGAATTATTTTATAATGATTGTGAGAAACTGGCAAAAGAAGCTGGCGGCATGGTACTTAATAAATTTTATGACGAAGGCTCTTTTGCAACACTTACTGCGGTTTGGTATAAAACAGACAAAGCATATTGGGTTGCTTATGGTGACAGTGTGGCTTTCTGTTACAGTCCTACAACATGTAAATTACAACATTCATTTACATCAATCGTAGATTTCAATCTACCTCCATACCTTATCAATTATAAGGATGAATTGAAGGTTGCAGGCTTTCGCAGTGGAGAATTTGAATTAATGAAAGGTGATATTATTTTTTGTGCGAGTGATGCATTGTCTCATTATATCATCATGATGTATGAACTTTCAAATTGTAGCGAATATGTAGATGAACTACAAAAAGCTGAAAAATCAGGAAGTAAGGAAGCTTCATATATAAAGAATGCATCAAACATAAAGATAGATTTCTACAATGATGTATTGAAGAAATTAATTAACTGTAAAAATAATTATATATTTGAGCGTCATCTAAAAAGAGTTTACAATAATAAGTTGATTGCATTAGATGATTATTCATTTGCATATACAATGGTTTAATTATGAACTACCCACTGATATCTGAATATGTCGAGTCTATAATGAATGCAGAAGACAATTTTAATGAATTGTCTTACCTTCGTCCTGTTTTGAATGAAAATGGAAGCCCTATTATGAGTAGTGGTAATCTTGCTGTAGTATTCAAGATGACTGACGGTAATAAAAACTATGCTGTTAAATGTTTTATCAAAGATCAGGAAGAAAGAACAGAAAGATATAAACTTATTTCTGATTATCTAAAATCCATAGAATCAGAGTATATAGTCTCTGTTAAATATATAGAAAATGAGTTGTTTGTTGACACAAAACAAACAGATGTGTCAGAATTTCCGGTTCTATTAATGGAATGGGTTGAAGGGCAAACTCTATCTTCATGCTTAAATGATGCATATAATACTGCTTGTAGCTATTGGAGTACATCTGGGGACGGAGAATATGTATATTATGAATTAATCCGTCTATTGAATAGTTTTCTAAGAATGACATCTTGGCTTCTAAAGCAGCCTTTTGCACACGGAGATCTAAAGCCTGACAATATAATTGTTAATCAAAATGGTGCATGTGTTCTTATTGATTACGATGGAATGTTTGTACCAACAATGGAAGGAATGCAAAATGTAAATATGGGAACCATAAATTTTAGGTATCCATTTGATGCATATTCAAAATTTGATGAACGAATCGATAATTATGCAATTACATTGATAGCTTTATCAATTCAGACATTTATAATTGATATTGGTAAAGTGGAAGAATGCTTAGATTATTGTGTGATTAGTGAAAATGAGGTTTATAAATTAAACCAAATCTCTTTACTACAAGATAAGAAATTTATTTCAGATAATAATTTTAAGGAATTATTTGCTTTATATTTGCATACTTTAGCAAATAATAAATTATCATCGTTATACTTTGATGAATGCATTTCTAATATCCTTATACCAAATGATTTTGATATTTATAATACTATTGTATCTGAAGAAGAATTAAATCATTGTTGGGAGGATGATTATGGGGTAAAATATAGTCTTGATGGAAGACGAGTTTTAAAAGCTGATTCTCAATTGGAAGGAATAGATTATGAAATTAAAGAGGGTACTCTTATAATTTGTGACCAAGCATTCCAGTCTATAAATTTAAATAGTATAAGACTGCCTTCATCTGTCATTTCAATTGGTGATCGTGCGTTTGCCAATAACGATAATATGATTTCATGTAATATACCGTCTTCCGTACGATATATATATGATAACAATCCGTGGGGAGGGTGTTTTAATATTAAACAAATGGAATGCCATTCTCCTTACTATGCATTAGATAATGGTATTTTATATACTTCTGATTATTATACTGCAATTGGGTTTATTTATTGGCAACCAAAGGTGAAAATAGATATGCGTACTCGTAAAATTGCTGGTAATGCATTTTGGTCCTCACGTCGCAAATATGATGAATTTATTAAGACTGTAGATTTAAGTAATGTAAATAATATAGGAAGTGCATCTTTTTTTAATTGCAAGTCAGCTTCAATAAAGATTTCTAATAAGGTCAAAAAAATAGGAGAAGGTTGTTTTTCGGGCTGCAAAATGTTAAATGAAGCAGATTTATCTAACATAAAATCTATACCTAAGGATTCATTTACAAACTGTAGTGGGCTGAAAAATATAATATTCTCATCTGAATTACTAGATATTGAAGATAACGCATTTAGTGGCTGTTCATCATTATCCATGGTAGAAGAGCCTAAATCAGTAACGTATATTTCTGAAAGTGCTTTCGATAATTGTAATTTATTAAGTAAGTTAGATGTTGACTCATATAATAAAAATTACAAATCCATTGATGGAGTATTATTTAATGCAACAGTGTCTCGTCTTATAAGATATCCAATCAATATCGAAAGAAAAAATTATGTAATACCATCAACTGTTATAGAAATAGCAGATAGAGCTTTTAAAGGATGTAAGTATCTAGAAAAAGTATTTGGAGAAAAAGAATTATATTTTTGTGGAATAGATGTTTTTAGAGATTGCAATAATATTAATCAATGTTCATTAAGGATATGTCATGATGCTCCTTTAGAATCAATATACAATCTTGGAGCTTTTCTTTTTCAAATTAAACAACCTACTGATGACAGCAAAGAACGAGGTTATAATCTAATATTAGAAGCTGCAAATAGAGGATTACTAAACGCAGAGTGGCATATGGCACTTATATTTAATGATAATGATTCTGATAAGAAACAATACGATGAACAATATATTTTTTGGTTGGAGAAAGCTGCTAAACATAATCATATCAATGCAATATATCAGTTAGGTATAGAACTAATGACGGGTAAGAAAATTCAAAGTGACTTCAAAAGGGCATTTACTCTACTGAATCAATTAGAAAACAATCTTATTACAGCTATGAAACTTAAAGGAAAATTTTTTGCTCCCCTTGCTTTTTTGTATGAATACGGATTGGGCGTAATAAAAGATACCCAAAAAGCATTTTCACTTTATGAAAAGGGTACTGTCTTTTCTGATAATAATGCAGAGTATAATCTTGCTAGGTGCTATGAAAAGGGTATTGGAACACAAATAAATCTTTTCAAGGCCCAAGAATTTTATTCAAAAGCAGCAAAACACAAACACCCTAAGGCAATGAAAGCATTAGAGTTGGTTGATATTCTTATAAATGAGCAAGATTTAGATGAACTTCCTTTTTAATAGGAATTATTGTAATTTTACGCTTACTGGGACGGGTGGCCAAGCCCTCTGGCGCTGGCCGTTTCCCGACCGATGAGTTTTCTCATAAGAAACAATGCGTGACACAGTTTATTTTACACTACCGATATAATGGGCAAGATAACTATCTTTTTATTGAATGTTCATCATCAACCTCATCATAGTTATCTCTATGTCCAACTTCCCACTCACGTTTTTCGCTATGACTACCACCACCTGCATCATGCAGTTTGGATTTGCCAGCAAAACGTGAAATAGACTTTGTTGGTTGCTGGGGGTTATGTTGTTCAATTTGTTTCACAGATTGTTTCAATCTTTCAAGATTGAAGTTTTCTTTAGTAAGATTTATAATGATATGCTGCTTGAAATTAATGGCATAAGTTGCATCCTCTTCCTGACGGATAGTGAAGCCTTCTTCATGCAGTCGGTTTCTGACTGAGGAAACTGTTTCATCATTGAATATCTCACGCAACCGATTCACAGCATCAGTGTAGTAGTGTGTTCTTTCCAGAGATATATCTACCAGATCTGTCCGGGAAACCTTAAAAATCTTACAAAGCAAATCCCGTTCAGCCTCAGTAGTCGGACTGAACATTTCTACCATAGCTATACGGTTATTACGGTCGATAGCTTCTGCCATAAAAGGTTTTAACGGACGGCTTTGGCCATCAAAATAGATGATACCTTTCTTGATATAGGCACGCTGCTTCCTGATTTTACTGTATATTTTACCCTGGGTAATCTTCGGATTGAGTGTCAGTAACCGGTCAATATAGTCCTCAATCCGGTTGAACCGCTCTTCAGGTGTAGCAAAGTCCAGAAGCTCCTCTACAGCCAGCACTCTTGCACCATGAATGACGGTCTTGTTTGCATGATCAACGAGCATATACCCATATGGTACATCCTTCTTGCCGAAGAACACAATGTCAATACCGAACTTCGTTTTCAGTTCCTTCTGTAGCTCCTCCTTGTTGGAACTTACGTCACGGTATTTCTTTAATATGCTTCTAAGCTGATGGCAACGAGCCCTTTCCCGATAACCGCTCTTGAAAAGACTTTCTATTTCAGAAAAAGGAATTTCCTTCTGAACCTTACCACCATGCTTGACGAATACATTCTCGTCTTTCTGATAGACTTCATATCCCATGGAAACCATTATAGACTTGAATTGGGCAAATGAAGAGAATGTGTACTGCTTGGCCAAATTAATGTCATCTTCCGTTTTCTTCTTCCTGTCGTTACCAAGAATACGGTCAATGACTTCTTGAGAACGTCTGCGCTCATGGCTGTGCTGAATCTTTCTTCCATCAGGTGCCACCCTTGAAGTAATAATATGAAGATGGGTATTCTCCGTGTCATAATGGGAATAAACAAGCAACGGCTGACCGGATTCTCCGTATCCCATATCCTTGAGATACTGGTGTGCAAAATCCAGCAGCTCATCTTCCGACATTTCGTGACCTTTACATGATATGGCTACATGAAACTGCGGTTTCCTGATTCTGCTGTTCTGTGAACTGTACTTCTGGAGATAACCGACCAGCTCACTTTGTGTAGGCTTGTGAAAAATTCCGAGTGAACCGAAATTCTGAATCTCGATAAGCCGTGCAACACCTTTCGAGACTTTATGTTCATTGTAACCGACAGCATGAAAGTTAGTGCTTCCCGGTAATATGGTTGCTATCATATTGAATTCTAATTATCATGGTTTATGTGATTGGGTAACCGAAATACTTCAAGCTCATTAATCTACGGTTACACAATAATAATATCTGAAATGATTGAATACCGTGTAACTAATAACTCAGATTCTGACAGTTTTCTGTGTCAGAGAATCAAGGTCTTTCTTTATTCGGTTCAATGTTTCCTGAGTTTCAAGAATAACCGGTAACAGAACTTCCTGAATATAGCTGGGTACTAGTAACCCGGCTACCGCAAGTTCATTAGCACGTTTAACTGACTGATTAAGGTTTCCTCCAGCCCAGGAAAGTTCATTCTGATATTTCCGGTAAAATAGACCGAGATCATTCATCAGTTCGAGTTGCCTTTTGGTTCCGATATTTGAATACTCTGCCAGTGCTGAGCGTATATAATGACTCACAGATGAATAGGAGGCAGATTTCTCCTTAAACTGTTGTACTTCCTCCGGTGTCATTCTGACCTTGATGTACTTGGTTCTCTGATTCTTCATACTTGGATACATTGGTGGTTAGGTTCCCCGGACCATCTTTCGCCATGCGAAACAGCGGCCAGTCGCTCCGATGCGCCAGCATTCGGCAAGTTACTTTTGTGAGTACGAAACGGAGTTTTGTGGCCACAAAAGTACAACTTGCTTGGAAAACTCTGCACGGCAGAACGATGCCTTCCGGGAATGATTATTACACCCAAATTTACCGGAGAAAGCCGTTGCAAACCGAAATCAACAACACAATTCTTTGGAGGCGTATTCCTGTTAACCGTCTGCTGTAGCATCCGGTTGTCTTGGAATATCCATATAGCGGAATATTGTTGTATAGAGTCCTAGAACTTATCAAACCAATTTTCGTGTATTCAGAAACAGATGCTATAAGTATTATTCGATTTTAGAACCATAAAAATCGTAGTAATAAGAAAATAATGTTTCGATATATATGGTTGGATAAACCAAAGTCTCAAAGACACACAAGATGTAGTTATATGGGATAGATGGTTATTGTTCTCATAAAACCTATATCCAATATAATATGTAGTCCCGATACCATGATAGCATGGTAAAAGTAACCTGCTTATCTAAGTTATTGGAATCCCAATAAAAGGGAAAATATAATCTTGTAGCTGATTCAGCTGATGAAATGGCTATCGTGAAATCTTATTTTATCTGAACTGTATTGCAGAAACATTCAGACCGAACAACCTCGTTTTCAGAGTCTGGAGATGCTTTGTTATCATGGTGATATAGCACTGATAATCAGTAAAAATTTACTCGAACAACAAGAAAATACTGTTGCGTAAATTTCTGTATATCATTGATTTTTAGTATATTTATATAATTAATAAGCTCTTATACTCATAAATATTACACATTATGTTTGAACTGCTGTTGATTATATATCTGCTGCCGGTACTTATTATCGGTATGCTGCTCCTGAAGCTGGTATTCTGGCTTTTGAGGATTTCCATACGTCTGGCTGTGTGGCTAGTAAAGAAGACTGTCATACTTATATGGAAGCTTATCGTACTTGTCTTTGCCATAGTTATAGGTCGTGAAATCATGCCCTGGAACCAACTGGACAAATAGAAAAGAACCGCACCAATATGATAAATGGTACGGTTCTGATAAAGATAAGTAGAATCCTCCCTTTGTGTTAATGGCTTGTTCAGTTTTGCCGATTACATGAAACCTTTTCCCTTGCTTCTTTCATATACAACTTCCTTCTTGGAATCACAATTCATAAGACGGAACTGAACCATACATCCGGTAGGGATATCCTTAGGTAACTGTTCAACCAGTCTGTCAATAACCTGGTCCACATTACTGAAACCAATATCTGTTATTTCACCGATAACATCACCTTTGAAATATGCACGGCCATAGATCATCATCTTCTTTGTGATGCGGAACATCTTGTCTGCCGGTGTCTCGAAGTCACGTGCCTTGCCTTGCTTGCTCTTCTTGCTGCTGAAGAAAATGAAGTCAATCACTTTTGCATTGAGTTCCCAGGCAGGAGTGAAATCTATCTTGACATAGCCTCTTGTAATATTCAGTCCATGGCTGTGATTCATACCGAAAGCAACTTCATACAGATTGGCATCACAGTCATTTTGGGCAATTGTAGCCCATGTATGACGGAAAGTGTAATAACAGTAGTAATCCTCCTTCTTCATTCCCATATCGGCACATATCTTTCTGATTCCAATATTAACGTTGGCATTGAAACTGTCTGGGTTACTGTAACGCTTATGGAATTTGAAAAGATATTCATCATTCTCGTCTGAAAGATATTTGTCAAATGTGGCCTGAATGAACGGTTCCACGCGCATTTCAATATAGGCTTCGTCTTTCCGGCTGTGCTTTGTCTTAGCTCTTTTATATCCGATAATACCATCCTTGTAGTTTTCTTTTTTAAGCTCAAAAACAATACTTCGGTAAATTTTTACCGAAAAATTAAAAGTTAAACAATAGAACCGGCAAAAGCTGGTTCGGAAACACTAAAGAGGT
>ERZ779855.1959-NODE-1959-length-12391-cov-2.617380_pt1 | contig 12391 bp, 16 predicted proteins | sample MGYA00511370_ERZ779855 | MGnify/ENA primary metagenome ERZ779855 (study PRJEB29588, sample SAMEA1967319) | human gut metagenome | biome: human gut; feature: human-associated habitat; material: faeces | place: Denmark | collected 2008/2010 ...
GGTGATTCCCGAAGCTGCCAATCGTGAGATTTCAGCCACAGTAGTGCTTAAACGAATGCTGGAGGCATTATAACCCTCACCCATCTGACCGGCAAGCGGTGTATATTCCTGTTTGCCGGTCAGGTTGAAAAGAATACTAAGGAAAGCTCTCTTTATAAGGATTATTTGGGCGTGAAGTGCTAAAAGCCGAACCGCCACGTCTTCCGTCCGTCGAAAGTCAGAATCGTGAATGCGATGCTGTCACCTTCTTGTAGGCCGAGAGGAAGAAGGGGGAGGCTGGCATATACCGTGGTGGAATATGAATACGGGTCGCCGGGCTGCCGGTGATAAAGTGACAAGTGGTAAACAGTTCCGGTATGGGAAGAGCGGGTGGAATCCGTGCGGTATCCCCATTCCTGCGTACCGCCTTGTGTCTTGGGCATGAGGTGAAGGTTGAGGTAAATTCCGCCATTCCAGATACTGGCGACAGCCAACGGGTCATCAGTATCCGACGGTTCTTCTTTCTGCTTCAAGAGGTTAACCGTCTCGACCGTATAGATTTTAGCCACAGGGTGCCCTTCTTGGTAGTCGGCTGTCACTTCGTAGCCGCATACGAGACGGTAGGCAGCGTCAGGCTGTAAACCTTGTATCGGGCTGTTGATGGCATATATCTTACCGTTGTCGGTGACAAATTGTGTGCCGTTGCCTTTCGCGTCCGTATAGACTTCAACGAATTCAGTCAGAAGCGAGGGATATACATATCCGTCTTCCTCATCGTCACCGCATGCCGTGCAGCACAGGTAACCTATAAGAAACAGACAGGCTGTCCACCTTTCCGGCAAGAACCGGAAAAGCGGAAAGTCTGTTTTTAACCTCAAATGCCTTTTCATATCTTTATTCCTGACGGGCTGCCATATAGTTAAATACCGGATTGGCGTACATCGTGAGCAAGCGTTCGCGTAAGAAGGCCGTGTCTGGGTTGGGTAAGGTTACTTTTTCCAGACGGCTTTCGAGGTAAGCTTCAAAACGCGTTTTCTCTTCAGAAGTGTAATGTGCCGCAAACTCTTGTGTGCCCCGTAGCAAGTCGGCAGCCACATAGTTCCCGGCGTATAACTTGTAATTGCGGTGAATCTCCTTGTCGATACGAGATGCCACGGCCGTGAACAGTTCCGTCTTGGGCATATCAGCGGGCAATGTGTCCAGCCAATCGTTCAGCGGGCCGGCCACGCGGAAGCATATCCGCCCTTTGTACCCGAAAATCCCGGTCTGCATGTTTACCAGATCATCTTTCGGGTTTTTCTTGAACCCTTCGATGTCGCGCTTCTGTTGGAATTCCTGTGCTTTCAAATAATCACAAGGGTCGTATTCGTATGAAAGCGCGGTCGGTACGAGATTCAACTGCTTCAGGCGGTCGATGATGCTTCCTTCTCCCCCCATGGCCATCATTTTGAGGATGGAATCTTGCGTGCGGTCGTTTGAATCCTTGGCGCGTCCTTCCCGTTGGGCAATCCAGATGTTCTCATGTTTCGTGGCGATGGCGTAGTGCATGTAGCGGCTTAGCCGTGTGCTGGAAGCCAGCATTTGACGCAGGCTTACAGAGCGTTGTACGATGAAGGCCTTGTCCACCCTTACCAGTTTTTTAATCCAAGGGCGTATCAACAGGTTGTCGCCTATGGCAATTTCCATTGTGTTGCCGAAACCGTTGTCCAACAGACTGATGGAAAGGAAAGCCGAGTCCATCACAATGTCGCGGTGGTTGGTGATGAAAGTATGCGGTACACGTTTGTCTACCGACTGGCTGTTCTCCAGCACCAATCCGTCGCTGCATCGGTCGACAATGCCGTGAAGCAAGGGATAAAAGAAGGTTTGTTGCACTTCCAGATTGGTCCGGCAACGGCGCAGACGGTTGCAAGCCTCTTCATAAGGCACTTCGGGCAATACCTGTTCGGCGGCGGCGCGGAATTCCGGGTCGGCTATCAGTTCTTCAAATATGGCCGGAAGCTCTTCCGGGTCGTATGGACGGATTTCGTCGAATTCTTCAGGCGTACGCATAAGCTGTAAGGTTTGTTATGACAGTTTGTTTTCGATGATGTCGGTCAACACGTCTTTCATGTCCATTCCGGCAGCCCGTACCTGTTGGGGAATGAAACTGGTGGCGGTCATGCCCGGTGTGGTGTTGACTTCCAACATGTTGATTCGTTCTCTCTCTTTGCCGTTTTCGTCGGTGGTGTGCGTGATGATATAGTCCACCCGGATGATTCCGTTACATCCCAATATGTCATATATCATGGAGGCTTACGCGTTCGGCGGTTTCTTCTTTCAGGCGTGCCGGCGTGATTTCCCTGACCTGTCCGTTGTACTTGGCGTTGTAATCGAAAAACTCGTTGTCGCTCACCACTTCGGTGGCGGGAAGCACCACTTCTTTCTCTTGCGTCTTGTAGCACCCCTGGCTGATTTCTGTTCCTTCCATGAACGCTTCCACCATTACTTCATCGCTTTCGCGCATGGCTTTCAGAATGGCTTCGTGTATCTGGTCGGCGCTTTTCACTTTCGTCACACCGAAACTGGAACCGCCCGCATTGGGCTTCACGAAGCAGGGCAAACCTATTTTTTCTATGATTTCGTCATCGGTGACCAAATGCTCGAACCCTTTACGGACGATGAGGCTTTCGCTGACGCTGACACCGAATCCTTTCAGGTACTGGTTCAGGGTGAATTTATTGAACGTCATGGCCTCCACGAGCACGTCCGATGTGGAGTAAGGCAGATGGATGAGGTCGAAATATCCTTGCAGGATACCGTTCTCACCCGGAGTGCCATGTATGGTGATGTAGGCGAAATCAGGCCGGATACGCTTGCCGCCTTCCATGAAGCTGAAATCGTTGCGGTCCACGTTCGAACGGCTCCCGCCTTTCAGATGAGCCTCCCATGTCATACCTTTGATTTCAATGATATAAACTTCATATCTTTCCTTGTCGAGAAAGGAATAGATACCTTCGGTGCTCCGAAGGGAAACGTCGTGTTCGGAGGAATCCCCTCCGGCTACAATCGCGATTGTTTTTTTCATTTTTTGCTGATATTATAATAAGCTTATGTTTCTGTTTATTCCATATCCCTGTGCGCGGTGTAACTGCGCCACCGTTCCAATAGTGCCGTCATGTCCGCCGGGAGTTCCGAAGTGAAATACATCTCCTGTCCGCTGCGCGGATGTATGAATCCCAACGTCCGGGCATGGAGTGCCTGACGCGGACATACGGCAAAACAGTTTTGTATGAATTGCTTGTATTTACTGAATTGTGTGCCGCGCAGGATCTCGTTTCCGCCATAACGTTCGTCGTTGAAAAGCGGATGGCCGATATGTTTCATGTGGGCTCGGATTTGATGGGTACGTCCGGTTTCCAGCCTGCATTCCACGAGCGTGACATAATTGAAATTCTCCAGTACGCGGTAGTGGGTGACGGCATGTTTCCCGATTTCGCTGTCCGGCGGGAAGACTGCCATCTGCATCCGGTCTTTCGGGTGGCGGGCGATGTTGCCTTCGATACGTCCTTCTTCCTCCTGAAAGTTTCCCCAGACCAAGGCATTGTACAGTCTTTTGGTGGTTTTGTTGAAGAACTGTTTGCCCAGATGCGTTTTGGCATCGGCATTTTTGGCCACTACGAGAAGTCCGGAGGTATCCTTGTCTATGCGGTGTACCAATCCCACGGTCGGGTCGTTCGGGTCATAGTCCGGATTGTCCTTCAGATGCCAGGCGATGGCATTGACCAGCGTGCCGGTATAATTTCCGCATCCGGGATGCACCACCAATCCCGCAGGTTTGTCCACCACCATCAGGTCTTCGTCTTCGTACACGATGTCGAGGGGAATGTCTTCCGCGATGATTTCATTGTCATATTTAGGTCGGTCCAGGAGAATGACGATTTCATCGAGCGGTTTCACCTTATAGCTGCTTTTCACCGGCCGTCCGTTTACGAGGATGAATTCCTGCTCGGCAGCCCGTTGCAGCCGGTTGCGCGACGTATTGTACAGATGTTCCATCAGGAACTTGTCTATTCTCATCGGCTTTTGTCCGCTGTCCGCTGTCAGGCGGTGGTGTTCATACACCGATACGCCTTCTTCGTCAGGTTCTTCGTCCGTGAACGGAATGCCGTTCGATGGCAGCCTGTCTTTGTTGTTACAGTCCGTATTCATTGTATCATGGAGGAACGTACGTTAAAAATCATCCGGAACCGTGACATCCCGGTCTTCGTCATAAAGCTCTTCTTCCATAACGGAAATAGAGTCGTCGCCGGAAACGTAGAGCGAATCGTCGCCAAAGCTTCCGCTTCCTACCTGTAGGGTCAGTTCGGCATCAATAGGGATACGGTCGCCCCCGAAGATGTTCTTTCCTCGGTATTTCACACCGTACACCCAATCTCTTTCGCCATCTACGTATTCACACGGGCTGAGTTTGAATCCCATGGCCGTCAACCGCGCTTCCGCCTCGCGCAGGGAGCTGTTGTCGGCGATGTCCGGCATCGGGAGGGTGGGAGTACGTGTCGTGTTGATGGTCAGGTAGATTTCCCGTCCGGGTTTCACTTGACTGTTGTTGGCCGGAGTCTGTTCCAACACCGTTCCGGAAGGCAGCGTCTTGTTGTATCCGGAATCCGTGACAACAGCCACCAGCCCTTGCCTTTCCAAAGTCTGGCGTGCGTCGTACACACGCATGCCTTTCACGTTCGGCACGGTGATTTCCACCCCGTGCATGGTGTAGCGTTCCAGTCCGATCCAGATGCCGACAGCGATAGCTACTATGATTAAGAACATCGCCAGCAGATTCACCCAAATGATTTTGCTGGTCAGTTTGCCGAAGAATTCTTTTATGGTCATTGCGAGTACCTGTGTATATTTGTGGGAACAAAGATAGTGAAAGGCGAGAGCAAAGGCAAACGAAAAACAAAGTTTTTCAAGTTTTGGCCATGTCGGGCCACGCCTGTTTTATTTAAAGATACGGATAAAAAACAAAAAAGAAGTAAGGGCTTCCTTACTTCTTTCAATTTCTTTCGGAAAAAGACGTCCGCAACTTATTTACCATGTCTTTCATCGGATACGGTAAGTTTTTTGCGACCTTTCGCACGGCGTGAAGCCAATACCTTACGACCGTTTTTCGTAGTCATTCTTTCACGGAAACCATGCTTGTTCTTTCTCTTTCTGTTGTGGGGTTGAAATGTTCTTTTCATTGTTATATTCTGTTTTTATTTGTTTCTTATCGGGTTCGGGGTGCAAAATTAGGCACTTTTTTTAAATTAAGCAAGAGATAAGTCATTTTCTACCAAAACTTTTGTGTTTTTTTTCTTTTTTCCATTAACTTTGCAGCGCAAATGAAAGTGTGCATCAATTATATACATTTAAAATAGAATACAAAGCAAGATTTTTATGATTAACGCTCAAGACATTAAAAAAGGTACTTGCATTCGTATGGATGGCAAGTTGTATTTCTGTATCGAATTCCTGCATGTGAAACCGGGTAAGGGCAATACCTTCATGCGTACGAAGTTGAAAGACGTAGTCAACGGTTATGTGCTCGAACGTCGTTTCAACATCGGCGAAGCCTTGGAAGACGTGCGTGTGGAACGTCGTCCCTACCAGTATCTTTATCAGGAGGGCGAAGATTATATCTTCATGAACCAGGAAACTTTTGAGCAGATACCTATCGCCAAAGAACTGATTAACGGTGTGGATTTCATGAAGGAAGGCGAAGTCGTAGATGTGGTTTCGGATGCTTCTACTGAGACTGTGCTTTATGCCGATGTGCCGACCAAAGGGGTGCTGAAGGTAACTTAGACCGAACCGGGACTGAAAGGCGATACGGCCACCAACACTCTGAAGCCTGCCACGGTGGAGACCGGTGCAACGGTGCGTGTGCCTTTGTTCGTGAACGAGGGTGAGATGATAGAAGTCGATACTCGTGACGGTTCGTATTTGGGCCGCGTGAAGTAACGGAAGATATTTTAGTTTTTAATGACGGAAAGTGAATAATAAGGTGTTTTGCACCTTGTTGTTCACTTTTTTTTGTTACATTTGCTCGACAAAGCCAAAGCGCATCCCGCTTGGGGTGTCTGGAAAATAGGATGTCCAATGAGGGCTCGTCTCTCGTAGCGTGAGTTGAAACAATGAAATATTCTCTGATTATACCGGTTTACAATCGTCCCGATGAGGTGGATGAACTGTTGGAAAGCCTTACCGGGCAGACGTTTACGGACTTTGAAACGGTTGTGGTGGAGGACGGTTCTTCCCGTCCGTGCCGCGACGTGGTTGAGAAATACGCCGGACGTCTGTCGGTGAAGTATTATGACAAGCCGAACTCCGGGCCGGGCCAGACCCGTAATTACGGGGCAGAACGCAGCAGCGGCGAGTACCTGATAGTGCTGGATTCGGACTGCGTGCTTCCGCCGGGATATTTGCAGGCCGTAGACGACGAGTTGCGGCGCGAGCCTGCCGAGGCGGTCCCGACCGGGCACATGAATCTTTCACGGACGTGCAAAAGGCCATCAGCTATGCCATGACCTCGTTTTTCACTACGGGAGGCATCCGGGGAGGGAAGAAGAAAATGGATAAGTTCTATCCGCGCTCCTTCAACATGGGAGTTCGGGCGGAAGTCTACCGCCGGTTGGGAGGCTTTTCCAAAATGCGTTTTGGCGAGGACATTGATTTCAGTATCCGGATATTCAAGGCCGGGTGCAGTTGCCGTTTGTTTCCCGATGCCTGGGTGTGGCACAAGCGGCGCACGGACATGAAGAAGTTTTTCAAGCAAGTGCATAATTCCGGTATTGCGCGTATCAATCTGTACAAGAAATATCCGGAATCGCTGAAGTTGGTGCATCTGTTGCCCATGGTATTTACCGTGGGGGCATGCTGCCTACTGTTGGCCGCACTTGTAGGATGGGTTGGTTCGGTCTGGATTTTCCAAATGACCCACCGTTACGTATATGCTGTAGAGATGCCGGGCTTGATGCAGCATGCGGCTGTGTTTCATGCCTTGTCGTGGATACCCTTGTTGCCCTTGTTATTGTTCGCCCTGTTGATTTGCACGGATGCCACGGTGGCCAACCGCAGTTTGAAAATCGGCGTGCAGGCCGTGGGGGCTTCTTTTGTCCAACTGATGGGCTACGGTACGGGATTCCTCCGTGCATGGTGGCAGCGGTGCGTGCGCGGCAAGGATGAGTTTTCGGCTTTCGAGAAGAATTTCTATAAATAAGCGTATGGAGACGGCGAAACTGAATATCAAGCAATGGGCCGAAGACGATCGCCCTCGCGAGAAGATGATGCAGAAGGGGGCTTCGGTGTTGAGCAATGCCGAACTGCTGGCCATCCTTATCGGTTCGGGCACAGTGGAGGAGTCTGCCGTGGGCTTGATGAAGCGTGTCATGGCCGATTGCGACAACCGCCTGAAGACGTTGGGGCGCATGTCGCTCGAAGAACTGACCGGAAATGTGGAGGTATGGGACAAGGAGACCGGAAAGAAAAAGAGGGTGCGCCGTTACAAAGGGCTGGGCGAAGCCAAGGCCGTGGCCATCATGGCCGCTTGCGAACTGGGGCGCCGCCGTATGGAGGAAGATGCGGTGGAACTGCCTTCCATCCGTTCCAGTGTGGATTTGTACCATTATTTCCTGCCGCAGATGCAGGACCTGTTTCACGAGGAATGTTATGTGCTTCTGATGAACCAGGCCTGCCGCATTTTGGATAAGGTGTTGGTGAGCAAGGGCGGACTGACGGAGACGGCGGTCGACATCCGCCTGATTTTGCGCGAAGCCCTGTTGCGCCGTGCGCCTGTCATCGCGCTTTGCCATAACCACCCGTCGGGGCAGGTGCGCCCCAGTATGGAGGACGACCGGCTGACCGACCGGCTCCAGAAGGCTTGCCGGATGATGAATATCCGTCTGTTGGACCACATCATCGTGGCCGAAGGCGGTTTTTACAGTTATTGTGAAGAAGGTAAATTAGTATAACAAGATAAATAAAGACCGATATATGGAAGAGGAAAAGAAAATGCCGGAGAAATTGCAGGTGGAAGAGAAAGTGATCGAGATGCTCAAGACGGTGTACGACCCTGAGATACCGGTGAATGTGTACGACCTCGGATTGATATATAAGATAGACTTGGCGGACGACTATGCCCTGAGCGTGGACATGACGCTTACGGCTCCGAACTGTCCGGCTGCGGATTTCATCGTCGAGGATGTGCGACAGAAGTTGGAGAGCATAGAGCAAGTAAAGTCGGTGGAGGTCAATCTGGTGTTTGAACCCGAGTGGGACAAGGACATGATGACCGAGGAAGCCAAAATGGAATTGGGATTCTTGTGATGAAAAGCGTATATTTTCTTTCGGATGCCCATTTGGGATGCCGCTCCATCCCGCACGACCGTACGCGGGAACGTCGGTTGGTGCACTTTCTGGACGGTATCAAGGATAAGGCTTCGGCGGTTTACCTGTTGGGAGACATCTTTGATTTTTGGTATGAATACAAGACGGTGGTGCCCCGTGGCTACACCCGTTTTCTCGGGAAGCTCAGCGAATTGGCCGACCGGGGCGTGGAGGTGCACTTCTTTACGGGCAACCACGACATCTGGTGCGGCGATTACTTGGTGAAGGAATGCGGCGTGACGCTGCACACCGAGCCGATGACGGTGGAGATGGGCGACAAGGTGTTCATGCTGGCGCACGGCGACGGCTTGGGCGACCCCGACCGCAAGTTCCGTTTCCTGCGTGCCGTGTTCCGCAACCGCCTTTGCCAACGTATGTTTTCCTGCATCCATCCCCGTTGGGCTGTGGATTTCGGCCTGTCTTGGGCGGCGCACAGCCGCCTGAAGCATGGCGTGGAAGGCGGCGACCCTCCGTATCTGGGCGAGGACAAGGAGTATCTCGTCCGTTTTGCCAAGGAATACCTGAAAGCCCATTCCGAAATCAACTATTTCATTTTCGGCCATCGTCACATCGAGCTGGACTTGATGCTGACCCGTTCGAGCCGTGTCCTGATTCTGGGTGATTGGATTACGCAGTTCACTTACGCCGTATTCGACGGGGAGAACCTGTTTATGGAGAACTATGTAGAGGGCGACACTTGCCTGTAACCTTTGCAGCGTGTCTGTCGCTGTTTCCGCCGGACGGTTCGCGGAAATGAAAGTTCTGTGAAAATACATAACAGAATCCGCTCTGTGCCGCTCGGAAAATCAATCTCCGCAGAACGGAAAACGTTTCTCAGCCGATTGAAAAATCAATCTCAGCCGAACGATTTTCCGTTCTGCGGAGATTGATTTTTGTTTCGTATCCGGTTGTAAATTAGCGGATTGCTTTGGGATGCAGCAAAGTAAGATGTTTTGTCACCGCCATGCCTTGTTTCTTTTTCTCTACATGTTTTTTATGTCGATTTATTTCAGCCTATAAAAGAACAAGCAAGGATTGTCTTCAGCAGAAATCTTTTGGACCACGGCCTGAACCTTTCTTAAGTTATCATCTTGTGTTTCTGTGTTGATTTTCCACTGCTTGAGTTTATAAGCCTCTTCAAAGCCCACCAAAAAGCCTTGGGGACTTACGGCTCTTATATTAATCAGCGGAAGGTATGATATTTTATCTGTTTGTAGCGGATATTCATACCTGACTCCCTTGTGGGTACTTTTGTTCACTAAGAAATAAGAGAGGTTATAAAAACCTAAGAAGTAGTATTGAGGGGTTATGAACAAGTCTGTAAATCCTGTGAATACGTCCTGATTGAGTAATTCGGCGTAACGCGTTATGCCAAAATTTTCGATGGAGGTTTGTTCTTTTTCAGACAATATTTCTTGTTCTGTCATAATCGAAAGATAAGGGCGTATGTCGTTTTTTCCTTCAGTCCAATAATATATGTCCGGGCTGAAAGGGGAAACACAGAAGACGGTGTCTTTTTGCAGTGTAAAGGCATGTCGCCCTGTATATTCTTGCATGTTTGCCGTTTTTCCTGCAAACTTGTGAAGGGGGCGACTTTCTTTTCTCTGCAAGTCGAAAGTCGAATAGATGGTGTTTAAGTCATTATAGATATGGTTTGAACAAAAAAGATGATTGTTGTCAATGGGTTCGCAATCGTTTAGCAGGTCGAAAGTCGACGAGGAATAAGTTTGTGTGTCCAACAACTGTCCATCAGTATTAAAGGTCAGTATTCTGTTTCTGGCTCCGTCTATGATACGAATATGTTTTTGCTCGTCAACCCACATGGAAGTCAATGTATGGTATTCTCCTGAGCCGTTACCCTTTTCCCCATATTGACATAAATATTGTCCTTGCCTATTGAAAGAAAAAACGCCTTCGGAAGAAAGGATGACCATTGATGAGTCTACGAAATCTATTTTACGGATGTCGCTTATGATGACGTTGTTTTTACTCTCTAAAGGCACGACGTAAAATGAATCAGCGGCAAGCCCTTGCCCGTTTATGGCGGGCGGCGAGTCGAATCCGGTGATTTGCCGTATAGGTGCTTCTTTTTGGCAAGAAGAGAGAAATACGCCTATATATAATAAAGTGCTGAGGTATTTTGCCATGGTCTGGTGGGATTATATGGGATTCAGCAAGAAGAATCCCGTTCGTTGGTTCAAGCTGATTTTCATGGGACGATGGCTATTTCAGTTTATATTTCATGCTTATATGGTTTATTAGGTCCTTTTTGAATATGAACCGGTAGAGAACCGGGTTGTCCTCTTCTTTAATGGATTGGACTATCCGGTTGAAAGTTTGGCTTCGTGTGGGTAATTGCTTTTTCTGTTGGCATAAAATATCAGCATTATAAAAGCCGATGTTTTCATCTGAGCATCCTCCGGTCAATGCGATATTGGGAAAGTGGAAATTTCTCTCGCTGTCATAAGTGTTATGTATCAAGACACTTTGCCTGCCATCCCATATCAGTGTGTTTTCATTGTTGACGGAGATAAACATATAGTCTTTGTTTGCCTGTATGCCAGTGAATCCGATGCTCATGCCCGATTCCTGTATTTTTTCTTTTAAGTCATAAAAGTTTTCATTCCTGCATTCTTTTAGGAACTTTGTGCTTGGAAGTTGCTTGGCCCAATCAAATTGGTAGGCATGTTTTATTTCTCCATTTTTGTAAGCGTACAGATTGTGCGAGAGGACGGATAACAGATAACAGGTGTCTTTATAGATGGCCATGGGGCAGGCTGAAAACGCGTAATGGATATCTTTTGTCGTCAGGTCTTTCATGGTAAGCAGGGGAAACGTTTTTAGTCTGTTGCCTTTGATTTCCACTTTTTTATATTCATGTTCGATTTTAATATAATCATTAGGCATAGGATAGTATGCCAGTAAATCCTGGTCGGGGCTTTTCATTATGGAATGTATTCCGCCGTCTTCTTCCGGCAATCGTACGGTGGATAGATATTCGCCGTCATAGCTGAAAAACATGATTTTTGGGGATGGGTTGCAGATAAGTCCGATTGCCTTTTGTTGTTCGTCGATATAGAAATTTTCCAAGTGGACGTACTCCTTGTTTCCATTCCCTTTTTGGCTTATTTCGTTTATAAAGTGTCCCTCTTCATCAAATGCGTATAGTCCGAAATCGTCTCTTACAAAATAGTACCCATCCGTTTTCTTGACCCTCGTTATTTCTCCTAACATGCAAGAAGCGGATGATTCTAATACCGTATATTGGATGCTGTCGACTATGTCACGCAATTCCACATTAACGGGTTTGTCTTTGTTGATTACATTTAAGGATAGGTGACTTTCGTTTGTGGGCGTGTCCGTTTGGGAAGTTTTATATCCAATGTATCCCGCAATGCCAAGTATTGTCGTACTGAATAAAGATATGAAGAATGTTCTTTTTTTCATATTCGTTATGTTTTCGGTTATTGGACGTGTTGTCCTTTGTAAGGCTTACCTTCCCGAAGTTCATCACCAAAAGTATTTGAAAATTAAGTGACTTGCAAGTGTTTTCGGGAAAAAATTATATTGTGCCGTCTCCTTGACGCAGAATCTTTCCGGCAGACCGATATAAAAAGGGTGCGGAAACAATCCCGCACCCTGTATAGAGTTAGAAACATTTTCATTGCATGGGTATTTTTCCTTCAGATAGTGAAGGAAGAAGGCGAAGTTCATACCAGTGCCATGGTGTCTTTGGCTATCATCAGTTCCTCATCGGTCGGGATGACGCATACCGTCACTTTGCTGTCCGGTGTGGAGATGATGGCTTCGTCGCCACGTACGGTATTGTTTTTGGCTTTGTCGAGCGATACGCCCAGATAGTCCAGACCGTTGCAGAAAGCTTCGCGCATGTCGGCCTGGTTTTCTCCCACGCCTCCGGTGAAGAGGATGATGTCCACCCCGTTCATGGCCGCAGCGTAAGCACCGATATATTTTTTCACGCGGTAGGCGTACATGTCGAGAGCCAAGC
>ERZ779855.1964-NODE-1964-length-12370-cov-4.837353_pt1 | contig 12370 bp, 13 predicted proteins | sample MGYA00511370_ERZ779855 | MGnify/ENA primary metagenome ERZ779855 (study PRJEB29588, sample SAMEA1967319) | human gut metagenome | biome: human gut; feature: human-associated habitat; material: faeces | place: Denmark | collected 2008/2010 ...
GAGGAACATCAGCATGATGCACAGGAAAATGAGCGCGATGAGAGATAAGTCCATTAGCATAAAACGAAAATCATGAAATAATTACAGGCAGATGCCCTATGTGAGATTCATTTCACATAGGGCATCTTTCTTTTCAGGGAGCTTCTTATGGCTATCACAAAAATTCATGTGATAAAATCTACTCTTGGCAAGGCACTGGCCTATATCGAAAACCCAGACAAGACCGACGGTCAGATGCTGGTGTCAGGCTATAATTGTGAGCCTCAAACAGCTTCTATCGACTTTGAAATGACAGCAGTGGATTTACTGAGCAACTTGAAAGGAAAATTGAAGAAACGAAAGAACAACTACGCGAGACAAATTCTGAAGAGAAAAAGGCCCAACAGGAGCGGAAGAAGGTTTTAGACATACAGGAAAACCACACGATAAACTGAACAATATTGATTGTTTTGTACAAAGTACAAATTATTGGATAAGTCGAGTTTTATAATAGAGATGTCGATACTATTGCCATCAGATGATGGATATTTGCAGCAAATAGCAAGATCCGTGAGGGAAAGTAAAGCATTTTCGGCAATGGAAAAGAGAAAGCATCTCTAAAAATAGACGGCAAACATTAAATAATATCAAAAAAGGACCGGAAAATCTCTATCGACGTGTTCTCTTACCTTTTGAAGGGAGAGTGGCGATCGTGCGCAGAGTTTCCGATCCTTTGACTTTATTTAAGCATTTTACTAGCGATGCCGTTCCAAGGGCACCTCCTTATTTTTTGATTCTCAACGAAAAATAAGGAGGACGTATAATGATCCAGCATGAATTTGAAGAGTTACTTGAGCAATTTAGTCAAGATGAACTGAATGAAAAAAGCACGGTGAAAGGACAGTTCACTAGCTATATAACCCGCCGAATGGAATGGCACGCAATTCGCTATGCTGCTAAGAATCGACCCAATGTCATTGTGATTTCCTTGGATCAGGCCCCGCGACATCTGACAGATATTGATGCCGAGCAAATGTTTCGGAAGGTTGAGATTGAACTGGCTCTTCAACAGGAAGTACAGAGGCTTTCACCAAAAGAAAAGGAGTGGCTTTTGTGCTTTCTGAAAATGAACTACAAAGAAATTCAGAAACACTTTGGCTGTGGGCATACCTATGTCTATGAGAAGCGCAAGAAGCTGGCTGAAACAATGAAGGCGTTGAAGGAGTAACGATTATGAAGAGCTTTGAAGAACATCTGCGAGGCGCAAAAGCACATAACCGTGAGGATAAAATCTGGCTTGTTACGTGTTTTTCTGGGAAAATGGCTAAGTTGTGTGCCAAGTACGGCTTTCCCGATGATGAAGATATGTTCGTCTACCTGATCGAGCATTTCCTGCGGGACTTGGATAGGTTTGTCATATACGGTGATAACCATACCGTACATAGCGGAGGAAATGGCAGTGGCAACAGATAAGACTCGATATAAGGATGTAAAAGTTCGCATTCCGGAGGAAGAACTGGCTGTACTGAACTGCCGTGTTGCTAAAACAGGTATGTCCAGAGAACAATATATCCGTTGCTTGATTGCAGATACGATTCCTGCTGAATATCCGCCAGCAGATTACAGGCTTATCATTCGAAAACTGGATGAATTGCAGGAGATGATGGAAGCACTGGTTGACGAGAACCCCGTCAAACGCGATGCGATGAAGCTGTATATTACGCTTCAAAATGTGGCGAGTACGGCCGATGTGCTGCGTAGGGCAGTGATGCCATTTGTGTCAAGACGCGAAAAGAAATAAAAAGTGGGGCTGTTGTATGTGGCAGCCCCATTTTCTATTATATTTGATCCCAGAATTCGACCGCAGGAATATAATTTACTTCGTATTTCTCCTCTATGCCTTCGTTAGACATTGCATTATTCAGGGAGTTATAAGCGGTGTCGTCATGGTAATAGGCATACAATACGCCTTTCCACTAAATAAGACTAACAAAAAGAAAAAGCCCGGCAAGCCAAAACTTGTCGGGCAGAAAGCGGATTTACTTTTCTAACATCCAGCCAAGGAATGTCTGCAATTTCTGTATGTCACCGTCATCGAGGTCTTGCAGTCGGTTAAAGATATTGATACGGTCGGTTTCATCCCCGGCACCGGCGAAAAATTCCTGTGGCGTTATATGGAAGTATTCACAGATGCGCAGGAATTCGTGCATCGAGGGCAGAGCCTTGCCTGTGGAAATGTTGCGCATATAACTGCCGCTTTTGCCAAGGTCAAGACTCATTTTATGCTCTGATATATGCTGCCGCTGGCGCAGCTGTGTGATGCGCTTACGGACGAAATTCTCATATTCGGCTACCTGTAGCAAGCAGATACACCCTTTCCAATTTATACTACGATATATAGATATTGTAATATAAATCGCGGCAGAGCGTTCAGGATTGATGTATCAGTTTTTCTGTGAGATAACACAAATTAGCAATTAAAAAGCGAATTACGAAAAGAGTTTATCTTTTGCGGTGTTTCAGATAAGCAGCAGGTCGGGATAGCGCAAAATATGGTCGATATGCGCAATCGCCCCGGCTAATGTATCAAAGCGCCCCTCGCACGGATCGGGCACCTCAGTTAAGGCGGTGGGGTCCGCCGTATAACCGCTTTCCTCCAGCCACGCATCAAACGCCTTGCGCATCGCTGCGGCGTTGGCGCGCTTATTCTTGTCGGTGGCACACTCATCAAGGTAGATAATGGCATCAAATTTGTCGGTTGCGGTGTTATGGGTAATTTCAGAAAAGGTGAACCTGTCTATATAGGTATGGAATAAGAGTTCCACCCCCAACTTGTGCAGCTCGGTTTCCACGCGCTGGCATTCGGAAATTTGCGCTTTTTCGCCCAACGCAGTGCGCAGCTTCCGGAACAATTCATCCCCGTTTGCAGGATAGAACGCAGTACCCTTGGTGTCCTCAATTTCCTCAAAGCAGTATGCCTGCTGCGAGGGCGACAGCATCCCCTGTTCAGCCAGCTGTATGGCATCGAGAAGATCCTGCCGGTAGGATTGCGATAACGACATTGCGAATTCCTTTTTCATAAAAGATCACTCCTTGTTTATAATTGGTGAATCTAGTATGAATTATAGTTCTTATTCGTGTCGAAATCGCTCGAAAGCAAGGATACGAAGGGGAAAATTCATACAACAATCATCAAGAAGAAAAGGAGCAGTTTCCAACAAGCATCCGGTGTCATGATATGCTAGTAGTGGAAGAGGTCATGCGTTAAGAATAGTGACCGACAATATTTTGAGCGCTACTTGTGGTTTTATGGAGAATCTGCTATAATATCTATGTTTATTTGTGAGAAATGGGATCGATATTCTTTTCTTACTAAAATTACGGAAGGAGGGCTTGACAATGATACTCAAAGGCGCGAAAATGGCTCGGCTCGGCTCGGCTCGGCTCGGCTCGGCAGTAGTATTGCGCCTTTTTTTCAGTGTGTCAAGTTCTATTACATTAAATTATCGTGTAAAATCCGGAAGCAGGGTGAACTATGCCCTGATTTCGGATTTTTTCTTTTGTGGGAAGGGGGAACACTGCTGAAACTTAACGCCTGATTGTCAGGTATTGCGGATTCTTCAATCCATTTTATCGGTACACTTGCTGCGGCAACAATTCTTAATGATTAAAACACACGCGGAGGAATGAAAATGAAGAAAAAAATTCTTAGCCTTCTGCTAACGCTTTGCCTTGTTATGACTTTCGTGCCAATGGCAGCGTTTGCAGCAGAAGCTAACAAAATTTCAATCACAACAGTAGATGAGCTTTTGCAATTTGCAAAAGCTGTGGACAATGGCGAATATGACGATAAAACAGATGCGGTCGTATCGCTTGAAGCAGATTTGGATTTAACAGGTATTGCGTGGGCACCAATTGGCAGCGTATTTGCTGATGATGGAACTCTGCTGCATTACTTCAGAGGCAAATTTTATGGAAACGGGCATACGATCTCCAATTTAGATTTTTCCGAAAACTATGGAAAGACAGAGTATCCGTCTTTCGGATTTTTCAGTGAGGTTTACGGCGCTGAAATTTCCGGTTTGACAATTCAAGGCAAGCTGGATGTGTCCAATTCAGGGTATGTCTATTTTGGAACGGTAGCGGGCGTTGCAGCAGGCAGTAAAATTACTGACTGCGTCTCAGATGTGTCGTTCACGGATACAGACAAATATATTAACGGTACTGTGGCCTTGTGCGGATATGCGATAGATAGCACAATTGAATACTGCCAAAACGAGGGGAATTTTTCAGTAATGAAGGACACCTCCCGATTTTGGATGGGCGGTATCGTGGGTCTTGCGGAAAACAGTACCGTACAGTATTGTGCTAATACAGGCGATATGACCTCTTGGACACCCCATACCGGAGGAATTGTTGGGGAGTTGTATCAAGCCTCAAAGATCATCAATTGTTATTCCACAGGGAAAATGGTTCCCCTTGGCAATGGAACTACAGATTTCGGCGGCATTGCGGGTACAGTTGGCGCAGGAACAGAAATCAAACATTGCTATTTCGCTGGTGAAATGGATCTATCTCAATATACTGCCACTACACCTTATAAGCGTTTAGGCGGTATTGCAGGCGGTGTTTCTTCTGATACACCTGCTTTTGAAAACAATTATTTCGTGGAAACTGAAAATGTCCCGGCTTGCTTTAAGTATCAGGATGCTGGAACAGAAAAGACCCTTGACTTTATGAAAACGGAAGATTTCTTTAATGAAATCACTGCTGCCGACGGCAAGTATCGATTTAATTCTGATGGCACACCGCTTCTGCCGGAGCACAAGTATCCGACAGTAGAGGAAACGCCGCGTTACTACTACAACTCTACGACTACCGTGAAGGACGAGGGCAAGACCGGCTCCCCCAAGACCATAGATGCGGGCGTGGGAGTGTATGCCGTGAGTGCGGTGCTGTCTCTGACCGGGATGGTATATGTGAGTAAGAAGAAATCTTGAGAACGCAAAAAAGAAATCCCGAAAGGGATTTCTTTTTTGTCGGGGGACGAAGCCCAACGCCAGCGTGAGCGCTGGCTCGCAATGACAGGGAAGGGACGTCGTACCCCAAGGGCATTTGTTCCATGCGCTCCACGGCAGGACACCGGCCCCTACAAACGAAAGGACAGCGCCCCATGCGGGGCGCTGTCCTTCTATATGAGGGTGTTACCACTCCAGATTCTTTTCCGTCTCCTTGCTGAACACGTGGGCCACGTTGCCGCCGAAGATCATGTTGACTTCGCTGCCCATGGGGAAGTGGGCGGCGTTGCCGTTGGTGGGGACGATGACCACCACGTCATGGCCGTGGGTAGAGATATGCAGATGCACAGAGGAGCCCATCAGCTCACTGACATCCACGGTACCCTTGACGCCGTCGGCGCAGAGCATGATGTGATCGGGGCGAACGCCCAGCGTCACGTCCTGTTCCGGTACATTTTTAGCGCTGAGCCGGGCCTGCTTATCCTCGGCCAGTTCCACGTTGATGCCGTCGATAGCCACGGCGTATTTGCCGTCGCTGTTCTTCACCAGCTTCGCGTCAAAGAAGTTCATCTGGGGCGTGCCGATAAAGCCGGCCACGAACAGATTGGCCGGGTGGTCAAAGACCTCCTGGGGCGTGCCGATCTGCTGGATGAAGCCATCCTTCATGATGACGATGCGGTCGCCCAGGGTCATGGCCTCGGTCTGGTCATGGGTGACGTAGATAAACGTGGTGTTGATCCGCTGGCGCAGCTTGATGATCTCGGCGCGCATCTGGTTGCGGAGCTTGGCGTCCAGGTTGGAGAGGGGCTCATCCAGCAGCAGAATGGAGGGACGGGTCACCAGAGCCCGGGCCAGGGCCACCCGCTGCTGCTGACCGCCGGAGAGTTGCCGGGGATAACGCTTGTCCATGCCGGTAAGCTTTACCAGAGCGAGCATGTGCTCCACCCGCTCACGGATCTCGTTTTTGGGCAGCTTCTGGAGCTTCAGACCAAAGGCCACGTTTTCAAAAACCGTCATGTGGGGGAACAGCGCGTAATTCTGGAAGAAAATGCCGATATTGCGGCGGTAGGGGGGGATAGTGGAAACGTTTTTGCCGTCCACCAGGATCTGCCCGGCGGTGGGCTCAGTAAAGCCGGCGATCATGCGCAGTGGGGTGGTCTTGCCGCAGCCGCTGCCGCCCAGCAGGGCGATCATCTCGCCTTCGGCAGCCTTCAGGTTCATGGAATCCACCGCAGTGAACTCGCCGAATCGCTTGGTCAGTCCCTGTAATTCCAAAGTAGCCATAGTTTACACCTTTCCGTTCTCACTTAACAAACATGTCCAACCCCACAAACTTCTCCATCAGTACGATCAGAACCAGAGATGCCAGGATCAGCAGTGTGGAGATGGCGGCCAGAGTGGGGTCGAAGGTCAGCTCCATATAGTTCATGATGCGGATGGGCAGGGTGATGAACCTCGGGGTGGAGAGCAGGCTGCTCAGGGCCACCTCGTCAAAGGAATACAAAAAAGCCAGCAGCGCACCGGCCATGATGCCGGGCCGGGCCAAGGGAATGGTGATCTTGAAGAACACCTGAATAGGGGTGGCTCCCATGGAGGTAGCCGCATCCTCCAGCGTCCAGTTGAACACATGGAGTACAGACACCGTGTTCCGCACGATGTAGGGCAGAATGATAATGAGGTGACCGATGAAAATGCGCAGCATACCGGACACACCGCCGATCTGGCTGTAGACCTGCAGCAAAACAAAGGCGAAGGCCACACTGGGCACATACATGGGAGAGGTGTAGTAGTTCAGCAGAGCGTCCTTGCCCTTAAAGCTGTACCGGCAGACGGATAGGGCTGCCGTGACGCCCAGCAGAATATCCGCCGCTGTGGCCAGAATACCGATTTTCAGGCTGTTCACCAGACCATCCATAAAGTGGGTGGAGGAACCGAAAATATTGGCGTACCATTTCAGGGAGAAGCCCTGGGGCGGGAAGGTGATGAGGGCTGTGGGCGTGAAGGAGGCGATGACGATCACCACCAGAGGCGCCAGCAGGAACAGCATCACCAGAATGGCGAAGATCCGGCAGGGCAGATTCACATCTTTTTCGCGCATATCACTTTCCTCCTCCCATACGTTTCATATATCCGGAGGTGCACAGCACCACCGCGATCTGCACCAGCAGGATCACTGCCAGCAGAATATAGCTGATGGCGGAGGCCGCACCCCAGTCGAAATTCACATTGATCTCCTGGACTACCATGGTGGCCATCATCCGGAACTTGGAGCCGCCCAGCAGTTTGGGCGTCACGTAAGAGGTCATGCTCATAGTGAACACCAGAACGCAGCCGGAGATAATGCCCGGCAGGCTCAGGGGGAACACCACCTTGGAAAAGGTCTGCAGAGGAGAGGCACCCAAGCTGTAGGCCGCGTACTCCACGTTAGGGTCAATGCTCTGGAGCACACCCACCAGAGAGAGGACCATATAGGGCACCAGCAGGTGGATCATACCGATGATGACCGCCGCCTCCGTGTTCAGGATTTTCAGAGGGGCGGAGATGAGCCCCAAGGACTGGAGCAGCTGGTTCAAAAGGCCGTTGGTGCCCAGAATGACCATCCAGCCGTAGGAACGGACCACGGCGCTGACCAAAAAGGGAAACAGGATCACAATCATCATGACCTGCTTCATACGGGACTTAGTCCGGGCCATGTAAAAAGCCGTGGGATAGCCCAGCACCAGGGAGATGGCGGTGGACACCAGGGACACCCGGAGGGTGACCCAGAGGATGTTGCGGTAAAAGGGATCTCCGAAGAAATCCACAAAATCGGAAAAACCGTTTTCATTCAGGGTGTGGACCAGAATGTAGACCATCGGTGCCACGAAGAAAAACAGCAGGGTCAATACGGTGGGCAGTGCCAGCAGCAGTGCACGGTGTTTACGTTCCATCCGAACTTATCTCCTTTATCTCGTCAATCAAAGGCAGAAGCCGCTTGTGCAGCGCATCCACCAGACCCCGGTCCGTGCATTTCAGCTCCGGCGAAACCGCCAGCGGCATAAGGGTGAAGAACGTCAGCAAATTTTGATGGTTGAAGCCCATGCGGCGGCAGTCCGACAGGAGCTGTTCCATCTGCTCCAGCAGTACCTCCGGAGGCAGATCACACATCAGCCCCGCCAGAGGCAGCGGGATGAGGGTCAGTACCTTGCCGTTTTCCACGGTGCAGAGCCCACCCTGGGATTCCCGGAGCGTGTTGGCCGCCAGAGCCATATCAGCGTCATTACCGCCATAGACCGTCAGGTTGTGGCAGTCATGGCCGTAGGTCAGTGCGGCGGCACCGGTGACACCGTCCATGCCGGTCAGCAGGCCGATGCCGTGCTGATCCCGGCCGTAGCGGTTGAATACTGCCATTTTTAAGTAAGGAGCTGTTTTCAGACAGGCAAAGCCGTCTCTTTCAGCTGCCAGGGGCAGGGCCTTCCGGACCCGCTGGGTGCGGATGGAGACGCCATCCTGGCCGATCAGATTCGCTACGGCGGTGCGGCCGGGGAAGCCGGGGCGTACCGGCACCTTGACGGCAAAGTCCGCTTCCGTCACGGGACGGAGATGAACAGAGCTCCGCAGATGGTCCGGGATCTGGTAAGGGGGGGTATGGGGCAGATAGCTGCCATGGTCCCAGACGATTTCTCCGGCCCGGAGCACCAGCTCCGGTCTGGGATGGCGCAGATCCTGCACCAGCTGTATATCAGCCTCCATGCCGGGGGCGATGCCGCCTGTGTGATACAGCCGCAGCCGGACGGCAGGGTTGATGGTGGCATACCGGATGGCCCGGATGGGGTCAAGACCCAGCTCGATGGCCCGTTCCACCACAAAGTTCAAATGTCCCTGACGCATCAGCCGGGGGAGGGGAACATCGTCCGTCACCAGGCAGATGCGGTCCTGCACCGGTGCATCATTCATGGCCTGGACGATTTCCCGGTTCAGCATGCATTCCTGTACCTGCACCGTGAAGCCCAGAGCCAGCTCCTCCCGGAGCTTTTCAGCGGAGGGAACGGTGTGGTCGCTGTCGATGCCCATGGCCCGGAAGGTCTGCAAGCGGCGGCCGGTGAGGGCGGAGACATGGCCATCCAGAAAAACGCCATGGTTGACGGAGAGCATCCGCTCATCCCCGGCGGCGACGGCGTTGAAATCCATGACCTCGCCCAATCCAGCCACGCCGGGAATATCCAGCAGGGCCTCCATCTCAGCGGGGCCAACATCAAAACCGGAATCCTCCAGGCCGGGAGCGGAGGGAATGGTGGAGGGGGCGGTCAGCAGCACCCGCAGGGGCAGGGACCGGCAGGCATCTGCCAGGCCCCGGACGCCCTCGATGCCAAGGACATTGGCAATTTCATGGGGGTCGGCGCATACCGTGGTTGTGCCGCAGGATAGGGCCACCTGAGCAAAATGCTCCGGCGTCAGCATGCTGCTCTCCAGATGCATGTGAGAATCCACGAAGCCAGGCAGGGCATAAGCGTTGCCGCCATCAATGCTCCGGCGGCCCTCCGGCGCTTCTTCCGGGCCAAAAACCCCGGCGATATGACCGTTGACAATGCCGATAGATCCGCTTACAATAGAGGCGCTGAACACATTGACAATCTGCACATTGCGGATTACCAGGTCAAAGGGGTGTCTGCCCAGCATAGCTTCGGCGATATCTTTCAGCATAGCGGTGTCCCCTCCGTTTCGTATGTCAAAAATAAGACATTTTAATGATATCTTTCTGGGGAAAAAAGTCAAGGTCATACCATACCATAATTTTAAACGGGAATTGCGGTTGTTTCATACAAGTTGAACGATCGAAACACCCCTTGAGAATAGGAGTAGTCAACAATCCACGGCCAAAAGGCCATGGGCTTGTAACTGCCCAGTCGTAGTAACGGATAGCTCCTCCGACCTTTAACCCCAAGAGGCATTGCTGTCTCAAGTGGCGTTACATCGTAGGGTGGTTGACAGCACCCTTTGCGGCAAAGTTTACTCTGCCGCAACTGTATCAGGTACTTGGCTATCATAGAGATAGTTGATTCCCATGCAATACAGATTCATTGCGCCGATACGGTCATCGTTCGACTTGTAGCCGCAGTTCTTACAGGTAAACAGATGTATCTTCTTGTTGCGATTTGCCTTTTCTGTGTGTCCACAGACGGGACAGCACTGGCTGGTATACCGAGGGTCAACCTTGATTACGGAAGATTGGTTCTGTTTCGCCTTATAGAAGAGCTTCTGTTCGAGGTCGTAGAAAGCCCACGATACAGAAACATAGCGATGCTTCGTTTTGACACGTTCCGTGGCATGACGGATACCGGACAAATCTTCCAGAACGAAGAGAGTGTGCGCGGGGTTATTTACAACGAGTGCCTTTGATACACAATGGTTGACATCCTGCATCCAACGGTTTTCTCGTTGACCGATCCTTTTGAGTCTACGTCTTGAAGACGGGGTATGCCGCATCTGGAGTTCTTTTCTAAGTGCTGAATAGTGGGCTCTTTTCTGCTTGATGGACCGACCTCTCACAAACCCGGACTTGTGCTTGCTATCGTAAGTTGCAACGACGAAGTTGATGCCTCGGTCGATGCCTACAACATTACAGATATCGGAGAGATTACTCTCTTCTACATCATAGGTCACAGGGATGTATAGAAAGTATTTCCCGTGTTTGTTCACCAGCTTGGCGGTGCCGAACCGGTAGATAGAGCGGTCGAAGTATTTCGACATCCATTCTGCGAAATAAGGCAGTTTCACTCTTCCGCCGAGCGTGTTTATGGAAAAGCGGTCTTGCGTCAGAGAGTAGTCTCTGTTCCAGACGAGGTCATACTGAGGTTTCTTGAAAGACGGTTTAATCCACTCTTTCTGATTCTCAAGGATGGTCTTATATCTGGCAATGACCGTCTTGAATACAGACTGAGTCATTTGAGATTTTAGTCCGAATTCTGCGCGCAACGTAGGATACAGAGCCTTGTTGAGCGAAAACTGTTTTAAATCGTGCGTGCGAAACACATAGTCCGAGACATAGTTGCACGCTTCACGATAGACAGACATCGTTTCATCAAGTAACGCCTTATCTTCATCAGATGCCACTACTTGGATTTTTGCCGTGATAGACATTTGAGCCATAGTCAATCCTCCTTTCTTTGTTATTTCACTAATGCTATTATACAATAATAGATAGTGAACGCCAAGGCGCATTGAGGTGACTTATGGATAACAGATATCATCGGCATAACCGGCGTAAATATAGTCTCAAAGTACACATCGTCCTTGTGACGAAATATCGTAAGCAATTGTTGAGAGGAGACATCGATGATGCCGTAAAACAAAAGATTCAGAGCATCGCTGATGCCCATCACTGCGAAATCATGGCGATGGAAACAGACAAAGACCACGTGCATATCCTCCTCGGATACGGCACGACGGATTCCGTCTGTAACATCGTCAAGACACTAAAATAAGAAACGACACATCATCTTTGGCAAAGATTCGGTCCTTTCCTGGCTAAACACTATTGGAAGAAAAGGATATTCTGGTCCGATGGATACTTTGCCTGTAGTATCGGGGAAGTATCCTCGGCAATTATCCAAAAGTATATCGAAAACCAAGGATGATGCGCCTTTACGAACAGGGCTCCTCCCACCGCCTAAAGGCATTGGGTTTCCGCCCAAACTATGTTGGAGGTATTTTTTATGAAGCACCATCGCTTCCTTTACCGGACGCTGAGCGCGCTCCTTTGCCTTGGACTCTGCGCCCAGCTGACCGCCTGCGGCAAGAAACCCGTTCCCAAGCCCGGCTCCTCTGGGCCATCCGCACCGTCCGTGTCGAAAAAGGTCTATGATGACAGCCTCATCACCAAGGTCTATGACGAGGAGGACTCCTTCGCCGACGAATACGGCACGGAATATTCCTACATCTGTCACGTTCCGCAGCTGGAGGCCGACACGCCGGAGGCCAAGGCCATCAACTGGGAGATCATGGAGAGCTTCGGAAATGACGTGCAGGCCACGCTGGACGCCGCCGAATCGGGAGAAACGCCCAACTCTCAGTACATGGAGGTCACATGGCAGAGCTATTGGAACGACAGCCTGCTGAGCCTTTCCATCCGCGTGTTGGGCTGGACCAGCGACCTCATCGACTACGCGGTATATCACTACGATTTTGAGACCGGCCAGCGGCCGGACAACCTGGAGCTTCTGGACCGCTTCCACGTGGACGAGGGGGACTTTATCGCCGCCCTGCGCCGGGGCGCGGCCCGGCAGTTCGATTCCCATTACGCCCCCTGGGGCACGGGAGGCCTTTCGCCGGAGGATGAAAACTACGGCGGCATCTCCATTGATCTGGCGGCACTCCGGGCCTGGACGGTGGCG
>ERZ779855.1966-NODE-1966-length-12367-cov-3.725390_pt1 | contig 12367 bp, 9 predicted proteins | sample MGYA00511370_ERZ779855 | MGnify/ENA primary metagenome ERZ779855 (study PRJEB29588, sample SAMEA1967319) | human gut metagenome | biome: human gut; feature: human-associated habitat; material: faeces | place: Denmark | collected 2008/2010 ...
ATTTTAGAGTTCCAGTCCGACGGCGAGGGTGAGGCAGACCGCCGCCGCGCCGAGAAGGAGCTTTTGCCGGCGAACCTTCTTCAGCGCGGCAAGGGTCTCCTGCGCGGGAGCGGGCGTGGAAGCGTCGACAGACGAGGCGGCCTTGGCGTCACCCTTTTCCGCCTCCTCAAGGCTCAAAAGCTCATCGACGCTCACGCCGTAGAGACGGCTGAGCTCCACGAGCTTGCTCAGCTCGGGCTGGGCGGCGCCGTTCTCCCACTTGGAGACGGCAAACGAGGTCAGCTGAATGGCAATGTAGTTCATCATCAGCGTGAAGAGCGTCTCGTTGGTGTTCCACTTCGCCTTGAAGAACGCGGGGATGAAAGCCCATATCGCGCCCGCAACAATGCTCGTTATAATCATAACGGGGAAGAGAAGATAGGACGGCAGCTTGTCGCCGAAGAGGATCATGCACGCCGCCGTCGCGAAGCCGCCCATGAGAGCCTGTCCCTCTGCGCCGATGTTCCAGAATTTCATCTTGAATGCGGGAGTGACTGCGAGCGAAATGCAAAGGAGCATTGCAAGATTCTGGAACAGGCTCCATATGCGCCTTGGCGAGCCGACCGCGCCGAAGATTATTGCGGAATAGACCTCCGCGGGATTCTGACCGGTGATAGCGACGGTCACAATGGAGCAGAGGAGCAGCGCCAGAATGACCGCGCCGATCCTGATAAGCCATGCCGCCCATGAGGGAACGGTGCTGCGCTTGACTATGTGGAAAAGAGGCTCGCGCTTCTGTCCGTTTGACTTACTCATGGGTTTCACCTCCGTCGGTTTTTGTCATAAGCAGACCGAGCTCTTCCTTTGTGGAAGTCCTTGCGTTAACCACTCCCGTTATCTTGCCGGAGTTTATGACGAGGATTCGGTCGCAGAGCTCAAGCAGAACGTCGAGATCCTCGCCGACAAATATAACGGCGACGCCCTTTTCCTTCTGCTGATTGAGCAGGTTATATATGAGATAAGATGAGTTGATGTCAAGTCCGCGCACGGGGTAGGCAGCCATAAAGACCGTGGGGGAGGAAGCAATCTCACGGCCGACGAGCACCTTCTGCACGTTGCCGCCGGAGAGACGGCGGACGGGCGTATTCGCGCTCGGGGTTACAACTTCGAGGTCGCTTATAACTTTTTCTGCGAGCGTCTTGGGCTTCTTGCGCTCAAGGAACGCGCCCTTGCCCTTGCGGTAGCTTCGCAGCATCATGTTGTCGATGATATCCATGTTGCCGACGAGTCCCATGCCGAGTCTGTCCTCGGGGACGAACGACAGGCGCACGCCGAGCTCGCGGATCTGCATGGGCGTCTTGTCGCGCAGGTTGTCCTGGCCGCCGGTCTTGGGGTTGTTGTACATGATCTCGCCGCTGTTGAGATGCTGAAGTCCTGCGATGGATTCGAGCAGCTCGCGCTGACCGCTTCCGGCGATGCCCGCGATGCCAAGAATCTCGCCCGAACGCGCGGTGAACGAGATGTCGTCAAGAAGCTTGACTCCGTCGCGGTTGATGCAGCTGATGTCCCTGACAACGAGCCTGTCCACAGGGTCAACCGGATCGCTGCGGTCGATGTTGAGGCTTATCTTCTTGCCGACCATCATCTCTGTAAGCTCTGATTCGTTCGTCTCTGCGGTGTTGACCGTGCCGATGTATTCGCCCTTTCTGAGAACCGATACGCGGTCGGAGAGGGAGAGCACCTCGTGGAGCTTATGGGTGATGATTATGATAGCCTTGCCGTCGTCGCGCATGCGGCGCAGGACGTCAAAGAGCTTGAGCGTCTCCTGCGGAGTGAGAACGGCGGTGGGCTCGTCAAGAATAAGGATGTCCGCGCCTCTGTAAAGCACCTTGATTATCTCAACGGTCTGCTTTTCGGAGACGGACATCTCGTATATCTTCTTGTTCGGGTCGATGTCAAAGCCGTACTGCTCGCTTATCTTTTTTATGCGCTCGGCAGACTTTTTGACATTGAATTTGCCCTCGTCAAGACCGAGGATGATATTCTCCGTTGCGGAGAACACGTCCACGAGCTTGAAATGCTGATGGACCATACCTATTTTGTAGTCAAGCGCGTCTTTGGGGGAGCGGATGACCACCTCTTTGCCGTCGATGAAAATCTGACCGTGATCCGGATAGTAAATTCCGGCGATCATGTTCATCAGCGTTGTTTTTCCTGAGCCGTTTTCGCCGAGAATGGAGAGTATCTCGCCGCGGTTGACGGTCAGACATACATCCTTGTTGGCAACGATGCTTCCGAAGCTTTTTGAAATATTTTTCAGTTCGATTGCTGCGTTCAAGTCCACTTATCCTCCTATTTTAAATCTCAAAAGCCGATTAAGACAGGAAGGATAATCGGCTTTTCAAACCTAAAATCTTTTTAATTTAACTTTAACTGCTTCAGACGGAGCGGCTTTCGTCGCCCCGTCTGAATTAAAGCTATTATGTGTTAATAGGCTGTGTTGAGAAGAGTAATGCCGTCGATTTTGATATCGAAGTAAGGAGCGGAACGCTTCTCGGACTCGTGGAAATAACCGTTGGAAATAACTTCGGTGTCAGGAGTGTTCTTATCGTCTTTGTTAACATCAGCCATGTAGCTGGTGAGAGTTTTGCCATTAACGGTGAAGGTGGATGTGTCGAAAACATGGAGAGTGCCGGCCTTGAACTGCTCTTCGGCAGCCTTGATGGCCTCGGCAGTGCCGGGAGCGGCGACCTTCTCGTTGATGGGGGTCAGCTCGACAGCGCCCTCGTTGATGCCCTTGCACCAGTCGGTGGCGATCTCTTTGCCGTCTCTGACGCACTCGATCATGTACTTCATGTAGGGCACCCAGTTGATTCTGGACGAAACGATGAAGGTGTTCGGGCAAGCGTCAAGAGTGGAGCCGTTGTAAGAAACGTTGGGGATACCTGCGTTCTCGCAAGCGGTGGGAGCGCCCATGGAGTCGGCGTGCTGGCTGATGAGCTTGCAGCCTCTGCCGATAAGCAGGGTAGCAGCTTCCTTCTCCTTGGCCTCGTCGTACCAGGAACCGGTGAACTTGACTTCCATTGTAGCCTCTTTGCAGACGGATCTTACGCCGAGGAAGAATGCGGTGTAGCCGGAAATAACCTCTGCATAGGTATATGCGCCGACATAGCCTATCTTAGCGTCCTTAGCTTCGAACTTGCCTTCCTTGATCATAGCGTTGAGCTTCATGCCTGCGGCGATACCCGCAAGGTAACGGCCCTCGTAGATGGAAGCGAAAGCATTGTGGAAGTTCTTGAGACCCTTGGTGTGAGCCTGAGTGCCGGTAGCGTGGCAGAACTGGACGTCCGGATACTTCTCGGCAGCCTGGATCATGAAATCCTCGTGGCCGAAGCTGTCGGCGAAAACAACGGAGCAGCCCTGATCGGCAAGGTCGGCCGCCGCATCGAAGCAGTCAGCAGTCTCGCTGATGCCGGTCTTCTTGACTATCTCAACGCCAAGCTCCTTGCAAGCTTCCTCAGCTGCGGTGATGAAGTTCTTGTCATAAGTCGAGTTCTCGTCGTGAAGGAAGATAAAACCAACCTTCATTTTCTTCTCGCCGCCGTCCTTGCTGCTGCAAGCTGCAAAGCTGAAAATGGTGGCGAGCGCAAGAACGATCGCGAGGATTCTTGTGAATTTCTTCATTTTTTGACTTACCTCCAAAAAATTTTTTTATATTTATCCCGCAGTCCTGCACGGGAAAAAATAACTCAGTCGTCCTGTTCTTTGAATGTTATTGTTCCGTTGCCCATCTTCTCGATGATGGCGAGGGATTCGACTCTCGCGCCCTTCTCTTCGAGAACCTTTCTGCCGGGCTGGAAGCCTTTTTCAATGGCGATGCCGACGCCCTCAAGCTCGGCGCCCGCCTGGTTGATTATATCGATAAGCCCCGAAACGGCGGCGCCGTTTGCAAGGAAATCGTCGATGATGAGTATCTTGTCGTCCTTGTTTATGTAGTCTTTCGACACTGTAACAAGGCTGTCCGTGCCCTTTGTGAAGGAGTGGACAACGGAGGAGTAGACATTGCTGCCCACATTTTTGTGCGCGCCCTTTTTGGCAAAAACAACAGGCACAGAGAAATATTGCGCAGTTATGCACGCGATCCCTATGCCCGATGCTTCGATAGTCAGAATTTTATTTATATTACACCCGTCAAAACGGCGCTTGAACTCCTTGCCGATCTCCTGAAGAAGGTGCACGTCGATCTGGTGATTGAGAAACATATCCACCTTGAGAATATCGTCCCCGATCACTTTGCCGTCAGCAATTATGCGCTCCTCAAGCAGCTTCAAATCCTCGTTCCCCCTAAAGAAAAGTTCGGTGAAAATACAATAATAGTATAGGGCTTTTTGGGGGTAAAAGCAAGGAAAAGTTTAAAAATCTGCATTTTATACAAACGCCGTCGGAAAAAATCGGATAAGTGTATGAATATGTCAATTTTGTGTACAAACTGTGTCAGTTTCTGCTGATGTTTCCTGCAAAAACGTAACCTGTTGTGTTTTTGAATTCTATGACATACCACCCGTTGAGTGCGCCGGTTATTTTTGCGGCGCTTCCGTTGGGGAGAGTGCCGATAACGGCGGAGGTCATATTCGGCGCACGGCGGACGTTCAGAACCCCGCCCCGCGTGCTAACGGTACCCGTGGCGGGAAAAACGGGCGGATAGTACTGCACGCCGAGAAAGTCCGCAATGCTTATGACAAGATTTTCGCCTATCGCGTCGATGTTGTCGGCTATCCACCGCGCATCCTGCTCGTTGTCGTGGTAGGCAAGCTCAAGGTAAACCGCAGGAGCCTTCGAACGCTTAAGCTCAAGCAGTGTTGTTGAGGTGCGCGTGTTCACAAGCTCCGGCTCGGGATATATCTCGCGCAGTCCGTTTGCGATTATCTCCGCCGCTCGCTTTCCCTGCGCGCTCGTCGGATAGTAGTAGACATCGGGTCCGCGCAGCATACCCTCATATATCTCGGGCGCGGCGTTTGAGTGCAGGGCGAGATAGAGCCGATAGTTTCCTCTATTTCCGCGTGCAACAGCCGCCGCGGCGTTGCCGTTCGGGTCGTTCCTGCCGTAGCTTATCCCGCTTGAAGAGAGATACGGCTCCATTGCGTCGGCGAGGAGATTCATGTAGTATTTCTCGCTCCCGCCGATTATGTAGGGGTTATAGTCCTGAGTTGAAGGACTGAGATAGACATCGGGCATAAAAATACCTCCGCATATTCATTTACTATAAGAATATGCGGAGGGAGTGTTGTTGGTTAATTGCCTCGCTTGCGCCCAATAATAAAGTCTGATTTTGTAGGGTGCGGCGACCTCGACGCACCGCTGCCGCGCGAGCGGCACAAAAGCTCTAACAAACTTATCGTAATACAATAAATCCCACCAAATTGCTGTGCGGTGCTGTTGATTAATGGCTCGGTTTGCCGATTATTTATCTAAGAAAAAGCAAATATATTAAAACGAAGGTCACGGAAAGCAGAAAAATAATTATATGTATTTGTCCTCTGATCATGTAACGCTTTCTATATTCACGCAAAGCTGAAAGATCTTCATCCGTCAAAAAGCGAGTTAAGTAAACATGATACCAAACATCAACGGCAAGATAATCGCATTGCTCTCCGTTGCCCTCATGAAACTGCGGATTTCTTCTTTCTAAAAATGCGACATCATCCCATTTCCGTTTCTTGTATTCCAAATTGTATCTATAATGTTCTGTCAGAATAACATATTTTAAATCTTCTCTGATTTCCTGCTTTTTGAAAACGAATATACAACTATACCTTATTTCAACAAGCTTGTAACCCTTTTTGCGCATTTTTTCCAAATATTTCGCCATTCGTTCGGGCATGGCTAAAGAAAACAAAAAGAATTTATAGACAAATGTATGGTCGTTTTTCATTTTATTTCTCCGTTTTATTTTGATGATTTGTTTCTCGATGGTCGTTAGTCTAAATATAGCATATTCAGCAGATTTAGGCAAGTTCGTTATTAAACCGTGTGCCGGAATTACAGGCTTATAGATACCCCAATAAAAAACAGGGGAAACAGATATTATCCGTTTTCCCTGCATGAAGTTTTATATATCCAGCGCCGACGCATTCTCGGTTATGTCGCTCTTTGCAAAGCCGTTGTCCTTGTCAAAATAGAACACGCTTCCGCCGTCGTTTCCGCACATGGCGGAGAAATGACCGTCTTTGAATATGAGCGCCGCGCCGTCCTCGGCTCCGATGCCCGAGACTCGGCAGCCTATTACGGCTGTCCCGAAGCTTTGCCAGCGTTCGCTGATGAAGTGCGGGCAGTAGCAGTAGGGGAGAAGTCCGATGCAGTCGATGAACATGAAGCTGCCGTTTTCGCCGCAGTCGTCATATCCCATGTCGAACCAGCACATTGCGCCGGAGCTGAGCCCCGAAAGGACTTTTCCGCGTTTATACGCTTCTCTGAGCGCCTCGTCCGCGCCGGTCGCCTTGAATGTGTTCATCATGAACTCGAGGTTTCCGCCGCCGGCGTAGACAATGTCCGTGTTTACGAGCGTATTATATATGTGCTCGCGGGAGTTAGCGGGGTCGGTGAGCTTGAGTATTTCAACCGTGCATCCGAGCTTTTTGAAGCTCTCCCATATGGGCTCGTCGCCCTCGGTGTCGTCGTGCCCGGCAGTCGGCAGGAACACGACATGAGGATTTTTTTTGCCCGATTCGCGGACTATTCTTTCAAATATCGGCATGACCTCGCCGTCGTCATAACGGCCGCCGCCGAGTGCGATTATCGTTCCCATTCGTCCTCCGTCAGCCGATAACAACAATGTCAAAGCCGTTGTCCTGCGCGTATTTCTCGGCGTCGCTTCCGCTCTCGGTCGAAATCGTGAGCTTGCCGACATCCTTGAATATCTCGCCGCCGAACACGGTGACTCCGGAGTGAATGGTTATCTCGTCGAGTCCGGTGCAGTTGTAGAACGCATATTTGCCGAGCTCTTCCATGCTCTCGGGCAGGACGACTGTCTTGAGCGATTTGCACTCTTCAAATGCGCCCTTTTCGAGCTTTTTGACTCCCTCGCCGATGGTGAGCTTCTCGAGAGAGGAGCAGCGGTAGAATGTGCTCACCGCAATGCTCTCAACCGTGCCGGGGATCGATATCTCGACCGCTCCGGTGCACTTGAGGAACGCGTGGTCGTCAATTTGAGTGACGCCCTCGGGGATAATTATCTTCTTTGCGCTGAAGCACTTCGCGAACGCCCAGTCGCCGATGGTCTCAACGCCCTCGGGCAGGACTATTTCGGTCAGCGCGGAGCAGAAGTAGAAAGCCTTTTCGGATATGGTCTTGGGCGCGCCGTTGAAAACAACGGTCGTAAGCTTGCTCTTTCCGGTGTAGGCGTTCTCCTGCGAGCCCTCGAACGCGCTGATGCCGATGTGCTTGATGTTCTTGCCGATAGTTACTTTTTCAAGATTGTCGCAGTACATCGCGGCATAGTTGCCGATTGCCTCGACAGAGTCGGGGAGTATGAGCTCCTTGAGCGTGCTGCTGCTTTTGAGAGCCTTATTCTCGAGACCGACTACCTTTGCGCCGTCTATCTCCGCGGGAATGGAAACAACGGGGTTGCTCCCTGTGTAGCCCGTGATGCAGGCGGTGTTGTCGGTATATAATGTATAGGTGAAGTCACCGTTCTTGACGGATTCCGTCTTGACGGTCTTGTCGAGTATGTCCTCAACCTTGATGAGCGCTGGGTCGTCGACCGTGACATCGAGGGAGAGGGCGGAGATTATCGCGTTGCCGAGATTGCCGCAGCCTGTGAAAGAGAGGCAGACAACGAGCATCAGCGCAACAACGGCTGCTATTTTACTGAATTTTTTCATCGTCTGTTCCTCACTTTCCGTTCTTCTTTGCCAGACGCTCCTGCTTCCTGCGCTCGAGGTCTGCCTTGCGCGCCTCTTCGAGTCTCTCGATCTCGACTCTGCGCGCCTCGTACTCGGCGTCGGTGTTCGCTTTTGCGTCGGCGTATCTTGCGCGGATATCGTCAAGATGCGCATAATTCTCTTTTTCCGTCAGCTGGCGTCTTGCGTCGAGAAGAGGCTTGACGCTTCTGATGTACTTCGACTTCTCGTTGACGAGCTTCTTGACGGTTCTCTTCTTCTCGAGCTGATGCGCGAAGGTGTCGTCCGGCAGAGCCTCTGCGGCCTTGAACGCATCGTCTGAAGGCTCGACGATATTTTCGGGCGAGCCGTAGAACTTTATCATTGCCTTTCTGGCGTTCTTGAGCGCGCGGGCGCGGGTTATGGCGTCGCTGCGAATCTCGCGCTCCTCGTGAGTGGACTTCGGCAGAGCCTTGGCTTCAGCCATGTCCTCTTTGCTGTAGTAGAATATTCCGGCATATCCGGCAGCCTCAAGCGCTCGGGAACGCTCGACCTGCTTCTTGATGCGCAGAGTGTCGTATTTGTTCATCTCGTCGATGATGAAATCGCACACGGAGATGTCCGCGTTGAGCTTGTTGAGCTCTCTGTTCTCTTTCTTCGCGGCCTTTATCGCGGCTTTTCTTGCTGCCTTCGCGGCGTCGATGCCCTTGGGCATAGCCTTCGCTGCATTTATCGCGGCTTTTCTCGCCGCCTTCTCGGCGTCGGTGCCCTTTGGCATAGCCTTCGCTGCCTTTATTGCAGCTTTTCTCGCCGCCTTCTCAGCTTTTCTCGCCGCCTTCTCGGCGTCGGTGCTCTTGGGCATGGCCTTTGCCTGATTTATGCGGTCTTTCTTTATGCCGCGGTTCTGAGTGTTGAATTCTTTGTAAGCGGCTTTCAGTCGCTTGATTTCGTTCTTCTTGAACTCTTTTTCCTCGGGCGTTCTCGCGGGCAGTCTCTCTGCCTTCTTGATGTCGTCCTTTGTGGTCATGAGGGTTCTGTCTTTGTAGAGGAGATTTGCTTCGTCGATTATGTCTATGGCTTCAACGATGCTCTCGTCGCGGAGAATACCGTTGCCGTAGTCTTCGAACATCGCGCGAATCTTGAGCACCTTGACTATGCCGCGCTGCTTGGTCTCGGTCAGATCGTAGAAGAGGTAGGGGACGAAGTTGAGCGCCGCGCCGATAACCGCGGCGATGATGAGCACGTCGAACATATCCTCTCTGAACGAAGCGACTTCGAGCACGTCGTAGTTGTCCTCAAGGCCGAGCATCTGATAGATGGTCGGGAGCACCATGCCGGTGAACATTCCGATGAACGAGCCGATTATGCCGACCGCGCCGAACATTCCGTCTATGCGCTCGCCGGTGAAATACTGCTGATAGTCACGCATGTCGGCGTTGATGCCGGGGTTGTAGACTATCGAGAAAGAGTTGATGAATCCGTTGAGATAGTAGAGAATTATAAGCGCGGGAATGTTGTTGTAAAGGGGATAGAGCAGTCCGATGAGCACGACGTTTGTAACATTGCACCAGATAAGCAGATTTCTCTTGCCGAGGACTCTTATCGCTATCGGACAGATGAGCATTGCCCAGAGCGCCGCGTTGCCGATAAGCGTTGTCGCGACTCCGTAAAGACCCATTCTGTCGGGGTAGGCATATATAAATGTCCAGCCGATGATAACGCCGACTGCGCCCTCAAGGAAGCCGAGCCAGCCTGCAAGGGAAGTTATCCAGAAATATTTGTTCTTTGCAACGGCGCGGAATGCGTCGGAGAATTTGAACTGGGTAACGTGACTCTCCGCCACGATTATTCTCTCTCTCGTTCCCGCGTATGCCACATAGGACAGAAGAAGTCCGGCAACGGCGACGAGGGGATGGATTATACGGTAGGTGGTGATGGAGTTCAGACCGCCCGTGAGCGTCGAGAGCATCGGCACGAAAAGACCCGTGAGGGACGGCGCCATGGAGTAGATGATCGACGAGACCGAAACGATATCGGTACGCTCATGGGAGTTGGGCGATATGACGTTTGCAAGGTCTGTGTATGCCTGCTGGAAGAAAGGATAGAAGCACTGCAGAAGGTTATAGCAGAGGAAAACCGCAATGACTTTCTGCATATACGACATCGTCTCATATGGCAGCCAGACGAACACGACCGCTATAATAACGGTGGGAATACCGGTTATCGCAAGCCAGGGACGGAATTTTCCGGATTTGAAGCGGGCGCTGTCGATTATGTAAGAGCGTCCGATAGTGATTCCGAAGCCGATGATAGTCGATGCGACCGCCATATATTGCAAGTGCATCGGCTTGATGCCTATCGTGTTTCCGACAAGGAAGCTCGTTGCGGAAAGCGCGATGAGCGAGCAGAAGAACATGACGAACTGAACGCCCATTCCTCCGACGCCGTAGGCAATTATCTCTTTGTAGGAGACATATTTGCCCAAGGCGGGTGTTTTCCAGTGCAGTACGACATTGTTCCATGTCGTGCTGACCTTTTCCTTGAGATTACTCTTTCCCATTTCAACACTCCTTCAGGTCCGCGGCGAAGCAGGGAAAATACGCCCGCAGACAGTTGTTTTAGCCCCCCGATATGAAAAAAATTCAATCGGGAAGCATCGACAATTTGCATAAAAGCTCTTATCATTATAGCAAAAATATTAATAGCTTGCAACAGCGTTTTGGACTTAAGTACAATAAAAGCAGAAATTTAATAATTATTTCAGCGTTATCACATTCCTGTTGAATTTTCAGCGGCGAAGTGCTATAATGTCCTCAGAAATTTTTCAGAGGTGAACAGTGTTGAATAAGCCAAAGATAATCGCACACCGCGGTGCTAACCGCTATGCTCCCCAGAACACGATACCCGCATTTGAAAAAGCAGTCGAGCTCGGGGCGGACGGAACCGAGACCGACGTCCATATCACCAAGGACGGACATATAGTCATCTGCCATAACGACACCGTTGACGAGATGTCCAACGGCACCGGCGCTATCGGCGACTATATGTTTGACGATATCCGCAAGCTCGATTTCGGCAGCAAGTTCTCAAAGGACTTCGCCGGCGTCACTCTACCCACCGTCGAGGAGTACCTCGAGTGCATGAAGAAGAGCGACAAGCTGAGCGTTATGAATATCGAGATAAAGCCCAACAAGTCTGAGCGCGAAGACATAGTGCGCAAGACGATAGAGGCAGTCAAGGACTACGGACTTTTCGATGAGCTTCTCATTTCGAGCTTCGACTATAAGATGCTTGTTGAGGCGAAGAAGTACGATCCCAAGTGCAAGACGGCGTATCTCTATCCGATTTACGGCCAGGTAGTCAGAAGATGGTTCTTCCAGCCTCTGCACCTCGCGCAGAAAATCGGCTGCGACGCACTGCATCCGCATAAGGCGTTTGCGACAAAAGCGCTCGTCCGCCGCGCCCATGCCGCCGGCATTAAGGTCAACGCATGGACCGTCGACGAGGAAAAGGATGTTATCCAGATGCTCGAAAACGGCGTTGACGGTATCATCACCGACCGCCCCGATTATGTCGAGTCCGTCGTGGACAGATACCTCGCCGAGCATAAATAAAGCCTGAAATCAAAGTACCGCAGAGCAAAAGCCCTGCGGTATTTTTGCTGTTTGCTGATGCTCAGTTTGTAGGGTGCGGCGACTCGACGCACCGTTGCCGCCATAGGCGGCACAACATGATGACGATAAAAATTTCATCCACTACCTTCGCTACCTACCCTAACTAAATATTTTACCTTTTACAGCATTTCGGCATTTTCTTTTTTATTTGAAAAAGAAAACGCCTGCAAAAGAAAAGCAAACTCAGGGCTTCGCCCCGAGACCCCGCGAACGCCGCGCCGCAGTACATAGCTTGCTCTTCTCAGTAGGCAGCTCGGCACATTCGCCCGCAAACGCGCTGGAGCTTGAACGAGTGCGGGCTCGTGCGGCGTACATAGTACGCCGTTCCCTCGCAGTTCTCAGTTAGTTTCTATCACTGCGGCGCGGCTATTAGGAACTTGTTCTTCGGGGTTTATCAAGTCGTTGACTTTATCTATTGGTGACTTGCAATGATTTGCAATTTCCAACATCAAACACAGACCATAGGGATGTGGCTTACTCTCGATTGTTAAAAATGGACGTAGCTTTGTGTTCTATAGTACCCCGCCCTCGCTTCGGAACTTTATCCGCCATCAATCACTCAACAGCAAAACCGCCGCGGATATCCGCGGCGGCTCGCTTTATTTTACAGCTTTTATAACGCTCTTACGCAGTCCTTGAATATCTCGCCGCGCTGCTGATAGCATTTGAACATATCCCAGCTCGCACATGCCGGTGAAAGAAGTACGGCATCGCCGCTTTCTGCATTTTCTGCACAAACTTTGACGGCTTCTTCGAGGCTTTCTGTCATGATGATGTTATCAAATCCACACTTACGTGCTGTTTCTGCAATTTTTTCTTTTGTAACACCGAGCAGTA
>ERZ779855.1969-NODE-1969-length-12343-cov-2.993490_pt1 | contig 12343 bp, 11 predicted proteins | sample MGYA00511370_ERZ779855 | MGnify/ENA primary metagenome ERZ779855 (study PRJEB29588, sample SAMEA1967319) | human gut metagenome | biome: human gut; feature: human-associated habitat; material: faeces | place: Denmark | collected 2008/2010 ...
GAGATGCGGGGAGGTTTGGGTATTGAGCGGGAACTGGAGGTTCTCCAGGACGACGTGCTTTATACTGGCCTGGGGCAACGGCACAAGTTCCACCCCTGGGGCCTCCAGGGCGGAGGTGAGGGAGGCGTGGGCGCTTTCTATCGAGTATCCGCTCAGGACGGCAGCGTTACCCGCATGGGGCACAAGACAACCAGTCTTCCTTTGAAGAAGGGAGACGTGATTCGGGTGATTACTCCCGGCGCCGGCGGATATGGAGATCCCAAAAAGCGCCCCGCAGCCAAAGTGCTTCAGGACGTGGTAGAGGGAAAGGTGTCCCTCCAGGCTGCAAGGGATCAGTATGGCGTAGTAATTACCAATGAAGATGGAATCCACTATGCTGTAGATGAGCAGGCCACCTCGGACCTGCGCTGATGGAAGAAAGGAATGATAGAGATGATCAAGGGAATGCAGGAAGTGAACGAGGTCATGGCCAAGGCCAAGGCCGATCTGGATGCGAATGGAGGTCTGAAACAGGTAATCTTTGTAGCCTGTGGAGGTTCCTTTGCCTCCTCCTATCCGGCCCGTTATCTACTTAATCAGGAGAGTAGCCTTCGAGTCCAAGGCTATAACAGCAGCGAGTTTGTTCATGCAACGCCCAAGTCTGTAGATCAGAATACCCTGGTCATTGGTACCTCTACAAAGGCGACTCCTGAGACGGTTCAAGCCCTTCAGGTGGCGAAAGACAAGGGGGCTGTGACCATTGGTCTGTCCGGTTACGCAGATTCCCTCACCGCTCAAACCGCTCGTTATTATGTCACGTATTACCACGCTGACGAATGGTACCAGGATCCTTCTTTGGTTCACTGCAATAGCCAGGGCACTGCTCTGAAGATCGCCTTTTGGCTTTTGAAAGAATACGACCACTATGCCTACTTTGACCAGGCAATGGAAGCCTTTGAGAAGATGAGAGATATTTACGGAGCTGCGTATGCTGCTGTCAAGCCTCAGACGGCTAAGTTTGCCATGACATATAAGGACGACCAGGTGTGGAACGTGATGAGCAGCGGCGCAGCCTGGGAGGTAGCTTATTCCGACGCCTTCTGCTTCTTCCAGGAAATGCAGACTGTTCACTGTGTCCCTGTACACTCTGGGGAGTACTTCCATGGGGCTTTTGAGACCTGTGACAAGGATCTGGCAATCCTTCTGTTTAAGAGTGTGGGACGTACCCGACCTCTTGATGAACGGGCTCAGCGGTTCCTGGACCAGTTTGGAGGTCACCATTGGGTTATTGATGCGGCTCAACTTGGACTAAATCAGTTAGATGAGCATGTGGCCGAATATTTCAATGCATTGTTGCTGCACCCTATTTCGAAGCAATTTATTGCCGCTATGGGAGATGTCCGGATGCACCCCATGTCCTATCGACGCTACATGTGGAAATTTGACTATTAATCTAGGAATTACGAAGATGTGTCAATAGCAATAAAGTGGGGTTGCCTTGCGGGGAGAATCAGAGGGCACGGATACTCACAACTTCCGAAGTGGAAGGCGGATCTGCATTTTTCTCCATGTACTATTGCAAAAATTAAATTCTAGTGTTATAATTGTTCATAGTAAATATAATGTTATGATATGAATTAAAGTTTATGTGACGATATAACCTAATGTTTGTGAAGTGGGAGACAGAGCCGCGTTGGTAACGTATTCTGTGTTACCTGCAGGAAGGGAACATTCCTATTCCTGCGGTGTATGTCAGTGTCCTGTCGCAGAAGAGTAAGCTAGGAAAGGTAGGCTAGTATGAGGAAATATGTGCTGAAAAGGCTGATCATTGCCATTCCGACATTCCTGGGAATCACGTTGTTGGTATTTGCACTGTGCTACAACGCGACCGGAAGTCCGCTGGAGCTTTTGCTCAGCGATCCTAATATTTCTGAGGCAGAGGTAGCACGGCGGGCTGAAGAACTGGGGCTCAATGAACCCTTTTACGTTCAATACTTCTCCTGGATTAAAAATTTCTGCTGTGGAAATTTGGGTTACTCTTACCGTACGAACCAGGCTGTTATGGGGATGCTTATGGATGCCTTATGGCCTACCGTACTGTTGACCTTATCGGCTGTCTTGGTAGCCTGCCTTATTTCATTCCCTCTGGGGATTCAATCTGCTCGGCACCAAAACGGCATTTGGGACACCATTTCCTCTATCTTCTCATTTCTTTCTACCTCCACACCTAGCTTTTTCCTGGCCTTGGTCTTTCTGAGTATCTTTTCAGTACAACTGGGCTTATTGCCCATCGGCGGTATGTATGATACAGGGAAGGAGGCAACCTTGCTGTCGTTGCTACGGCACTTGATTATGCCCGCCTGCGTACTGGGCAGTACATTGATTGGAAGTTTAATCCAGTATATTCGCAGCAGCATGTTGGAGGTAATGGGAGAAGATTATGTGCGCACGGCCCGATCCAAGGGGCTGAAGGAACGCGTGGTGGTCATTAAGCATATTCTTCGTAACTCTCTTATTCCAGTGGTTACCTATCTGGGAATGGAAATCCCCCTGCTAATGGGAGGAGCCGTGGTCACGGAGCAGGTCTTTTCCTGGCCAGGGCTGGGGAACCTCATGCTAAAGTCCATCAACTCTCGGGATTACCCCGTGATTATGGGAGTCACCATAGTTACTGCGGTAGCGGTGCTTTTATTCAATCTGCTGACCGACCTTTTTTACGGGGTGCTGGATCCCCGTATTCGCCACAACTAGCCTACAGATACAACGCTCATTGTCCGGAGGTGTGCAGTTTGACGCAAAAACGAACGGAGTGGCGCAATTTTCTCAAGCGCTTCTGTAAAAATAGATTGGCGGTCATCGGATTGATTGTTCTAGCGCTGATTACGGTGACCGTGCTAATTGTTCCCCCCTTTCTACCCTATGACGAAGCACAGATTGACGCGGCGGCATTCAATGCCCCGCCCAGTATCGAGCATATTCTGGGCACTGACACCACCGGACGAGATGTACTGTCCAGGTTGCTATATGGGGGACGGGTTTCCCTATTTGTGGGCGTAGTCAGTACGTTAATCAGTGTGGTTATCGGTATTCCACTGGGCCTGCTGGCTGCCTTTTATCGAGGGTGGTTTGAGACATTGGTTATGAGGGCCACAGACATCTTTATGACCATACCGTCAACCATCTTGATCTTGTTTCTGGTTTCAATGTTCGGCCCATCTATCGTCACGGTTACCGTAGTAATCGGAGTGTTGGGGTGGACTAAATTTGCCCGCCAGATTTATGGTACTGTCCTTTCCGTTAGAGAAAAAGACTATGTGGAAGGAGGAAAAGCCATTGGCCAACGGGATAGCGTAATCATCACCCGGTACATCCTTCCTAATGCTATTGCACCAATTTTTATTTCCATAACGTTCCGTATTGCCTCTGCTATTATATTAGAGTCTTCCCTGAGTTTCCTGGGTATGGGTGTCCAGATGCCTGCTGCCTCATGGGGCAACATGCTCTACAATGCACAGTCCATCTCGATTCTGAAAAATGGCCAGTGGATGTGGCTTCCCCCTGGATTAATGTTAATGATTACTATCCTAAGTATCAATTTTATCGGGAATGGGCTGCGGGATGCTCTAGACCCCAAGACCTCTATCCGCTAACCAGTCCTTAGGACTTTTTGGGACGTTTGTTCATTGGCGTAACAAAATACTTGTTTGAAAAGAGGTAAGATTGATGAAAAAGAAACTCTGTACCCTGTTGGTGTCTGTACTGGCCTTGAGCCTGGCCTTAACGGGATGCGGCGGCTCTTCTGGTTCCGCCCAGTCCTCCTCTGGTACCTCTTCCCAAAGCGAACCTACCTCCGGTCCTAAAGATGAGGTGGTCACTATGGCCATCATCTCCACCTGGAATACATTGAATATCTACAATACCTCCGGTAACTACGGAAACTGTGTGGCTGATCAGATGTTTGAACGTTTGGTCACTTGCACCCACGACGGCGAGTATCTGCCTCGCCTGGCGGACAGCTGGGAAATGGCAGACGACCACATGAGCATGACCTTCCATCTCAACCAGAATGCCACCTGGCATGATGGCGAGCCAGTTACCGCCGAGGACGTGGTCTTTACATTGAAAGCGGTCACCAGCGAAAAGATGAACAATTACTACCGATCCAAATTCGTCTGTGTAGGCGGGACCAACAGCGATGGAATTTGTGCTGATCCATCCCAACTCCAGGTAGAGGCCGTAGATGAACACACAGTAAAGATTGGTCTGAGCACGCCTAAAGATGAGCAAACCGTTCTCTCCACTCTATGCAGTTTCTTGTATGTTCTTCCCCAGCATATTTTAGATACTGGGGACTATTCCTCCATCAACGATTCTGATTTCTGGTCCGCTCCTGTGGGTGCCGGTCCGTTCCAGTTCGTTCGGGAGACTGCTGGTGAGCAGTTGGAGCTGACTGCCTATGAGGATTATTACCTTGGCTGCCCTGATTTTAAAACCTTTGTCATTAAAGTTGTGCCCGCTGCTAGTTTGACGGCTGGCCTGTTGAATGGTGATATCGACGTGGTGGGTGCCGGCAGCATTCCGCTGTCTGATTGGGAAACCGTGAAATCCAGTGATAATTTGGTGGCCAAATCCATCACCTCTTACTCCTACCAATATATGCAATTCAATCTCTCTGACGAAAATGATGCCTTCCAGGACCCTGCCGTCCGTACGGCCATTGATAAGGCGATTGACAAGCAACTTATGGTGAATCAGCTAATGGCTGGTGAGGGCCTGGTAGCTGTGGGTCCTATGCCGGAATACCACCCCTATTATAATGAGGACTTAGTGCCCAATACCTATGATCCTGAGGCAGCCAAAAGCGAACTCCAGACTGCTGGCTTTGACTTTGGCCGCACTTATACTCTTTTGGTCCCTCAGGGGAACCAGGTACGGGAGCAGTCCGCTCTTATTATCCAACAGAACCTCAAGGATATCGGAATCACGATCGAGATTGAAACCTATGATTTTGCCACAGTTCTGGAGATGATGCGTAACGGTGAGTTTGATCTGGGACTGCTGGGCGGTGGATCTAACATTGATCCTTTTGAGAGCGCAGTTATTGTTAAACCGGGCAGCGCCCAGAATTACTCCCTGTTGACGGACAGTAAGTGGTATGATTTGGCCGCTGCGGGCGATTCTCTGGTAGACTTTGATGAGCGCAAGGAGGCGTTTGATGCCTTTCAGGCTGCTCTGGTAGAGGACCAGCCCTATATCTGGCTCTATCATCAAAATAATCTGCAGGCATATTCCAAGCGTATCGCAGAGATTCCCATGGATGACTTCATTTGGTATAACTACGAGGTTTGGACCTGGAAGCTGGCGTGATTGATCTGATTCTTCATTAGGCAGGTATCTGATTGGCATCTCTCTGCATCTCGTAAGTAGGGCAGAGAGATGCCTCCCTTCCTCAGCGCGACACTGCCATACACAGAAACGGAGGTACTCCCATGAGCGACGAGGAAATTTTGCTGGAAGTAAGTGGACTGAAAACCTATTTTAAGGATCGCAAGGGGCAGGTCCCGGCGGTGGACGGCGTTGATTTTACCCTTCGCAAAGGGGAGACGCTGGGGATCGTTGGTGAATCAGGATGTGGTAAGAGTGTGACTTCCATGTCCATTCTCCACCTTCTCCCGCCGGGCGCACAAATTGTAGGCGGAACGATACGTTTCAAGGGGCGAGATATTACCCATCTTTCACCGAAGGAAATGGCAAAACTTCGGGGTAAAGAGATTGCCATGATCTTTCAGGAGCCTATGACTAGTTTGAATCCTGTATATACTGTGGGCTGGCAAATCAGCGAGATGATCCGGCAGCACGAACCCATTTCCCGTAAGCAGGCGCGAGAACGAGCCATCGAGATGCTTCGTTTGGTCAATATCCCCGCCCCGGAAAAGCGGGTGGATGAATATCCTCATGAGCTCAGCGGCGGGATGCGCCAACGGGTTATGATTGCTATGGCGCTTTCCTGTAATCCGGAGCTGCTCATTGCAGATGAGCCTACCACTGCATTGGATGTGACTATCCAGGCACAAATCCTGGACCTGATGCGTAGCCTGAAAAAGACTCTGAATACCTCCATTATGATGATTACCCATGATTTGGGGGTGGTAGCGGAGATGAGCGATTATGTACTGGTAATGTATGCCGGTATGGTCATGGAATACAGTGATGTAACGGCTCTGTTTAATCGTCCTCTGCATCCCTACACCCAAGGCCTGATAAAGGCGTTGCCCCGTCTGGATGACCCCAAAGACAATCTGTATGCTATTGACGGTACGGTTCCAAGCCTATACGATCTTCCGAATGGATGTCGCTTTTGGCCTCGCTGTCCCTATGCTGCAGAACGTTGTAAGCAAGAGGTGCCAAAGCTGTATGAGGTGGGATCCAGAAAGGTGCGCTGCTTCCGGTATGAAAGCGGTTTAGAGGAGGATGTGCACAATGGGTGACTACTTATTGGAAGTGAAGGACCTAAAAAAATACTTTGCTACAAAGGGGGGGCTGCTGTCAGGGCCCAAACGGGTGGTAAAAGCGGTAGACGGAGTTTCCCTACAGGTCCAGGAGGGGGAAATTTTAGGCATTGTAGGGGAGTCTGGATGTGGGAAATCTACACTGGGACGTACTATCTTGCGCTTGGTGGAGGCCGATTCCGGTGAAATCATTTTTGACGGAACAGATATCCGGGCGCTTACTCGGGAAGAAATGCGTCAGATGCGCAGTAAGATGCAGATTATTTTTCAAGATCCGGGTGCCTCGCTCAACCCTCGTATGACGGTAGGAGAACAAATCCGAGAGCCGCTGGAGCTATTTCAGCCTGAACTTACAGGACAAGCTCAGCTGGACCAGATATACCGTCTGATGGATATGGTGGGAATCGACCGAAGCTACCAAAGCCGGTTCCCACATGAATTTTCAGGTGGACAGCGCCAACGGATTGGGATCGCCAGGGCGCTGGCCGCCCGCCCCAAACTGGTGATTTGTGATGAGCCGGTCAGTGCACTGGATGTGTCGGTGCGGGCGCAGGTGCTAAATCTGATCAACAGTTTGAAGGAGCGTTTTCATCTTACCTATATTTTCATATCCCATGACCTATCAGTTGTACACCATATCTGCAACCGGGTAGCGGTTATGTATCTGGGACGTATTGTGGAATTGGCGGCAAAGGACGATCTGTATGCCAAACCGATTCATCCATATACCAGAGCACTACTATCTGCCATCCCACTACCGGATCCTACCACTCATCGGGAGCGAGTGATTCTTCAGGGGGATGTACCAAACCCAGCTAATCCGCCGTCAGGATGTCACTTCCACTTACGCTGTCCTTATGCTGCCCAGTGCTGCGCTCAGAACGTACCCACTTTAACAGAGATAGAACCAGGACATTTTGTGGCCTGCCATCGGGCAATCTCCGGTGAGCTTCCACAGCCGGAATCATATCTAGCAGCAAGACAGAGCGCAGTAACTTCCGGTTGAGAAACGGAGGAATCCAAAATGATCGACAACGAAGAAGTAATTCAAAGCATCGAAAACAAAAGGGATCAATACATCCAGGTTGCAAGCCAGATCTGGGATTATGCAGAGACGTGTTTTCAGGAACACCGATCTTCACGAGCCTTGGAGTCCCTATTGGAACAAGAGGGCTTCCGAGTCCAGCGGGATGTGGCTGGTATGGAGACTGCCTTTATAGCTGAAGCTGGGTCCGGAAAACCAGTGATTGGCTTTTTAGGGGAGTATGATGCTCTTCCAGGACTTAGCCAGAAAGCGGATGCAGTTACCCATACCCCAATCGTAGAGGGGGGACCGGGCCATGGTTGTTGCCACCACATTTTAGGTACTGGGGCGCTGGCTGCCGCGGTGGCCCTTAAGGAGTATATGGAACACCACAATCTTCCAGGGACAATCCGATACTACGGATGTCCCGCAGAAGAGGGGGGCGCAGGCAAAATATATCTGGCTAGGGATGGACTGTTTGATGACGCGGACTGCGCCATCACATGGCATCCCTGTGACGATAACAACATCTGGTCCATGAATTTTATGGCCATTCAAAACCTTCGTATTCGTTTTTATGGTGTGGCGGCCCACTCTGCATCCCAAGGACATCTGGGGCGGAACGCGTTGGAGGCCACCGAGTTAACTGGAGTAGGTTCTAATTATCTGAGGGGGCACGTAGAGCGAGACGTATGCATTAACTATGCTATAACGAATGCTGGCGGACCTGCGCCTAATGTCATACAGGACTATGCTGAGATGGTTTACAACATACGAGCCTATACCCATAAAAAAGCGGTAGCAGCCGCTCAATGGGTGGAGGACATTGCCAGAGGAGCAGCAATGATGAGCCGAACTCGAGTGGAGGTTCTGTACGAGGGTGGCCTCTCGGAGTTGATTCCCAACCGTACTTTGGAACGGATTGCTTATGAAAAGTTTCTGGAGGTCGGACCGACTCCGTATAGCCAGGAGGATCTGGAGTTTTGCACCCAGATCCATGCTACGTTCCCGTCTGGAGCAGAGGAGAGCACCTGCAATAACCTCGCTTATCTTTATGGGAAAACTGCTCAGCAGTTGATTCCGCAGATTCGGGGTAAAATGATCAACGACATCATTTACCCTTACACGGAGATCCCTCATGCAAAATATGGCTCCACCGATGTGTGTGATGTCAGCTGGTTTACTCCAACCATGCAGGTCACCACCGCCTGTTATGCGAAAGATACTCCTGGTCATTCCTGGCAACAAGTGGCCCAGGGAAAGCGTCCGCTTTGCTACAACGGTATGATGACTGCGGCAAAGGTAATGGCATTAACGGGGGCTGAGTTAGTTGTCTGCCCGGAAAAGGTGCAGGCGATGCGGGAAGAGTTTCATAATGCTATGGAGGGGCGTGTTTACGAGTGTCCGCTCCCTCCCAATGCGCATCCTGGCCGGGAAGAATAAAGTCACTAGTTCAGAAATAAAAACCGGACTGTAGTAAATACAGTCCGGTTTTTACATATTTACTGGTTCGATATAGGGGAAGAACCACTCGTGGGGCAGGGAAAGACTGGGTTATAGAAGAATCCCTAATGGAGAAAATAGGAAATATGCTTGCGAGCTTTCTCTCTTTATGATATAATCATCATATGAAATAGGACATTATAGACTTATTTTGTAATGTTATATGGTCGAATGTTACGGGAGGCGAAATCGTTTGGAGAACACCTTAAATCCTAACAGCATCGTTCCCCTGTATGCCCAGATTGTGGAGCAGCTGCAGCGGGACATCCAGTCTGGATTGTACAGCCAGACTGGCCGTTTGCCCACAGAAGGGGAATTGTCGAACCAGTACAACGTCAGCCGTATAACGATCCGTCGTGCAGTGGACGAATTAGTGAGTCAAGGTCTAGTGGAAAAAAGCAAGGGAAAGGTACCTTCCTGTGTTCGCCGAAGTTCACCCGAGGACTGGGGTCTGGGCCTATGAGTTTTACTGAGATGTGTGCAGCCAATGGTTTAGAAGCCCGTGCCAAGATACTCGAAGCGGGGATCAAAGCGCCTGAAGCAGCGTCTGTGCGGGAGATGTTAGGACTGAACCCGGGAGATCCGGCTGTCCGAATCTGTCGGTTGCGGTATGCGGGCGACAAACCGCTGGTAATGGAAGATAATTATTATCCACTTGAATACGCATACCTGCTCTCTATTGATTTAGAAAAGGATTCCACTTATCGTTATCTTAGGGAGGTTAGAGGGATTGAACTGCGTTCTTCTACGATGCGTCTAAGTATCGTGCGGGCAGATACAAAACTCGCCAAACTGTTGCAGGTCTCCAGAAATGCGCCACAGTTGGAAATGAAAGGACGAGTCGTTCGACTGGACGATGGACAAACCGTGCATAGCAGTTATCAAATCGGGTACGGTGAAAACTTTGAGATTATAGTCCGGTAATTAATTTTTATTGATTTGAAATAGAAACATAGGGGCACGCAGTGAGAGGCTATGCTTTTTGTTGCGTGCTTTTTATTTGTTAAAATGGAGTGAGGGATAAATTAACTGAGAAAATGTAAAAACTTAATATAATAATATTAAAATAACTGTCTATTAGCGCACAAAAAAGTGATTTGCCCAGAATACCAGGTGTTGTCCTACCGCACCACTAACCGGGATGGCTACCGGGAGTACCAAAGCGACCCAAAGATCTGCGCAAGCTGTCCTACCCGCCACCTGTGCACCCATTCCAAAGACTGTGTCAAAACGGTACAGCGGCATATCTGGAAAGACTATGAGGACTTAGCCGACGACGTCCGCTATACGCCAAAATACCAGAGGCTTTACAAGCGACGGAAAGAAACCATTGAACGGGTCTTTGCCGACGCTAAGGAAAAACACGCCATGCGTTATACCCAGTATAGAGGCTTGGCCCAGGTGTCCAACTGGGTGAAGCTTAAATTTGCTGCCATGAATCTGAAAAAATTTGCCTGTTGGTTGTGGAAGGAGAAGCTTGCTCCATTTGCCGTTATCCTTCTTTGGCCTCTATACGCCAGAAACCCGGCTTATGCTTGACGCATATGCCGGGTTTCTCGACAGGCTGAGGGAGGGACCGGAATTTCCGGTCCCTCCCTGTTGCTTTTTGGCTACCCTCTGGGATTCCTTTCATTTGCTGTGTGCAGAATATAATGCACACGACGCAACGCCGCTGTTTTGCACAAAATGCATACGCCGCTCAAAAAGTGCAGCTTGACCGCAGATGATGGTGCATCACCTCCGCTTAAATGGTGCACCAATTCCGCCGAAATGGTGCATGGCGGCCGCAGGCGTGGTGCACGGGGCCGCCATGCGGGGAATCACTCGGGAATGCCCTTGCGCTTGCGCATGGACTCGCCCTCAATCTGGATGGTATAGGCGTTGTAGATGATCCGGTCACAGATGGCATCGGCGAGAGTCGGATCGTACAGGTTCTCGTGCCACTCGCTGGTGTCGTACTGGGAGCAGAAGATAGTGGAGGCCACCTTGTTTCTTGCCTCTACCAGTTCCAGCACATCCCGGGCCTCGGCCTCCTTGAGGGGATAGAGCAGCCACTCATCCAGGATGAGCAGTTTCTCTTTTCTGAGCTTTTTCATATAGTCCCGGTAGGTTCCGTTGGCCCGGGCCACAGAGATCTCCACCAGCAGATCGGGCAGGCGAATATACCGCACGGAATAGAAACTGCGGCTGGCAGCCATGCCAAGGGCGCAGGCCAGATAGGTCTTTCCGGCCCCAGTGGCTCCCAGAACGATGACATTGTGTGCTTCCTGGAGGTAGGTGCAGGAGGCCAGGCGCAGGATCTGCTCCCGATCCAGCCTTCGTTCCGGGTGATACTCAATATTCTCGACGCAGGCAGCAGGATCTGCGTAACCGGCGTTGCGGATGAGCCGGGTCAGGCGGTTGCTTTTCCGGGCGCTCCACTCCGCATCCACCAACATGGCAAACCGATCCTCAAAGGAAACGGTCTGGAATTGGCTGTCCTGCAGCTGGGTTGAAAAGGCTTCTGCCATGACGCCCAAGTGCATCTCCTGCAGCTTACGTACGGTTTCATTGCTCAGCATGGTCATTCCCCCCTCTTGTAGTAGCCGGCGCCTCGGGTAAACTTATGGGCTTTGGGCTCTTCCGGTTTGGGTAGAGCATCCTCATCCAGCAGCTTGTCCTGTCCGGATTTCAGGATGGACTGGACGCTTTTCAGGCTGGGGGAAGATGTGTAAGAGAGGGCTTTCCGACAGGCGTTCTCCAGCCGCTGCGGGGAATAGCGCTCTGCCAGTTTCAGCAGGGCCATACAGGACTTGTAACCCTGCTGCTCTATCTTGTGGGCAGAGAGGAAAAGCCGCACCACGGCAGCGGTGTGCTGGCCAATCTGCTCCGCCCAGCGGATGAAACGCTCACCATTCCATTGCAGGTAGGCCTGGTGGTCCGGCGGCATATGGTCCTCCACCGTGCTGTACTGGTTGGGACGGCCATGAAGCCGCAGATGAGAGGCGATACGGGTGCCAGAGAAGAAAATTTCTACTGTGGTCCGGGTAAGGCGCACATCCACCTGCTGCTTGATGTACTCATACGGCACGGAGTAGTTCATGCGCTCCACACTGATGTGGTAGTTATACTGGACGGTTGCCACTTTCCAGATTGCCAGTTCAAACGATGTGGCCGGAAGAGGCTGCAGGAACAGCTTCTCTTCCGCAAAGCAGGATGCCCGGCTGCCCTCCCGTTTCTGGAAGGGCTTGTGGTTGAAGGTCTCCAGCTTCTCTCGGATGGCCTGATTCAGCTCTGCGAGGGACAGGAACTGGCGGTTACGCAGGGCTGCCAGGATCCAGGTGGAGAC
>ERZ779855.1970-NODE-1970-length-12342-cov-5.410271_pt1 | contig 12342 bp, 9 predicted proteins | sample MGYA00511370_ERZ779855 | MGnify/ENA primary metagenome ERZ779855 (study PRJEB29588, sample SAMEA1967319) | human gut metagenome | biome: human gut; feature: human-associated habitat; material: faeces | place: Denmark | collected 2008/2010 ...
CCGCCGCCGTCTCCGCCGCCAAGATCAACGCTAAGGTCCGTTCCGCCGACATCTCCTTCCACTACAGCAGCGCGGTGTCGAACGGCACCGCCGCCCTGACCGCCTCCGGCGGCGGCACCCGCAGCGGCCGCACCACCGTGCAGGTCTATGAGGACAACGGCTGCCTCTATTACGAGGAGGTCACGCCATGAACAAGCTTCGTGACCGCCGCGGCTTCACCCTGACGGAGCTGCTGTGCGCCGTTCTCATCGTCCTGCTCGTCAGCGCCCTGCTGACCGTGGGCGTCCGCTTCGCCGGCCGCACCTACAACAGCTCCATGCAGCTGTCCGAGGCCCAGGAGCTGTGCTCCACCCTTACCAGCGTTATCAGCGACAAGCTGCGCTTCTGCGGCACCGTGACCCCCGGCGCGGACGGCAGTCTGGACCACATCTTTATTCAGGATCTGGGCAGCGTGGAGGGCGAGGGCGCCGCCTTTCAGGTGGATGCCGACGGCCAGCTCACCCTGGGCAGCACCAAGCTGCTCAGCAGCGCCGCCTATCCCCGGGGTCTTCGGGTCCGCGATGTCAGTCTGCGCTACAACAGTGCTTCGGGCATCTTTACCGTAGCCCTTCAGGTGGGCACCGCCGACAGCACCCTGGCCGAGACAGACTTCGAGGTCCGGCGCTTAAATCACACATGAAAAAAAGCACCCCCGGAGGGGTGCTTTTTCTCACTTCTTAAAGCTGTCCTTCAGCGACACACTGCGGTTGAACACCATGTGCGCCGCGGAGCTGTCGCGGTTGTCCAGGCAGAAATAGCCCACACGCATGAACTGGAACGTGGGTGCGTTGACGCCGGTGCGGTCGGCCTGCTTGTCGAACGCCTCCGCCACCTTCCGCATCTCCGGCTCCACCTTGCAGCCGGTGAGCACCGTAAGGCTCTCCGGGTTCAGGCAATCCAGGAAGTCCTTGTCCGGGCCGTCGGGCTGTTCATCGGAAAACAGGTTGTCGTACAGCCGGACCTCCGCGTCCATGCAGTTCTCCGCGTCCACCCAGTGGAGCGTGGCACCCTTGACCTTGCGGCCGTCGGCGGGATCACCGCCGCTGGACTCCGGATCATAGGTGCACAGCACCTCGGTGACGTTGCCGTCCGCGTCCTTCACGCAGCCGGTGCACTGCACCAGATACGCGCCCTTCAGGCGGCACTCCGGACCGTTGGGGGTCAGTCGCTTGTACTTGGGCACCGGGACCTCCATAAAGTCCTCCGCCTCGATCCACAGATGGCGCGAGAAGGTGATCTCATGGGTGCCCTGCGCCGGGTCGGTGGGGTTGTTCTCCACCGTGAATACCTCGCTCTTGCCCTCGGGATAGTTGGTCACCGTCAGCTTCACCGGGTGCAGCACCGCCATGGTTCGCTCCGCGTGGGCGTTCAGGTCCTCCCGCAGGCAGTGCTCCAGAAAGCCGTACTCGATGGTGTTGGGGGACTTGGCCACGCCGATGCGCTCGCAGAAATTGCGGATGGCGGCGGCGGTGTATCCCCGGCGGCGCAGGCCACACAGCGTGGGCATCCGGGGATCGTCCCAGCCGGAGACATAGTTCTCCTCCACCAGCTTACGCAGCTTCCGCTTGGACATCACCGTGTGGTCGATGCCCAGCCGGGCAAACTCGATCTGCCGGGGATGGGCAGGCAGCTCACAGTGCTCGATGACCCAGTTGTACAGGGGCCGGTGCGCCTCGAACTCCAGCGAGCACAGGCTGTGGGTGATGCCCTCCAGCGCATCCTGAATGGGGTGCGCGAAGTCATACATGGGATAGATGCACCACTTGTTTCCCTGCCGGTGGTGGCTCATGTGGTTGATACGGTAGATGACCGGATCGCGCATATTGAAGTTACCGCTGGCCAGGTCGATCTTGGCCCGCAGCGTCATGGCGCCGTTGGGGAACTCCCCGGCGCGCATGCGGGCGAACAGGTCGAGGCTCTCCTCGATGGGCCGATCCCGATAGGGCGATACGGCGGGGATGCCGATGTCGCCGCGGTTGGCCTTGAACTCCTCCGGTGTCAGCTGGCACACATAGGCCAGCCCCTTTCTGATCAGCAGCACCGCCTGGCGGTAATCCTCCTCAAAGTAGTCGCTGCCGTAGAAGAACCGATCGCCCCAGTCGAAGCCCAGCCAATGGATGTCCTGCTTGATGGCCTCCACGAATTCCTCGTCCTCCTTGGTGGGGTTCGTGTCGTCCATACGCAGGTTGCACAGGCCGTTATACCGCTCGGCGGTGCCGAAGTCGATGGTCAGCGCCTTGCAGTGTCCGATGTGCAGATAGCCGTTAGGCTCCGGCGGGAAACGGGTGTGGACGGTCATTCCCTGGAACTGACCACCCTCTGCGATGTCCTCGTCGATGAAATTGATAATGAAGTTTTTGCCGGACTCCTCCGTTTCGGGGGTCTTGATTTCCTCGGCCATGATCTTTCTCACACTCCTTGTATGTCGTAATATTGTGCAAAAGCAATTTTTAATTATAACCGCCCATGAGGGGAATTGCAAGAGGTTTGCCCTCCCTCCTGCAAAAAACTCACAGGGCGTCAAATTCCTCCCGGGTCAGCAGGAGATCCAACGCCTCCAGAAGCCCGTTGGCGGTCAGCCGTGCGGGCAGACCCAGCTCCCTTTGCAGCGTTGCCCGCCTTTCGGCGGAGCCGGGGCCGATCAGTCCCTTGTCCAGAAGATCCGCCTTCGTAATACCGGCGGAGCGGCGGGGTGCGTCCTCCCCCTCGAAGGTGGCACCGGCGCGGCGAAGAGCGTCCGTCAGCACCTGCGGCGTCATACCTTCCACGCCCAGCTTGCCCTCCTTCCCCGGCTTTCTCTTGCGCTTCTCCTTGCCGTACACGTCGGGGACATACGCCTGCTTTACTCTGTCCGGGGGCAGCAGCCCCTTCAGGTGGCTGCGGAGCACGAAGCCCGCGCCGTCCGGGTCGGTCAGCAGGATCACGCCCTGCGCCTCCGCCAGACGGCGGAGATACGCCGCCTTCTCCCGGTCGTTGAACAGGGCGAAGCCGCCCACCTCCACCACGGCGGCGTCCACCGCCTGCAGGAGCGTATTTCTGTCGTACCGCCCCTCTACTACGATGACTTCCCTGACCCGCGGCTTCACTTCACACCTGCCAGTTCCATGAGAAATAGCTTCAGTTCGCCCTCATTGTCCATGTTTCGTTCGCTTTTCATGCGATGATCCAGCGTCTGGCAGCGCTTCACCGCCTCACGGCACCAGCTGCGCCGCACACCCCGAGCCGACTGCATCAGTTTTTTAGCTGGGTAATCGGACTTCATACGCCACAAATCCTTCAGCCACAGCACGTCCTTGCCGCCGTCGATCGCCAGCCGAGCTGTGTACAGCTGCCGCAGCGTCTTTCCCAATGCCGCCAGAATGCGGATAGGCTCCTCCTGCATCCGCAGCAGCTCTGCAAGGCACTCTGCTGCCTTGTCATAGTCACGAGCCGCCACTGCGTCCGTCATGTCGAACACCCGCGCGTCCAGCACAGGGTCCGCCACAGCGTCGATATCCGCCGCTGTGATTTTCGCTCCCCTGGCATAGGCGGCGATCTTGGCGATCTCCGGCACCAGACCGGTCATCAGGCTGCCGCAGGTGAACAGCAGATGGTCTACCGTGCCTGCATCGATATCCTTCCCGGCAGCGGCAAAACGGCGGCGCACCCACTTTTGCAGCTTTTGCTGGCCCTGCTGGGCAAACTCAATCACCTGGGCGCGCTCCGCCAGGGCGGCGGTGAGCTTTTTTAGCTTGGCATCTGTCTTATACGGTATCTGTCGGTACAAAAACACCAGCGTGCAGTACTCCGGGAAGTCCTCCAGCAACGCCACCAGCGCTCCCCGCTGGGCCTCGTCCAACTTGAACAAGTCCATATCCTCCACCGTGACCAAGGTGCGCTCCGCCATCATAGGCATGGCCTCCGCCGCCTCGACGACCTCCTGCATAGTCAGGCCCTTGCCTGCAAGCCTGTGATAGTTGAACTCCTCAAAGCCCGCCGGCACAAGCCGTGCTTGCAGCTCCGCCATCGCCTGCTGCATCAGGTACGTCTCCTCGCCGTGGAATATATAGACATTCCCCACGGCGCCGCTTTGCAGCGCGTCGTGGAATTCCTCATAACCGGGGGTCTTTTCTTTTTTCTCCTTTGCCATGTTATCCTCCGTTCACGGTGATGCGGATGGTACCCTGCTGGTCTGTGCGCCAGATATCCGCCCCCACCGCCAGCAGCCGCTGGAGCGTCTCCTCCGACGGGTGGCCATAGTTGTTATCGCCCACACTGATGACCGCCGCCTCCGGCGTCACCGACTTCAAAAAGCGTATATTTGAGCTATATCGGGAGCCGTGGTGGCTGACCACCAGCACCTCTATATCCGGCAAGGCATAGGTTTCCACCAGCTTTTTCTCGGTGCTGCCGGACATATCGCCGGTAATGAGCAGGTCAAAGTCTCCGGTGCTGGCCAGCGCTGTCAGGCCCAGCTCGTTCAGATCGCCGCCGGACTGCACCGGCGGATAGATGGTCAAAACGGTATCGCCCAGCGTATCGGCCGTCTCCTTCGTCACATAGGTCACCTGCGCGCCCTTCTCCTCCGCCAGCGACACCAGACGTTCCCGGACACCATACTCATCCTCGATGTCCGGCAGGTAGATCGTCTGCACCGGGATACGGCGCAGCACCTCGTACAAACCGTTGGTGTGATCGGCGTGATAGTGGGTCACCACCACAGCGCTCAGTTCCCGGACGCCCATGCTGTGCAGCGTGTCGGCAGCCAGACCGCCGGGGTCTTTATAGCTGTTGCTGCTGCCGCAGTCCACCAGTGCCGTCTCACCGTCGGAGGTCAGAATGACGCTCTCACCCTGTCCCACATCCAGCGTCAGGGCGGTCAGCACGCCGTACTGATAGTCCTGACGGTTGACCCAGATGGCCGCCGTCAGCGTCAGCACCGACAATGCCGATGCCAGCAGGTATTTCCGCTTGCCGTCCGGCGTGGCGGCACAGCCGATAAAGACCGCATACAAAAACAGCAGCCAGTAGATGAGATAGGGATTGGTGAAATACACCGCGTGATAGCGCCAGGACATCATGCCGTTGGCGATCCACAGGATGTACCGCACCAGCGCCCAGGAGATCCAACCCAGCAGGCTGGCCAGCGGCAGCCACACAAAGCCCAGCAGCACCGTCACAAAGGCGGCCATGAAGCTCCATCCCGCCGCAGGCACCGCCAATAAGCTGGACAGCGGTGCTACCAGCACGAAAATGCGGAAATACCAGGCTGTCAGCGGGGCAGTGAACACCACGGCGCTGAGGGTGGCGGACAGGTTCGCCGCGACGAAGCACAACGCGGTCCGCAGCGGACGGCATTTGCCCTTATACCACCCGGTCAGCAGCTTGTACAGCCGGGGTGACAGCAGCACCATACCCAGCGTAGCGGAAAAGCTCAGCTGCAAGCTGACGCTGGCCGCGGCAAAGGGATTGCACAGCAGGATCACCAGCAGTGCGGCAGCCAAGCTGGTCAGAGGGTCACTGCCCCGCCGGAACAGCGGCGCGATCAGCAGGAATATCTGCATGATGCAGGCGCGGACCACCGAGGGGCTCATGCCCACCATCACCATGTAAAATAGCAGCAGCGGAATGGTCACGGCACACAGCAGTCTCTGCCGCCGGGAGATCAGCAGTGCCAGCAGCGTCACCAGAAAAGCGCAGTGCAGGCCGGACACCGCGAACAGATGCGCCAGGCCCGTCTCCTGCATGGCCAGATAGTCTCCGTCGTCCATAGCGGACTTGTCCCCGGTAAGCTCCGCTGTCAGGAATCCGCTGACACGCGCGTCATCCCAGATAGCGGCCACCTTCTCGCGGAAAGCTTTGCCCGCCCGCTGGGGCAGCCAGCGCAGGGCATCCCCATCACCCGCCGACAGACGCACATCCTCACGGCCATACAGCAGCGCATACACGCCCCGGGCGTTAAAATGGGTCACATCATCGCTGTCGAAATGGGCGGCAGACTGCCACTGGGCCGTGCCCGTGACCGTGTCACCCGGTCGGGCCGCCAGCAGCTCCGCTTCGCCATACAGCACGGCCCTGGCCCGATGATAGCCCTCCAGCTCCACCGTGACCCTGGCGCCGCGCTCCGTGGCCTGCGGCCAATCGCAAACGGTTGCGGTAAAGTCCGACGCCGCACCGCAGCGGTCCTCTATCGGCTGGCGCACCAGGTGGTCATACCCGGCAAAATAGGCCAGCGATACCGCCAGCGGCAGCAGGATCAGCAGCCCCCGGCGAAAATATTTTTGCTTGCGTGCAGCAAACAGCCACGCAAGCGCCAGCAGCAAAACGCCCCCGGCGGCATACAGCTGCCAGCCGTTCCAGGGCAGCAGTGCCGCCAGGAAGACACCGGCAGAGAAGGAAAACCCGATCGTGGCCAAAACGCGCATCGTTCTCTCCCCTCCCCCGGTCATAGTATCGTTTTATTATACCAAATATAGCTGCCTGTGACAAGAAAAAAGCCGCCCCTACGGGCGGCTTTTTGTCTTTTACACACGCGCCAGCTTGTCATTGCACTTCTGCAAAAACCGTGCGTTGTCGATAATGGCCCGGGTGTGGGTCCCCTCACCGATCAGGCCATCGGCGTCGTGGGCCGTGACCTTGAAGGTGATCATCTTGCCATTAGCGGAGATACCCGTCACCTCGGCAGTGGCGGTGACCTTCATGCCCACCGGCGTGGGCGCCAGGTGACTGGAACTGATCTCCACGCCCACGGTGCCCTTGCCCTCCGGCAGCTCCGGCTGCACGCACTGCATGGCGGCATACTCCATCAGGCCCATCATAAATGGGGTGCCGAACACCTCCAGCCCGCCGGAACCGATGGCCTTGGCGGTCATATCCGGGGTGACGGTCTTTTCAGCGGTATAGGTCATGCCGATCTCTATCATAGTCTTTCCTCCAAATCAAACGCATTCCTTGCTGTGCACGCAGTCGCGGTGTTATTTTTCGTTCTGCCGATGCTGAAGGAACGCAGGAATACTTTGTGTATTTCAAGTTCATTCGGCGAAGGCAGGGCGGAAAAGAGCCCGCGAATGCTATACGCCTAATTGCGTCCACAGCTTGTCATAGAACTTCAGCGTCTCCTGCGGCAGGTTGACATAGATCTCACAGCGCTCGCGCTCCTCATCGGGAATGGCCATGATGTTGTAGATCTCCTCGTCCAGGGACTCACCGTACGTCTCCTCGTAGTAAGCGGGATACTCCGCCAGCGCTTCGGCATTGGGAGAGGCATACCAGATGTAGTCCATGTTGGCCAGGTTACTGTCGGTAGAGGCGATAAAGTTGATCCACTCATAGGCCTCGGCCTTGTGCTGGCTGGACTTGAGCACACACATGGCATCCACGAACCAGTTGCTGCCCTCCTTGGGAATGACGAAGGCCAGGTCCTCGTTATTCTCCAGCATGGTCAGATAGTCGCCGGCGTAGTACATGGTGATGGCCGCGTTGCCGCCCTCCATCTTGCCGAAGACCTCGTCCATGACGAAGGCCTGATACACACCCTTGTCCTTGGCATTCTTCACCAACTCAAAGGCCTCGGTCAGCTGTCCCTCATCGGTGGTGTTGATGTCGTAGCCGAGATAGCACAGGGCGGCCATCAGCGCATCGCGGGAGTTGTTGATCATCAGCACCTGCCCGGCGTACTTCTCATCGAACATAGCGCCCCAGCTGGTGATGGGCTCGTCCACCATAGTCGTGTTGTAGATGATGCCCACGCTGCCCCAGGTGTAGGGTACGGTGTACTTATTCTCCGGGTCGAAGCTCAGATGGGTAAACTGGGGGTCCATCAGCTGAAAATTGGGGATGGCGCCGTAGTCCAGCTCTGCCAGCATATCCTCCTGGATCAGCCGGGCGATCATATAGTCGGAGGGTACGATCACATCGAAGTCCGCGCCGCCCATCTTGATAAGGGAGTACAGCGCCTCGTTGCTCTCGGCGGTCTGGTAGTTTACACGGATGCCGGTCTTCTCCTCGAATTCGGTGATCAGGGACTCGTCGATATACTCGCCCCAGGAGCACACATTGACCACGCGCTCGCTGCGGGCCGCGGCACCGGTGACGATCAGTACCGCCAACAGCACACAGGCCATAGCGCCTGCGGCGATCTTCTTGCCCAATCCGGGATATTTCTTCGGCGCAGGAGCGAACGTAGCGCTCTCGTGATGGACATTGCGGTGATGCTCGGCATGGTTCTCCCGCAGGTTGATGATGGCCAGCAGGATGATGACCGTGACGAACAGCAGCGTGGATACGGCGTTGATCTCCGGGCTGACGCGCTTTTTGGTCATGCCGTAGATGGTCATGGCCAACGTGGAGGAGGACGTACCCGCCGTGAAGTAGCTGATGATGAAATCATCGATGGACATAGTGAAAGCCGTCAGCGCACCGGAGACGATACCGGGCTTGATCTCCGGAATGATGACCTTCCAGAAAGCCTGCATCCAGGTGCAGCCCAAGTCCTGGGCCGCATCGACCAAATTGCGGTCCATCTGCCGTAACTTGGGCCCCACGGACAAAATGACGTAGGGGATGTTGAAGCAGATGTGGGCGATCAACAGTGTGCCAAAGCCCAGGGTCAATCGCTCAGGCAGCACCACCAGTGACTGCCAGCCGTTGACCCACACGGCGAAGCTGTGCCAGCCGTTGAAAAATACCACGAACAGCAGGCACAGGCTGACGCCGGTGACGATGTCTGCATTCATCATGGGGATGTTGTTCACGGCCATCAGCCCGGTGCGCGCCCGGCGGCGCATACCATAAAAGCCGATAGCAGCAAAGGTGCCCGCCACGGTGGCGATGACGGTAGCCAGCAGGGATACCAGCAGCGTAGTGTACACGCTGTGCATAATGAGCCGGTCGTTCAGCAGCTCGGCGTACCAGTGGAGGGAAAAGCCCTTCCACACGCTGGAGCTGTTGCCGGCGTTGAAGGAAAAGACGATCAGGATGATGATGGGTGCGTACAGGAACAGGCCCACCAGGATCATCAGCAGGCGATCGCCGACGGAGTTGCCCTTTCTCTGTCTCATAGCATCACCGCCTGTTCCTCGCCCTCGCCAAAGCGGTTCATCACCAGCATACAGACAACGACGATCAGCATCATCACCAGGGAAATAGCCGCGCCCAGCTGCGGGTTATACGCCCCGCCCAGGAACTGCCGTTCGATCAGGTCGCCCAGCAGCAGCTCCGTGCCGCCGCCCAGCATACGGCTGATGGCGAACGTAGACACAGAGGGCACGAACACCATGGTGATGCCGGACAGCACGCCCGGCAGGCTCAGGGGCAGGATGACCTTGCGGAACACCGTGACGGTGTTGGCCCCCAGGTCGCGGGCTGCCTCCAGCAGGGAGTAATCCAGTTTGCAAATCACAGAGTAGATAGGCAGGATCATAAAGGGTAGGTAGTTATAGACCATACCCAGCACCACAGCGCCCTGGGTGTCGATCATGGTAAAATACTCCAGGCTGCTGCCTGTCAGATGGTTGTACAGGGCAATGATACCCAGTTTCTGGAACAGCTGGTTCAGCAGGCCGTTGTTCTCCAGGATGGTCATCCAGGAGTAGGTCCGCAGCAGGAAGTTCATCCACATGGGCAGCATGATCAGTACCATGGCCGTGCGGCGGAAGCGCTCGCCCTCCCGGCTGAGAAGGTACGCCACAGGATAGCCCAACAGCAGGCAGATAGCCGTGGCAATCAGCGCCAGCTTGAAGGAACGGCCGAACACGGCAGCGTAACCGCCCATCTGGACAAAGTTGTCCAGCGTGAAGCCGCCCTCGCTGCCGGCAAAGGCATACACCACCATAATGACAATGGGGGCTACTACAAAAATAGCCATCCACACCACATAGGGCACGGCAAAACGGGAGAGCTTACTCTTCATCCTCGCTCTCCTCCTCTTCCGGCTCAGCACCGGCGTCCGCCAGTTCCTCGTATTCCTCGGAGTAAGAGGAATAGTCGCCGAACATACCGGAATACTCGCTCTTCTTCATAATGTGGAAACCCTCGGGATCGATCTTCACGCCGATACGGGCACCCACCGGGGAATGATCGGTGGTCTGGATCAGCCACTTGAAGCCGCGGAAATCCACGATGATATCATATTGCATCCCCTTGAACGTCACGTTGGTGACAGTGCCTACCAACTGGCCCTGCTCCACCGGCACGATGTCGATATCCTCCGGGCGAATGACCACGTCCACCGGTTCATTTTCGGCGAAGCCGCCGTCCACGCAGGGGAATTCCTTGCCATACATTTTCACGACCCTGTCGCGGACCATCGTGCCGTTGAGGATATTGCTCTCGCCGATGAAGTCCGCCACAAAGGCATTCTTCGGCTCGTTGTAGATATCCTCCGGTGTGCCGATCTGCTGGATACGGCCCTTGTCCATGACCACCACGGTGTCGGACATGGTCAGGGCTTCCTCCTGATCATGGGTGACGTAGATCGCGGTGAAACCCAGCTCCTGCTGAATGCGGCGGATTTCCACGCGCATCTTCACGCGCAGTTTCGCATCGAGGTTGGAGAGCGGTTCGTCAAAGAGCATCAAATCCGGCTTGATGACCATCGCGCGTGCCAGCGCCACGCGTTGACGCTGGCCGCCGCTCATCTCGCGCGGATAGCGGTTTTCAAACCCTTCCAGATCGACAAGTTTCAGCATCTGCATCACGTCGCGCTGGATCACCGCCTTATCCAGCTTGCGCATTTTAAGGCCGAAAGCCACGTTGTCAAACACGGTCATGTGCGGAAAGAGCGCATAGCTCTGGAATACGAAACCGATGGAATGGTTGCGGTAGGTGTCCCAGTCCCGGTCTTTGAAGTCCTTGGTCGATCTGCCGTTGATGACCAGGTCACCTTCGGTGTACTGGTCGAGACCGCCGATGATGTTCAGCATGGTGGTCTTTCCGCAGCCGGACGGTCCCAGGATAGAGACAAACTCGTTGCGCCGAAAACGCAGGTCGATGCCTTTCAGCGCATGGACTGTGTTTTCACCGGCGAGATAGTCTTTTTTGATGCCTTTCAGTTCCAGCATATTGGGGTCAATTCCTCCTTTTCTCAATTGCGTTTCTATGAAACGACTTTTCATGTGTCGTATGAAGATCCTCTAAAACAGAAACCGGCGCTGTGGGGCTTCCGGTTTCTGTAGGATTATTGTAACATAAAGTGTATGAAATTGTCAAGTCGGGGAACGCTATTTTTTCACCTGGTATCCCTGTTCTGTCACAGCCTTTTTCAAAGCCGCCAGATCAGCCGGAGCATTCAGTTTTACAACGGCAGTGCCTTCCGTATGGCTGACGATTGCCTCATCCACCTCCGGGAATGCCTCCAGGCACTTTTTCACAGTTGCCTCGCAGTGGCCGCACATCATGCCCTTGATGTGCAGTGTGACCTGCATTCCGGAATCATCAGAGCTTTTGGCAGACTGCTGTTCCAGCTGGATGGCTGCCACAGCATTTTTCAGCTTTTTGTCCCGGTCAGAACGGTTCAGCTGGAACAGGTTCAGCCGCAGCGCATTGGTGACAACGCAGAAACTGGACAGACTCATTGCCGCTGCACCGAACATGGGGTTCAGTTTCCAGCCGAACAGCGGAATCCAGACACCTGCCGCCAGGGGAATGCCGATAATGTTATAGATGAATGCCCAGAACAGGTTCTCGTGAATGTTCCGCAGCGCCGCACGGCTGAGACGGATGGCTGCCGGCACATCGCTCAGACGGCTTTTCATCAGAACGATATCCGCTGCATCGATTGCCACATCGGTTCCTGCACCGATGGCGATACCGGTATCTGCTCTTGTCAATGCCGGTGCATCATTGATTCCATCTCCGACCATCGCCACTTTGCCCTGCGACTTCAGGCTGCGGATCACGCTTTCCTTTCCATCCGGCAATACTCCGGCGATCACTTCATCCACACCTGCCTGTGCACCGATCGCACGGGCTGTCTTCTCATTGTCCCCGGTAAGCATAACCACACGGATTCCCATATTGCGAAGCTGCGCGATTGCCTTCGGGCTGTCTTCCTTCATGGTATCTGCCACGGCAATCATACCGAGCAGAGCCCCGTCTCTTGCAAAAAGAAGTGGTGTCTTTCCTTCCTCCGCAAAAGTTTCTGTCTGCTTCAAAATATCTTTTTCTACCGTGATCTGCTCACTGATATATTTCACACTTCCGCCGAGCATCTTGCATCCATTCACCGTTGCTGCCAGTCCATTTCCCGGCAAAGCCTCAAAATTCTCCGCTTCTTTATATGTGATCTGCTGCGTTTCTATCTCCGCCATAATTGCGCGTGCAAGC
>ERZ779855.1990-NODE-1990-length-12244-cov-2.571007_pt1 | contig 12244 bp, 6 predicted proteins | sample MGYA00511370_ERZ779855 | MGnify/ENA primary metagenome ERZ779855 (study PRJEB29588, sample SAMEA1967319) | human gut metagenome | biome: human gut; feature: human-associated habitat; material: faeces | place: Denmark | collected 2008/2010 ...
TGCAGGAATCGTTTATTTGCCCGTGGATGCGACGGTTTACAGAAATATGCGATTCTCACGCGGTGGGAAGAAAACGATTTGGAAGCGATAGGGTGGACGAGGCTTCCATTATGTCGGGTGGGAAAGTGCGGGCGGCGTTCGTTGGGGGAGAAGTTGTAAGTACAAAGATGGGTTGGCCAGACCATTTGACATCGGGGTTTTGAAGGCGGAGAAGCATCGAATAGAAGAAAAACGGCCGTCTGCGTCATATCGTTACCCCGTTTTCGGTTGCCGTTCATGGCCGTTTGATGATGTCGTCTGAACAATAAGAGGAGAAAAAAATGTTATTTTGCTCCAAATGAAAAAAAGTTTGGCTGAGATTGATTCTTAATTTTGCTTAATTTGGTTCAAGTTTCCGCCAGAATGGCAAATAAGTGTATTCAAAATAGCCCTGAATCCTTCCTGAATGGATGTCGTATGCGAAAGTGTGGGTTGGGGAATCCGGCTTTTTTCTGTCAGGAAGATGGTAAAATACGGAATTCTGTTGACAAGATGAAAGCCTGCGTCTTTGTGCGGACATCTCCGTCCCGTGGCTTCTGCCGTATGCCTTGGATGGGCGGGATACATGTGGAAAGGAAGACGGCCTCCGGACAATTTGCCGGAAGCCGTCTTCGCTTGGTTTATAAAAAGAGGTAGTTACTTTATTCGTCGTAGCCTCCGCCCAAAGCCTGATACAGCTCGATGGCAGCCTGTATTTGGCTGAATTTATTGCTGATTTGCGACATCTGTGCCGTCAGCAAAGTCTGTTGGGCTGTCAACACCTGCAGGTAGTTGGTCGACGAGTTCATCATCAATGCTTGCGTGCTTTTTACAGCCGTTTCCAAAGAAGCGATCTGTTTGGTGTACAAACCGTCTTTTTCTCCTGTGGCCTGTATTTTGGTCAAGGCTGCATTGACTTCCGTTCCGGCATCCAATAAAGTCTGTTGGAATGAAAGCTTGGCCTGTTCCTGCTGTGCTTTTGAGATTTTATATTGTGCACGCAACTTTCCGTTCTGGAAAATGGGTTGTGTCAGCGACGCCATGGCATTCCATATCCATTTGCCCGGATTGACCGGTAGGGTACCGAGGTCGTTCGTCCAGCCTATAGCACCGCTTAAGTTCAAGCCCGGGTAGAAAGCGGCACGCGATTCGTTGGTGGCGTAATATGCTACGGCCAACTGGGTTTCAGCCTGCTTCACGTCCGGACGGTTGGCCAGTGCGGCAGCCGGAATACCGGCCGACATGCGGGCCGGAACCTTCCAATTGTTCATAGAGCCGATGGCATACTTTTGCGGAGCTTCACCCAACAGGGCAGAGAACTCATTTTCCAAATCACTGATTTGCTGTTTCAAGTCCGTGATTTGCGTGCAAATGCTATAGTAGTTGGCTTCAGTCTGCGACACGGCTGCCATGTTGCTTTGACCGGCATTCATCAAGGCACGGGTGGTTTCGACGTTCTCCTTCCACAGTTTTTCCGTTTCCTGACTGACGGCTAACTGGTCTTTCAGCATGGCCAGCGAGTAGTAATAGTTGGCGATTGCCGCAATCAACTGAGACTGTACGGCCTGTTTGTAAGCCTGGCTGTTTTCAAGTTGGGCTTGTGCACGCTTTTTGGCATTGTGCAGGCTTCCGAAGATGTCTATTTGCCAAGAGGCTGATACCGGAATGGTATAAGTTTGTGTGGCTTTTCCCCAATCCACACCGGCCAACGAACCTTGCGGAGCGAAAGCGAGACTGGGGATATAAGCCCATTTGGCAGCCTTCAGCGAGGCTTCGGACTGTTCGATTTGCAGTTGGGCACTACGTAAGTTCGTGTTTTGTGCCAACCCTCTTTCAATCAGAGTCTGCAGTTGGGGATCCGTGAAGATTTCTCTCCATGCGAATGAGGCTAAGCCCAATGAGTCGCCGCTTTGAGTGTTGTCGCTGCGGTACAGACCGTCAGTCTGAATGTCGGCCGGGCGTTCGTAGCTTTTGTATAGACCGCAACTGCTCAACAGAGCAGCCGTGGTCATGGTCATAATTATCTTTTTCATTGTTCGTCTTTTTCGCTTTTAAATGCACTGCGTTCTTCTAAACTCTTTTGGCGTTCTGCTAATACTTGGGCGTCTGCTTCTTCATGCAAAGGCGGACGAACCTTTTCTTGCAAGTATTGGAATACGATAAAGAATACAGGAGTAATGAAGAGTAGCGCCAAAGTACCGATTAACATACCGCCGACAACACCCGTACCCAGAGAACTGTTACCGTTGGCTCCGGCACCTGTGGCGAACATCAAAGGCAACATACCGAAGATCATGGTCAACACCGTCATCAAAATCGGGCGGAAACGTACTTGGGCTGCAGAGTAGGCTGCTTCGATAATGCCCATTCCCTTTCGGCGACGTTCCGTGGCATACTCTGTGATAAGGATAGCTGTCTTAGCCAACAGACCAATCAACATAATCACACCGGTTTGCAGATAGATGTTGTTTTCCAGACCGAAAAGCCATGCGAAGAGGAACGAACCCATCAAACCGCACGGTACGGAGAGGATAACGGCCATCGGAACTAAGAAACTTTCGTACAGACACGACAGAATTAAGAAAATCAGCACGATACAGAACACGTAGATGAAGACCGTGTCGTTGGAACCGGCTGTTTCTTTCTCTTCACGTGAGATGCCGCCGTATTCATAATTATAACGGTTGGGCATGGTCTGTGCGAATACTTCTTCAATGGCTTGCATGGTCTGGCCCGAAGAATAACCCGGAGCCGGGTTTACGTTGCAGGCAATGGCATCGAACAGGTTGAACCGGTTGGTGACTTCAGGTCCCATGGTCTTCTTGACACTGAGGAATTGGCTGATAGGAGCCATTTCGCCGTTCACCCGTACAAAGATGTTGTTCAGCGATTTTTCATCCAAACGATATTTCGGGTCAGCCTGAATCATGATACGGTATACCTTAGAGAACAAGTTGAAGTTGGATGCATAAATACCACCACAATAACCGCCTAATACGCTTAACACTTCAGACGGAGAGATTCCTGCGCGTTTGCATTTTGCCGCATCTATGTCGATAGCATATTGGGGGAAGTTCGGGTTGAAGGTCGTATATGCCATGGCTACTTCAGGGCGTTGGTTCAATGCACCGATGAACTTCATGGTATTCTGATAGAATGAAGTCAGGTCGCCGCCCACGCGGTCTTGGAGCTGCAATTCGATACTGTTACCCATACCGTATCCCGGAATCATACCCGGCTGGAACGTGAAGGATTGTGCCTCTTTGATGCTTTGCAGCATGAAGTTCAGTTTATTCATGACGGAAGTGGCATCCTGTCCCTTGCCTGTACGTTCGTTCCAGTCTTTCAAACGAATGATGAAAGAACCGTAAGACGTACCTTGACCGGCGATGAAGCCGTAACCGGAAATCTTTGAATAATGGTCTACTTCCGGAATTTGCTTGATGATGTTTTCTATCTTGGCCATTGTCTTGTTGGTAGTAGCCAAACTGCTACCCGGCGACATGCTGACATTGACCATCATCGTACCCTGGTCTTCCTGAGGAACCAATGCCGTTTTGGTCGTCTTCATAAAGTACACTAACAGCACGCATGAAACAACAAGCGAGCCCCATGAAATCCAACGATGATGAATGAAGAACATGACTCCATTCTTATATTTGCTCATCATGGCATTGAACGAAGCATTGTAGGCGGCTTTTACGATACCGTTAATGCTTCTTTTGCCTTTCTTTCCGCTCGCAGGACGCATCCACATAGCACATAGCGCCGGACACAACGTCAAGGCATTCAGACATGAAATACCTACGGCTACGGCCATGGTCACACCGAATTGAGTGTAGAAGATGCCGGACGTACCGCCCATGAAGGTCACAGGGATAAACACAGCCATGAACACAAGGGTACAAGTGATAACGGCCATGGTAACATCAGACAATGCATCTTTGGTGGCCAGATAGGGCGATGTGTATCCGACATCGAATTTGGATTGTACGGCTTCGACCACCACAATGGAGTCGTCCACCACCGTACCGATAACCAACACGAGTGCGAATAGTGTCAGGATGTTAATACTGAAACCTGCAATTTGCATGGCCGCAAAGGTTCCCACCAATGAAACGATGATGGAAATGGACGGAATCAGCGTACTCTTGAAGTCCTGCAAGAAGAAATATACCACCAAAATAACGAGGATGATGGCGATTACCAATGTCTCAACCACTTCATGGATAGAAGCAAACAAGAAGTCATTGGAACTCATCATTGTCATGAATTCCAGACCTTCAGGAAGTTCTTCGTTAATCTCAGACAACAATTTGGAGATTTCCGCATTTACCTCCGTGGCGTTTGAACCGGCAACCTGGAACACCATAAAGGTACAGCTCGGATGCCCGTCTACGTTACTGTCGAAAGCGTATGACTGAGTGCCGAGTTCTACACGAGCCACGTCTTTTACGCGTAAGATATTGCCGTCGGGTAAAGAACGGACTACGATATCTTCGAATTGACTGATATCGGTCAGACGTCCCTTATATTTCATGGTGAACTGGAACGTATTCGTTGAGTTCTCACCCAATGAACCGGTTGGAGATTCCAAGTTCTGTTCGCCCAAGGCAGAGGTAATATCGGTGGGGACAAGGCCGTATTGCGCCATGACATCCGGCTTCAGCCAAATACGCATACTGTACGTGTCACCCATGGCCATCACGTCTCCCACACCCTCTACACGTTTGATACGGGGCACTACGTTGATGTCAAGGTAGTTGGCAATGAATGTCTTGTCATAACGGTTGTTAGGGCTGTACAACGAACCGATTTGCAAGAAACTGGTTTGTCGTTTGGTGGTCGTCACACCGATTTGCGTTACTTCTACCGGTAACAAACCTTGAGCCTTGCTTACACGGTTTTGAACGTTCACCGCAGCCATGTCGGGGTCTGTCCCTTGTTTGAAGTAAATAGATATATCGGCAGAACCGGAGTTCGTGGCAGTAGACTGCATGTAAGTCATGTTTTCCACACCATTGATTGCCTCTTCCAGAGGTTGGATCACACTCTTCATCACAGCGTCTGCGCTGGCTCCCGTGTAGGTGGCCGAGACACGTACGGTCGGAGGAGCAATGTCCGGGTACTGCTCAATCGGCAGGGTGCCCAGTGAAATAAATCCTACGATAAGAATGAGGATGGAGATGGAGAAAGCCATCACCGGGCGTTTTATAAATATGTTACCTTTCATTGTTTTTACTTAATTTAGAATTCACTATTTACCATGATTTTGTGCACCTTGTGCTGTACCCACAGGTGTACCTTCGCGTACCAGACCGGCACCTTCGGCAATGATGACATCGCCCACGTTCAAACCTTGGGTTACAATGTATTCCGTACCATTGTTGTTGGGAGCCACTTCGATGTTCGCACTTTGGGCTTTTCCGTCTACGACCTTATAGACCAAGACCTTGTCCTGAAGTTCGAATGTAGCGGCCTGCGGGATGACAATCACGTCCTTGTAATATACCGGTACTTCTACATTACCGTTGGCTCCACTGTGTAACAGGTGAGAAGCATTGGGGAATGTAGCACGAACCTGGGCCGTACCTGTGCTGGTGTTGATTACTCCGCTGATGGATTCAACGCGACCGCTGTCCGGCAGGACGCTACCGTCGTTCAGAATCAATTTCACGGCCGGCATCTTTTTGGCTGCCTCTTCCAACGAACCGTATTGACGGGTCATGTTGAGCAAGTCGTCTTCGTTGACGGAGAAGTAAACATACAGCTCGCTGTTGTCGGAGACGGTGGTCAAAGGCTGCGGGATAGAACTGCTGACCAATGCGCCCTGACGGTAAGGAAGCTGGCCTACCACACCGTCGGCCGGGCTTTTTACTACGGTATAAGACAAGTTGTTTCTTGCATTTACAACTTGTGCTTTCATTTGAGCTACGGATGCTTTTGCACTCAATAAGCTATTTTGAGCTTTCTGTAAATCGAAATCGGAAACGACTTTCTGATCGAACAGGCGCTTGGTGCTCTTGAATGTCAAATCGGCTGTAGCTTCTGCTGCTTCTGCTGCTTTCAGGTTGGCTTCGGCCGTGTTCAAGGCCGCCTGGTAAGGCACCTGGTCGATGATAAATAACGTTTGTCCTTTCTTGACACGGTCGCCTTCTTGCACGCACAGACGTTGGAGCGTTCCACTGACTTGCGGATATATCTCTACATCCTGACGTCCTTCAATTCTTGCACTGTAAAGTGATTGTAATACTATGGAGTCGGTTTTTACGGTCATTGTCTTGTAAGAACCCGTGTCCATTGCTTGTTGTTGCTTATTGCAACCAGTTAACGCAACTAAGCAACAAAATGCTGTCGTTGCAACAGTCTTAATACCTCTATTCATAATTAATAAATAAAATAATAATCTCAAAAACGGTGCAAAAATACACAAACTGTGCGAGTATACGCTTGTTAAAAGTACCTTTGTTTTGTTCATTTTGGGAAGTAACCTTGCATTTTAGGAATATTCTACTTAATTTTGATTTCTATTAACGAAATAATCTCTTTATGGAAGAAAACATACGTTCGTTGTTGGCGCAGGAGTGTTTTTATTTTAGGACTTCCTTGAATTGGACGGTAGAGAGTGGGGTGACTTTAGACAAGTGTTTACTTGTAATGGTGGAGAGAGGGAAGGCTTCTGTTTTCGTAGGGGAAAATGAGTATACTTTGGAGCGGAACCAGATACTTTTCATGCGGCCTGAGTTACCGCTGAAGAAGTTGCGTTCCACGACGGATTTTTCAGTTTCGTTGATGGCTTTTCCGCCTTCTATGCTTCGGGACAGTACGGAACGTATGGAGCCTCGTTTTCTATTACTTTTGTTTACACAAGTGATTTGGGGGGTGGATACGGAAAACCGGAAACTGGTGGAGCATTTTCGGGAATTGTTTCGTTTTGCGGTTGCGGATTACGGCAGGGGATACACGCGTGAATTAGTACTGAGTTTAGTGAATGGTCTGGTGTATGGGGCTTACGAAATGTGTGGGGCTGCACGTCTGGAGAATTTGTCTTTGGACTCTTCCCGCTCCCGGGAGTTGTTCCGGAACTTTATGGAGTTACTTCATGAACATCTGACGCGTGAGCACGAAGTGCAGTTTTATGCCGGTAAACTTTGTATTTCATCCAAATATCTTACTCAGGTCTCGAAAGGGATGATCGGACGTACGCCCAAACAGATTATCGACGAAACCCTTATGCACGAGGCCATGAAGTTATTGGATAAAAACAATTCGAGCATACAGGATATCAGTGTCAGTCTCGGATTCCCTGACCAGTCTTATTTCGGACGTTTTTTCAAGCGTTTGAAACACATGTCGCCCCAGCAATACCGCTTGAGGTCGAAACGTTGACAGTCCTTTCAATATCTAAGAACTTTTGTGGACTGGAATTTTATAAGAAGCGTTCCATCGTCTTCGGAAAAGAAGGAGACGATGGAACGCTTATATTTGTAAGCCGGATATAGACCTCGTGCGAGGATTCAGGCTTTATGAATTCATGCTCATCAGGAACTCTTCGTTGTTCTTAGTCGGTTCAATCCGGTCTTTCAAGAACGTCATGGCTTCTATCGGGTTCATGTCCGCAAGAATCTTGCGCAGTACCCACATGCGATCCAGGGTCTGTTTGTCATGCAACAGATCGTCGCGTCTTGTGCTCGAAGCTACGATGTTGACAGCCGGGAAGATACGCTTGTTGCTCAGCGAACGGTCGAGCTGGAGCTCCATATTTCCCGTACCCTTAAACTCCTCGAAGATGACTTCGTCCATTTTACTACCGGTGTCTATCAGTGCGGTGGCTATAATGGTCAGCGAACCGCCGTTTTCGATGTTACGGGCTGCTCCGAAGAAACGTTTCGGCTTGTGCAGTGCGTTGGCATCCACACCTCCGGAGAGAACCTTTCCGCTGGCGGGAGAAACCGTATTGTAAGCGCGTGCCAGTCGCGTGATGGAGTCGAGGAAGATGACCACGTCGTGTCCGCATTCTACCATTCTTTTGGCTTTTTCCAGTACGATGCCGGCTATCTTCACGTGGCGTTCCGCCGGTTCGTCGAACGTGGAGGCTATGACTTCGGCGTTGACGGTGCGTGCCATGTCCGTTACTTCTTCCGGACGTTCGTCAATCAACAGCATGATGAGGTACGCTTCCGGGTGGTTGGCGGCGATAGCGTTGGCAATATCCTTCATCAGGATGGTCTTACCCGTTTTAGGTTGTGCCACCAATAAGGCGCGTTGTCCTTTACCGATGGGGGCAAACAAGTCTACGATACGTGTAGAAAGATTGTCGTTATGTCCTTTACAAAGTTTGAACTTTTCGTCGGGGAAAAGCGGAGTGAGATGTTCGAAAGGCACTCGGTCTCTCACGTCGCTGGGAGCACAACCGTTGATTTTTGTCACTCGGATGAGCGGGAAATACTTTTCGCCGGGTTTCGGAGGACGTACGGGGCCTTCTACCACATCACCGGTTTTCAGGCCGAACAATTTGATTTGTGATTGTGATACGTAAATATCGTCCGGTGAGGACAAATAGTTGTAATCGGAGGAACGGAGGAAGCCGTAGCCATCCTGCATGATTTCCAGTACACCGGTTCCGGTGAGGATGTCATCGAATTCGTACGTCTTCTCGCGTTCTATTACGGGTTTGCGTTCCGGAGCGGCGGGATAGTTCTCTCCGTTGTTATACGGTTGTGCAGGGCGCTGCTGCACGGGGCGCTGTTGGTTATAGCCACCGTTGCGGTTGTTATTGTTGTTGTTATTGTATGGGTTGTTGTTGTCGCGGGCGCGGAGGCGCGGGCGTTGTGGCTGTTGCGGTTCGGCTGGGGCAGCGGCAGGAGTGGGAGTGGGAGTGGCGGGAGTTTCTGCTTTGGTCGCTTCGAATTTGCCGATGAGTTCGGATGGCAATTCTATTTTTTCCGTAGGGAGGTCTTCAATGGGGATGAAGTCATCTGCCGCTTCGGCCAGGATAGGGCTTTCGTCCGGTACGATATTCTTTTCTGCTTTGGCTTCTGCCTGAGGTTCTGTTTTCGGAGCTTTAGCCTCGAAGTTCAATTCCGGTTCGGCAACCTTCGGGGTTTCCGTTGCTTGGGGTGCAGCAGTCTCTTCCTTTACCTTGCGGGGGCGTCCCGGTTTGCGTTTGGGTACGGCGGCTTCTTTGGCTGGCGCCGGCGTTGCAGCTTCTATGGTCGGTTCTTGGGGTGCTTCCACAGTTTTGGGTTGTTCTTTCGCAGCCGGTGCTTCCTCTGTTTTGGCTTTGGTGAGGTTTCCGTTTTTATTGGCTGAGAACACTTTGTCGGCACCTTCCTTTTTTACGGTCTTTACAGTGACGCGCGAGCGTTTTTGCTTTTCCCCTTTACGCTCTTCCTTCAGCTTGTCGGCGGCAACTTTCTTGGTAGCGCCTGCGATAGCTTGTTCGTCAAGTATCTTGTAAACAAGTTCTTCTTTTTTGAGTGAGTCTGTTTTTTTTATACCCAGTTCTTGGGCAATAGTTTGTAGTTCCGACAAATTTTTGTCGTTCAGTTGAATGATGTTATACATACAGTATATATGTGAATGGTTTAAAATTTACTTTTATTGAAAGGCATAAGTGCACAGTTGCAGTTGTTGTAGGAAGCAACTTGGGCAAGTTTACCTTGTGATATATGATTTATATGGGATATTTATTATTGAACCGGAAATCTGATAAACAATTCTTGCCACAGCAAGAAGTCGCAGAATGTTTCAACGGTGCAAAGGTAATAAATATTTTTGGTTTCATAAACAAATCATCTTTTTTTTAAATTTAAAACTTTATCTTTGCTGTATTAACAACAACATGAAGGATTGGTTTATGAATATAGATGAAGTACAGTTGATAACTTTTTCACCTACTTGTACCTCTAAACAAGTGGGAGAGGCAATTGTTCACGGAACGGGAATTTCGTCTGTCTCCAAAGTGGACCTCACCTTGGAGGCGGCGGGTAAAAGGGAGGTGCCTTCCCATGCTTTGGCGGTCATCACGGTGCCCGTATATGGCGGTCATGTGGCTCCTTTGGCATTGGAGCGGATGAAGGAGCTTCATGCTGACGGTGCACCTGCCGTGGTTGTGGTGGTGTACGGCAACCGGGCCTATGAGAAGGCTTTGGTGGAATTGGATGCTTTTGTCACGAAGTTGGGCTTCAAGGTAATTGCAGGTGCTACGTTTGTAGGAGAGCACTCTTATAGCAGTGAGAAATATCCGGTGGCGGCCGGACGTCCGGATGCGGACGACTTGGAGTATGCAAAGCTTTTTGGTGAAAAGATACGTGCTAAAATTGCGGCGGCCGAAGATATGGAGAAACTGTATGGGGTGGATGTGACCCGTATCCAGCGTCCGCGCCAGCCTTTCTTCCCGTTGCTCCGCTTTTTGCGCAGAGTCGTCAAGTTGCGTAAGAGTGGGGTGCCTATGCCCCGTACTCCGCAAGTGGATGCGGAACGTTGTACGCATTGCGGATATTGCGTGAAGCATTGTCCTGCAGGAGCCATTATAAAAGGAGACGAGTGCAATACGGTTGCAGAGAAATGCATCAAATGTTGTGCTTGTGTGAAAGGCTGTCCGCAGAAGGCGCGCACGTATGACACGCCGTTTGCCGTATTGCTTTCCGATTGCTTCAAGAAACAGAAGGAGGACAGAATCATTCTGTGATGGCTACTGGTCGATGGTTGATACGACCAACACTTTCCGGGTTTTTTCGTCTATTCTGAAACGGTTGTCCACCCGTTCTCCCACCAGCCAGATGATGTCATCTCCGCAGCAAAGCACCCATTGCCGTTCTTTGCGCAGAAGGGAGAACTTGCGGTCGGTCAGGTAGTCGCTTACCTTCTTCCGGCCTTTCATGCCGAAGGGCACGAAGCTGTCTCCCTGCCTGCAAAGGCGCAGTGATAGGGGATGCTGGAGTTTGTCGGCATCAAAGCAGGCGGTAGCTTTGTCGCGTGGAATCATGAAATCCGGTGCATAGGGATGCTCTTTCATTTCCAATAACGGCTTTACGGCTTCCTGTACGGGTTCTATCAACAACGAGCCGCGGTCTTTGATGACACGCCAGCCGGGGGTGGCAAAGACTTTGCCGGGCTGTCCGTCCAATGTCCGGCAGATGTCCCTTACTTGTGCGGCGTTGAATCCAAGCGGATGCAGAATTTCAAATAAGACCGTTTCCGGTGCCGCTTCTTGCCTCAGGGCGCCGATACTTATGCCTTCCGGTGTCTTGACTCGCAGTTTGGCTTCTTCTATACCTATATTATATATAGAGGCGGCATCGTCCAGATGCTCTGCCGTTTTGAGGATGCTTTCCTTGACGGAGGGGTTTATCTCCTGCATCATGGGAAGCAGGTTCAAGCGTATCTTGTTGCGAGTATATTCGTCCTGCAGATTGGTGCTGTCTGTCACGTAGGCTTGCCCGATACTTTCCAGATAACCGACGATTTCCTTTCTGTCCAGGCAGAGCAAGGGGCGGACTATATGTCCGTTTCGGGGGCGTATACCCCGCAATCCGTTGATGCCGGTACCGCGAATCAGATTGAGCAGCAATGTCTCTACACTGTCATCTTGATGGTGGGCGACGGCAATGACAGCTGCACTGCATGCTTCCCTTGTTTTTTCGAACCACGCGTAGCGCAATTCCCTTGCAGCCATTTCGATGGAGATATGCCGTTCCTTTGCTTCCTGCTCCGTGTTGAAGTGGACGGTGTGCAGCGTCACCCGGTGCTCCAGGCAGAGCTGGCGTACAAAGTGCTCGTCGCGGTCGGATTCCGCTCCGCGCAGATGGAAGTTGCAATGGGCGGCTTCGCATGTGTATCCCAGGCTGAGGAGCAGGCGCAGGAACTGATCGACCACATGGTCATGAAGTTCCGCATGGTCAAGTTTGCCCGCATCCCCAGCTACAACCAGCTGTTCTCCGGCGACCCCGTGTGGGCAACGCTGGAAGTGGGCGGCATCGGCATGGATGGCCGCAGCATGGTCACCAAGAACTGCTACCGCTTCCTGCACACGCTGGAAAACATGGGCCCCGCACCGGAGCCGAACCTGACCGTTCTGTACTCCTCCGCCCTGCCGGAGAGCTTCAAGAAATATGCCGCCAAGGTGTCCATCGATACCAGCTCTGTCCAGTACGAGAACGACGACGTGATGAAGCCCGTCTGGGGCGATGATTACTCCATCTGCTGCTGCGTGTCTGCCACC
>ERZ779855.2000-NODE-2000-length-12190-cov-2.668397_pt1 | contig 12190 bp, 9 predicted proteins | sample MGYA00511370_ERZ779855 | MGnify/ENA primary metagenome ERZ779855 (study PRJEB29588, sample SAMEA1967319) | human gut metagenome | biome: human gut; feature: human-associated habitat; material: faeces | place: Denmark | collected 2008/2010 ...
AATGGGAGGAGGTACCGGAACCGGTGCGGCTCCCGTGATAGCGCAATGTGCCAAGGAAATGGGTATCCTGACGGTCGGTATCGTGACTATACCGTTCCGTTTTGAGGGGTTGAAGAAAATAGACCAGGCATTGGACGGGGTGGAGGAAATATCCAAGCATGTCGATGCGTTGTTGGTTATCAATAATGAACGCTTGCGCGAGATTTATCCGGAGCTTACTGTACTGAATGCTTTTGCCAAGGCAGACGATACGTTGTCCGTTGCCGCCAAGAGCATAGCCGAAATTATTACGGTACATGGTATTGTAAACCTCGACTTCCAGGATGTGACCACGGTGTTGAAAGACGGTGGTGTGGCCATCATGAGTACTGGATTCGGAGAGGGTGAAGGACGTGTGCGCCAAGCTATCGAAAGTGCGCTTCATTCTCCGTTGCTCAATAACAACGACATATTCAACTCCAAGAAGGTGTTGCTGAGCATTTCGTTCTGTGATCAGGAAGAGAGCGACCAGTTGACCATGGAAGAGATGAACGAAGTGCATGAATTCATGAGTAAGTTCGGTGATGATGTGGAGACGAAGTTCGGATTGGCCACGGATGCCACGTTGGAGAAGAAGGTGAAGATCACGGTGCTGGCTACCGGATTCGGTCTGAAGAACGTGCCGGGTATGGATAATGTGATGGCCAAGCATGGCATTGAAGACGAAGAGGCGCGGGCTCAGAAAGAGGAAATAGCCGTAAAGAAGGCCGAACGTCGGCGTGAGTTTTACACGCATGACATGAATCAAAGAGAAATCAAGCGTCCGCATCATCTTTATATTTTCGGAGAAGACGATTTGGATAATGACGATGTGATTTCCATGGTGGAAGATACGCCTACCTACAAGCGTAGCAAGGAAGTGTTGGCCAGCATCAAGAGCAAGACGGCCGGGATGGATAACGCGGCCGATAGCATGGCGGCAGGAACTAATGGAGAGGAAAAGTCGATGATAGTTTTTTAGTATATAATAAAAGGAATAAGATATGGCACTTTTTGAACAAATCAGCAAGGATATCGTAGTGGCCATGAAGGCCAAGGATAAAGTCGCGTTGGAAGCGTTGCGGAACATCAAGAAGTTCTTCCTGGAAGCCAAAACCGCTCCGGGGGCAAACGATGAGTTGACGGATGATGCGGCTATGAAGATTTTAGCTAAACTGGCCAAGCAGGGTAAGGACACTGCGGCTTTATACGTAGAGCAGGGACGCCAGGACTTGGCCGATGAAGAGCTGGCCCAGGTGGAAGTCATCAGCCGTTACCTGCCCAAACAGCTCTCGGCAGAAGAACTGGAACAGGAAATCAAAGCCATCATAGCTGCCGTGGGCGCTACGAGTGCCAAGGATATGGGCAAAGTGATGGGTACGGCCACGAAACAGTTGGCGGGCAAAGCTGACGGTAAGGCTATCAGTGCCTTAGTAAAGCAATTATTGGCCTGACGGTTGGGCATAAAATTAACGAAGGCCGGATGTAACGATACGAAATGAAAGTAGAGTGACATCCGGCTTTTGTTGGTTCTTATCCGGTTTTGAAGGGCGGGATATTGAAACGGAAATGAGAGCGGAACGGGGATTTCAAACCTTATATGTCTAATATTTCTTAAAATATTCGGCCTTTATCTTGGATACTGATAGTTTCATTCTATTTTTGCAAAATAGAAGTTAATTTTAAACGTAATGTGTAGGTATAGTTGGAAAAAGGTTAGTTTGTGGGCGCTATTGACGTTCTTTAGTACCGTAAGCGCTTCGGCTGTAGACCGCGTGTCCATCCGGGCCAAAGCCGATTCGGTAGGACGTGATGTGTCTTTTTCCGAATATACTCATATTTACAGAACGAAAAGGGTCTCTTCGACTTATCCGATTAAGATTAAGATGAAGGGAGGTTCGTTGTTGGTTACGAGCCAACATTCCCAGATGCTTCCGGTGTATAAGGGTAATGGTGTATTTTACGGGTTGTTCCGACTGAACAAAGGGACAAACTGGATTAGTGGATTGCCGAAGGGTACTTATATCATTAACAACTCTAAAGTGACGGTATCGTGAGACATCTTTACGAATATGGGAGATTAAGTTAAAGATGGAGGTTTGATGTTGCAATGGAGACAAAGGAAAGAATCATGCCGGATAAAGCTGTGACATTAATCGATCTTGATGACATCATACGGACGCGTGCCGGAAAGAAAGCCAAATATATTCCCGGTTTTCTGATTAACGGGCTCAAACGTCTCATTCATCAGGATTTCATTAATGAGTATCTGCGTCAAGGTTATGTCGGTGTTGACTTTTGTGAACACACATTGGCTTATTTGGATGTGAAGGTAAAGGTGGACGGTTTGGAAAACATTTCCGATTTATCCCGAAAATATACTTTTGTGTCTAACCATCCGTTGGGAGCCATAGACGGGGTGACTTTGGGAATGGTGCTCGGCCGTCATTACGACGGGAAGATTAAGTATTTGGTGAATGACCTTCTGATGAACCTGAAAGGATTGGCTCCCCTATGTATACCTATCAATAAGTTGGGGAAACAGGCGCGTAATTTCCCTCAAATGGTAGAGAATACTTTTCGTTCCGACGACCAGGTCATCATGTTTCCGGCCGGCATTTGTTCGCGGCGTATGAAAGACGGCAGCATAAGGGACTTGGCATGGAACAAGACGTTTATCGTGAAAAGTGTGGCTACCCGGCGGGATGTGGTGCCTATACATTTTATAGGGCAGAATTCCGACCGCTTTTATTCCATCGCGGAATGGTGCAAACGGTTGCATCTCAAGTTTAACCTGGCCATGCTGTTTTTACCCGATGAGATGTACCGCAGCAGGCATGGCGAGTATCGGGTCGTAATCGGGAAACCGATACCATGGAGCACGTTCGACAAATCCAAAAGCCCCCAACAGTGGGCGCAGGAAGTGAAGGAACAAGTGTATAAGTTATAAAGAGAAGAAAACAGATTGATGATATGGAAGAAATCATAGCTCCGGTGAGTAAAGAACTGCTGAAGGCAGAACTGACCGCGGATAAGAGGTTGCGTTATACGAACAAAAGCCACAATGAGATATACGTGGTGACGTGGCAGGATTCACCGAATGTGCTTCGTGAAATCGGCCGTTTGCGTGAAATCGCTTTCCGGGCTGCCGGTGGAGGTACGGGGATGTCGCTCGATTTGGATGACTTCGACATGATGGAAGAACCCTATAAGCAGTTGATCGTGTGGGACCCCGATGTAGAAGCCATTTTAGGCGGTTATCGTTACCTGTTGGGGGCAAAGGTGAAGCTGAGGGAGGACGGGCAACCTATTTTGGCCACTTCCCACATGTTCCACTTCTCGGAAAACTTTATGAGAAACTATATGCCTTATACGATAGAACTCGGACGTTCGTTCGTGACGTTGGAATACCAGAGTACGCGTCAAGGTTCAAAAGGCCTGTTCACTTTGGACAACTTGTGGGATGGTCTGGGGGCATTGACGGTTTTAGTGCCTGACGTACGCTATTATTTCGGCAAGATGACCATGTACCCGTCTTATAACCGTTATGGGCGTGATATGATTCTGTATTTTCTGAAAAAGCATTTCGAGGATAAGGACAGGCTGATAGTGCCGATTCATCCCTTGCAACTGGAAGCCGATACGGAAGAATTGCGTAAATTGTTCGTTTACGAGGATTTCAAGGAAGACTATAAGATATTGAATTCGGAAGTTCGCAAGCTGGGTTATAATATCCCGCCTTTGGTGAACGCTTACATGGGGTTGTCGCCCACGATGAAGATGTTCGGTACGGCCATCAACGACGAATTCGGCGACGTGGAGGAGACCGGCATCCTGATTGCCGTGGACGAGATTCGGGAGGAAAAGCGCAGGCGGCACATTGAAACCTTCTCCGGACGCGGATAACGGAGGAGGGCGGCCTGATCCTCTCGGTTATACGAAAGGCAGGCTCATGCCATTGATTTTACGATATAAATCCAACGCATATACGTCCGTCATGCCGGAGATGTAATCCAATACGGCCATGATGCGGTCGTAGAGCCGTTCGGCGCCGATGTCGTACTGTTGCGACACGCGGTTGATAAGTAACTGCGAATACGCTTTTTCTGGGTGGCATACCGCTTCTGTCATGAGTTCCAACAGCGTGGTGATAACCTGAAAACCGGCCAGTTCGATATCCACGACATCCTTGCTCCGGTAAATCTTGGCGTATGCCATGCTTTCGCAAGCTTTGTAAGCCCTTCGCGGCGTTTCGGAAATGTGGTCGATGAGGCAACCTTCAAAGGTACCGGCCAGGATTTCTTCTTCATTGTCCAAAAAGACCTTTACGCATTCACTTTCCAGGCAACCGATGACACAGGAACGCAGGTAGACGATTTGTTCGTTGATGTCGCTGACGTATTGCAGGTTTTTTCGGATACTTTTTTGGCGTTCTTCCTCGAAGAAGCCCAGCAATAAGCTTTGAGTCTCGTCCGTACTGAGGATTTTCAGTTTATGCGCATCCTCGATGTCCATAATCTCATAACAAATGTCATCGGCCGCTTCTACCAAATATACGAAGGGATGGCGCACATATCGCAGGCTGCCTTCTACGCTGGCCTGACGAGGAATGCCCAGTTCTTCAGCTATCCGTTGGTAGACGGGGATTTCGCTTTGAAAGAAACCGAATTTGGCATGTCCGCCAGCCAGATTGGACGAAAAGGGATATTTGACGATGGAAGCCAAGGTGGTGTAAGTCATGACAAACCCTCCGTCGCGCCGGCCTTTGAAGTGGTGGGTCAGCAACCTGAATGCGTTGGCGTTTCCTTCGAAATGAATCAGGTCGTTCCATTCCCGTTCGCTGAGCCGGTCCCCGTTCGTGGGGTCGCAGTAGGTCCTCAGCCAGTTGCCTTTGCCTTCGCTGAAGAACGTCCCGATGGCTCTCTCGCCCGAATGTCCGAAGGGCGGATTTCCTAAATCATGTGCCAGGCAGGCGGCCGATACGATGGCACCAGCTTCGCTCAGGTGGCTTCCGGACAGCTCCGGATGCTTTTGCAGGAGTGCCCGAGAAATATCGTTGCCCAAGGAACGTCCTACGCTGGACACCTCCAGACTGTGGGTCAGCCGGTTGTGGACGAATACGCTTCCCGGGAGCGGGAACACCTGCGTTTTGTTCTGCAAACGTCTGAACGGTGCAGAGAATATAAGACGGTCATAATCGCGTTGGAATTCCGTGCGGTCGTCTTTCCGGACCTGGTGATATTTTTCCAATCCCAGCCGTTTGTTGGATATCAGTTGCTGCCAATTCATATTCATTCCTGTAGATTCTTCACAAAAGTAATTAAAAAGGTTGACATTCGCTCTTTTTATCTAAAAATCAATGGCTGTGTTCAGAGAATTGGTTATTTTTGTACCTCAAAAACAATCATTTCTACATATAATGGAAGTACGTGTTATTAATAAATCCCATCATCCGTTACCTCAATATGCCACTTCGGACTCTGCAGGAATGGATCTTCGTGCCAATCTGGACAGACCCATCGTGTTGAAACCTCTGGAGCGTTGCCTGGTGCCGACGGGACTCTATATCGCCTTGCCGCACGGGACGGAGGCACAAATCCGGCCGAGGAGCGGACTGGCCTTGAAAAAAGGGATTACCGTGTTGAACTCACCGGGGACGATTGATGCAGACTACCGGGGGGAGATTTGTATCATTCTGGTCAATTGGTCGTCCGAGCCGTTCGAGATACGGGACGGAGAGCGGATTGCGCAGATGGTCGTGGCAAGTTATGAGCAGGCCGGATGGAAGCCTGTGGAGAGTTTGGATGAGACGGAAAGAGGTGCGGGTGGTTTCGGCCATTCGGGAGAAAAATAAAGTCAGTGAAGAAGATTACAGTTTTGATATGCGGAGTCTGGGCCATGTGGTCTGCCTGTTTCACGTCTTGTGCGACGGGAGAGAAGACGCAAGGTATATCGGCCGAGGCACAACGCCGCTTCGATTATTATTATGCCGAGGCCGTGAAGAGCAAGTTGGCCGGGCGTTACGATGATTCTTTCGAGTTGTATAAACATTGTTTGGACATCAAGCCCGATGCGGCCGAGGCGTTATACAATCTCGGATTGTATTATCTGGGGATGGACGACTCTGCCCGATGCGCGTCGCATCTGTCCCGTGCGGTGGCTTTGGAGCCAGAGAATATATATTATAAGGAAGCCCTTGCGTCTTTTTATTTGCGCAACCGGGATGATGTGAAGGCCGTGCCTGTACTCGAAGATATGGTGCGGTGCAATCCGACCCGTTCGGATGTATTGGCGCAGTTGGTAAACATGTACATGGATCGTGAGCAATACCGCGAGGCAATCAGCGCACTCGACCGCATAGAGACGCTTGAAGGCAAGAATCTGTCCATCAGCATGGAAAAGTTTCGTCTTTATCGTGAATTGAAGGAAGACGATCAAGCTTTTGCCGAATTGGAAAGTCTGGCGCGGGAGAATCCTAATGATTTGGCTTATCGCGTATTAATCGGCGATCAATATCTGTTGCTGCAACAGCCGGATAAAGCTCTTGCCGTTTATGAGGAAGTCCAGAAAAAAGAGCCGGGAAACCAGGCTTTGCGCATGTCCATGCTCGATTATTATAAGCAGACGGGCCAAGATTCGCTTTATCAGACCCAGTTGGATGCAATCTTATATGGAAAAGAGACTGACGAACGGGCCAGGGTTATGCTCATGCGTAACTATATCGTAGACCAAGAGAATGCGCATGCCGACAGCACTTTGGTATTAGCCGTTTTCGACCGCATCTTCGATTCTGTCCCTGAGACGGTGGATATGCTGACGCTTTATGCCTCTTATCTGCAAATGAAACATATAAATGACCAGCTCGAACCGGCTTTGGAACGTATTCTGAAGCTTGAGCCGGACAATCAGGTAGCTTTGTACCAGTTGGTGCAACTGGCTGTCCATGCCAATGACTATCCGAAGGTGGCGGACATTTGTACGCGTGCCATCATGCACTATCCGGAACAATTACCCTATTATTTCTATTTAGGTTTCTCTTATTATCAGCTTGAACGTCAGGACAAGGCTTTGGATGTGTTCCGCAAAGGCGTGCGGCAGATTAAACCGGATACGGACCACGGCATTGTGGCCGATATGTATTCCATCATGGGCGACTTGTACTACAGCAACGGACTGAAAGACTCGGCTTTCATTGCATACGACTCCTGTCTGGTGTACAACCCGGAGAATGTCGGTTGTCTGAATAATTACGCTTATTATCTCTCATTGGAAAAAAAGGATTTGGACAAGGCTGAAGAAATGAGCCACCGCACGATTGTGGCGGAACCGGGAAACAAAACCTATATCGACACTTATGCCTGGATTCTTTTTATCAAGGGAAAGTATGCCGAAGCCAAGCTTTATATGGACCGTGTCCTTGTAGGGGATATCGAGAACGACGAAGAAGTGTCCGGTGGGGTCCTGGAGCATGCCGGGGATATTTATGCACAATGCGGTGACATGGAGGGCGCCTTGAAGTATTGGAAGATGGCGCAGGAAAAGGGGGGAGATGTTTCCCAGCTTTTGAAAAAGAAGATTCAATTGAAAAAGTATATTGAAGAATGAAGAGAATGAATTTCGTATGGGGCGTCCTGATTGCCGCTTTTGTATTGTTGCTCTCAGCTTGCCGTTCCACTAAAAACATAACGCAGACGGAGCCGCAAGGTGAAGGAAGTGCCGTAGAATGGGTAGATAAGATGGCGTTGTCCGGTTTGAAGGAGGGGACTGTCACTTCTAAGATGAACCTTGATTTGAATTTGGGCGGGAAATCTTTGTCGGTGGGCGGAAGCTGTAACTTGAAACGGGATGAGGTGATCCAGCTTTCGCTTGTGGCCATGGGCTTTATGGAAGTAGGACGTCTGGAATTTACGCCCCAATATATGATGATGGTCAACCGGATGGGAAGGGAATACGTAAAGGTGGACTACGCAGACGTGCCTTATTTGCAGCAGGCCGGTGTGGATTTTTATACGTTGCAGGCTCTTTTCTGGAGCGATGTGTTTGTGCCGGGACAGGAAGGCCGGTGGCAAGAGCAGGACTTTACCATCTCGAAGAATCAGGAAAGTACGATTCTGACTTCTAAGGCCGGTTCGTTGTTGCAATGCCAGTTCGTGGTCGACTTGCTGACCGGCTTGATTCGCAATACGTCTATTGTCGCTACAGTTCAAGGTTCCGTGCCCCGTCTGAACTGGACTTATCAGCATTTTGCAAATGTGGAGCAAAAAAGTTTTCCCGATAAGATGCAGTTGTCTGTCACGGGAGCGGGGAAAGACTTGACGGCTGTCTTTTCGCTGAGTAATTTGAAATGGAATGCGAAAAGCATCGAGTTGACTCCGGAACCGGGTGGAAAATACAAGAGGGTCAGTCCCGACCTGATTTTAAAACAACTGATGAAATGAAATGTAGGTTAGTCATGTTTTTTACGGTGTGGATGCTCGTGTCCGGCGGAGAAACGCTGGAGGCGCAGACCAATCGTAAGATCAAGGCACTGCAAACTCAGAAGAAAGAAATACAGAAGGGCTTGACCCGTTCCCGGAAAGAACTGAAAACGACAGAGAAGACCGTAGCCACCAAGCTACGTGACATCAGCATGATAGCTAACCGGCTGGAGGCACGTCAACGTTATATCGACACGATGGAGGTGCAGTTGAAAAAGGTCAGCGACCAGGTAAATGCACTGGAACGGAAAGTGGAGCGTACGGCAGCCGAATTGGAAACAAAGAAGGCCGATTATGCCAAAGCCTTGCGTTATGCACGGGCTTGCAAGTCGGTGGGAAGTCCTTTGCTTTTCGTGCTTTCCACCCGTTCTGTGACTCAGATGTACCGTCGTTCGCGTTATGCCCGGGAATATGCCAATTATCAGCGTACGTTGGCTGAGCAAATTGTACGTAAGCAGGATGATTTGCTGGCACAGAAGAATGAATTATTGGGGGTGAAAGCGGAGAAAAACCGTTTGATTGCCGAATGTGAGCAGCAAAAGGCTTTGTTGCAAAAGCAGCATGACGAAGAGCAAAAGAACGTAGCTGGCTTGCGGCAGAAGCAGAAACACCTGAAAAAAGAGGTGGAACAACAGCAACAGCAGCTTTCCGCTTTGGACAAGAAAATAGACCAGATGATAGCCTACGAGGTGGAGCAGGCACGCAAGAGAGCCGAGGCTGCCCGTAAGAAAGCCGAAGCCGAGGCACGCCGGAAAGCGGAGAAGCAGCGGAAGCAGGGCCGTAATCAAGCCGCTTCGGGAAAGAAAGAAGAGAAAAAATCTTCTTCCATCCCTCCGGAGTATAAATGGATTACGCCCCAGGACCAGGCTTTGAATGGCAATTTCGTCCGGAACAAGGGGAGGCTGCCGGTACCTATTACGGGGAGTTACATGGTAGGCAGCCATTTCGGAACCTATAATGTGCCGGGCTTGAAGAATGTACGTTTGGATAATAAGGGAACCAATTACGTAGGGCGTTCCGGAGCTATGGCACGTTCCATTTTCGATGGCGAAGTCTCAGCCGTCTTCCAGTTTGGAGATACCAAGAATGTATTGGTACGCCATGGCAGTTATATTTCTGTTTACTGTAACTTGTCTTCCGTACGGGTAAGCAAGGGACAGAAGGTCAAGGCGCGTGATATTCTGGGTACGGTGGAAAACGACGGTACGGGTAATTGCGTGCTGCACTTCCAGTTGCGAAAGGAGACTCAGAAACTGAACCCCGAAGTCTGGATAGGGCGTTGAGAGGCTTTCAGCCGGAGCCGCAAATCTTTCTTTATATCTGTAGGCCGTCTAACAGCTCGATGTATAAGGCTATGGCCTCCCGGATTTCCGTTACGGTGATGTATTCGTCCGCTGTGTGGGAACGTGAGGATTCGCCCGGCCCCATTTTCAAAGACGGGAAGTGCATCAGCGCCTGGTCGGAGAGCGTAGGCGAGCCGAAAGGTGTGCGTCCCAAGGCTTTGGCTTTGGCCACAATGGGATGGTTCTCGTCTATGCGCGAAGAATTCAGGCGGAAAGAGCGGGCTTTCACTTCACCGTCCGTATGGGCGCAGGCCGTCCGGTAGATTTCTTCGTTGGAGTAGTTCTCATTGCTGCGTACGTCTACGGTGAAAACGCATTGGTCCGGCACGACGTTGTGTTGCGTGCCGGCATGGATGACCGTTACACTCATTTTCACGTCTCCCAAGAGCGGGGAGGTCTTCGGAAACCGGTACGTTCTGAACCACTCCATGTCCTTCATGGCTTTGTAAATGGCGTTTTCCCCTTCGTTGCGTGCCGCATGCCCCGACTTGCCGTGGGCAGTGACGTCCAGTACCATCAGCCCTTTTTCGGCAATGGCCGGTTGCATGCCGGTAGGTTCGCCTACTAAGGCCAAGTCGATGTGCGGCAACAAGGGGAGTGCCGATTCTATACCGTTCTTTCCCGAAACTTCTTCTTCGCACGAGGCCAGGAAGATGAGGTTATAGGGTTGTTCCTTGCCGGATAACGTGCAGAAAGCCTGCCACAAGGCGACCACGCTGGCTCCGTCGTCGTTCGTGCCTAATCCGTAAATACGTTCGCCTTCCCTTGTGGGGCGGAACGGGTCTCGCGTCCAACTTGCAGCCGGTTTCACGGTGTCGATATGAGCGTTCAACAGCAGGGTGGGGCGCCCGGTCCGGTAAAACGGCGAGATGCACCAAAGGTTATGTCCTGTACGGTGAGGCGTTTTGCCCCGTTCTTTCATGAAATTTTCCAATAAGTCGGCCACTTCCTTTTCTTCTCTGCTTACGGAGGGAAGGCTTACCATTCGTTCGAGCAGGCCGACGGCTTCCTGTGTCAATGCTTCAATGTCCATAATTGTGTTTCTTTGAGGCAAAGTTAAGGTATTTTGGAGAAAAATTAAATATTTTGAGGTTTTCTTGTGCATCGTTTCATTTAAAACCATATCTTTGTATAGATTAAAAAGTCAAAACTATGCTAAATACAAGTCTTTTCTCAGTGCTCGTCCATGAACAGGCCAAACGTTATGGCGACAAAACGGCCATGAGCTATCGCGATTATGAAAAGAATGTGTGGGTTCCGGTTTCCTGGAATCGGTTTTCGGAAGTCGTACGGAAGGTATCTGCATCCCTGTTGGCTTTGGGGGTGGATGTGCAGGAGAATCTGGCTGTTTTTTCGCAGAACATGCCCGAATGCTTGTACGTGGATTTCGGGGCTTACGGCGTGCGGGCCGTCACGATACCGTTTTACGCTACCAGTTCGGAGAGCCAGGTGGTTTACATGGTGAACGATGCCGAAATTCGTTATGTGTTTGTCGGCGAACAATACCAATACGATATCGCTTTCCGCAGCATGCCTCATTGTCCGACGCTTCAGAAACTGATTATTTTCGATTCTTCCGTGGTAAAGAACCCGCAGGACACGGTGTCGGTTTATTTTGAGGAGTTTTTGCAAGCCGGTGTCGGACATGAAGAGAATGAGGAGTTGAAGCGGCGTGCGGCCGAACTTCGGATGGACGACTTGGCCAATATACTTTATACCTCGGGAACCACGGGGGCCAGCAAGGGGGTGATGCTGAGCCATAGGATGTATCACGATGCGATTATCGCCAATGACGCGGTCCTGACGCTTGGGGAAAAGGATGTCGTGTTGAACTTCCTTCCTTTCACCCATGTGTTTGAGCGGGCGTGGTCTTACCTCTGCTTGTCCGAAGGTGCGCAGTTGGCCGTCAATTTGCGGCCTGCCGACGTGTTGCAGTCGTTGCAGGAAGTGCATCCGACGTGTATGTGTGCCGTACCCCGTTTTTGGGAGAAAGTATATGCCGGCGTGCAGGAGAAGATAAGGCAAAGCAATCCCGTGCAGCGTAAGTTGCTGCATGAAGCACTCCAGGTGGGCAAGGCGTATAATGTGCATTACAAGATGCGCGGTCTGATTCCTCCCGTTTCACTGAGGTTGCGGTATGCGTTTTTCGAGAAAACCGTAATCGCTCTCTTAAAACGGACTTTGGGGTTTGAGAACGCTAACTTTTTCCCTACTGCCGGAGCTGCCATTCCACCGGTAGTGGAAGAGTTCGTCCATTCGGCCGGCATCAATATGGTGGCCGGTTATGGATTGACGGAGTCCACAGCCACGGTCTCTTGCGACCGCGGCGGGCAACCCAAGACGATAGGGTCC
>ERZ779855.2001-NODE-2001-length-12187-cov-2.479393_pt1 | contig 12187 bp, 24 predicted proteins | sample MGYA00511370_ERZ779855 | MGnify/ENA primary metagenome ERZ779855 (study PRJEB29588, sample SAMEA1967319) | human gut metagenome | biome: human gut; feature: human-associated habitat; material: faeces | place: Denmark | collected 2008/2010 ...
CAGGGAACAAAGCAAACCAGAGAGACATTGACAGACTGGCTCAATTGGCTATTGCAGAACGTGCAGAACGTGTAAATCAGCAACCTCGCATGATTGACTACGTGAATGTTCAGACAGGCGCTACGGCCAACGCTTTGGCGGGAGCAGGAGCAAGCGCATACGCACAGGCAGAAGCACAGATTGTGGCTGACCGTTTGACTGGTCGCTCACAGATGTGTCCGCAGCCCGTAGCGTTGTACAGCGCACCGCAGCCTTGCGGATGTCCTTGCAACGGATAATTGCATTTCGGTATCGGGGAAGGGCGCACTAAGCCTTTCCCTTTTTACAAAAAACATTGCTACTTATGTTTTGGAGAAAGAAAAAATACAATATGGAAATGCTGAAAATGATAAAGCCTACCAGTAAGGTTGCACTGAAGATGCAGACTTTAATGATAGCCAAAGGTAACGTAGAGGAAGCGGAGAAGCTGTATGATTTCCTTTCCAAGGATATGGAAGAACTTCCTACATTCGATATTGTCCCTCCCACAACCATGCAACAGGTAAGGGATACTGCCGGAACGATATTCGGATGGGTGAAAGAAAATCAGAACGACATCATGCAAGGAATAGAGTTCTTGAAAAGTCTGAAAAAAGGAGGTGGAATGCCGCCTTCGGGCGCTGCTCCTGTATCACCGCCTCTTCCACCGTTGTAATTAAAACAAATGAGCCATGAAAGGATTTGAGATAAATTTTAAAGTATATGCCGATACGCAGGAAGAAGCGGATGCGGCCTCAAAAGCATTGCAGGACTTTGTAAACGAACATGCTGCCGAGGGAAGAGCGGTAACAGCAAAAAAGCTATCAGAGTGCGTTCCTAAGTGGAAAGACAACCTGTTTGTAAAAAATCAAATCATCAAATACTTTAAATAACAAATGATATGAACGAATATATACAAGCCATTTACGAGATAGCAGTATCAAACAACAAGTTCCTTATAGCTACGGAACAACGGTTGATAAACATTGAAGCAAAACTTGATGTGCTGCTGGGAGTCGGAACGCCTGATTCCGTAAAAGAGATGAAGAGCCGGGTGCCGGCTCCAAAGAAATATCCTCAATCAGCAGAGGAAACCGTTGCTGAATAACATTAATAAAAAAACGATTCATTATGAGCTGTTGTAAAAACAAATCGGGACAAACCTCCGTATTGGAGCTTGTCCCCGTAGCCACAGGGACTACGACACCATCCCCGAGGATGTATTACATTGACCTAATTCATTATCTGTGTCGTAACCGGAACATCTGTATCACCGCACAATATCCTTTGAGCGGGACAATGAGAGCCGCTTTGAAGTCTATTGATTCTTTAGGCGGAAACCTTTATTCGCTGTCTATCCAATTGGTAGGTTCGGTAAGTTATCTTCCATACGTATGCGGATGTAACAGTTGTGACGTGTGCCCGCAGACGGATACGGTGTTCACTTCAATTACAGTACCGTTCTATTCGACCACAGTGCCTACATCGGCAACGCTTGCCATTACGCCTAATGTACTGGTAAGCCCTACCAACGTACAAGACTGCTGCACGAAGACCAATGCGGTGGAAATAGAGTTCGGTCTGACCGTCACAAGTCCTTCTCCTGCGCCTGCCGTAGCTGCATTGCTGGACGAAGATGAAATATTAGCAAACGAAACCAAATCATCCAAAAACAAGTAGCGTATGATTGGGGATGCAATGATAATAACCGTTTCCGTCTGCCTGTTCATTTATTTGGGGCTTTTTGACGCCATATCAAGTGTTCTTGGAAGGATTCTTCCGGCAACCCCGGGAAAGACAGAACGCATATTTGAGAAGCTTAAATGCAGCAAGTGCATCAGCTTTTGGCTGACGCTGGCTTACGGAATGACATTCGGGTGTTCGGTTATTCATTGCATCCTTGTTTCTTTTCTGTGTGCTTTTGCTGCGCTATGGATTGATTTGATTTTGGCTTATATAAACAAAAAATACGATCGGTTATGGGAAGATTTGTGATTGTAAAACCAAAACCCGCAAAGACGGTTAAATGCCCGTCATGCGGAAAGAAACAATAATATGGGCAACAAGAAGATTACGAAGTATTGCATGGATAAATACCTAAATGAGTGTATAGGCAACTGCAAGGATGATGGTGTAAAGGCTCTTTTGTTATTGCAGAAAGACATGGAGAGGAACAACGAACAACATCTTCGCCAGCAGGACTTGCTGCTTCAAATCATCAGAAAGCAAAGCAAGCCTAATTTTTGGCGTGAAGTAGGGGCGAACCTTACCGGAGATGCCATTTTTGAGGTATTGCTAAGGGGAGCGAGCAGGATATTCAGATAAGTGGAAGAAACGGATTATTTGATTAAAAGAAAGGGAAAACAATATGACTATTTATGAATTGATAGAAAAGTACGGGAAAGGCAAGGGAGAATCTGTAATGATAGAGAGCACCCACATTCTTTCGGATATATTAGAGCCGATGAAAGAAAAAGAGCCTAAAAAGTATTGGCTGGCATTGAGGAGGCTGTATGGGGCTATGAGCGGATGCCATTACAACGAGGAGTTTGCCATGCACGATGTTTCCGACATGGAATATACCGATAGGGAAGGGAACGAGCGCAAGGGAGGATATTGGACGGCAGACCAGATAGAGGAAGCCACGAAGAACAAGAATTTCCCTCCCGGTTGCACCCGTTGGGATAAATATGTAGCATTTAATGCTTTTTGGGCGGACTTATGCAAGGTATTAGATGGAGAAGATATCATTGAAGCGGCCTATGCCTTTTGGTTTGACGATGAGGACTGGATAGAAGGCAATAATAAAATATGGTCTTACATGTGCTTAAAATACAGCTATGAATGAACGGTTGGATATATTGCTTAAGCAGTCGGAAGACTTACCTCACTGGATGTTCTGCCGACTGCTTGCCATGATGCAATGGAGCGTGTTCTAAGGATAACCGAAAACGTGATTTGCAAGGCGATACCGCTTATTTTTGCGGTAAAGCTTGGCATGCTATTGGCTCTGTGCGTCTAATTCCTTCACGTCTTGCAGGGCGTTGCAAAGCACATACAGTGTGCCCATGTGTCTTTTGAACAAGTCCGTAGCACCTTCTTCCACGGATTGCGCGTAATCAAACGCCAATTCTATGAGTTCCTCCCGTAGTTCTTCGGGGGTAATGCAGTCTTTGAACAGTTCTCCTATTGCGCTGAGGTCGTATTGCTTCTTAGCGGTTCTTATGTTTGTTTCCATGATGATTGAATGATTGAATAATTTTTTAGGTTTTAAGTGGGCAGCCCCCCTTCTTGCAATAACCTATTGCCTTTTTCTGATTTTCAATAAGCTATATTTATTAGTTCTCATAAGTCAGACCTTTAGGAGATTTTTTGAAGCAATTCGATTAAATATAATATCGTAATTTGATATTATATAATTTAAATCAATATTAGACAATGCAAACCATTCTCCACGAATATTTTTCTCACTGAATAATTTATGTATCTCATTTTCAAAATCTCCTTTTATAAGAATTACTGTTCGATATGAATGGTTGCCTGTCTTAATACTTTTTTCTCTATCTATCAAATTTGATGTTCTTCCAATTTTATATATCCCAGAAGAATCTGTTCCTATATAAGTATTGTATGTGCGCTCTTTTTTATCTATATAATCAATAATACTTAATAAACTTATAATTCTGTATTTAGGAGGAATTGCCATTATATCCCTTATAAATAGAGGTAATAATTTTAATCCATCAATTAAAGAAGCACCAATATTTGTTGATAAATAATAAAGCAACTTTTGAATGTCTCCATCTGTATAATATAAATACTCGTCTCCAAATGAAACTATAGGATGAAAATAACATGAAATAATTTCAGATGCTATTGAAGTTGATTCTAATACATCAATATTTATTATCCCTTTTTCGTATAAAAGCTCTATTTTACCATCTAAAATATTTATAGCTTCACCAACAATTTCACCGTTAGCTATATTGTCATATTTCAAAAGAAAATCACGAAGTATGTTAAATGATTCTGAATTTAAAACTTTTATGCATCCAGTTAGACAAAATTTACTTTTTGATACAGATTCAATCAAATTGACCCATCTTTCGGGGATTGAGATTGTGGTTCTAAACTCTCCATTGATACATTCTGACTCCATTTTACCATATCCGAAAATGAAGTTCTTTAATAGTTCCGAAAAATCCAATAAGACTTTTTCTTCCTTTGATAAAATAATTTCTTTTGCCATTTTTGTAACGTTTTATGGCATTGCAGAAAAGAAGACGGTCTGCAATTAACCCGTCGTTACACATACCTTAGTGGCAGTTGGGAAGCTGTTAACTTTCCTCACAGGTTTGCAGACCGTTGTATTATATATACAGCGTACTTACAAGCATAAAAAATGCCTGCTATTAGCAGACAACCGCCTGCCACTAAATATGTGTAACGCTGCAAATATACGTCCTTTTTCTATAACGCCAAAGATTTAAACAAAAAAATTACTTGATAGGTCAATGATATGAGTTATTTGTTCTTCTTCAGCCCGTACTTCCTTATGTACGTGTATATGGTGGATGCAGCCACGCCCATATCATAGGCAATGTCCTTGGGATTCATCCCGTCATCAAGCATCCTCTGTAGCCTGTCAGTATCCACCATTTTGGGAGCGTGTCCCTTTACTTCGATTACCGTGGCAAGACCTAGCTTCTCACGCTTTTTTGCGGCATATTCGGGAGTGCATTTGTCTTTGGTCACGTATATTACGGTACGGTGGTCTATGCGCAATGGGTACAGCCTTTTTCCACTTCTTTGTGCATTTCTGCGAGCCGTTCTGCGTCCCCGTTTACCGTTGTGTCAATCTTCTTGTATCTGTCCGGGATACGTGTGTTCTTGTCTCTGATTATTCTTTCTGCTTTTCTCATTGTCTTTTTCGTTTTCAGAACATTCGTCAAGTAATAGTTTGGAAATCTTGTACGCTAAAACGGTAATAAGCGACATTAGTACAATTCCTAATACAATTCCAACCAACAAGAACTGTTCAACAGCCCAACAAACAGCAATAAGAGCAGGTAGAAATAGTATGGCTATGACACCTGCTATGATTTTATTCTTCATTTTGTATCCTTTCTATTTTTACCAAGTTCTGTACTTCTTCTTCCCAAACATCTCCTTCATTCCCTCCAAAGTCAAGATATACCGTATCTTTAGGACTTGGGTTGTTAAGACTGGAAAACATACCTACAACCTGCATGGGTATGGAAAGTCTCTCTCCTTGTGGTGACGGGAGTTTTATTCTCACCCGGTCACCGATTTTTAATTCTGTTATATCCATTATTTTATTATGCTAAACTTGTGATACCATTTGTCCGCATGACTGAACCATCCAAGCATGAACGGTTTGCCGAAAATTGTTGCTTTGTAGAGTTTACTCATGGCTGCATCCTTTCAACAATTCCGGGGTGTCGTACACATTACCTGCAACCTCATATCTATGCCTAAATTTATCCGAAAAATGAAAAGTGAAATACGTTACATTTTCTTTATCAAGCGTAAAGTCGTGCAAGACGAATCTACAATCGTAAAACTCAACTATTTGCGGTCGAATTATTTCCGGTCTATTTTCCAAATGAGCATGTCCCGCCATGTCGGAATAAAAAGTGAAATTTATAATATCGCCTTCATAGATTTCTTTTCCGTCCTTATCACACAAGCCAGTGAACTGCCCTACGGTTTCGGGATGAACTTCATACATACTGATGCTTTTCCCCGTTTCTATGTCATTTAAATATGGAATGATAGCATATATATCCTCTTCAATCTTAACAAGAGATCCATATAGCCATCCTTCACCGTATATGCTCTTACCTCTGAATTTTATTTCACGCTTCATATTGCTTTTCTTTATCAATTAATATTCCGTTTCTCTTATCGTAATTCCTCATGCGAGGACATTCACCGTCACATTTCATATTCACATGCACATTGTTTGCTATGCCCGATATGAACGACTTTTTGTAACACTGTCCGCTGTAGGGGCTGTAATGCTTGCAGTGTTCCCGGTATTCGTTTCTATTCATGGTTGTATCTTTCTTTTAACTCTTTTAAATTAATAATATTAGTTTCGTAATTATCAATCCCACTTATATGGGTGACGATAACTACTATGCTATCATTGATGTAAGTAATATTGCCCGAAGTTGTATGATATATCATTGGATATTTTATAGCATTGTTACAGCCGAACAGTGTAGCTATTGCCAAAATAATAATTATCTTCTTCATATTTTAAAGTGTTCAATCAGTTCGTCTACGGTAGCCTTGTGATAATTGTCAATCTCAAAATCATTAGGCATCCCATAGAAATCCATTCCAGACAAACCTCCATCAGAGCCATCCCGGTATATACCCCAATCGCCCTTACCATTAGTGAATAATTGATTGTTGTCTGTATCATCCTTTAATGCAGCTATAGCCAGGAAAAGTTCCTCATTCGTTCCGCAATCAACACTATCGGTTTCGTCAGGATGTGGAATGTTGTTAAAAAACTCAATATTATATAGTCCACATTCAGGCGAGGTGAAAATACATAAATCTTCGTTAAGTTCCGCCCCAAACAATCTATATCCTAACTCATCTAATTTTTTTCTAAGTTTATAGGTACTCTTGCGTATAAAGCACGGTGTTGTAAATCCCATAGTTATTCCTCCTTATCTATCTTAATATCCGTTACTTTTCCACGATTAATAAAACGTTCATCAGAGTTATAATATCCAGCAATTACTGTACACAAGGAACGATCTGTTCTACATTGTTCTTGTAGACTACAATTGTCACATGGTGCACTATTCCGCATTGATACTAATTCATGCAGTACTCCGTCAATTATTATTCCGTTATTTACTTCCATAATTAATCTCCTTTCCACCTACCCTAGCAGCATATACATTGCTACTAGGCATAGGTAATAAATTGTTGTTTTACTCATTTCTAATTTATTTTTGAATTAAAAGGCACGCCTCCGAAGAAATCCAAACTGTCACATTTAAAACTTTATCATAGAAAATGGAGAACGTACCCAGATTATTACTATTTTTGCTTCGCCACATTTAAAACTTATTATTATGAAAATTAGCGAAATCATTAGTGCTATGTCTACTGCTATTATTCCGATAGTAGCAAAAGGCACACCAGAAAGCATGATTTTTGCAGCTGGGGTGCAACCATTATTATCGACAGCTATTGATTCTATTCTTCTTGACATATTCCAAAAAGGTGTCACAAAGAAAGAAACAATAAGGTTAGGTATATCTTACATGTCAGCTGTAAATCAAGTTAATGAAAATATGAAGAATAACATTCCATTTAGGCAAGATGATATGTTTGTCTCTTCTAATATGAATTATTCAGATGCTAGCGATGTGATAGAAGCTACCATAAATAGTATCATGCTTGATTCGGAACATAAAAAATCTGAATTTTATGGTTATTTTATTGCTAATTTAGGATTCTCTCCAGAAGTAGATTACACAAATGCTCTTTATATGCAAAATATTATTAAGCAACTATCTTTCAATCAACTATGTATTATTAGGTACTTTCAAAGTTGCGCTATTTTAGATTTGTCTAACTGTACCAAATACATTGAGAATTCAGGAGATATAAAATCAATGGAAATATATTTTGGAATTAAAGAGCTCATTCGTCTTAATCTACTCAAAAGGCATCCTCCTTATACCCTAGGAGTTGACATGCAGAACCATTCATTAAATGTTAACGGACAATTAATTTGTAAGATGTTGAGTTTGCATAAAATTGATATTGATAGCATAAACGCAGTTGATAATATTTTCAAAAAAATGGGTGTAAAAAAACTTTAGATTATATCCAAATATTCTAGGATACTATTTTCTGTACAGGAGAATACAGTCCCATCCGGTGGACTAACAATATATTCTTCTGGATAAACTTTATCTTCATTTCAGTTCCGTTATACGTTAATTGGTAGTTTCATAAAACACATCCATATTGTTTTGCTCTGCCTTCCGGTGGTATGCCCAAATAGAGGTTTAAACGGGATGGCAGACAAAACTTCCGAGGATTTAATCTCACTTTCATTCCATTTGAATACAAGAGTGCCGTAAGGCTTCAAGACGCGCATACACTCAGTAAATCCATCGTGTATGAGTGACTGCCAGTCTTTCGGCAGTTTTCCGTACTTTTTAGCCATCCATGAGGTTGCACCAAGTGTTTTCAGGTGCGGTGGGTCGAACACCACCATGTAGAAAGAATTGTCTTCAAATGGAAGGTTGGTGAAATCAGCTATTACATCCGGCTTTATTTCTATGATTCTTGTCTTACCCCTGTCCTTGGCCGTAAGTGTTTCCGAACGTTTGTCAACAAATAAGGCAAGAGGATTATATTTGTCAAACCAAAACATTCTACTGCCACAACAGGCATCTAATATAAGTTTTCCATTTTCCATTAAGCTATTTCTTTTGATTTCTTCAATCTCAACTTTCTCAATACTTTGCAAAGTGCTTCAGTATTTTTTCTCGCTTGTGTAACCTCCACCGCATTCCCGATAAATTTCTTTTGGTCAGCTTGTGTGCCTATTAAAACATAATCTTCAGGGAATCCCATAATCTTTTTGAGTTCCGGAATGCGAAGCATCCGCATTTTAATATCCACTATGCCATACAGTGCCATGAACTCCTTTATCTTCACGGTCATAGGACTATCATTGTCGTAGATTTCAATCGCTACCTGACCGCTTTCTGTTGCTACCAGATAGGGCGGCATCTTATCCATGCGGGCTATTAATGTGAAGCAGGGGCTATCAACAGAGCCGCCAGCACTGTTGAACTGTGGATTCATCAGATAGTGCCATTTCCTGTTTGCGGTAATGGTCTGGGAGGGTTCCTCTATACTGCTACCTACATTTGAGAATGCAGTATTCATTATCCACGGCTGGCATGTTACCAAGTTTTGTTTCGGTGTTGTGGTAACAGCGGGGCATGGCGAGTTTATATCAGACACCTGACCACCTCCAGAATATTGATTCATAAAAAATGGAGATACAAGGGAAAGTCTGTCTTTAGTCAGAAGTGTAGGACAAGGCTGATTAATATCCTTTCCTGTATCCTTAAAGTTATAAGAACACATAAATCGGCTTTCAATTAAAGCCATCCTGTCCTTCGTTGTGACCGTTGGAGCTGGAAGGTCTACCGAATGATTATGTCCATTTCCATAATAAGCAGAAACAAAAACATGGTGGTCTTTGCAGGTGATTGCACCTGCCGGTTCTTCTACAGACACATTCTTGCTTTCGGGATGTCCGCTGAACTGTTTGGAGAGGAAACTTACCTGTACCTTTGCAAAGCGGTTTTCAGTAGTCAACACTCCGCATGGTTCATCAACTGATTTGCATGTGTCTTGAGGGCGAACCGTATTGTAACGGGAAAGGAAAGCATCCTTTCCTCCGGCTACAAACTTGATAAGTCCAGCATAGATACGTTCAAGCGTTTTCTCTGCAAGAGGCTTTTCCCTGAAGATGGTAGTTCCTTCATCAGAGAAATCAAGCACATCTTTTACCGGCTTCCACTTCTCCAGCCGCGAAAACATATCTTGCCTACCACCCTTACAGTGGGTCGGTTCAGGGAATACTATCGGCAAACTCTTTTTAGCAAAGATGCCGAAGAAGCGTTTTCTTGTGGTATAGGCGCCGAAGTCGGCAGCATTCAGGATACGGTGTTCAAAGTTGTAACCATATTTTTTCACGTTGCGTACCCACTTCTGATAAAGTCTTCCTTTATCCATGCTGATAGGTTTCCCATTCTCATCCATATCTCCCCATGACATAAACTCTTCTACATTTTCAATCTGAATGTAGTCAGGGGCTATAACATCAATATAACGGAAGAGATGTTCTGCCAGCGTCCGGCTATCAGCATCTCTCGGTTGACCGCCTTTAGCTTTCGAGAAGTTGGTACACTCCAAAGAAGCATGAAGCATTATCATCGAATCAGGATATAATTCACGGATACGTTCAACAATAGTATTTATCGGTGAAAGCTCCAGTGTACGAATATCCTCAATGAAATGAAGTGCATCAGGAATGTTGGCATCATGTGAAAGGATAGCATTCTTATCGTGATTCACACAGCAAACGACTTTTGCACATCTATTGCCATTTAAACGGGCTTCTTCCACGCCTTCCGACAAACCACCGGCCCCACAGAATAGGTCTATGACAAATAATTCAATGTCGGACAACCCTTCTAAGCTGCATAATATCTCTTTCAATGATTTCATAACTCAATCAATCTCCTTCGGTTTCCAGTCATTAGGAACTTTTGCCCATTCTCTGAAGCTACCATTGGCTACGGCGGCGTCAATTAGTTGTTTTCTTGGTTTCATAATCGTGTGTCTTTTTTCATCAGTTACAAGTAAGTCCTTAAACAATAGTCTGCTATCCAGTAGCAGACAAAATAAAAAGCGGCATATACTGCCAGGATTGACAGAATAGTCGCTATCAGTTTGGTCTCTTTCATTTCAAATTCAGTTTTGCCCGTAAGTCGTCGGGCGGTTGGTGATTCCGTTTTACCGGAGCTTGTTGTTCCTCCAAAGCTTGGTTATTGCGTCGACGAATGATAATATCCAGTTCATCTGACCGTTCCCGAAGAAATTTCCGAAATGCTTCGCCAACGGTTATCGTATCGAAATAACCATAGAACTTACCATACCTTCCCAGCTTGAACCGTGCGACAAACAATATGAACTCCGTCAGTTTGATGTAGTGATACTGGCTAACGAACAGTCCAGAGAACTCATTCAAGGCATTTTCATCGGCCCCCTCCTTCGTGGAAGAAGCAAAATCAATGGTCAGTAACTGCGTCTTTACCCACAGAGACGAGGAACCATATCCGTACATCCGTTCAAGGTCTGACAGCGTGGGAGACTTCTCGCTGTACGCTTTCTCGGTATCTGCAAGAAGCATAGACTGGAGTGATGTCGAATATACGGCAGAAGCCTTACTAAAGGTCGGGTATTTCTCCTTGATGGCTGATAGCATTACTTCCCTGCTCGATGGCTGCATATTCGTCAAGGAGGTTTCTTGCCTTTGCTGCCTTATCAGCATCCCGATTGTTTTGTCTTTGGGCTTGATTTTCTGTTTTTCCATTGTCCTGTTGTTTTTTCTCGATTATCCAAAGATTGGCCCGACTATCCCAACGTTCCACCTTGGCACCGGTAGCAGTTTTCCAACCGAGACCGGAAAAGTGATTGTAGAAAATATCCGCTTGCAGTTCCCAATCGGGAAGTTTATCACGGAAATACTCTTTCACCTCTTCGGCGGTAGGTGGAATGAACTCTACCTTGGGTTTCGGAGGTTTCTTTTTCGGAGGTTGGTCCGGTGGGAATAACTCGCCAGAATTACCCACCTGTTTTTGTTTATGTTTATGTTTTATTATCTCGGCACCAACCTCGGCACCAACCTGCGCACCAACCTCGGCACCAACCTCGGTAAATTTTACCAAGGTGTACACTACATTCGGGCTTCCATTCTTCGTTTTGAAGTCAATCAATCCTACTTGTTTTAATCTATTCCGAGCATTTGACAAAGTCTTTAGAGAGGCTATGCTAAGGTCTGCAAGAACTTTACCATTGTTACGGTTAAACGTATTCGCCCACCTACAGAGGTTGTTAGTTTCTAACAGGTAGAAATACAAAGCGGTTTCTGTGACAGTTAGCGAATATGCGTTATGTTGCAACCAGAAGTTCTTTATTAGCTCAATATAGTTCATAATAGGTAAGAATTGACTTCATTCATAAACTCAGTAAGAGAATGGCATACCACATATTTATTTCGGAATTTTTCAGCCTCTCTCTGCCATCTTATCTGCTCCTCGCTTTGTTTCCCTTTCGGTCTCTTCATTTCGATGCAAAGAGCGGAAAATCCTTTCTTAGGTACAAGCAGTATCAAATCGGAAACACCCCTTACACTTCCCTCGTACTTCATTTGTGCTCCAGTCCTGGCATCACGCTTTCCACCGTTGGGAACGGCGAACAACATAAGACTCAAAGACGGGTATTGAATCCGGAACCAAGTCAGACAGCTATGCTGTATCTGACTTTCCGATTGCGGTGTAGTCTGTCTTTTTCTCATAATTTA
>ERZ779855.2005-NODE-2005-length-12170-cov-2.621791_pt1 | contig 12170 bp, 8 predicted proteins | sample MGYA00511370_ERZ779855 | MGnify/ENA primary metagenome ERZ779855 (study PRJEB29588, sample SAMEA1967319) | human gut metagenome | biome: human gut; feature: human-associated habitat; material: faeces | place: Denmark | collected 2008/2010 ...
TCCGGCGTGGACTTCGTCTCCGTAGGCTACGTGACCCACTCGGCCCCCTCCCTGGACCTGGGGCTGGATTTCAGCGTAGAATAACCCCTCATCGTTCAACACGCCATGGACTTGTCCAATTTCAGAGAAGAATACCTCAAAGGCCAGCTGCACAGAAAGGACCTGGCGGAAAATCCCTTTGAACAATTCCAAACCTGGTTTGAACAGGCCCTGAAAGCGGATATTCCGGAACCCAACGCTTTTTCCCTGGCCACGGCGGACGCCCAGGGCAGGCCCTCCCTACGCACCGTGCTGCTCAAATATTTTGACCGGACGGGCTTTGTTTTCTTCACCAACTACGGCAGCCACAAGGCCCGCGATATTGAAGAAAATCCACAGGTCTGCATGATGCTTCCGTGGGTAATGCTGGAACGCCAGATCATCATTTACGGAAAAGCCGTCAAAGTCTCCCGCGCGGAATCCCTGAAATATTTCCTCACCCGCCCCAAGGAATCCCAGCTTGGAGCTTGGGTTTCACACCAAAGCTCCGTCATTTCCGGAAGAAAACTGTTGGAAATGAAGTTGATGGAACTGAAAAACAAATTCTCCAAGGGAGAAATACCCCTTCCCTCCTTCTGGGGCGGCTACCGAATTATCCCGGATACCTTTGAATTCTGGCAGGGCGGCCCCGGCCGCGTGCATGACCGTTTCATGTACAAACTTCAGGAAAACGGCTCCTGGACAATTGAACGCCTTCAGCCATGACCGTCCGGCGCACAACAAACCAGGGGCTTTCTTTCCTGGACGTAACAACACCGCTCTGCACGGCATCCCTGTGCCTTCAGGGAGCGCACCTCACCTCATGGAAGCCGGCAGGGCATAAGGAATGCCTTTTTCTTTCTCCCAACGCAGCCTTTGTCCCCGGCAAAGCCATCCGCGGAGGCATCCCCGTCTGCTGGCCCTGGTTCGGTCCCCGGGAAGGCGCGCCGTCCCACGGCATAGCGCGCACCTCGGAATGGCGCCTCCACCACCAGGAAATGGACAAGCGCGGCAACGTCCTGCTCTCCCTGGCTTTCTATCCGGAAGATGAATCCTATCCCGCCGCCATCCTGCGTCTTACCCTGGGCCGCACGCTGACCATGAAGCTGGAAACCACGGCGCGCACGCAGCCCTGCAAGCTCACGGAAGCCTTCCACAACTACTTTGCCGTCGGCAACCTGACCAAATGCCGCGTTCATGGGCTGGAGGACATCCCGTTCCGGGAAGAAGCCGCCCAGCCCATGAAGCACGGAGAACGCCCGCTGGCGCCGCTGGGGTGTCTGGACCGCGTTTACAACTTCCCCTCCTGTTCGGGAAAAACAATGCTGGAAGACCTCATGCTGAACCGCGCCATCACGGTGGAGCGGAATCATGCCTCTTCCGTCATCGTCTGGAATCCTGGACAACAGGGCGCCAAAAACATGGCGGACCTGGGTGCGGAGTCCTGGAATAAATTCCTGTGCATTGAAACGGGAAACGCGGAGCCCCGTTCCATTTCCCTCGCCCCCGGACAAACCCATACCCTTTACCAAAAAATTTCCGTAAGGCATATGGAGGAAGCCTGCTCTCCCCGTTAAAACGGCAGACAACATTACCTCTCAAATAATGTTCCGGAACATTTCCTTGCCGCCCTTCCGGAATTTCCTTTGTCACCCTTGCCTCTCAGACCGCCTCCAAAAGAAAAAAATTGGCGCAGGCACGGGAAAAACCCGCATCTTGCCCCGGCAAAAGGAAAAACCCCGCGGAAGAACATCAATGACGCCCTTCCGTGGATAAACAGAAGGTCCTTACAGCTTAATTTCAGTATCCCCCTTCCTTACTGAATAAGTATTGCCATTAATGATTAGAGAGTAAGAAGCATTCGACGTGACCGACACCGTGCCTTTACCATCAAAAACAATATCGGTTACAATATCGCCAAACCTCAAATTCCTGATTCCATGGCGACCCTTGTTTTTTTCAACCTCCACCGGACTTCCTTTCCGGCGGCAGACACTTTCTTAAATCCCAGCACATTTTCAATAAACAACGCAATCGGCCCCAGGGCTGACCAGCCGCAAAATTCCGGTCTTACACGGCGTCCGTGTTCAGTGGAGGGGGCATCTCCGCTTGGGCTATAGCACTCCCAGACAGTATGCGGTTCCATATTCCTGTAAGCGGCAAGCTGCTGGTTGATAACCTTCTCGGCAATAGCATCGGCCTCCTCATGGTAGCCATACTTTTCAATGGCCTTAATCGCCATATATGTCGTCGGCAGCCAGATTCCTTCCCGCCAGTAATCCCCGGTTTGATGATGATAATCCTTATCCGAGCGGGCCAGGGAAGGAGTCGGATAACTGCCTCCGAATTCTTCGGGATTCATCAAATGCCTGACCATGCTCCGCGCCTGTTCCCTGGAGGCAACCTGAGCCAGAAGAGGCCAGTAGGACGCAATGGTTTTAACGCGGCAGGGCTGTTTGTCCGCAATAGTGACATCGTAATAAAATCCATCCCGCTCATCCCAGTAAAGATGGTTGATCTTTTTCTTAAGCGCTTCATATTCAGCGTTCCATTTCCTTGCTTCATCTTCATTTCCCAAAGCCTGTTCCATGGCAGCAATGCAGTGGGCGCTAAGAGCCTGCTGGGAAATGGCATCCACCCATAACACCTTATGGTATCCTCCGGCATCACGCCCACGGGGAGTATTGTCCATACCGCTCGCTCCCCCTGTCCAGGTAAAGCCATCATCCCCAATGGAATTCAAGTAAATACGCTGGGGGGAACACTCAAACCGTTCACCAGCCTTAGCCCGGGCAAACCATTTGAAATACTTCTGCAAATACCGTTTTTCATTAAGAAGATGATTAAGCCGCCCCTTATCTCCTGTGAAATCAAAATATTCCTTTTCCACCCAAGCAAACAGCGGGGGATTATCCACTAAATGGATTCTAAGGGGCGTAGCGGCTTTTTCATGGATAGGTTTGTAAAGATTATCCAGGCTTTCTATTCCGGGAAACGATCTAGGCGCATACTTGGCAAAAAGCACCATGAAACAGGTATCCCATATCCATATTTGATCTTCATAGCAATTCTCATCCATATAGGGAGACGCGGGAAGGCCTTCCGGCCCTTTTCTGACGCGGCCTGCCGCAATTTCCCATGTCTTATGATAAAGATCCACCATTTCCCGGTTTGGATACACCGGAAGGGGAATCTCTTTTTTCCAATCCCGGTTCATGCAAGAATCCGGATGGGTTGTCGCGGAAAATCCCTGCAACGGGGCTGACAGCAGGAGAATCGAACCTGTAATTACCGATAGTTTAGCGCTCATCATTATTTTTTTGTTTATTGAATTAAAGGTTGTTTTTTCAGAAGTTCCCTGAATGCAATGTCAGCCATAATCACCTGCCCATCGGCATTGGGATGAACGCCATCGGGGAAAAGTTCCGGTTTATTCTGAAAAGGGGAGAAAAAGTCGATGGTTTCACACTTATTGTCCCTCGCAACCTGCTTCACAAGAGGAATGATCTTAGTTTCCACCGTTTCCTTGTCAATTTGGCTGGAAGATTGCCACGAGGGAAGAGGAATTGCGCAATAGATTTGAATGCCGGGCATATTTTCCCGCAGTTCGGCGATGATGGCGGCATAATTCTGCTTAAACTCGGACAGGAATTTCCTGTTCTGCGGTTTGGCGTCATTGGTGCCTAAAGCGATAATGGCAATCTGTGCATGGGAATTGAGAGCATTCCGGTACTCGCCTGTTTTAATATAGGGAAGGTCTCCCTTGGCCAGAAGGGTACGCCCGTTAACGCCGCAGTTCAGCACTTCTATTTCTTTCCGTTTGAATTTTTTCCTCAATTCTTGACCAAGAAGATGGCTCCAGCGCAAAACATCCTTATTGGCTCCGGCCACTCCTGCTCCAAAAGTATTACTGTCTCCCAGGCACGCAACGCGCAAAGGGACGGGCTGTCCGGTAACGGAAAGAACAAAATCTACGATATGGGCAGGATTGTCAAAACCGTGCGGATGGTGCCCGCCGGGGCGGCGAATAACTTTTACAGGGCCTCCCAGCTTGGCGTAACGTTTGGCGAAAACATCCGTATTCTCTTCAATAGGGACTACATCATCTTCCGTCCGGGAAATAAACAACAAAGGAATTCCGGCTTTAGCCATGCCGCGCATATTGTCCACGGGATTGCCCTTATAGGATAAAGCCTGCTGTTCATTAAAGCCATAGGCGCGCAGGCATTTGTTCCAGTCATCCGGCGAACCTTTGCCCTTGCCTCTGCCGGCCGGCCAGCTTTTGAAATCACAGACGGGGGCATCCACATAAACGCCAGCCACGCACAAAGGATTCTTCTCCGCCCAGTTCAGAGCATAAAGTCCTCCACGACTCAGTCCAAACAACACCGGTTTTCCGGAAAATTTGCGTTCATCCACCAGATACCTGTAAAATTGATCCATCACCTCCATGGCCTTGGGAGAACCGTAAAGGTCTTCCATGCTGATAAATACCGCCGCATAGCCGCGCTTTACCAGTTCGAGATCAGCTATAGGCTTATAATCAAAAAATTGTGGCCGCCATATCCATAACTGTTCTTTTCCAGAAACAACAGCCTTGTCGGGAAAAACGATGAATGCCCTGCGGCCGCCCACGGTAAACTCCTCCCGTAAAAAACCATTCCAGACAGAAACCGTCCTAGGAAACTGACGCTTGGCCATTTCCGGATCATACCCCGGAATTTCCGGCCGTGCATGTCCTGTTTTTACCAGCCATTCATTGCGGACTTTCTCATGTTTTTTCATCGTATCCGGCGTCGGCCGATGGTCTTTTTCCGCAACCTCAGGAGCAAGGCCTATTTCCGGGACCAGCCCGGCAAGAACTTCCCGGGCTATCATATGGTGCCCTTCCGGACCGGGGTGCACGCCGTCACCGGAATACCTGAAACCGGGATTCCCGGCCTTCTCTCTGGCAATGAGCTTCCGAAGCCCGGGACGGATATCTATGACTTTCCAGCCGTCTTTTCTTTTAGAAACCAGCCATTCCGCGTACTTGTCCAATACAGCGTCATACTCAGCCTGCTCAGCGGAATCCCCCCCGGAACAATGGAGGAGTAATGAAGACAATCTCCGCTTTTGCCGCATCGGCAGCCTTTTTAAGGCGGATATTCCCTTCCTGGTACGCTTGAAAACGCGCTTTGTCAAACGCCTGCATAAGGCCGTCATTCATCCCGTAGCATGCCAGAATCAATTGGGGCCGGTACATTTGGAGAACCCGGTCAAGGCACTCATGCAGGCATGGACGGGGGAATCTGCCACCCGCATGGCCATACTCGCTCAACCCGGCTACCGTCTCGCTGGGAACGGCAAAGTTGACAATCTCGCAGGCCTCAAACTTTTTATCGGCTTTCAAGGCGTTTTCCACCTCATTTGCCCATGGTCCCGCATAAGCAATACTGTCCCCAAGAATGGCAATCCGGCCCTTATTCAAAGGCTGGGCATGAAGCCGCATCCCCACTCCCGCACAACACAGCAGCATCAACAATAAATACCTTACTATTAACAATAAACGCATTTCACAATAATATGGTTGTACTTATTACTACTGAAAACGAAATAGATTTCTTGCAAGATACGGAAAAATACCGCTCGGCAGGTTCCTGTGCCGTTTCATGAAACAAAAACCCGGCACTTCACCAACTCCCGTCCAACCCTCTTCCCGACAATCACGGCCCATCCCTTCCTTTACAGCGTCCCCCTCCTTCCCCCAATTTCTCCATTGCCGCCGGAGAACCATAGAAACCGGAAAACCGTTTACGCTTCTTCCCGAAAACGGATGGGGGCGGAAGAAGTCCTTTTCCTGAAGAAATAGGGCAGGATTCGGCTTGCCAAAAAGTCTCTTTTAAGGTTTGGTATGTTCCGAGCCTTTTGGCGCGTTCCCTATCAAGATGCATACAAACCCACCTTCCGATATTGGCAACGCCGCAACCTTTATTGCGGAAATTTACGGTCAGGATGTCTTCAACATGGAGACCATGCGCAATTACCTGCCCCGCCCCGTTTACAAAAAACTGCTGGCTACCATCCGCAAGGACGAAAAACTGGACCCCGACATCGCCAATGAAGTGGCTCAGGCCATGATGACGTGGGCTCTGGAAAAGGGAGCCAGCCATTACACGCACTGGTTCCAGCCTCTCAATGGAAGCACGGCGGAAAAGCACGACTCCTTTGTGGACGTGGACCCGGAGGGAAATCTGGAACTCAAATTTTCCGGCAAGAGCCTGGTGCAGGGCGAGCCGGACGCCTCCAGCTTCCCTTCCGGCGGTCTCCGCGCCACCTTTGAAGCACGCGGCTACACCGCATGGGACCCCACCAGCCCCGCCTTCATCAAACGGACGGAAAACGGCGCCACGCTTTGCATCCCAACCGCTTTCTGCTCTTACAAGGGACAGGCGCTGGACAAAAAGACGCCTCTCCTGAGATCCATGACTGCCGTCACCCGGCAGGCTAAGCGGCTGTTGTCCTGCTTTGGCGGTCCGGACAACATTCATGTCAGCGCCGACCTGGGGGCGGAACAGGAATACTTCCTGGTGGACAAGCAGCTTTATGCCCTGCGCCCGGACCTGATGATGTGCGGACGCACCCTCTTCGGCAATGTGCCCCCCAAGCACCAGCAGATGGAAGACCACTACTTCGGCTCCATCAAGGACCGCGTGCTGGAATTCATGGTGGACGTGGACGAAGCCCTCTGGAAACTCGGCATCCCGGCCAAAACGCGCCACAATGAAGTCGCTCCCGGCCAGTTTGAGATCGCACCCATTTTTGAAAGCCAGAACCTGGCCGTGGACCATAATATGCTGGTCATGGAGGTGCTCCGGAAAACCGCCAACAAGCATGACATGGTCTGCCTGCTGCATGAAAAGCCCTTCTCCGGCATGAACGGCTCCGGCAAGCACAACAACTGGTCCCTCTCCGCCCCCGGTTACGGCAGCCTGCTCAATCCCGGTTCCAGCCCGCAGGAAAACGCCATCTTCCTCACTCTGCTCTGCGCCACCATCAAGGCCGTGGACGAACATGCGGATCTGCTGCGCGCCTCCGTCGCCAAATCCGGCAATGAACACCGCCTGGGTGCCCATGAAGCCCCCCCGGCCATCATTTCCATCTTCCTGGGAGATCTGCTGGATGAAATCATTGAGCAAATCGAGAAAGGAGGCACTAAAAAAGCGCGCACCCAAAAGACCATCAACATCGGCGTGGACACCCTGCCCATGTTCCCTCTGGACGCCTCCGACCGGAACCGCACCAGCCCCTTTGCCTTCACAGGCAATAAATTCGAATTCCGCGCCGTAGGTTCCTCCCAAACCTGTGCATGGCCCATGACGGTGCTCAATACCATTGTGGCGGAAAGCCTGGATGAAATCTGCACCATCCTGGAACCTGTCAAGGACAAGCCCGAGGAGTTCCACGCCACCCTCAACAAGCTCCTTCAAAACATCATCAAGAAGCATAAGCGCATTCTATTCAGCGGAGACGGCTACGGAGAAGCCTGGGTAGAGGAAGCGGAACGCCGCAATCTCCCCAACATCCCCGGCACCATTGAAGCCCTGGCCGCTCTGGAAACGCCCAAGGCCAAGGCGCTTTTTGAAAAGTACAAAGTGGTCAGCCCCGTAGAACTCCACGCCCGCCATGAAATCCAGACGGAAATATTCCACAAGGAAATCAACATTGAAGCGGAAACGGCCCTCCTGATGGTGGAAACCCTTTACATCCCCGCCGTAACGGAACAGCTCACGCAGCTTACCACCGCCATTGCCCAGATGAAGGCATCCGGAATCAAGGCGGGAATGAAAGCTACTACGGATCGCGCCAACCAAATCGGCACGCTGCTGGATATTCTCCCCGGACAGGTGAGGGAACTGCGCCGCGCCGTGGATGAAGCCGATACCAGGGCCATCCAGACGGGCATGGACAATTTGAGAAGCACCATTGATATGCTGGAAAGCCTGACGGACGCAGACCTGTGGCCCGTCCCCACATACGCGGAACTGCTCTTTCTGTAAAGCAGGCGGGCTTTTCTGGAATAGAAAAACACTGTCTATCAATCATAAAAACTACTTATCCCAGTGCTTTCCGCAAGAAAAACGGCAAATTAATCGCCTGACGGATTGACAAAACAATCAAAATAGTTATCCTTTCCGTCCGGTTGTGCATAGGCCGCTTAGACGGACGGCACTGAATCTAGTAATTCACAAGAAGCATCTTTCAACATCATGAGCAAGAGGACTTATCAACCATCCAAGCGTTGCCGCAAGCGTCAGTTCGGATTCCGTGCACGCATGGCCACCAAGAACGGAGCGGACATCATCCGCCGCCGCCGCGCTAAAGGCCGCAAGCGCCTGCTTCCCAAGGGAGCCGAAATCCAGTACAAGCGCCACACCATCCAGCACGGCCGTTAATCCAGCCGCCAGGATCCGGTTAACGCCTCCTTGGAACTTCTTTTCACGGGCCGACCCGCGGGAGATGCGTCTTACTCGTCAACAAAGCATGACCAGGGCATTCCAATTTGCCCGGGTACGTAACGAGGGGCCATCCGTAGCAGGTCGGCTTATTGTTTTAAGCGCGACCCCTTTGGAACATCCGGAGGAACCCTCCAAATTCGGTATCATCTGTACGAAAAAAATCGGCTGTGCCGTTGTCCGCAACAAACTGCGGAGACGCGTGAGGGAAATACTGAGGGCGCACGGGGCTCCTTTTGAAAACGGCGTACACCTGGTGTGCGTCCTCCGCTGGAGGGCCGTGGAAGCCAGCTACTCCGACCTGGAACGGGACTGGCGGAAAGCCGCCCGAAAACTCAAATTGCAACTTCTTTCCCGGGAACAAGACAAGACATGATGAAATGGCTGCTCATCACCCTTGTAAAGGGATACCAAACCTTCATCAGCGCTCCCCTGCATGCCCTGGGGTGCCCCGGAAGCGGCTGCCGCTATACACCCACTTGTTCCCAGTACTTCATCCAGGCCGTCCGCATCCACGGCGCCTGGCGCGGCTTTCTTCTTGGCACATGGCGTATTTTAAGATGCAACCCGTGGGGCGGATCAGGTTATGATCCCGTGCCCCCGGCGCGCCACCCACGCTGAACAATTACCTTTCTTTCCCTTTCCTTTCACCAACTCCAATCAAGCTATATCACATTATGGATCGCACAGCATGGATCATCATAGGCATCTGCGCCGCCCTTCTGGGCCTGAATATTTACATGGGCAACAATAAAAAGGCTGAAACCGCCCCCATTCCCGCACCGCAGACGGCTGCCGCCGCAGCCAATGCCCCGGTTGCCGGCGTCCGCCCCGGAGCCGGAACCTCCGCCCCGGAACAGGCCTCCGTCAACAAAGCCCTTGAAGAAGACAAAACCGCCCCGATCACTCTGGTAGCCACGCAGGAAGTGAACGGGAAGCAGGAACCCTTCATCACTTACACGTTCAACCGCATAGGGGGTTCCATCGGCACGGTTACCCTGCACAACGATATTGTGGACTCCCAAAAAGTCGCGGACCATAATATCACGATTAACGAAGCCCAGCAACGGGGCATCGGAGAACTCGTTTTCAACATGGATGCCACCCAGGATCCTTCCTATGACAACACCGTGTATAAGGAAGTGAAACGCACGGCGGACTCCGTAACCCTGGAAGGCTATGACCCCGCACGGCAGCTTTTCATCTCAAAAACGTACACCCTGCACCCCGTCAAAAATCTGGAAGGTGAAATATTGCCCGGCAGCAAATATCTCATTCGCCTGACCGTCTCCCTGCTCAATAAATCTCCCAATGTCCAGGATCTGCGCTACATGGGCATCTTCGGCGGGAGCGCCTATCCTATCGCCAAAAGCGAACCAAAAGATACCTACACCCATTTCTTTTACCATGCAGACGGCTCCCTGGAACAGGAAGTGCCTTCCTATTTCACAGGCGGCTTTTTCAGCAGTGCCAAGGCCCGCGTCCTGGAAGGCCCTCTCCAAGACCTGACTTATGCCGGCGTCATGAGCCAGTATTACGCCACCATCCTTCTTCCCCAGGACCAGTCCAGGGGGTCCACCGTGGACGCCACCCGCCAGGAATTTCCTTTGACGCATGAAGGCAACACCCTGGTGCCCGGCGTCACCGTGGCCATGGGAATCCCCAATCTGACCATGGCCCCCAATGAAATCAAGACGCTCACCTACGATATTTACACCGGCCCCAAATTCAACGCCTACCTGCGTGACCTGAATCTTTCCTATCCCGCCATCAGCGATATCATGGCATACGGCTGGCTCGTATTCCTGAGCGTTCCGATGAACTGGCTGCTCAACCTCTTCCACGGATGGTTCGGCAACTGGGGCGTGGCCATCATCTGCATGACCATCGTTGTCCGTGCTCTCATCTGGCCGCTGCACAAAAAATCCTATATGGCCATGAAACGCATGTCCCTGGTTCAGCCGGAGATGGTCAAACTCAAGGAGAAATATCCGGACGACCCTCAGAAGGTGAACATGGAAATGATGAAGCTGTACCAGAAATACGGTATCAACCCGGCCAGCGGCTGCGTCCCCATGCTTATCCAGATTCCCATCTTCTTCGCCTTCTACCGAGTGCTCCAGTATTCCGCAGAACTGAGGGGACAGCCCTTCTGCCTGTGGATGACGGATCTCTCCCTGCCTGATACCGTGGGCCACCTGTTCGGCATTCCCATCAATATTCTGCCTCTTATCATGGCCGTAACCATGATTATCCAGATGAGGATGACGCCTCAGGCGGGGGAACGCTCCCAGCGCATTATTATGAACCTGATGCCTGTGATGTTCTTCCTGTTCTGTTACAATTTCGCTTCCGCCCTGGCCCTGTACTGGACCACGCAGAATTTGATCTCCATAGGGCAAACGGCCCTTATCCGCCGCTTGCCCATGCCCGTGCTCTCTCCCGCCAAAAAGAAAAAGGCCGGTTTTTTCCAAAAGATGATGGAGCAGCAGCGCGCGGCCCTGGAAGAACAGCAGCGCAAGGCTAAAGGCCGCAACATGCGCAATATAACGCCTAAAAAGTAGGAATCTTTGCTCTTCCTTCCATCTCTGTAAATGCGTCCGCCTCCGCGGCCACGCTTTTTCATGGAGAGGCGCAGGAAAAGATATTTTGTTGGACAAGCCTCAATAAGAAAAAGGAATTCCCTTACGGAAATCCTGCAAAAAACCGGCCCTCTCCTGATAGAGAGGGCCGGTTTTCCTCGTCATATATTCATTGTGCAGTTAATTGGAGCAGCCTGGCAGAAAAAACCAAACACCCGTTGGAGCAAACCTAACGGATTATGAATTCGCGGCAATTCCCTGAATAACTAAATAACAAGAATACCAATCAGTTACCTTTCAATTCACTTTTTTATCAATTGCCATCCAGACGAATTCCCAAAACCAAAACTCCACTAACACATTTCCATTCAAACTTTCCTGTTGACTTCGAATTCATAATCCGCTCAGAACCGGGCATTGCTGGAACATTTGACCTTCCTCCTGACATCAACTGCAACCACCATCCCCCTCGCAGCCGCATTTCTCTATCAACTGACAGTATGGTCATGAAAACCTCCTTATCCGGAACATTAGTCTTCAAATGCGGAATGGCTTAAGCAGGAAAAGCGGCGCCAACATGCCCGGCCATGAAACGGCATACAGGCCTATCAAAAAATGGGGGCCTCCGCACCCGCGGAGGCCCCTGCCTTACCCCAAACAACAGAAAACTGCTGCATGCTTCTTTCAGGAATGCATGGCCAGGGCATGCCGGTATTCCACCGGGAATACCTTGATGAATTTGCCGCGTTCTTCCGGCCAGTTGTTTAACAGGTCGTAAGCCCTGCGGCTCCTGGTAGCCATGTAATGCTCGTAAATGAGCTGAAGCAATTCCGCTTCATCGGCGGAATGCGGCATGACCGTTTCCAGGTCCACGCTGCCCAGGTTGCATTTCTGATCGAAGTTGTTGTCCGCGTCATACACGTAGGCCAGGCCGCCGGTCATCCCCGCGGCGAAATTGACGCCCACTTTGCCGAGCACCGCCACACGGCCCCCGGTCATGTATTCACAGCCGTGATCGCCAACGCCCTCTACCACGGCATAGACGCCGGAATTTCGGACGGCGAACCGCTCGCCT
>ERZ779855.2006-NODE-2006-length-12163-cov-4.303849_pt1 | contig 12163 bp, 10 predicted proteins | sample MGYA00511370_ERZ779855 | MGnify/ENA primary metagenome ERZ779855 (study PRJEB29588, sample SAMEA1967319) | human gut metagenome | biome: human gut; feature: human-associated habitat; material: faeces | place: Denmark | collected 2008/2010 ...
TGGGCCTGAACCGTGCCGCTGCCGAGGGCGGCGCCCCCCGCCCCACCGGCACCAGTGACCAGGTCGTGGACGCGGTGCTGCACTACATCAACGAGCACTACAGCGAGGCCCTGACGCTGGACCAGCTGTCGGAGAAGTTCTTCATCAGCAAGTATCATCTTTTGCGGAAGTTCGATGCGCAGGTCGGAACGACGGTGCATCGCTATATTTTGCAGAAGCGGCTATTAAACGCGAAGCAGCTTTTAGCCGGCGGCGTCCCGCCGAATGAAGTCTGCCAATACTGCGGTTTTGGCGATTACGCAAACTTTTACCGCGCATTCCGGGCGGAATACAACCAGACGCCGCGGCAGTATATTCAGTCAGCGAGGGGGAAATAAACAGAAAATTTAATGTGAATTTTTGCCATAACCTTGCAAGAGTACGTCTTGATTTGATATAATTATAATGTAAAGGTCTACACATTTAAAAAGGAGCACAGATATGGCGAAGAACAAACTGGTAGCACCCGTTGTGAAATGGGTGGGAGGAAAGCGTCAACTGATAGACGAAATAACTCCTTTACTACCTAAAAAAATTGAATTTTATTGTGAGCCTTTTTTAGGTGGCGGAGCTGTGCTTTTTTCTATGCAGCCTCCTAAAGCGATTGTCAATGACTTAAACAGGGATTTGATGATTGTTTATGAGGTTATAAGGGACAATGTTGAAGAACTGATCGAATCATTAAAGAAGCATGAAAACACAGCAGATTATTTTTATGAAATAAGGGATATGGATAGAGACCAAAGTGTTTACCAATCCATGTCAAAAGTTGATAGAGCGTCAAGACTGTTATATCTAAATAAAACATGTTTCAATGGTTTGTTTCGGGTGAATTCTTCGGGAGAGTTTAATTCACCGTTTGGACATTATAAAAATCCCAATATAGTGAATGAACCGGTTTTGCGGGCAGTAAATAAGTATCTCACAAAAAACGATATTATCTTGTATAGTGAAGATTTTGAAAAGATCCTTGAACGTGTTCCAAACAATGGGTTCGTGTATCTAGATCCGCCGTATGATCCGGTTTCTGATACGGCTAGTTTTACGGGATATAATAAAGGCGGATTTGATAAAGAAGAACAGAAACGTCTGAAAAGATGTTGTGACTTACTGGATAAACGTGGTGTAAAATTTATGCTTTCTAATTCAGCTACAGAATTTATTAAAGATCTATATAGTGATTACGATGTGAGAATTGTAAAAGCTAAACGGATAATCAACGCAAATGTAAGTGGACGCGGCGCAGTTGAGGAGGTGTTGATTAGAAACTATGGGCATGAACGATGACGCATGGGAATGCTTATTTGCTAAATACAATATTCTTGAAAAAATTGATAGCAAAGGACAGTATACAATATCAGCAGATCAAATTCGCGAATTTCGTGAACCGCGGCTGATGACAAAGTTTGACCATAAAGTTAATCTTCCGACGATTTTTCAGCAAAATGATTTGGCTATTTTGCCGATAACACGGGGAGAGTATGTAATTTCCTCTTTTTCTGCGTATAAAGATTTTGAAGAACCTGAGCAGGACGTAAAAAAATATTCATCCCACCATACCTCCAAAGTTTGGTGCCTCAGTTTTTAGTAAGCGAATCCATCGCATTGAACTGCGCTAGTGCCTGTGGGGTACTAGGTGATTTTCTTGAGGATGAAGATCTTTTGCCAACTGTCAACGGGCGGATGAGTTCCGGATATTTTCGTTTTAATATAAATACGAAGCATGGTATGCAGTCAGTTAATGTAGGAAATTCACAGATAGAGATCGACGCTGCTTATGAAGGCATTGACTGCCTTTCTTTGTTTGAGGCAAAGCACGACCTGGCGGACGATTTTCTCGTTCGACAGCTTTACTACCCGTTCCGCGTATGGAGCCAACGAGTAACCAAGGAAGTAAAGCCGATTTTTCTGGTGTTTTCCAATGGTATATTTAATCTTTATCAGTATCGCTTTGAGGCCCCCGGAATCTACAATTCTTTACACTTAGTAAAACAAAAGAACTATATCATCTCAACATCAATAACCCTAACGGATATTGAAAACTTATTGAGAACGGTTCGTCTAGTTAATGAACCCAAAATTTCGTTTCCACAAGCGGATCGGATGTCTCGGATTGTCAATCTTATGGAGCTTCTCAATGAAAAGGATATGACGAAGCAGGAAATTACTTCCGAATATGCTTTTGATGAGAGACAGACCAACTATTATACAGATGCAGGACGTTACCTTGGGCTACTTAGCAAGGGCAACAACAAAGATGGTGAGATTTACTTCTTTTTATCAGCACTGGGAAACTATATTATGACGCTTGATTATCGTAGTCGTCAGTTGGCTATTGCAAAACAGATACTGGAACACCAAGTGTTTAATCAAACATTAAAGATCCACCTAACTTGTGGGGAAATGCCAGACAGGCAAGCAGTAATGCAAATTATGAAAAACTCAAACCTTTATAATTTAGAGGCAGACAGTACCTACTATCGCAGAGCGTCTACTGTAATAGGCTGGGTAAACTGGATATTAGATACGATAGACGATTTATAAAAAGGTGAAACCTAAAGCCAGCCCCTTCCGAATCCCACTTCGGAAGGGGCTGGCTTACTGACCTTTATACCTTATTATAATAGGGAGACGTTTACTCTACGTCCTGCAGCGCGGCGTAATCCTGTTCGCCGGTGCGGACCTTCACGACCTTTGCTACATTGTAGACAAAAATCTTGCCGTCGCCGATGTGGCCGGTGTACAGGGCCTTCGTGGCCGTGTCGATGATCTTATCCACGGGAATCTTGCTCACGACGACCTCGACCTTGACCTTCGGCAGGAGCGTGGCGTCAACCTCGGCGCCGCGGTACCTCTCGCCGCTGCCCTTCTGCAGGCCGCAGCCCATGACCTGGGTCACCGTCATGCCGGTAACGCCAATGTCGTTCAGCGCCTTCTTCAGGGTCTCAAACTTGGCCAGCTGCACGATGATGGAAACCTTGTGCATGCCGGAATTCAGCCCGGCGGGCAGCGGGGCGTCCTTGACGACCTTGACCGCAGCGGCGATCTTCTCCTCGCTGGCGGTCTGGGTGCGGCTCAGGATGATGCAGCTTGCGTGGCTGATCTGATCATCATAGAACTCACCGAAGTTCTTCATATACATCTTAACCTTGTTGACATCGGCCACGGTGATAAAGCTGTTCAGCTTCACATCCAGATGCTCAGCCACACCCTCCACAGCGCGGGTAACATCGCTCAGCTTGCCCACACCGGAGGGCTCAATGACGATGCGGTCGGGGTGGTACTGCTCCACCACCTGCTGCAGAGCGGCACGGAAATCGCCCACCAGAGAGCAGCAGATGCAGCCTGCGTTCAGCTCGTTGATCTGGATGCCGGACTCCTTCAGGAAGCCGCCGTCGATGCCGATCTCACCAAACTCGTTTTCGATCAGGACCACCTTCTGGCCCGCAAAGGATTCCTTGATGAGCTTCTTGATCAGAGTCGTCTTGCCGGCACCCAGGAAGCCGGAGAAAATATCGATATTCGTCATAATGCTGTATGCCTCTTTCTTTTTCCAAAAGCCCGCAAGGGCCGTTCAGCAATCAGAGCCGCAGAGTGCTGGCTCAAAAATCTTACACTCCTATTATAACAAGGCTGTCAATGGGAAACCGCCTTTTTTGATGAGAAAATTGTAACTTTTTTTGCAGTTTGGCTGCGTTTTCATAAAACGCTGCCTCCCGGGCACAAAAAAGCCCCCGGAACGGGGCAGAAAGCATAGAACCCATACAAAAACACAGCCCCGCTTTGGCGAAGGAGAAGCCAAAGCGGGGCTGTATTCAATGAAGGAGAAATGAAAGGAATATCAGGTTACAGATTCAGCTCAAACTGTTCCACCGTAACAGTTGCTTTGCCATCGGCAGCAAAGGTGATGCCATCGGCAGACTGCGGGGTGTAGATCCATGCGGTCATGGTCTGCTCACCATCGTTGACAAAGACCTCCACGCTGTTTTTATCCAGCAGGATGCGAAGCTTGAGTGCGCCGTTTTGGCTGCGCACCTTGCAGCTGCGGGTATGCACAATATCGGCGCGGGAACCGGCACAGCTGCGATCCAGCGTCAGCAGCGAGGTGTAGGGGTCATAGGTCAGGCGGGTGTGATACGCTGCATCAGCTGCCAGCTTGACGGTAAAGCTGCGGTATTCGCCCGCTGCTACGGTGACGGTCAGGTCGGCAATGCGCCCGCCGATGCCGGCCAGCGCCGTTTCATTCTGTACAGTCACATTTTCGTGCAGAGTGCGCTTACCGTGGGCGGCATCCAGCTCCCGAACCGGGGTCTGCACAATGTGTCCGTCCTTCAGATGCAGCTCGCGCGGGCAGATGGTCTGCCCGAACCACTTGCATCCCTGCGGCTTATCCTCGGTGTCCGACCAGGTTTGCAGCCACGCCGTCATCAGGCGGCGCCCATCGGGTGCCTGTGTGGTTTGGGTGGCGTAAAAGTCGATGCCACTGTCCACCAGCTGCACCTGTTCGCGGGTAAAGGTATGGGTTTTCTCATCATAACTGCCGACAAATGCGATCACATTGTGTCCGTTGTGGAACTCACCGGACGGACGCATTTCCATCGGTCCGACCATCAGTACATGCTTGCCGTCCAGCGGGAAAAAGTCCGGGCACTCCCACATTTTGCCGTACATGTTGTTGTTGCGCGCCAGCACGGTAACAAAATGCCAGTCGAAACCGTCCTTGCTTTGGAACAGTACGGCTGCACCGCTGCCGTCCTCGGTCAGGGCAACGGTCACGGCAGAGTAGGTACCGTCAGCTTCGCGCCAGATCTTCGGGTCACGGAAGTCGAATTTGCTGTATCCTTCAGGCAGATCTTTCTGGGTCAGCACCGGGTTGCAGGCAGGTTTTTCGTAATCCAATCCATCGCCCACAGCAACGCTCTGGGTCTGAATATCCCGCATTTCACCATTCGGCTGTTTTTCAGAAACCACGCTGGTGTACATTAAGAGCTGACGGCCGTCGTCCATTTCGGTGGCCGAGCCGGAGAAGCAGCCGGGGCCGTTGTCAGACGGAGAATCCGGAGCAATGGCGCAGGGCAGATACTCCCAATGCAGCAAGTCTGTGCTGACCGCGTGTCCCCAGTGCATCGGACCCCAGTGTGTTGCGTAGGGGTTATACTGGTAAAACAGGTGGTATTTCCCATGATAGAAGGAAAAGCCGTTCGGGTCATTCATCCAGCCTACATAAGGGGTCAAGTGGTAGGCAGGGCGCTCTGCCGCAGAAATGGCAGCGCTGTGCTCTTCCTCGTAATCGCGTGCTTTCTGCAAAATTGTATTGCTCATGGATTCCTCCTGGTGAAACTTATTGCTTTGCGTAATAGGCGTCAAGATACTTCTGCATAATCGCCAGATAGTCAGACAATCCGTAGGCTTCCAGTTTGTCGAGGTACTCATTCCACTCAGCATCGGTAGTACCGTTCATGATCCAGTTTGCCTTCTGGGTGTTCATGTAAGTTTGGAGATCTGCCTGAAGGTTGGAAACCTGCTCGGTGTCCTCGGTGCTCATAAAAACATTGGGGTAAACATACTTTTTGTTCATATCCGGGGTGTAAACATCCTTGATCCAGTCCAAACGGTACTGTGCATCGTCCGGGCAGGTGACATAAACGCCGTAGTAATCATCCAGAACTGCCAGAGGACCGCCGACGCACTGTGCTTCGCGGACTTCAACGGGGGACGCATCGCCGAGGGGGGCGTGCTTCAGCATCGGCTCGCCCTTATCGTTGGTGGACATTTCAAAGATATTGAAACCGGTTTCATCGCCGTAGGTACCCCAGTTGTTCTGGGGAGACTGCAGGGGTGCATACATCTGGTCGAGCCAGGCACAAACCAGCGCGGGGTTCGATGCCTTGGCGGTGACAACACACTTGCCGCGCCCAAAGCCGCTGGTGAAGGAGCCGTTCTGCGGGGTGATATTGCGGGTATCGGCAGTCAGTGCGGGCAGGGGTTCCCAATCGGTCAGGTTGTCGATGTTGGCAACATCCCAGCTAAAGCAGACGCCGTAACGACCGGCCTTGCCTTTAGAAACATAGGTGGACCATTCCTGCGTAAAACATTCGGGGTCAATGAGGTTTTCAGAATACAGCTTGTGCAGCCAGTCAAGACCTTCACGGTAGCCCTGCTGAGTGGCCGCGCAGATAACCTTCAGGTCATCCGTGACGGCAATGTGGCGATCCTTATCGGCATCACCATAGCCCTCACCAAAGCCGTTGATCAGGATACTGGGATCCTGGTCACCGTTGTTGACAATGCAGGACATCGGGATGATATCACCCTCAATGCCAAACTCGCTCTTGATGGCATCCGCGTTGTCGCGGAAAGCGATCAGTACCTGCTCAAATTCATCTACCGTCGTCGGCATCTCCAGACCCAGGAAATCCAGCCACTTCTTGTTGATGAAGCTCATATTTCCCACCGTTTGGATCGCCGTCTTTTCAGCGCCCAACTGCTCGATCCACGGCAGCGCCCAGATATGCCCCTCGGAATCTGTACACATGGTACGGTACTCCGGGTACATCTCAAAAACCTTCTTGAGGTTGGGCATATTGTTGTCGATGTAGTCCTCCAGATTGACAATAACGCCCTGATCTGCGTAGCGCAGCAGGTCACTGTCGCTGAAATCTGCCGTAAAGACAAAATCCGTCAGAGTGCTGGGGTTGGACATATTCAGGGTGATTTTATCGCTCCACTGGTCAGCCTGAATAGCCGTCCAGTCGATATGTACATTGGTGGCTTCCTCAAGACGTTTGAAAATGGTACGGTTGTTCGGATCGGATTCACTGCCGACCGGATAGCTTGTCATACCGGTAAAGGTTACCTGCTCCGCCAGAGGAAACGAAACGGTACCGGTAACATCTACATTGGCACCCGAATCTTTTCCGCCTCCGGCACCGCCGCCGCAGGCGGCCAGCATCATAACAGCGCTCGCCAAAGCGCCCATTTTGAGGAAATTGCGGCGTGAAATCAATTTTTTCATTGCGTTTTTCTCCTTTTTTAATATTGCGGCCGGGAAATCCCGGTCGAGTTTTCCTAACAATCAGCCCTTGACGGAGCCCGCCATAATGCCTGCATCAAAATACTTTTGGAAGAAGGGATACATGACCAGCAGCGGCAGGCTGGAAATGATAATGGTTGCATACTTGAGCAACTCGGCCATTTTTGCGCGTTCAGCCGTGCTTTGAATATCGGCAATCATACCGGATTCGGGCTGGCTTTGGATCAGGATAGAGCGCAGCACCAACTGCAGGGGCTGTTTGGAGGCACTGTTCAGGTAGATCATCGCGTCAAAATAGCTGTTCCACATAGCGACAAACTGCCAAAGAGCAAGCACCGCCACTACCGGCATACAAACCGGCAGCAAGATATTAAAGAAGTAGCGCATTTCGCTGGCACCATCCACATCGGCTGCCTCACGAAGCTCACGCGGGATCCCCTGATAGTAGGTACGGGCAATGATCATATTCCAGACGCTGAATGCACCCGGCAGGATAACCGCCCACATGGAATCCAGCAGACCGATATTGTTGATGAGCAGGTAGGTAGGGATCAGACCGCCGTTGAAGAACATCGTGATAACGAATAAGGTGTTGAAAAATTTCTTTCCCTTGAAGTCCGGCAGCGACATCGGATAGGCTGCCAGCATCGTTACGGCAACGGAAATGACGGTAAATATAACCGAATAAAGAACAGCGTTTTTGAAGCCGACCCATATCTGTTTGTCCGAGATGACGCGCTCATAGGCATCCAGGCTCCATTTGCTGAAGTCAAAGGAAATGCCCTTGTTTTGCAATGTGACGGGGTCCATGAACGAAGCGATCACAATGTAAACCATCGGCACAATAATGGCGATGAGAAACACAGCCAACAGTGCATAGCCGCAGTAGAGGATGGCTTTGTCTTGTTTGGTATAGATCTGCATTCCCGACTTTTTCTTAGACATAGCGGGCACCTCCTTACAAGCCTTGCCCATCGTTCATCTTGGCAACGATTTTGTTTACAGCGATAAGCAATATGACATTGATAACTGTGTTGAACAGGCCGACTGCTGTTGAAAAGCTGTAATCACCGTCTAACAGACCTTTTTTATACACATAAGTGGCGATGATTTCTGCCGAATCCAGGTTCAGATCCGTTTGCAGGGCGTAGGCTTTTTCAAAGCCGATGCTCATAATGTTGCCTGCCTGCAGGATGAACTGAATCACGACCATATCCTTGATGGCGGGCCATTCAACGGTTCGTATTTGCTGAATCAGGTTCGCGCCGTCCAGCATGGCGGCTTCTTTCAGCTCCTGGCTGGCGTTGGAAAGCGCGGCTGTGTACATAATGGAGGACCAACCTGCGCCCTGCCAGATTCCGCTGATGATGTAAATCGGGCGGAAAGCCTCCGGCAATGTCATAAAGTTGATGCCGGTATGAAACAGCCCATTTACAGGACCTGTGACAGACAGCAGAACGCGCACGATACCGCACAGCACGATCACGGAAATAAAGTTGGGCATATACAGGACAAGCTGTACCTTCTGCTTGATCTTATTGCTTTTAATGCGGTTGAGCAGGAAGGCCAACAAAATCGGGATGGGGAAGCCCCACAGCAGGCCATAGACGCTCAGTTTCAAGGTGTTGATCAAATACCGCATGAAATCCGGCGAGGACAGGAACCGCGTAAAGTTCTTGAACCCGACCCATTCGCTGCCCCAGATGCCCTTGAACGGGTTGTATTTTTGGAAGGCGATCAGTACGCCGCCCATAGGAATGTAGCGGAATACAAGGGTCAGCAATACAGCCGGCATCAGAAATAGCAGGTAGAGCTGCCAATGACGCTTAATGTACACCCATGTATTATGCAGTTTACGGTCAACCGCCATGACCGCGCTTTGGGGTGCAACTGACTTTGGTTTCATGAATCATTCTCCTCCTTTTTGATTTCATTGTACCGTTTCTTCTTTGTTTTACATTTGCACAACATGTTCTGCTCAGACCCCCTTGAGTGGTGCATTTGTAAAACCCTGTGATTTATTTATACCATCACCAATCGCAAAAGTCAATGGCGTTTCCCTCGTTTTTAAGCGAATTACGGTACATTCGTGCAGCTGCACAAAAACCAGTGCGCGCGAATGTGCAATATGCTGATTTGCGTTTTTACATTTGACTAATTTGTGCATATGCACTATACTGGTATCAGAAACACAGGAATCTCCCGGACGGAGATACCTACAGAATATAGTAAAGTACATTTCTTACTTATAGAGTGTACAGAATCGAGGCAGGCCATGTCTACCAAAGTCACCATTCAGGATATTGCCAACGAGCTTCAGCTCTCCCGCAATACGGTTTCCAAGGCTATCAATAACACCGGCGTTCTGGCCGATGCCACACGGGAGAAGATCCTGCGCAAGGCTGCCGAAATGGGATACAAGCAATTTTCCTACCTTCCGGTATTTGATGGGAACAGCAACGCCGGGGATGCTTCTATTCTCCCCGTCGATAAGCGGGAAATTGCCATACTGACAACCCGTTTTTTGAATAACTCCCACTTTGCCGCAATGATGTTGGATCGCTTTCAATCAGAGCTTCAGCATCTTCACGCCTGTATGACGATCCACCGCATTTCGCCCGCTGAGCTGGCTGCAAAGGAGCTGCCGTCTTCCTTAAACACAGAGCACACGGCAGGCATCATCTGCTTTGAAGTATTTGACTACGATTACGCCCAGATGCTTTGTACGCTGGGCATTCCGCTTCTTTTTGTGGACACACCCGTAATGGAAATGCGCCCTCCGCTGCAGGCTGATCGGCTGTATATGGAAAACCGTATCGAAATTCAGAACATGATGGCGCAGATGGCACAGCGCGGACGAAAACGTATCGCCTTTGCCGGGGATAAAGAGCACTGCCAGTCTTTTCATGAACGTTACCTGGCTTACAAAGATGCCGCCGAGCATTTTGGTATGGCAACCGACTGGCCGACCTGCGCAACGCAGAAAACACAGACAAACTATTCGGAGTATCTGTATCAGTCGCTGCGCGGTTGCCCGACCATGCCGGACGCTTTTATCTGCGCCAATGATTTTATAGCAATGGATCTTATCAATGCCTTGCATCGGCTTGGCTATTCCGTTCCGGATGACATCTGGATTTGCGGATTTGATGACAGCCAAGAGGCATCGTATTTTTCACCTCGGCTGACATCCATTCATATTCACGGGCAAATCATGGGGTATGCCGCTGCCAATCTGCTTATGACCCGTATTGAGGAGCCCTCGCTGAATTATCGGACTGTTTATACGGAAACGAATCTGATCCTGCGTGAATCCACAGGAGATTGAGAGGTACAGTATGCGTGACCTGTGGGACAAGCCGTGGTTTTCTGTGCTGACAAAGCTGACATACAGCGCCTATCTGAACATTTTATGGCTTATATGCAGCCTGCCGATTTTTACGATTGGTGCCTCCACTACGGCGCTGTTTTACTGCACATTGAAAATGGCGGAGGATCGTGATGAGGGGCTTACCCGTATGTTCTTCCGTGCGTTTCGCAGCAATTTCAAGGCTGCCACAAAGCTGTGGCTTATCCTGCTGGCACTTGGCTGCTTTTTGGGCGTCGATGGCTTCGTGTTGAGCCGCCTTTGGAACACCAGTGCATTCTGGACGATTTTGACAGCGCTGGTGATCGGTGCTGCCGTGCTGTACGCCATTGTACTGCTCTACGCCTTTCCCCTGCTGGCACGTTTTGAAAACACGACGCTTGGCATTTTAAGGACCTCCTTTGCCGTCGGAGTTCGCTATTTGTTCTGCACCCTGCTGATGGCGTTCATCTACGCTGTCATGGGGTGGATCACAGTTTGCGTATTCGCGCCCGCCTTTCTTTTGGGAATGGGCTTGTGTGCCATGCTATGTTCTTTCCTCTTGGTAAAAATCATTCATCTTATCGGCGGAGATCCCGATGCGGCAGATGAGGAATCGCACGATGAAGAGCGCTGATCTTGCCACCCTGCGCGCTCTGCATGGGCGCAAAAGATGGGAACACATTTGGGCATACTACAAACTCCCCCTCATAGGAATTTTAATCGTTTTATACATTTTCGGATATGCCGCTTATCGACATTTCACCAAAAAAGAAGCTGTGCTGTACGTTAGCCTTGTGAACATTTCAGCCGGTTCTGATTTGACCGGGCAGCTTACGGACGGCTTTGCCCAATATGCGCATCTGACAAAAAAGCAGCAGGTCAATCTGCTGACCGGGCTGATTATAAATGAAACTGCCAATGCAGATGAACAATATGTCTATGCCTCTGAGCTGAAGCTGCTGGCTGCTGTCAGCGCACAGCAGTCAGATATTATCCTGATGGATGCCTCTGCACGGGATCAGCTGCAAAGAGAGAAGTATTTTCTTGACCTGCGTACACTGGATGCAGATTTCGGCAGCTTGGATGAATTGTCTGCCGATGGTGTAACGCTGGATATTTCCGACACACCCCTCATAGCACAAGCCGGTTTCGAGGAATCCGTTTACCTCGGTGTCATTGCAAATGCACCGCATCCGGAGCGCGCAGCTGCCTATATTCGTTATCTTTTGAAGTAGTAAAGCTGCTTCTTTTTGTTCGATACATTCAGCAAGGAGAGATACACATGGATATTGTAACGATTGGTGAAGTTTTGATCGACCTGACCCAGACCGGCAGGGATGAACGCGGCATTCCGCAGTTTGCGGCAAACCCCGGCGGTGCCCCCGCCAATTTGGCGGTTGCCGCCGCCAGGTTGGGCGCGCAGACTACCTTTATCGGCAAAGTGGGCGAGGATGCCTTTGGCCGCTATCTGACCGAGGTTTTGCAGGAAAACAAGGTAGACACCCGCTATATGGTCACCGATGCCGACCACCCCACCACCATGGCCGTTGTTTCGGTGGATGCCTCCGGTGAGCGGGATTTCAGCTTCTACCGCAGTGCCAACGCCGATGTGATGCTGAGCAAAGAGGACATTTGGGAGGGCGCTCTGAAAGCTGCCAAAATCGTCCACTTCGGTTCTGTCAGCCTGACCGCTGACCCTTCCCGCACCGCTACGCTGGATGCCGCCGCCCGTGCCAAAAAGC
>ERZ779855.2009-NODE-2009-length-12155-cov-4.182149_pt1 | contig 12155 bp, 5 predicted proteins | sample MGYA00511370_ERZ779855 | MGnify/ENA primary metagenome ERZ779855 (study PRJEB29588, sample SAMEA1967319) | human gut metagenome | biome: human gut; feature: human-associated habitat; material: faeces | place: Denmark | collected 2008/2010 ...
AAGGGCGAGTTCGTTGCCATGCCCCCGGCCCGGGCCCAGACCATGCACTACATGAAGGGCCTGAAAGGGGCCGCCAGCCTGCGGCGCTACTGCTGTGAGCTGAGCCGCCTCTCTGACCTCGACACCCTCATCGACGCGGTGTTCGAGCAGCAGCGCAGGGCCGCGCAGGACCCCGATGACACCCGCGAGGTGCCGTTCCCGTAAGCGGGAAATTTCCGATACTGAAAAGAGGACTGACGCATGACTGCATTTCATCCTTCGCCCCGGATGCTGGGGCAGAAGCAGGATAAGTTCTGGCTCACCGTGGGGCTCTGCGCCCTGACAGCCGCCCTCATCTTCCTGCCGTTCTATCTGCTGGACGGCGGCTTTTTCCACTATGCAGGCGATTTCAACAGCCAGCAGATCAGCTTTTACCGCTATATGAACGGCTTTATCAAGGGCGCAGGCTACCCGGACAGTGCGTTCACCTCGGTGCACAATACCTTCTCATGGGCTACCGACCTTGGCAGCGGCGTGATGAACGCCTATTCGTTCTACCTGTACGGCTCGCCGTTCTTCTGGTTCTCGCTGCTCTTCCCGCAGGGGTGGCTGCCCTACCTCATGGTGCCGCTGCTGGTGTTCAAGTTTGCCGTGGCGGGCGGCGGTGCGTATCTGTATCTGCGCCGCTACGTCAAAAATATCGACTACGCCGTGCTGGGAGCCTGCCTGTATACCTTCTCCGGCTTTACGGTATACAATGTGTTCTTCAACCACTTTGTAGATGTGGTGGCGCTGTTCCCGTATCTGCTGTGGTCGCTGGACGAGGCCCTTTACAACGACCGCCGCAGCTGGTTTGCGTTCTGGGTGGCGGTGAACCTTGTTAACAACTACTTCTTCTTCATCGGTCAGGTGGTATTTCTGGCCATCTACTTCATCTGCAAGCTCAGCACAGGGGACTTCCGTCTCACTGCAAAAAAGTTCGGGCTGCTGGCCTTTGAAAGCCTGCTGGGCGCTGCCATGGGCAGCATCCTGCTGGTGCCTGCGGTGCTCTCCATTTTGCAGAACCCGCGCACCATCGACCTTTCCTCCGGCTGGGGCTTTCTGACCTACAGCAAGGTGCAGCAGTACCTTGCAATTCTCGTCAGCTGGATCATGCCGCCGGATTCTCCCTACCTCACATCCATCTGGTCGGAGGGCGTGATCAAGTGGACCAGCATGTCGGCCTATCTGCCGCTGTGCAGTCTGGCCGGTGCCGTGGCCTACTGGAAAGCAAAGTGCGGCGACAGTAAAAAGCGCATCGTGGGCACCTGCGCCGTGTTCGCACTGGTGCCCATCCTGAACAGTGCGTTCTACGCCCTCAATTCCAGCTACTATGCGCGCTGGTACTATATGCCGGTGCTGGTGCTGGCCGCAATGACCGTGAACGCGCTGGAAGACCACAACACCGATCTGGACAGCCCGGCCCGCGGCATCAGCTGGCTGATGATCGCCACGGTGGCCTTTGCGGTGGTGCCGGTGCAGGACAGCGACACCGGCAGCTGGTCGTTCGGCGTGCTCAAGAACCCCGGTCAGTACTGTGCGGTGCTGGGCTTTGGCCTGCTGGGCCTGCTGCTGGCCTGCGTCGTCGGCATCCTATGGGGTCTTGTCCGCGCCAAGCGCGGACAGCAGGGCCTTCCCTGGGGCCCCGGCATCGCGCTGGCCGCCTGGTGCGCCGCCCTGTTCGGCCAGAACCTTATCGACTGGTACCTGTCATTGCTGTAACGCTTACCATCGATCGACAAGGGCAAACACGCCTGCCAACGTGTCTTTCCGTTGCTTTTTGCCCTTTTCGCCTTGGCGGGCGTCAGCCCGCCTGCGTCTCAAAAGCCAAAAAACATTCGAAAATACATCGCCGGCAGGTGCGGAGCAGTTTTGCCGGAGCAGAAATGGGTCCAGACAAGAAAAGACCCGCAGAGAATACTTGCCGTATTGTCAAGGGGCTTGACGCAGTATGGGCACATTTCTGCCCGCCAAAACCGTGTCTGCCCTTGTCGATCGATGGTATCGGAAAGCGAGGATCCCCTTATGAAAAAAATCGTTGGCATTGATATCGGCGGCAGCAGCGTCAAGCTGGCCTACTTCGCCGGCAGTACGCTGAAAAAGGCCGCCATGGCCCCCCTGCCGGACAACATGGTGGCTGACGGCAGGATCTTGTCCATGGACGCCATGGCGGACTTCCTCCGCCAGGCCGCCCGGGACAACGGCATTCCCCTGACCAACGCCGCCGTGGTCCTGCCCTCCACCGAGGTCTTTACCCGCGAGCTGACCATGCCCGCCATGACGGAGCAGCAGCTGCGCTACAACCTGCCCTACGAGTTCCGCGACTTCCTTACGGACGAGAAAAGCAAGTACTACTTTGACTACTCCATGCGCGACATTCTCCGCGACCAGGACGGCTATCCCACCGAGATGACGCTGCTGGCCTGCGCCATGCTCAAGGAGACGGCGGAGCGCTACCGCGCCATGATGCGCCGCGCCGGCTTCAAGCTGCAGGTCCTCACCCCCAGTGAGTGCGCCTACGCCGGCGTGCTGGCGGCCTACTACCGCCGCACCGGTCTGCCCCAGCGGGATATGTGCATCGTCAATCTGGGCTACACCGCCGCCTATCTCTACATCTACCGCGGCGCCTTCTTCGAAAGCCGCCGGGAGATCGACCTGGGCCTGAACCGTCTGGAGCAGCTGGTAGCGGAGCACTGCGGCGTGGATATCCATGTGGCCCACAGCTATGTGCTGCAAAACTACAACGACGTGCTCTCCTCCGACTATGCCCGATCGTTTTACGCCCGCATCGCCGTGGAGGTGATGAAGGCCGTCAACTTCTTCAACTACAACAACCGGCAGCAGGAGCTCGCCGACCTGTGCCTGTGCAGCGGCGGCTGCAATATTGGTCCCCTGCGTCAGGCGCTGGCCGAGACCACGCACCTGCACCTGCACACCGCCCAGGAGCTGCTGGGCGACGATGTGGCCCTGGATGAGCCGTGGATGTATCTCCGCGCCATCGGCGGCGTGGACGAGGGACTGAGAGGAGGTCTGCAATGATCGCGGAAAAGAACGGCATCACCGTGGATACGCGCACTGCCGCGCCCGCGCGGAAAATGATAAAGTGCCCCCAGAAGACCGGCATCAACCTGAACCTGCAGGAGGACCGCCAGCGTGACCGCCGGACCCTGCTCATCGGTATTCTGGCCATTGCGGCGCTGGTAACCGTTGTGGTCAACTTCGGCGTGCTCCAGCAGTACCGCCGTCTGGACAAGGCCCAGGCCGCCTACGACCGCGTCCACACCCAGTATGTGAGCGCCCAGGAGGCTCTGGCCGACTACGACCGCGTCCTGCTGGAATACCGCACCTACTCCATGGACTGGATGACCGCCGCCGGCAGCGAGGACATCCCCGCCGCCGTGGACCGTCAGGCGGCCCTGGACCTGCTGGAGCAGGAGATGCTCAGCCACGGCTCCCTCACGGCGCTCCAGATCACCCAAAACACCATGAACGTGGATATGTCCGGCATGACCCTGGACCAGATCTCCGCCATGTTCGCCCGCCTGCGCCTCTCCCCCATCGTGGACAGCGTCTCCCTCAGCGTTGCCTCCACGGAGGAGGGCAAGGCCGCCACCATCATGGATTTCACCGTCCGCATCGAACTGCGCCAGCCGGAGGAGGTGTCTCAATGAACCGCGAGCTTACCAAGCGAGAAAAGACCCTGCTGCTGATCCTGGTGGTGCTGGTGCTGGTCCTGGGCTACTGCAAGCTGTTTCTGGAGCCTATCGACCGCCAGATAACCTCCTTCCGCACCAACACCGACATCGAGCAGGCCGAGCTGGACACCGACCGTGTCCGTCTGGCCCAGCTGGAGCAGATGCAGCAGGCCATTGCCGCCATCAAGGCCTCCGGCCAGGAGCGTGCCCTTCCCCAGTACGACAACGACCAGGCCCTGATGACCGAGCTGGACAAGCTCATGGCCGCCACCCTGCAATACGAGGTGGACTGCACCGAGGGTACCACCCAGGAGGGCTATCTTGTGCTGCGCCCCGTGACGCTGACCTACCAGACCGCTTCCTACGCTCAGTCCCGCCAGATCATCGACGCGCTGAGCGCCAGCGCCAATGTCAACTTCCTCTCCAACGTGGACGTACAGTATGATGCCGACAAAGCACAGTACAAAACCGTGCTTCACCTCATCTTTTTCGAGCTGATGCCCTGACTGCGTCCCCACCATTTTTCCGCCCGCGTCCCTTTGCGGGGCAGCGTATCGATTGTGTTATGCAAAAAAGCTCTCAAAACAGAATAATTCCGGCTTTACGCTGTCCGAAGTCCTCATCGCGGTCGCCATCCTGATCGTGCTGATGGGCCTGGCCATGATCCCCATCACCCGCCATCAGCGCGACCTGCGCCAGACAGAACTGGACGCCAAGGCGGAGATCGTCTACCACGCGGCCCAGAACAAGTTGTCCGAGCTGCTGGCCAATGGCCGCATTTCCGACTGCTATGCGGAGGATCTGCAGCCCCTGAACAACACGCCGCTGGACGCCGCCGAGAGAAAAACCTCCCTGCACTATGTGACCTCCGCCGCCAAGACCGGCGAAGGCTCCGCCGCCGCGGCCATCCTCCCGGAGGACCAGGTGGACCGCCAGCTGTGGGACAACCATTGGGTGATCGAGCTCGACCCCGCCAGCGGCAGCGTCTACGCCGTGTTTTACAGTGAAAAACCCCTGACCTACGACTTTGACAGCTTCAATCCCCTGCGGTTCCGTGATGGCCGGCTGAGCGCCGGCGCCACCGTGGGCTATTATGGCGGCGACAGTGTGCAGTCCGAGATCACCGGCAAGCTGACGCCCCATATGGAGATCATCAACAAAGAGCAGCTTCTTCTGCGCGTCACCTGCGACACACCTATGGAGCCGCTGCACTTCTATGTGACCGTCTCCGACGGCGTCCACAGCACCTCCCGCATCGAGCTGACCGGCAGCGAGGTCAAGACCGACTATCTCACCTACACCGCCACCATGGTCCTGGACTCTCTCACGGACGGTATGCGCTTCGGCCAACAGGCCCGCTTCAAAAACAAAAATCTGACCCCCGGCGCGGACCTGACCATCACCGTGGAGGTGACGTGTGAGAACCGTCTGGTGGACTCCGCCTCCGGCACGCTGACCGCCAACAGTCTGTTTGCCGAGGTTCGCGGCGGCGACACCGCCGTCGTTACCTACGCCCGCCACCTGCAAAATCTGGACACGGCCTCCCGCTTGCCCGACAGCATCACCCGCGCCGTGCAGGAGCAGGATATCCAATTTGTCAACGAAAATACCGACGACGGCTGGGACCGCCTGTACGGCTCCCGCACGTTCACGCCCATCACCAACAGCCGCCTGACCTACTGCGAGAGCAAGGCCACCGTGAATGGCCAGGTCTACCACCCGGTCATCTACGGTCTGACCGTGAACACCACCGGCGACGGCGGTCTTTTTGCCGCCTTCTCCGGCACGCTGAAAAACCTGCGCCTTTGCGGCGCCGACATCACCGCCTCCGGCAATGCCGGCGGCCTGGCCGGCCGTCTCAGCGGCGAGACCGAGATCCTCGACTGTCAGGTGTATCTCAGTCCCACCCGCGACAAACTCAGCACCAAGACCGAACAGGACATCTGGCTCCGCGGCAGCACGGCGGGCGGTCTGGCAGGCCGCTGCGACGGCACGCTGACCATCCGCCGCAGCTTCGCGGCTACCGTGATTCAGGGCGTCCGCTATGCCGGCGGCCTGGTGGGCAATACGGACAGCGCTGCTCTGACTGTGGACCATTCCTACGCGGACTGCTACCTGTACGCCGCCGCCAATAACGGCGTCGCCGGCGGCCTGATAGGTGCCTGCAACGGCACCGCCAATATCGCCCTGTCCAACTGCTACGCCGCCGGCTTCCAGAGCGCCGGCACCACCGCCGGTCTCTCCGGCGGCGAGCTCTCCGGCGGCGACAGCCTCAAGGCCTGTTACAGTGCCTGCGTCCGCCTGGGCACCGACATGAAGCTGACCTACTCCACCGTCAAGCCCCCCGCTGCCGGCACGGCTCCCGCCGACATAGACGCTGTCTATTACCTGTTCCCCAGCCGGAACGATCTGTCCGGCACCAGCTTCGTCAATTACGCCGAATGGAGCGGCCAGAACCGTACCGAGGGTGTCAAGGCTCTGGGTGCCGCCTTTACCGCGGAGACAAGCGACACCGTGGCCTACAACCTCATGGACAACATGGGCCTGAGCACCTACTCCTACCCCCGGCTCACCGGTCTGCCCCACTACGGCGACTGGCAGGCGGACTTCGAGTCCGGCGCGCTGGCCTACTATGAAAAATACAGCGACGGCACCTACGGCTTCCTGGGTGCCAACCGCTCCACCCTCCGTTCCGGCGGCACCGTCGTGGACGACGGCTACGGCATGGTCTACCGCACCCAGCCTACGGACGCCATCACCGTCGCCTATACCCTGGGCGGTATAGAAAATACTGACATGCTTCGGCACACTGAGGATATCGGCGGCGGCTACTGGCTGGTACGCCTGCCCGATGCGCTGGTCTATACCAGTGAGGTGTCCCCCACCTTCTACCGTCAGGTGACGGTGGATGACATCTCCTATTTTTTCAATCCCCACTTCGCCTGCCGCGTGATCCAGAGCGCCGCCCTGCCCAGCGCCCCGGCGGAGGTTGGCATCCGCACGGCCCGTCATCTGCACGACCTGAGCCTGTATTACGACACCTACCGTACCCTGCTGGACAAGACAGCCGTCTTTCAGCAGGAGCGCCCCATCGACTACAACAGCTACACCCGTCTCACGGTGCACACGCAGCCGCCTATCGGCGCCGCTGACGGCAAGCCTTTCATCCACACCTACGACGGCGGCGGCTATACCATCGCAGCGCCCTCCTTTACCGGCACCGTCAACACCGACGGCACCAGCTATGCCGGTATGTTCGGTCTGAACCGGGGCACCCTGCGCAATATCATACTGCTCACCGCCAATAAGGATCGTACCGTTTCTCTGGAAGGTCAGCTCTCTCTGCAAACCGCCTGCATCGGCGCCCTGACCGGCTGCAACGAGGGCACGGTCTACAACTGCGCCGCCGCGGGCTTCTCCGTGAACGGCGACGCCCGTCACGGCAGTATCCTGTATCTGGGCGGCCTGGTGGGACGCAACAGCGGTACGGTCCGCGCCTCCGGCGTCAGCGCGCCGCGCCTTTTCGCCAATAGCCTGTACGCCACGCTCTGCGCCGGCGGCTTCGCTGGCGGCAACAGCGGCGTCGTCCAGCAGTGCTACGCCATGGCTGACATTGAGATCGGCACGATCAACGGCGGCGTCGTGACGCTGGGCGGCTTTGCCGGTAGCAACACCGGCTCCCTCCGCGCCAGCTACTGCGCCACAGCCATGACTTCACCCAATGCGGATATTCATGGCTTTGCCCCCACTGCCGGCGGCGTATCCGGCTGCTGCTACCTCAACGGCGGCACATACCGCTTTGTAGACAGCGTTCACCTATACCAGTACACGGACAAATCCGGCGCAGCTCCGGTGAACGAGCCGGCTCTGCGCGGCATGGTCACCCGGCTGGGCGGCTTTGGCGCCGTCTCCGCCGCCAATACCTTCCAGCACGATAAGACCCTGGACTCCGCCGGCAAGGCCTACCCCTATCCCGGCATCGTCGCCGGCCACGACGGCAGCCGCGTCCATTACGGCGACTGGGTGACACCTGCCGATATGGGCGTTCTGGGCCTGCTGTACTGGGAATATGAGTCCAAGCCCACCGGCAGCGGCTACTATTTCTCCTCGATCGGTGTCGAGGACGGCGAATACAAGGCCAACAGCAGTCTCTGTGTCTCCCATGACGACGGCGGCACCGTTACCGCTTACGGCTACGGTTACTATTGGTCCGCCGGCAGCACCACCGAGCCTGTGCTCTCCACCGGCATCACCGTGACCGGCACTCGCTATACCGCGGCGGCCGATGACCTGCACCGGCAGATGCCGGAATTCAATTTCGTCACCTACAAGACCTCTGATAACGGTCTGCACCTGACCAGCGGCACCCAGGCCAACGATGCCTGGACGCTGACCCACGAGGACGCCGCGCTGACCTACACCGTCAGTCCCTTCTTTGCCGACGCCTTCGCCCTGTCCTCCAACAATGCGCCGGGAACGGCCTCCAAGCCCTACCAGGTACGCTCCATAGAGCAGCTGCAATACATTAACTGGAGCTATATCGACAGTCAGGGCAGCACGACGCGCGATGTCACAGGCAGTAATAGTGACTACAAGTATTATCCCTATCTGCAATACACCAACCGCCGCGGCAATGCGCTGCAGACAAAGGCGATGGCGCTGGCCGGCGACAGCACCGGCGGCCCCCGTCCTATCCTCACCTGGCAGCAGACCCACGACCTCAACGGCGCAGGACACGGCACCGCCGCCGACGGCACGGCCGCAAACTATGACTTCCACCCCATTGCCGGTGCGGTGAACAACGGCCAGTTGAACGACAGGGGCAATGAAACCTATGATCTGACGCTGTACAACTGGTTCGGCGGTATCTACGACGGCGGCAACTACTACATCAAGAATGTGAACATCACCTCCCATTGCTACAACGTGGGTCTGTTCGGTACCACCGCCGGCGCGGAGATCAAAAACATCGTGCTCTACAGCGACAACGACGCCGTTATCCAGCGCAAGACCGACGCCACCCCCGCCTCCGGTGCCACCGGGCCGGAGAATTACGCCACCTCCTACGCCCTGGGCGGTCTGGTAGGCATTGCCTACGACTATGATGAAAACCTGAAGGACAAGACGAAGGTCAGCACCATCAGCAACTGCGCTATCGCCGGCTACACCGTGACCGACAACAGCAAAAACCGGCAGTTCTTGGGCGAAGCCGCCATCGGCGGGCTGGTGGGCGTATCCAGCGCCAATCTGAACAGGTGCTCCGCCGTGGTCAAGCTGAATATCAACTGTACCCACCGCTACGCCAGTGAAGGCGCCATGAACAAGGCCCAGTGGGGCAACTATGTCCGCGTGGGCGGCCTGGTGGGCGGCGTCCGCTATGATGTGTCGGACTGCTACACCGGCGGCAGCATCACCGTCGCCAACGATCTGCTGAACGAGCGCATCCTTACCGGCAACAGCACCAACACCTCCTTCGTGGATCGCTATGAGTCGACGCCTAAGGCCGTCAAGATGACCCAGGGCGGCGCGGAGGCCGGCCCGGACACCTACGTGTACATCGGCGGCATCGGCGGCAGCGGCTTCTCCGCCACCTTCTCCAACTTCTCCGGCAGCAAGGACGGCCAGCCCACCTACAACAACTGCTACACCTACGTGACCTTCCCTGCCATGGAGGGCACCATCACCGGCATCTCCCTCATCGGCAGCATCGCCGACCGCGCCGGTGTGAGCGGCGGCACCGCACAGCTGACCATCAACAACTGCTACTACCTGGACAGCAGCGCCGCGATCTCCTTCGACAACCTCCCCACCTTCTACAGCAAGTTCAACAAGACCTGGTCCCCATCCCAGCGGCAATACATCTACACCTACTACTCCCTGGCCACCCTGCTGAGCACCGATACCGCGCGGATGAATATGCTCCGTGGCGATCTGAGCTATCTGTCCAAGTACACCTGGAACACCGGCAGCAGCCCCTACAACATCAACGGTCTGACAGCCCTGAGCTACGAGCAGATGTCCGGCCGTGCGGACATCGACGGAAAGCGCTTCACCGCGCTGCTGAACGGCGGCAGCGACGACGGCAGCTTCCACTGGGTCACCACGGAGGAAAACGGCCAGTCGGCCCACGGCAAATACAGCTTCCCCGGCAGCGCGGCAGCCCTCCTCGGACAGGACTACCCCTTCCCCACCGTATTGACCCAGGGCACCGCCTGCCTGCACTACGGCGAATGGCCCTCCCGCGGCCTGTACTGGAGCAGCGGCGTCCTTTCGCTGGACCGTATCACCACCCCCAGCGTCACACTGTCGCTGCACTTCACCCAGGACACCGACGCTGACGCCGTCCCCGTCATCACCTGCTCCCGCGCGGGCATCGTGGACGTCTCCGTACCGCAGGCACAGACGCCCCCGGCGGACGTCCGGCACAGCTACGCTGTGACCCTCACCGGCCTGTCGGTCGGCTCTACCGAGGTCTTCGCCACGCTGGGTGGCTATACCGCCCGACTGCTGGTGAGCGTCACCTCCACGCTGGACATCTCCGTGGACGGCCTGCCCGGCGATGACTTCTTTGTCGGTGACACCTGTAATTTAAGGCTCACCGCCCGCGACAGCCGCGGCAGCGCACTGGATGTCAAATGGACAGTCACGCCCCAGTACGGCGGCAGTGTCCTCACGGCCTCTGTTCCCGTTACCAAGGCCGACCGTACGGCCTCTGTCACCCTCACCGCCACCGGTGAGGGCGAGGACCGCCCCCTGGTCACCGCCACTTACACCGCCCCCGGCGGCGAGACCTTCACCAGCCAGCTGCCCCTTGTGCTTCCCGTCCGTATGCAGGGCGTGCTGGGCATCGCCAACACCTCCGGCGAACCCTCAGTCTACTGGCAGGGCGTCATGGATCGGGACGGCACGGCCTTCACGGACGACGTGCCCTCCGGCGCGCCGTACACCGACCGCCCCGCCTACGCCGGTGCCAAGCTGTACCTGTACAGCCGGGGCAGCGCCGCCACCTTTGACGGTCTCTCCGTCTCCGGCGTCACCGTCAAAGGCGGCGCCGACGCCACGGAGTACGTCCTCCGGCCCATGCCCGTCTCCAACGACGAGGACACCTCCGTCCTCCATCCCGACGTGTTCCGCGCCGAGAACGACGACTTCCGCGTCACCGTGGGCACACCGGCAAAGGACACCACCAGCGCCTTCACCTACCGTCCCCTGACGGTCAAGGGGCGCAGCCAAGGCCAGATCACCCTCACCGTCACATTGACGGACGCCGAAAACCACACCTTCACCCTGTCCATTCCCTACACCCTGACGGAGGAGGACACCCGGGTGACCGCCACCCTCCGGGTGGATGAGCAGGCGTTCACCCTGTCTGTCCCCTACGGCACAGCACCGGCGGCAGAAGCCCTGTCCCAGCTGCTGACGGACAACGGCATCTCCCCGGACACCATCGACAGCTGGACCCCGGACATCACCCAGCCGCTGTATGCCGACACGGCCTTCACCGCCGTGCGTAAAGCGACGGACAGCGGCGGCGCCCCCACCGTCCCGGACGCCGATACCCCCGCTTCCGGCAGCAAGGACCCGGAGGGCACGCCCTCCGACGATCCATCCGCCCCGGACAGCAGCAGCTCCGGCACCGATCCCACGCCCGAGCCGTCACCGGACACCCTTCCATGACCCACCGCAGAAAGGAGGCCCTCCCGTGCACAAACTGAAAAACCAACAGGGCGCCACGCTGATGATGGCCCTCCTTCTGCTGCTGGCGGCCAGTATGGTCAGTGCGGTGATCCTCACCGCCGCCACCTCCTCGGCCCGCCGTCTGGAGAATGACCGGGCTGCCCGGCAGGCGTATCTGACGGTCAGCTCCGCGGCCCGTCTGCTGCGTGATGATATCCTGAACGCCTCCTTTGTCCAGGAGACGGTGAAGACCACCTATACCAATGACACCTCCACCGAAACGAGCCGCGAAACGACCTCACCCACCGGGTTTACGGCCGCATGGCTCAAGGCCGGCAAGGCCGCCGTGGACAGGGACAGCAGCAAGAGTTTTACCGACACCATCACCCTATCCGTGGACGGGCTGGATGATGTCTCCGCCGTCTTTACCATGGCGCCCAATTACGACATCACCATCGTCCTGCACCTGGCCGACGGCGGCGACAGTGACTGCCGCCTGGTGCTGATGCTCCGCGAAAACAAGGCCGATCCCACTGTCAGCACCGTCAGCGGCGGCGGTCTCTGGGTCCGCGATGTCACCACGACCACAACAACGATCTCCTGGTCGCCGGACAACGCCACCATCGAAAAGGAGGCGGTCGTATCAAAAAGCTGAACAGCACCCGCGGCGAAACGCTGGTAGAGACGCTGGTCTCCATCCTGATCATCGTACTGACCTTCGTGTTTCTGACCACCGCCGCCGTCTCCGCCGCCAAGATCAACGCT
>ERZ779855.2012-NODE-2012-length-12137-cov-3.387601_pt1 | contig 12137 bp, 8 predicted proteins | sample MGYA00511370_ERZ779855 | MGnify/ENA primary metagenome ERZ779855 (study PRJEB29588, sample SAMEA1967319) | human gut metagenome | biome: human gut; feature: human-associated habitat; material: faeces | place: Denmark | collected 2008/2010 ...
CCTTAGCCATAGCGATGAAATAGTCCTCGGCATAGGAGCGCCAACGTTTTTTATCGATCTCGAATTCCCGGCCGACATTGATCATGATGAACGACAGACAGACATAAAGAAAGGTCGTCGCCCCGGCCCGAAATGCAGGATAGCTCTCTCCGAGCATCCCCGGAAGAATCTGGGAAGCCACGAGGCCAAGGATGAGAAGCAGGGAAAATGAGAAAATCTTTTTCATCGGAGGTTTTCAATAGAATGTTCGCGCAGTCGGCACAAGGATTTATGTCGGCTAAATCGCGGGTACCGCCCGGAATTTTGGTACAAAGAAAATCAAAATCCCGGAATTTCCCCGCATCGTCCGCCAAAAAAGCACCGACTGCGCACCTCAACGCCACTTTTTCGTGCGGAAGAACAAATAGGTCACGAATCCGATGACGATCATCACGCCCCAGGCCAGGATATAACCGTGCTCCCACTCCAGTTCGGGCATGTTACGGAAATTCATCCCCCATACTCCGACCAGAAAAGTCAGCGGAATGAAGATGGTCGATACGACAGTCAGCCGTTTCATAATATCGTTCATCCGCAAATCGTTGTTCGAGATATACAAATCCATCAGCGACGAAAGGGTTTCACGGCAGATGTCGATATTTTGCGCCACGTTGAGCAGGTGATCGTTCACATCGTTGAAGAAGGGCCGATTGACCCGGTGCAACAAACTCGAATCGGAACGAAATAGCCGCGAATATTGTTCCTTGAGCGGCAGAACCGTCCGCTTGAGCTGCATGTAATCCCGCCGGAGCTCCTGCATCTGTACTCCGATGTCCCGGTCTCCGGTATCGGCCAGCAATGCAGATTCCAGCTCCTCCAACCCGTCGCTGATCGCCGCTGCAACCGACATATAACCGGTTATCAAGCCATTGAGCAACACCGAAAACAGGTAGTCCGACTGTCGGGTACGGATTTTCAGTACATTGTTACGGATGGCACGCATCACATCGTCGAAAAAATCGTTGTCCCGCTCCTGAAACGTCAGCACGAAATCAGCGCCCTGCACCAGACTGACCTGCATCGCTTCGCCACCCATAATCTGCTTGGCAATAATCACATTGTACTGATCGTGCTCCTCGACCTTGCTGGCATGGTCGGTATTGAGAATGTCCTGCATGACCAGAAAATCGATCCCGAAATGCGTACAAACCGTCTGCACGGCATCCGTATCTTCCAGTCCGTGAATCTGCAGCCAAGTGATGCCATCGGGCTGAAAGCGGGATTTCATCTCCTCGAAATCATCTCCCGCAGCCTCTTCGACCCGATCCACAGTATAACTGCACAGATGCAGATGAGTCCGTGTTTTCGTATCCCCGTTGTAGGCGAGCTTGTCGCTGAGCAGGTTATTTTTCATGGCTGTACGATTAAAATTCGACCGTGACGCCCAACGTCGGCACCAACGTACCGCTCGCCTGGCGGATATACTTCATCTTATAACGCTGCTCCGAAGGCGGAGCCGAAGGATTCTCGATCACGCCGGTACTCATCAGCACGTCGGGCTGACGGAGCTTGCTGAAGGTCACGTTCTGCAAATCGACATAGATACCCAGCATGCATTTACGGAAATAAAACACCTTATCGACGCGCACGTCCAACTGGGCGAAAGCGTCGAGCCTGCCGGTATTATACTTCGAATAGTCGTAATAGGGGCGCCCCGAAGCGTTCCACGCCTCGACGAGCGACGATTTCTCGACGTCGTACGGCGTATAAGGCGTTCCGCCGATAGCGCTCAGCTTCGCACCGACGCTCCACCCGCGAGAGAAATCATACGTACCGCTGATATTCGCCACGAAACGATTGTCCCAGGCAGAAGGAATATATTTCGCATCGTGCCGGCTGCGGTATTCGCTGCTGAAAACGGTCAGGGCGCCGACCAGATTGAAACGATCGGGAAGCTGCCAACGCACCATCAGCTCCAGACCGTAGGCACGTCCCTGGGCCGAAGAAACGAGCAATTCGTCGCCCGAGGTGCCGTAGTCGTTGCCTTTGCAGGTCAGCGGCACGTCGTCCGCCACCGAAAGCGGGATATCCGTATAATATTTGTAGAAACCTTCGAGCGAAACCACCAACCGGTCACGCAGACGCCAATTGACGCCGACGGCGCTTTGCAGGACCCGCATATACTCCAAGCCCCGATTGACCAACTCGCCCGTATTGTCCTTATAGCCGAGTGCCGTATAGGGCGGCAACTGGTAGAAAAGCCCTGCGCTACCGCTCACCGACCAACTGTCGCTCAAGGCATAGGAAGCCGACACACGGGGCGAAAGCTGCTTCCAGAAACGCTCCATCTCCGTCGAATAGTCGCATCCGTCGGCCCGCACGCCCATCGAAACCGTCAGCCGCTTGTCTGCGGAGGCATAGTCGGCCCCCACGAAAAAGCCCCAGCCGACAATCCCCAAATAAGTGCGATAGTCGAGCAGCTCGGCTTCCTGCTGATAAGTCCGCTGCAAAGTCTTGTTATGATAGGTAGAATAGTTCAATTCAGCACCTTCGCGCAGCGTCCACCGGCCCAGGTAGGAGCGATTTTCGAACCGCAGGGTCGTCTTCTGCTCCACGCCCCGCAAACGCAGGGTCAGATTATCCGGAGTCGATTCGTCGTTGTTGCGGTATTTGGTATTGCGGTTATTCAGGTAGTTGTGACTCAACGCCACCGACTGCACGTGCCGGCCGGCGAAATGGCGGTACACGGCACCCACAGTAAAGGTTTCCTGTTGGATACGAGGCAGGTAACTGAGCAGATATTCGTTCTCCTCGCCCTTCTCGTCGAGATTGAGCTTCATGTTGTCGATGCCCACCAGTCCGAGGAAAGTCAGCTCGTCCCGCTCCGAGAAACGGGTCTTGACCTTCAGTTGCCCGTCGATGTAATTGGGCAGGAAAGGAAGCCCCAGCAATTTGAAGAGGAACTGGAGATAGGATTGCCGCACGGAAAAGAGGTAAGTCGTCTTTTTGCCCACGTGTCCGCTGCCGCTGAGCGACACTTCGGAGGCACCGAGCGTCGCCTTGAAGGTCTGCCGTTCGAGATCGCCGTCCCGCAGCCGGAAATCCAGCACCGAACTGAGCGCCCCGGCACGGTCGGCGGGAAACGAACCCGTATAGAAATTGATCTCGCGCACCAGATCGGAATTCACGATGCTTACGGGACCGCACGTGGCACCCTGCGTGGCGAAATGGTTGATGTTGGGAATTTCGATCCCGTCCATGAAGAAGCGGTTTTCAGAAGGTCCGCCGCCCCGCACGATCAGGTCGTTGCGATAACCGATGGGCGAAAACGACACGCCTGGATAGGAACGAACGATACGCGACACGTCACGATTGGAGCCGGGACTCTTCTCGATCTCCCGCATCCCGATCACCTGCATACTGACCGGGCTCTCGATCGTACGGCGGAAAGGCGAGGGACGAACGACGACTTCATTCAGATGCTCCGGCTCCTCCTCCATCTCGATTTCGATGAAAGGCGTCCGGGCCGACACCTGGTATTCGGGGGTCACGACCGTTCTGTAACCGATGAACGACGCCGTCAGGCTATAAATGCCGGGCTTCACCTGCAGGATCTCGAAACGTCCGAGCGAATCGGTCATGGCGCCCTTACCGGGCTGGCCGGTGATCGTAACGGCAGCATAGGCGACCGGTTCCCGGGAAAGACGGTCGATAACCCTGCCCCGCACAGGATACCCCGCTGCGGCCCAAACAGAAGGAATGTACAATGCCAGCAAAACGATTGCTGCCAGTAAGTTCTTTCTCATAATTCACAAAATCAACCGTCCGCAAATCTAATAAATTTACCGGCGTTTCGATCTTCCGGCCGTAAAGAATCGACCGAGGCGGACCGATTCGAGGCGAATCGGACGATTTACGGCATCGACACGATACCCCGAATCGCCCGCCGGCATACCGTAATAATCGAAAGAGATGCAAAAATCATGAAATCCGCCCCGGAAGGAATCGAAATTTATCCTATTTTTGTTTCCGATCAATCTCGACAATATATGCGTACACTGATCTCGATTCTCTGGATTTCGTTCTTTCCGCTTGCCGCAGCAGCGCAGGACGACGATCTGTCGTATCGGCTGAAAAAGGTGATAAAGGATAAAAAAGCCGAAATCGGTATTGCGGTCATCCTCGACGCACAAGATACGGTAACGGTCAATAACGACGACCGCTACCCCCTGATGAGCGTATTCAAATTCCACCAGGCCCTCGCCGTCGCAGATTACCTGGACCGAAACGGACTGACGCCCGACACGGAAATATTCATTCCGGAAGAAGAGCTCGTCCCCGACACGTACAGTCCCCTTCGGGAGGAATTTCCCGAAGGCGAAATCTCGCTTTCAGTCAGCCGTCTGTTGGAGTACAGCCTGCAGTTGAGCGACAACAACGCCTGCGACATCCTCTTCGAGCACACGGGCGGTCCGGCAGCGACAGACCGCTACGTCCGGTCGCTCGGACTGCACGATTTCGCGATCGCAGCAACGGAGCAGCAGATGCACGACGATCCGCAAACGTGCTACGAAAACTGGAGTACGCCGCTCGAAGCCGCCGCCCTGCTGGAACTGCTCGTAACGGAACAGATTCTCACTCCTACACTGCGGGAAATGATCCGGCAAAACCTGATAAGCTGTAAAACAGGTGCCGACCGTCTTCCGAAACCACTGTCGGGAACCGGCGCCGTCATCGGACACAAAACCGGCACGAGCGACCGCGACGAACGAGGCATCTTCGCCGGGACCAACGACCTGGGATTCGTCATCCTGCCGGACGGCACCCGCTATACCATCGCCGTCTTCATCAAAGATTCGGCGGAAAACCCGGAAACAAATGCCCGAATCATAGCGGATATCTCCGAAACTGTTTATCGATACGTTCACGACGAATACCGGGAAAACGACATCCGCCCCGGCAAAAAACACGTCGATAAAGGAGCCGGAATTGGATTCGAATCCGATTATTTTTATTAAATTTGGAAAGAAAACAGCGTAATTTGCACTGTTCTTGCACGGAATCAGAAAAACTTCAATACCCCAAGCATGAAAAAAATAGCGGCCTATCTCATTCCTGTTCTCGCCTGTTTCGCAGTAGGTATCTCGGCAAGTTTTTTCCAGGCTTCGTCCATCGCCGAATGGTATCCGACGCTGACCAAGCCGGCACTCACGCCGCCCAACATCGTATTTCCGATCGCCTGGAGCGTCCTGTACCTTTGCATGGGACTTTCGCTCGGGCGCCTCATCGTGCGTCGGCAGCACAAAGGAATCATCCGTCTGTGGATCTTGCAGCTCATCGCCAACTTCCTGTGGAGTATCCTGTTCTTCACGCTACGCAATCCGCTGGCCGGATTCATCGACATCGTACTGCTGAATATCCTCGTGGGACTCTACATCTTCGCTGCGAGCCGCAGGGACCGTGCTGCCGCCTGGCTCTTCGTACCTTACCTGCTCTGGACGCTCTTCGCCGCCTACCTCAACGGATATATCCTGCTGCACGGCACCCCGGCGGCGGCTCCGACGACAATTCAAACCGAATCTTTAACAATATCAAAACCTAAAACAGAAAGAATTATGGTTCACAAAATGCCCGAACTTCCGTATTCGACGGAAGCGCTCGCTCCGAAAATGAGCAAAGAAACTTTTGAATACCACTACGGCAAACACCTCCAGACCTACGTGGACAATCTCAACCGCCTGATTCCCGGCACGCCTTACGAGTCGATGTCCCTGCAGGAAATCGTCAAGAAAGCCGACGGTCCGATCTTCAACAATGCGGCCCAGGCCTGGAACCACACGTTCTTCTTCCTGATGCTGACCCCCGATCAGAAGCCGATGCCCCAAAAACTAGCGGATCGCATCGCCCGCGACTTCGGATCGGTCGAAGCCTTCAAGGAAGAGTTCTCCAAAGCCGCTACCAGACTTTTCGGCTCGGGCTGGACGTGGCTCGCAGCCGACAAGGACGGCAAATTGCAGATCATCTCGGAATCCAATGCCGGCAACCCCATGACCAAAGGCCTCAAGCCCGTCATGACGATCGACGTATGGGAACACGCCTACTATATCGACTACCGCAACCGCCGCGCGGATTTCATCAAATCGTACTGGGAGCTGATCGACTGGGACAAGGTGGCCGACCGCATATTCCCCCGCAAATACCACTGCACCGCCTGCGACTACGTATATGATCCGGCCAAGGGCGATCCCGAAAGCGGCATCGCACCCGGCACGGCATTCGAAGACATCCCGGACGACTGGGTATGCCCCGTTTGCGGACTCTACAAGGATTCCTTCAAGATCGTGGAAGAGAAATAGGCGATCAGGAAAATTGAAAAAAGCAGCGCATAAAGCGCTGCTTTTTTGTATCGGGAGAATCCGTCGCAGACACCCGACAGCCGTTTTTCCGCGCCCGAGGGAAGAAGCCGGGCAGCCCATTCCGTCCGACACCAGAAATAAAGAGATCGACCCGGCAACAGATCGACCTCTTTGTTTCAGTCCATACTAATCTCTACTTTATTACGACTGAAACCTTTATCGGCAAGACACTCTTCTTCTGCACAAACTCCGCACTTCGGCGTATGCCGTACAACGGTTTCGAAAAATATTTCATCAGGGAAACAGAGAGCCACCTCGCTTCAGGTTATCAATCCACCGAAAAGATGCCTCGCAGGTCTTTTCCGAAAGCTCCGTTCTCCGCAGACGCATATCATCCGAACTGTCCGTTCATCGGGCAGGCAAAGGCTGGTATTCTGCCGCGTCCCCGCCGCAACGCCTTCCCGACCCCGCAGGACCAGTGGCAAAAGAGTGTCGCGGTAATACACCCGGGCATCCGAAACGCCGCCCGCAAGCGGGCCGATCACCTCGGATCGTCGGGCAGGACTCACAGCAGCGGGAACTGTCGCAGACTTTCACTGCGTTCCCATTTAATCTGACGGGGCGTAACCCCTCGTGAACCGTTGCAGTGCAAATGTAAGAAAATATTTGCTATCTTTGCCCGGTAACCAAAAAATATTTTGACAGAAACTATGAAACACGCATACGTATTTCCGGGTCAGGGCGCTCAAGCCGTCGGCATGGGCAAAGACCTCTACGACAACGTTCCCGAAGCCAAGGCTCTCTTCGAGCAGGCCAACGAAATCCTCGGTTTCCGCATCACCGACATCATGTTCGCCGGTACGGACGAAGAGCTCAAACAGACTAAAGTCACCCAGCCGGCCGTATTCCTCCACTCGGTCATCATGGCCAAGGCGCTCGGTGTGAACCCCGACGCCGTGGCAGGACACTCACTGGGTGAGTTCTCTGCCTTGGTTGCCGCCGGAGCCTTGTCGTTCGAAGACGGATTGAAGCTGGTATATGCACGCGCCATGGCTATGCAGAAAGCCTGCGAAGCACAACCTTCGACAATGGCTGCCATCATCGCATTACCTGATGAAAAAGTAGAAGAAATATGCGAAGCCATCTCTAAAGAAGGCGAAGTGGTGGTTGCCGCCAATTACAACTGCCCGGGACAAATCGTTATCTCCGGTTCCATCGAAGGCATCAATAAAGCTTGCGAACAACTGAAAGCTGCCGGTGCAAAACGCGCGCTGCCTCTGAAAGTAGGTGGTGCTTTCCACTCTCCGCTGATGAATCCGGCCAAAATAGAACTAGAAGCCGCCATCAACGCAACTGAAATTCATACACCAAAATGTCCTGTTTATCAGAACGTAGACGCTTTACCTCACACCGATCCTGCTGAAATCAAGGCTAACCTGGTAGCTCAGCTGACCGCTTCTGTTCGCTGGACTCAGACAGTGAAGAACATGATTGCCGATGGAGCCGACGAGTTTACAGAATGCGGACCGGGTGCTGTATTGCAAGGCTTGATTAAGAAAATAGACAAAGACGCAAACGCTCACGGAATAGCATAAATAAATATACACCGTCATTCTTCCTCAAAAGCTCAAGAGAATTTTTCCAAGCAATGGAGACATCTTCGGAGAGGAACGACGGTGTATTTTTATCCCATCTTTTTTCCATATCTCGTTAAAAATGATTATGTTTGCCCATGTAACAAACGAGATAAATTAATGAATACATTCAAATACAACATAGGGTATGCCCTAAGCGGAGGATTCATCAAAGGATTTGCCCACTTAGGAATCATGCAGGCACTACACGAACACGGCATAACACCGAACATACTTTCCGGAGTAAGTGCCGGTGCACTGGCCGCCGTATTCTATGCTGATGGCAGAGAACCCTATCACATCATTGAACTCTTTGAACACCATTCATTTACCGAACTCACAACCTTTTCCATTAACAAACAAGGATTGCTGAAGCTTGACAGTTTCATTGATTTCCTGGAAAGCAACCTGCGAACCAAACTGATAGAAGAACTTCCCATCCCCACTATTATCTCGGCCACCGATTTGGACCACGGAAAAACAGTTTCTTTCCGCAAGGGGAAAATTGCTGAACGGGTAGCTGCCTCATGTTGCATGCCGGTACTGTTTGCACCACAGAAAATCAATAATACTTATTACGTAGATGGAGGAATATTAATGAACCTCCCGGTAACTCCCATCCGCGAAATGTGTGAAAAAGTGATTGCATTCAACGTCAGTCCATTGGTGGCAGACGAATATAAAAAGAACGTGGTAACAATTGCTTTAAGGGCCTATCATTTTATTTTTCAAGCGAACACTCTGTCACAAAAGCCTCTGAGTGATTTGTTGATTGAACCCTACGGACTGGAAGGATACAGCAACCGAGAGCTGGAAAAAGCCGAAGAAATTTTTGAACAAGGATACAATACGGCGAATGAAATTCTAGACCATTTGTTACGAGAGAAAGGAACTATTTGGAAATAAATAAAAAATAATATAATGAAAACACAAGAAAAAATTATCATCTACCAGGTGTTTACCCGTTTGTTCGGAAACGGAAACCCTCGTTGCAAAACCAATGGCTCTTTGGACGAGAACGGCTGCGGAAAAATGGCTGACTTTACGGCCAAGGCTTTGGGAGAAATCAAGCGTCTGGGTGCCACACACATTTGGTATACAGGTATCATCGAACACGCCACCCAAACCAATTACAGTCGCTATGGCATACGCCCGGACCACCCTGCCGTAGTCAAAGGAAAAGCCGGCTCACCATACGCCATCAAGGATTATTATGATGTAGACCCCGATTTGGCAACCAGCATCCCCGACCGGATGAAAGAATTTGAGAACTTGGTAAAACGTTCACACAAGGCAGAACTAAAAGTAATCATTGATTTTGTTCCCAACCACGTTGCCCGCCAATATGGTTCAGACACCAAACCGGCAGGAGTGGCTGATTTGGGCGAACAAGATGATGTAAACCTAGCATTCAGCCCGAATAATAACTTTTATTACATTCCCGGCACAAAACTGGAAGGCAATATCGATCTTCACCGCGGTGCCGCCGAACCCTACATAGAATTTCCTGCCAAAGCCACCGGCAATGACCGTTTTGACGCATGGCCCGGCATCAATGACTGGTATGAGACAGTGAAGTTGAACTATGGCGTGGATTACATGAACGGACGAAGCACCCATTTCGACCCCATTCCCGACACTTGGAACAAAATGCTCGACATATTGTTATTTTGGGCATCAAAAGGCATCGACGGATTCCGGTGCGATATGGCAGAAATGGTTCCCGTCGAATTTTGGGGATGGGTCATTCCACAGGTCAAAGCGCAATACCCCAACCTGATATTCATTGCCGAGGTTTATAATCCGGCAGAATACCGCAACTATCTTTTCAATGGAAAATTCGACTATTTATATGATAAGGTAGGCTTGTATGATACGCTGAGAGCCATCACTTCGGGTTGGGAATCGGCTACCTCCATTCCCAGTCGCTGGCAAAGCCTGAGTGGAATAGAACACCGTATGCTCAACTTCCTTGAGAACCACGATGAACAACGCATTGCTTCCGATTTCTTTGCCGGAAACGGTGCTCGCGCTATCCCTGCCATGATTGTGTCTGCTTGTATGAATGACAATCCGGTCATGATTTATTTCGGACAGGAAATAGGCGAACAGGGAATGGATACGGAAGGATTCAGCGGACGAGATGGACGTACGACCATCTTCGATTATTGGAGCGTGGACAGTATCCGCCGTTGGCGCAATAACGGCAAATTCGATGATAAGCTGCTGACCGAAGAAGAGAAGAAACTACGTACTTTCTATTCCAGACTATTAAATTTATGCAACACGGAGAAGGCGATACGCGAAGGAGTATTCTTTGATTTAACATACGCTAATCTGGCAGGATGGGTATTCAACGAGCATAAGCAATATGCTTTTCTGCGCAAGCAGGATGACGAGCTGTTGCTGGTGATGGTCAACTTTGACAGCATACCGGCACGGGCAGCAGTCAACATTCCGCAACATGCTTTTGATTTCTTGGGAATACCTTATAACTTAGAATATAATGCAGTGGAATTGCTGACAGGAAATACAGAGAAATTGATATTGTCACCCGACAAGACGACGCCTGTTTTATTGGATGCCATGAATGGAAAGATTCTGAAGTTCAAGCTGTAAACACGAAACAGACAATGAATAGCAGAGGAATGCCAAAGCTAAACCGATCTATCGAAAGGGGTGTGTCAAAACGTGGATAATGCTGTCGTTTAGTTCGTAGGGGCAAGGTCCGCTCGCCCGAAAACAATTTGCTTTGTGTCTTCGGACTAGCAAGCCCTGCCCCTACTGACAAAATAACAATATTATCATTACCCCTACAGTCGCAAGAAATATCTTTCGCCCGGATGCAGATAGAATAGAGCGTCTCATGCCGGCACACTCTCTCTGCTGCATTATCTTATCGTTTCACCAAACCGATTTTTGCGTTCAGCTTAAAATAATAGACTCCATTTTCGCGCTCCAAATAACCATATTTATCTTTTTCGGTAGAACCTTTCTCAAAACGAGAGTTATTGAACAGAAAATCGGCAAAGGTCTGACGGTCTGCCTTTTGATAACACAATATTTCACCACTGCCGTCCACCAGTAAGAAGCCGGATACAGCCGAATCAACTCCGGTAAAGAGCTTTGCCGGACGCATTCCCAAGGCAAGTGCCAGCAGGAATTGCTTCATCTTATATTCGTAATAATGATGCTTGGTAATCAATTCCTCTTTAATCTTCAACGGATTGACTTGCTTCATCACCTCCGTCAGCTCGCTCACTCTGGTGATGCCGTCCAGATGCATGATGCGCAGCATTTCGCCCAACATGCGGGGAAAATGCAGGTCTATCATACTCAAATTGCTACGGAACACTTTGTCGGCCACATCGTTATACTTCAAGACACCTCCCAGACGCTCTATCATCAACATACGTCCCGCCACATCGTCTTCCTCGCCAAATGCATTGATTTTATTGACTGTGGGAGTGGCAAACTTGATGCCGGTCTGCTCAAACTTCAGGTTAGCAGTTCGTCCACCGTCCAGTAAAGGAAACATGGAGCTGAGACGAGAACGGACACAGAAACCCGTCAAAGGCGCATCCGCACTGTAAAAAGCAACATAAAAATCGGTACGGTCATCCGTTTTTGCTTCCAAATCAAAGATAGCCACCTCATCCAAAAACTCCTCCACCCCATCGGGTGACATAACATCATTTTCACGACTCGCTTTCACAGCCGATAAAATCAGTTCCGCCACAGCAGAAAAGTCCTCACGTGCCACCAGCTTATCAATTTTTTCTCCATAGATATGTATATTTTCCTCACTTTCAATAATATATCGGCGGGTTCCGTCGTGTTCCTCCCGCTGAATCATGGCAACGGGCAATCGTTGCGCCTCATTCTTCTTCACTTCAGGAGTTCCCGCATATACATAACCATCCGCCAGCAAGCGGAAAAAGGCGTAAAGTTCGCCCCACTCTCTCTTTGTTGCTTCAAATGCCATATCGATTACTGTTTAATGGGTGCAAAGATAAGTAAAAGAAGTATTAAAAGATGCCTTTTTAAGAAAAGCAAATCTTAAACAATGTTATGCAACATGTTTTTTAGCTTCAATTATTTGCTATTATCCCAAAAGTCCGTACCTTTGCAATGTGTTTTTCATAGTATTAGATTTAAGGTTAACAAA
>ERZ779855.2015-NODE-2015-length-12129-cov-4.291784_pt1 | contig 12129 bp, 10 predicted proteins | sample MGYA00511370_ERZ779855 | MGnify/ENA primary metagenome ERZ779855 (study PRJEB29588, sample SAMEA1967319) | human gut metagenome | biome: human gut; feature: human-associated habitat; material: faeces | place: Denmark | collected 2008/2010 ...
GGTAGTGGTGTGGTCGCCGTTACGGAAATTGTTGCAGGCAGAGTCGGTCTTGGCTTCTACCAATCCTTTGCCTACCACTGACTTTGTATCCATGGCGGTCAGTGTTTTCATGCGGTCACCACGGTGAATATCCAATACTTGTGCCACAGGGCCAAGGCCATGAGTGGCGTAAACATCACCGCGATGGCGCATATTGAATTCCAGGCGCCAGCCTAGCTTGTCGTTTTCGCCGTTCTTCCAGTAATAGTCCCAGAAACCGCTGAGGTCGTGGATGTATGCACCTTGTGCGCGGATGACTTCACCGAATACTCCGTTCTGTGCCATGTTCAGGGTATTCATCTCAAACCAGTCATAGCAGCAGTTCTCCAGAATAAAGCAGTGCTTGCGTGTGGTTTCACTCAGGTTGATAAGATCCCAGCATTCTTGCAGGTTCATGGCAGAAGGTACTTCGATGGCCACGTGCTTACCGTTCTCCAATGCGCATTTAGCGATAGGGAAGTGGTGCAGCCAGTCGGCGGCGATATATACCAGATCAATATCATCGCGTTTGCAGAGTGCCTCGTAGCCTTTTTCGCCCGAGTAGATAGCAGCTTTCGGCATGGAAGCTTTTTTCAGAATGTTCTGGCAGGCTTCTGCACGTTTCGCCTCATAGTCGCAAAGTGCCACGATTTGGGTTCCGGGAATATGAGTGAAACGTGATACGGCTCCGGGACCACGCATACCCAACCCTACAAAGCCTACGCGCACTACCTCCATTTTGGGGGCAGTAAGGCCGATGGCACTTTTTTGTCCGGCAGGACGTTCGGGGCTTTTTATGACAATGGTTCCTTCGTTCCATTCCCATTGTGTGCCTTTGTCGGTGGTATGGACAGTGGATGTCTGAGTTGAACATGCGCTCAGCACGATACATGCGCCGGCTAAGAGTAGTAATTTGAGTTTTCTCATGATAAATTTTTTATAAATAAGTAATTGATGAATTGTTTTATGTGCGAATACATTATAAATACACTTATAAAAGCCCTTTCCCCTACTTGGAGTGAAATTTTTTTTGCAGATGTGTTATTTCCCGTTCATTTTGTCTGTATAAGAGGGCGGGATAAATAAAGGCTTGCTGTCCATTGGACATGGAAAAGCAAGCCTTCTTACGTTTTTTTATTTAGAAAGGTTAGAAAATCTGTGTTTGTTAATATCCCGGATTCTGATCGTCTTTCAACAGCGGGTTCAAGTCAATGGCCTCTAAAGGAATAGGCATTAATATCAGACGGTCGTTCCATGCTTTTTTTACAACTTTGTAGCCGTTAGGCGCATATGAGTAGCCATTCATCACCTTGTTGCAATATTCACAGCCATAACGTCTTATGTCATCATAACGATGTCCTTCGGCGGCCAGTTCTATGCGGCGCTCGTTGCGTACGAAATCCAGGGCTGCCTCTTTGCTTGGCATGGTGGCGGGTACGTTCGGCATGCCGCAACGGTCGCGAAGGTCATTCAAGGCCGCGGTGGCTTCTGTATCCCAGCCACTGTTTTGGATGCGGGCTTCGGCGAAGGTAAGCAGTACTTCGGCGTAGCGGATTACGGGATAGTCTTCTTCTGCCGCCCAATTATCGTAGGGAGCCAGCGCTACCATCTTGCGATAACAATATCCGGTCCATGACTCGTTACCGTTTTTGTTTATCAAATCCGGATTCCAACGGAAGTAGAAAGTGCCTTTGGCCGTTTCGTGCCAGCCCTTGAATGGGAACAGCATGGAAACATACAGGCGGCTGTCGCGGTTGCGGAACTCTTTCATGTACTCATACTTCATGATATTGTCGGTGTCTGATACCTTTTGGGTATATTCTTCCACGGTCATGTCTTTGAAGTCATTCCATATTTGGGCATATCTTTGTTGACGTTGCTCTACGGTGATGTCTTTGTCGCGCATGGTTTTGCCGTCCACATCCCAATAGGCGTCAATCAAATCCTGCATCGGTTCGTACGAGCAGTATCCGTCTTGCACGGAAAGTGATTGCGGGATGAAATACGTATATCTCGTCCAGTCATAGTTATTGGCTTCACCCATGAATTCACGAGTCAGAATATATTCCGGATTGGTGGGGTTGGCGTATGCTTTATGCCACAGGCTTTCATAGCTGAACATTCCTTTGATGAACTTATCCTTGTCAATGTTCTTTGCGGAGAAATCGATATACGCTTCCATTTCTCCGGCTTCTTTGACTTGGGCATCCGTTAAGGTGGAGACGCGGAACAATGAATGTTTTCCTTCGCTGATCACTTTGCCGGCAGAGATTTCCGCTTCAGCAAAATTACCGAAGTAAAGGGCTGCCCGTGCACGCAGGGCCAATGCGGCGGCGCGGGTTACACGGCCGGTTTCGTTCAGGTAGCCGCCTTCATATTTATCGGGCAGGATGTCGGAAACCTCGTGCAGTTCTTTTAAAATGAATGCCTGCACTTTGCTGACCTCATCACGCGGTACATTGGGAGCATCATAGGCCAATACATCGGTAATGACAGGAACTTTTCCGAATTTGGTTGTGAGGTCCAGATAACTCATTGCACGGAAGAAGCGGGCTTCGGCTTGCATACGTGTTTTTAAGCCGGCGTCTATTGCGCACTTTTCTACATTCTTAATGAAGTTGTTGGCTAAGCGGATCATGCCGAAGCTATATGAGCCGTAACCTTTATCTGTACTGATGCCGTTCTGTTGCAACAATTCAAAGTTGCCTTCCCAAGGTTTATGGCTGTGTCCGTTGTCGGTACACAATTCGTCCCAGATGTCAAGGCCGTCCATGCTGGAGTAACAGGCGTTCAAACCATACCATGCGTCTTTTTCTGTTTTCCAGAAGTTTTCTACTGCAATGTCCGAGGGTGGGACAACATCTAAGTCGCATGCTGTAAATGTACTTGCAAGAATGGCAAGGGCTATTATGTTTTTTATTTTTGCTTTCATTTTCTTTACTTGTTTTTTAAGGTTGTATTAAAATGTCAGGTTCACGCCGAACGCCACTGATTTCGTTCCTAATGCGGTGATCACATTGCCGGAAGTTTCAGGGTCAAAGTCTTTCATTCTCTTGTCTGCACGATGTGTAAACAGGTTCTCGCCGGTTACAAATATTTTAAGTGCGGACAAACCTACGTTTTTCAGAACTTCAGCAGGAATGGCATAACCCAACGTGAGGGTTTTAATACGGAAGTAATCTGCATCAAACAAATGCTGGTCGCAGAAGTTTCGGTTGTATGCTGTGTGGGGGCTGCTTGCCGAATAGATGCGCGGATAGTCGGCATATCTGTTCGGGTTTGCTTCAGTCCATCTGTTCATGTGGAAAGCGCGCGGGTTGTCCATTCCGTGATAGAATGGGTGCAAGCCATAGGATTCAAATGCAACCATCGTGCCCGAAACGCCCTGTCCGAATGCAGAGAACTCAAAGTTTTTGTATTGCAAATTGAGATTGATGCCATAAGTGAAGTTAGGCACATCATTGCCGATGATGGTACGGTCTGCGTCCGTAATGTTCTGTTTGTATTCCACCCCTTCGCGCTGCGGCAAATACTTGATGTCACCAGCGTTGGGCACTACTCCACTGAAGGTATAGTAATGTCCGGCATCAATGTCTGCTTGTGTATATAGCCCGTCGGTCTTGTATCCGTAGAATGAGCCGATGGATTCACCTTCTCTCATAATCCATTTGTCGCTGATTTTGTTGTTGGATGTACCCATGTCAACGATTTCGTTGCTGTTGGTCGCGAAATTTGCCGATACGGTATAGCTGAAATCACCGATTTTTTTTCTGTGGGTGATAGCCATTTCAAATCCTTTGTTTCTTACCTTACCGATGTTTTGTGAAGGTACTGTTCCGATACCGGTCTCCCAAGGTACACTGTATCCCAACAAGATGTCGCTGGTGTTTTTGATGTAGTAGTCGGCTGTAACGCTGAGCAATCCGTTGAAGATGTCGAAATCCAATCCGATGTCGGTCAGTGCTACTTTCTCCCAGCCCAATGTGGCATTTGCCGGTTTGGACTCGGAAATACCTTTTACCGGTTCGTTGTCAAAGTTGTAGTCTCCGTTGGTCGCATAATTCTGGAAATAGTCGTAATCACCTACATTGTTGATGTTTCCCAGTGTTCCATACGAGGCTCTGAGCTTCAGGTTATTGATCCATGAGAGGTTTTTCATGAAGCTTTCTTCGCTGATACGCCATCCTAAAGAGAATGAAGGGAAGTAGCCCCAACGTTTGTCTTTATGAAAACGTGAGGAAGCGTCCGCACGCATATTGACTTCCAGTAAATAGCGGTCCATCAAAGCGTAGTTGACACGTGCGAAGTATGATAACATTTTGTTTTCGGAAGAACCGGCGCCGTTGGTATATCCGGCTCCTGATGTAGAGCCACCTTCCATATCGGTCATTCCGTCTATGGGGAATGATTCGCGCGAGCCTGCCAGGCGTTCGTATTTGTAATGTTCGTAGGAAGTACCGATCAGTGCTCCGACTGTATGTATGTCTTGTGTGTAGTCATATTTGGCTGTTGCCGTATATAGCATGCGGGTGTCGCTTCTCCAGTCCATGCTCATCTTGTTCTTCGTGACGCCTGTACCCGAAATCGTTTCGCCGGTCTGGTAGTTCTTTATTTCGTCTTGCAGTGCAGTATAGCTCTTGTATTTATATTCGTATGACTTGAAGATTCCTTGCCCGCTGATGACCAGTCCTTCCAACGGTTTGATGTCGAAGCCTAAGTCATACATGGTATTTTCAGTCTTGCTTTTGCTCCAGTCGTTTTTGCTCATCTGGCGCAGAGGGTTATTGGTCATGAAAACGGAACTTGCGAGTTGTCCGCCGTTGATACATCCCCAGTCTCCTGTGGTTTGTTTGGCTACGAAAGTGGAAGGTACGATGGCGAAATTGGGCAGGGAAGGAGTTCCTCCGGTTACGTCGCCTACATTGTGTATGTATTTTACTCCGGTTCTGACGGTCAGCCAACTGGTGATGTCAGACGAGATGTTGGCGTTCAGATTATAGCGCTGATTGTCTCTGTTCGGAATGATATTGTCTTTATAGACATATCCTAAGCCGATGAAATAGTTGATCTTTTCACTGCCGCCGCTGAAGTTTACAGAATGTTGGGTAGTCAACACATTGTCTTTCAGAATTAAATCTTTCCAGTTGGTATTGGGATACAGGTCGGGCTTGGAACCATCCTTGAACCATCCTATTTCTTCTTCTGTATATCCCTGGTTCAGACCTCCGGAAGGATTTGAGTTGTAAAGTGCCTCATTATATAATTCGGCATATTGCGTCGAGTTTACATAATCGGGTGTGTAAGTAGGGTTGGTGAAGCCTACGTATCCGCTATAAGAAACATTCATTTTGTCCTTTTTACCTTGCTTGGTAGTTACCAGTACCACACCATAGGCGGCACGTGAACCATAGATGGCGGAAGAAGCGGCATCTTTCAGGAACGAAATGGATTCAATTGTGTTCGGGTCGAGGTTCGCGAAGAAACTGGCGTCAGCGATAGCTCCGTCTATTACGTATAATGGTGCTGATGTACCCAAGTTTCCGCGGCCGCGGAAGTTGATGGCGGGGTCTGAGCCCGGGCGGGAGATGATCGTTACGCCCGGAACGGTTCCCTGTACGGCGGCAAGGACATTGGTCTGTACGCGGTCCTTGATGTCGTCTGTGCTAACCGAAGCTACCGAACCGGTCAGGTTTACTTTCTTCTGTGTACCGTAACCTACAACAACTACTTCCGCCAAGGTCTGTGCGTCTTCCTTTAGGGTGCAACTGTAGGTCGTTACTCCTGGTTTCACGGCGATGACTTGAGTGACGTAGCCGATGTAGCTGATAACCAGTTCTGCATTGGCGGGAACGGTCAGTGTGAAGTTACCGTTGATATCAGTAATCGTTCCGTTTCCGGTATTGTTTTTTTCTACGACCGAGGCGCCGATTATGCTACCCATATTGTCGCTTACCGTACCCTTTACGGTAACAGTCTTGGCTTGTTGCTGTGTGGTGGGAGCGGCAGTTTCCGTTTGTCTTGTTTCGCCTTTCAAGATGACTTCGTTACCTTTGATGACATATTGCACCGGTTGCCCCTTAAAAACCTTTTCCAGTACTTCCTCAATGTTGCCTTCAAAATTGACGTCCTGCTTCTTCGATTGATTTAAATCTATCGCTTTGTAGAAGAATGTGTAATTGCTGTTTTTTTCGATTTGTGAAATAACTTGCTTCAGTGTCAGTGACTTGCCTTTGACTACTATTTGGCCATGTGCTGCCAGAACAGTGGTAGGTACAAGAAGCATGAATAACAAGAGCGTTTTTAGGAAGCGTTCCTTACAAAAATTAAAACTTCTGTTCATGTCTTTTGAATTTTAATTAGATTTTAGATTAAACACACTATTTTATTGTTTATATATGATGAAATTACTTTGTTTCCGTCTATATTTCAGATTCATGTTGTAACAGATCTTCTCGATTACTTCCGAGGGACGTTCATCATAACGGATGTGCCCGGTAAACAAGTGCTGTGTGGGCACTTCATCGCTGAACTGAATATCTATACCATATATTTTTTTCACGATATGGATTAATGTATATAGGGGTATGTCTTTAAATTTATATACTCCGTTTTGCCAATTGATGTTTTCAACACTTTCCAGCGTTGATTTTCCGTCTTGGTGGTAAGTCAGGCACTGCTGTGGTCGCATGCTGATTTCCTGTCCGGTAGCGGTATGGAAATCTACCCGTCCGTTGAATAGGGTTACTTTGCATGAGCTTTGCTGGTGGCTCTCTACGCGAAATGCGGTTCCTTTTACTTCAATGAAAGCTTGGTCGATATGTACTTTGAACGGATTTGCTTCTTTTCGGGTTACTTCAAATATGGCATCACCGGTCAACCATACTTCACGTGCCTGGGAGAAATCTTTGGCGTAGCGCAAGGAACTTCCCGGCTGCATCCATATTTTACTGTTATCGGGTAATGTCAGTTCCTGATGTGTTTGGGCAAGAATGTTTTCATATTCGGTGGCTGTGTTTTTCTTGTGCTCCAAGATGAACCAGAGCGAACCGATCAATAGCAGGAGAGATGCGCAGGCTGCGTACGGCATGAGCGTGAGGTACAACCGTTTCTTTTGAGAAGACACTTGGCATTGCTTGTCTATCTGTTTCCACATTCTTTCCCCTATTTCGTTGTTTGCCTCCTTACCGTTGCTTTGTTCCCATTGTTGTCTCATGCGGCGTTTTACGGCTTCTGTTTCAGAAAGAAGTTTTTTCTCTTCTGAAGTGGCACGTCCTTCAAGGACTTTTTTTATAAGTTTTCTATGTATATCAGTTCTTTCTTCCATGGTATTTTTCTTGTTGAGAGGATTGTTTTTTGCCTTTCACTATATAAATACACAAAAAATGAAGTTTACCCCCAGAAGAAATCCGTTTTTTTTTAATTTTTCTTTTATTGGGGTCGTAGCAGGTGCCTGTATGCCTGTTTGAATAGTGGGAATGCTCTTTGTTTTTGTTCTGTGTTATTTGTTTTTGTACTTTGCTCTATACATTAATCTTCATGGAGAGCATGAAGAAGTATCAGAGTGAATAATGGCTGAAGAGAGGGGAGACGGAATGTGTCAAATTAACTTTTATTGGGCAAGGGGAAGATCGGCTTGTTGCATGCGAAAAAGTTTTTAAACCTTGGTTGGCCACGGCTCTTTAAAAAGTCAACTTTATTGAGCGAATAATATTTCTTAAATGAAAAAGCCGTGTTGGTTGGCAAACCTTTTTTAATGGAATGGTCTTTTTATTTAAATTATTTTATTAGATTTGTACTTTATAAAAAATACAAATGATGGGAGAGGACGTTGTAGTTCGGTTTAAGAGTGGTGATAAGGCGGCTTTCGAAATCTTATATAGGCGTTATTGGCAAAGGGTATATAAGTTTACAAGTTTATATATTGTTTCTGACATAGAGCTTGAGGATGTTGTTCAAGAAGTTTTCATTAAGTTTTGGGAAGCGCGTTCTCTGGTGGACGAGACCAAAAATATAGCAGGATTCTTATTTATTATTACCCGTAATCTTATTTTTAATCATTCACGCCGTTCTTTCAATGAAAACTTCTATCAGCTGACTGTATTGGAGACGCTGGAGACTTCCAATAGTGTGGAGGATGAATTGGCGGCTTCGGATTTGCATAACTATTTGGAACTATTGTTGGATAAGCTTTCGCCACGGCAGCAGGAGGTTTTTAGGCTAAGCCGTAAAGAGCAGTTGTCATATAAGGAAATTGCGGAGCGGTTAAATATTTCCGAGAAGACTGTGGAGAATCACATTGGTGAAGCCTTGAAGTATCTGAAGAAAAACTTGCAACTTTATTGCCTCTTTATGATGTTAGGTTAGTTCAGTTTCTCTTAACTAGCATTCTCTTTCCATAGTAGCTTCCCGTTCAGCTAATATATAAGGTTGTACGAGAACTGCGCAAAATTCTTGCTGACTGTTATAAGCGAAACCTATCATCTGATAGGGTACATTACCAAAGAACTTGTTTAAGACAAAGGTAATCATTCCTCTTTTAATAGCGATGCTTTGGTTATTATATTCTTGCGAATGGGGGTGTTGTGGAACATTCTATAAAAGAGAAACAGCATAAGAGTTCCCTCAAATGCTGCTCTGTCTTAAACTTGTTTCTGTATATCCACCTTCAACGCGGCTCTTTATGCAAGTACCATCAGCTTTGAACTCTAATAGGGCATTGGTATATGCTTCATCAGAGGTAACGATTTCTTTACATTCTCCACTTTGTGAATCTTCTCCCAAGTAGATTGCCATTTGCCTATAAGGTTAGCTTGTTCAATTACTGTTTTATCTTCATCATCATCACTGCAAGTTGTAAAATTCACTGCGCATAAGACCATTAATAAGGTCGTTCCAATTAGTCTTAATGTTCTCGTTTTGAATTAAAATATTTATTGTAAGTAGAAATATATTCTGCAATTCTCTTAAACACATCACCTGCCATCAATCCACCGCTTGCTGGTAATTCTTTCTTATGGATGGAGATAATAGCAGAATATTGGGGAGCATCTGCAGGAAAGTAGCCACAGAACTCTACAATATAGCTTCCATCTTCAAGTTGTACTGTTCCTGTTTTACCTGCAACTTGTACCTTATCAGATTTAGCAGGTTGTCCCAATCCATCAGTTACCACATATTCCAATGCCTGTTTCAGACTGTCAATGTTGGCTTGACTTGCTATCTGTGGATTGATTACTGTTGTACTGTCTTTGTAAAGTTGAGGCTGTACTATCTTTCCACTATTAGCAATAGCATTATAAAAGGTTAGTGTTTGTATGGGAGTAATAGTCTGATTATATCCAATGCAGAACCATGCAAAAGCTGTATCACTCCAACCACTATCTTTAGGAGTAACAAAATATGCAGGTTTCAGATTAGCTATTCCTGCGATGCTGTCTGGTTTACCATAACTCATATTATTCAACAGATTGAAGTATGCCTGTGCATCATTACCAAATGCTTTTTCTATTGTTTTATAAACAGCAATGTTTGAACTTGAAGCCAAACCTTGCTTGATAGAGATTTCACCATATCCACCTCTATGCCAATTATGGTCTTTCAATGCTCTATCCTGTATAGAATAGCTTCCATCGCTCACATCTACAGTATCAGATAGTTTCACCTTTCCTGTTTCCAATGCTGTCAATATGGATATAGGTTGTATCAGTGCTGATTCGTGTGCTTGGGAGAAGTTCTCACAAGATGGGTAGTCCGCACTATCTTTCCTTTCAAGTCCAACCATAGCCTTTATATGTCCTGTCTGAACTCCCATAACGATAGCTTGCCCAGATAAGGCATTAAGCTCAGTTAGTTTATTTTCTAAGATAGAAGTAGCTTTGACTTGTAAAGTACTGTCTATGGTGGAAATTTGCTTATCTTCCTGCTGTTTGGATTGGCATGAGAAAAGACTTATGAACAAGATGCTATGAAATAATATATTCTTTCTCATATTGTAAATATTAATCTTTAAAACTACACATGATAATAACTATGATAAATCCTCCAATAAAAAATCCTGCTGTGAAAACTGAAAATATATCCATGTACTTTAAAATTCTAATTATATAGGTTCTTCAGAAAATCTTTTTGTGTACAAACATTTCCGTTTGCATCATAATATGTTGTGTTGTTTTGTTTAGTTATTCCATCAGAATCGTAGGTTGTGACACGTTTGTAACCATTATCAGTTACTTGTTCTTTTTTTATTACTATTCCAGACTCATAAAAAACTTTCATATTGGGATTTTTAGTTGGTATAGAGATACCAGTAAATGGGTTGTTATCACCTTTCTTATAAACTATATATTTCCCATTTTCATCTACTCTATCTTCTAAATCAGAGCTTTTTACCTCGTTGTTACAGGAACTAACTCCCATGCTTAATCCAACCAGCAGTGAGGTTGCTAATAATCTAAATATTTTCATTCTTAATTAATTGTTTATGGATTCAATGGAATTAATAGAATCGTTATTTATTGGCTTATTCTTTGATTGACGAACAGTCATTCTATCTTTAACGGACTTGTCATTTACAATTTCTCTTAATCTCTCAACCCTTATTCCATAATTAAAACCTTGTGTATTATTAATGCCTGCAAAATTTATAGCTACCAATTCCCCATATTGATTAACAACAGGGCTACCACTTGAACCTTGTAGAGCAGGTATTGAGTACATTATCTTAATGCTATCAGTGTTTTGACTGATATAACCTTGTGTAATTTGTGCCTTAATTCCATCATTGGTTAATGCTAATGTTGGTCCTTGATTGTAACCTATCATATATAGTTTAATTTCTTCATCGTTATGAGTTTCATTATTATAAAGATTAAAAATGTATTTATCTTGTGGGATGGTGAACCAACTAATTGTTCCAGCATTATGAATGTTACTCCAACCTACTTCCATTTGCTCATAAGACCATTTAGGAGCTTCCCCTAACTTGCAAACATTCCAGAAGTTGTTACCATCAGCAATTTGGATTATTCCTAAATCATAATTAGGAACATCTTTTACTACGAAACAATCTATTAAATCATTACTTGATGTTATATGGCTTCCATTATATGCTATTTTGATTTCAGAACACAGCTCCACTTCAAAGTTACTTAATCCCATTTCCCTTAAACGGTTATCTCTGTATTCTGTGTATGCTTTTATTGTTTTCTTACACATTTGAATTCCTTCTATCATCATAGCATAGCCTTGTGAATTGAGTCTTTTATTATCTCTAATTTCCTTTTCAAATATATCTAAATCATGTTGCTCTATTGCAATTCGTTGGTTGCATTTATCTATTTCTTCTTTTAAGTATGTAATAAATGCTTGATAGATAAGAGCTTTGTTAGCAGTAGGATTGATTACGTGACTGTTAGTAACAATCGTTCCTCTTGGAGATATGATGAAACCTGTGCCAAATGTTGTACTCTTAATAGTGTCATTTACTTCATTAAAATTATTGGATATGGTATGAGATATGTTTTTAAGTTCCCCATCTTGTAATTTAGAGAAGACGTAGTTGGTTGAATAGAATCCATTATTTGATAATGTGATTTTATAATAATATGTATTCTGAATTAAGACAACTCCAGAAGAAGTTTGCTCATATAGTTGCTCTTGCGTGTAACTGTCCTTTTTAGATGTACACGCTACCATGCTAAGAATGATTAACCCATAAAGAAGATGCTTCATAATCTCTTGACAATTACGCTCACCTGTTCCCTATGGATAAGCTATTATAAAAATAAAAGAGCATGGGAACTATTGAATATTACCCTATTTGAGGCTCTGGACTGCCCTAAGTTAAGTAATAGACAATAGCCCATGCTGAATGTATATATCCACTACTCCATAAAGATGAAGTAGGTATATAGCATTAGCATGAGCATATTGAACTACTATCCCTAACTTATGAAATTGTCCAGATTCCAAATAGAGGATAATTCGTTATGCTCTCATTAAATTATGTCCTTCCAACTCCCTATCTCATTAGTTCATTGGAATTGGTGCAAAGATACGAAAACTCGCCCGATTTCGGATGGATTTAGGAAGAATAATGTAAACTATTGGGCT
>ERZ779855.2016-NODE-2016-length-12128-cov-310.547834_pt1 | contig 12128 bp, 13 predicted proteins | sample MGYA00511370_ERZ779855 | MGnify/ENA primary metagenome ERZ779855 (study PRJEB29588, sample SAMEA1967319) | human gut metagenome | biome: human gut; feature: human-associated habitat; material: faeces | place: Denmark | collected 2008/2010 ...
GTATGATGAAACCGATAGCCTGGGCTTCGATGTTTATGATTACCGACCTGGTAGCGGGTGCAGTACTCAGCCCGATTATTGCAGCTGTAATGGTAAAGAAGAATAAACAACAGCATACAAAATAACAATAAATAAGAAACAAACAGATAAATACAAGATAATGGATATTTCAGTAATAATTCCTCTCTTTAATGAGGAAGAGTCGTTACAAGAGCTCTTCGCCTGGATAAAGCGAGTAATGGACTCAAACGATTTTACTTATGAAGTCATCTTTGTGAACGACGGTTCTACCGACCGTTCATGGAACGTCATTGAAGAACTTGCCGAGAAGAATGAGCAAGTAAAGGGTATCAAATTCCGCAGAAACTATGGAAAGAGCCCAGCACTCTTCTGTGGTTTCAAAGAAGCCCAGGGCGATGTTGTCATCACCATGGATGCCGATCTTCAGGATTCTCCAGATGAGATTCCGGGACTCTACCAGATGATTATGAAAGAGGGATATGACCTCGTGTCCGGTTACAAACAGAACCGTAAAGAAGGAGATCCTCTGAGCAAGACCATCCCTACCAAACTCTTCAATGCTACTGCACGCAAAGTAAGCGGCATACACAATCTGCACGACTTCAACTGCGGTCTGAAGGCTTATCGTCTCGACGTAGTTAAGAATATCGAGGTATATGGTGAGATGCATCGCTATATTCCATATCTAGCCAAGAATGCAGGCTTTGCCAGAATTGGCGAAAAACCTGTTCATCATCAGGCAAGAAAGTTCGGCAAATCAAAGTTCATGGGTTGGAACCGCTTTGTAAATGGTTATCTTGACCTGATGACTCTCTGGTTCCTGAGCAATTTTGGCAAAAAGCCAATGCACGTATTCGGCTTCCTGGGTAGCGTCGTATTCTTCATAGCCTTCCTATCGCTCATCGGCTTAGGCATAGACAAGGCCATCGACCTGCACAACGGCATCTACGGACATCTCATTACCGATTCACCTTACTTCTTCATTGCTCTTGTAGCGATGGTTTTGGGTAGTCAGTTGTTCCTTGCCGGATTCCTGGGCGACCTTATCAGCCGCCAGAACCCAAACCGTAACGATTATCAAATAGAAAAAGAAATAAGATGCGGAAAATAATACCTTTCGTTGTTTTCATGGTTCTAGCCATGGTGGGATGTACATCTCTCGACTGTCCACTCAACAATACAGTATATACCAAATATAAGTTGATGGGCGACAACAAGACGCTAAAAGACACGCTAACAATTTCTACGAAAAAGATAGAAGGAACAGATAGCGTGCTGATCAATAAGGATGTAAACGTAGACAGTTTCAGTCTGCCTATGAGTTACAGCCAGAATGAAGACGTATTGTTTTTCGAGATACATACCCTATCGAAGCAAGTATTCAAGGACACCGTGACTGTATCAAAGGAAAACCGCTCTCATTTTGAGTCGGTAGACTGCAGTCCATCGTTCTTCCATACGATAACCGATGTAAAGACTACTCACAATTATATCGACTCAATAGTCATCAATCAAAAAGAGGTAAATTATGATGCATCCAAAGCACATTTCTACATATATTTTGGCAATCGCAACTAGTATGCTATCCTTATTTGCTGTTCTCCCATGTCAGGCCCAAAGCAATAAGAAGAAGATAATAGAGCAGCAGCCAGATACCATACCTTTTTTTAGAGGCATGGCTGTAGGGGTTGACCTGATAGGTCCCGTACAGTTGATGGTTAGCGACTATGGCCAGTATGAAGCATCTCTCCGTATCAATCTGAAAGACAAGTATTATCCTGTTTTCGAATTGGGTTATGGAAAGGCAGATGCCAGCGATGAGGCAACCCAAATCACCTACAAGACCAGCGCTCCCTATTTCAGATTAGGTGTAGACTGGAATCTGCTGAAGAACAAACACGACGACTACCGTCTGTTTGGCGGTTTCCGTTATGCCTGCACCTATTATGAATATGACCTGAGCGCTCCACCCGTTACAGACCCAGTATGGGGCGGTGAAACGCCCTATGGCGGAAATGGTATTTCCTGTAACTATCATTGGCTGGAAGGCGTGATAGGTATAGATGCTAAAATCTGGGGACCAGTCCGTATGGGCTGGAGTTTCAGATACAAACGCCGCCTCTTCAAGAACGATGGAGAATTAGGCAACACCTGGTATGTGCCAGGCTATGGTAAGCAGGGAGGTTCACGCCTTGGCGGAACATTCAATGTAACCCTAGAGATTTAAAGACATCATAATGTGTAAAGAATGAAAAAAAAGAAACTTATCTGGCAAATTCCATTTCTACTGATACTTATCATTGGTACCATCGTTATCATACGTCAGCAGCATAATACGCCCTATCAGAAAGATACCGGCTTTATCTTTGGCACCATCTATCACATCACCTATCAGAGTGATACCAACTACCAGCAAGAGATAGAAACAGAACTCAAGAAGGTAGACCAATCCTTGTCGCCCTTCAACAAAACCTCTGTCATCACACAGGTAAACCAAGGCAAAGATATCGAGGTAGACGAAATGTTTACCGAGGTATTCCGCATGGCAGAAAGCATCTCAAAAGAAACCAATGGAGCCTTTGATATCACGGTTGCCCCAATGGTAAACCTCTGGGGGTTTGGATTCAAGCAGGGGGTACCTCCTACGAAAGCCAAGATAGACAGCATCAAAACGCTGGTAGGTTATGAGAAAGTTGCCCTGGAAAAGGGACGCATCATCAAGCAAAATCCAAAGATTATGCTTGACTGTTCAGCTATCGCCAAAGGATATGGCAGCGACATTGTTGCCAGATTCCTGAAAAAGAAAGGTATCAGCAACTTTATGGTTGAGATTGGTGGAGAAATCGTAGTAAACGGTGTTAGCGAGAAACAAGTGCCTTGGCATATTGGTATCAACAAGCCAACTGACGATTCTACCAATACAAGTCAGGAGATACAGGATGTACTTGATATTACCGACATCGCCATGGCTACGAGTGGTAACTACAGAAACTTCTATTATAAAAACGGCAAGAAGTATGCACATACCATAGACCCAAAGACAGGCTATCCTGTGCAGCATAACATCTTGTCTGCAACGGTTTTAGCCAAGAACTGTGCAACAGCCGATGCCTATGCTACCTCGTTTATGGTGATGGGAATGGAGGGCGCCAAACAGATTCTGAAAAAGCATCCGGATCTCTGTGCATATCTCATCTATGCTGACGAGAAAGGACAAAACAAGATATGGTATTCACCATCTCTCAAAAACAAGATATTAAATAAATAAACTTACATGTCAACCAATAGACTATACGACAGTTTATTATCACTCCCATTATTCCTGGGAATGACTCGCTATGACTTCCAAAATGTAGCAGGTAAAACCCGTTTTGACTTTCAAAAACTGGAAGCGGGTGAAACTATAGTTGAAGAAGGCACCAGTTGTACACGTCTATATTATTTAATCAGTGGAGATATTAAGGTGATAACCCAGGCAGACGACTACGGCTATCAGGTAGAAGAAGACATTTCGGCACCGGAATCATTCCAGCTGGAACGACTTTTCGGTCTTACCCAGCGCTTCACCCACACTTATGTGGCAAAGAACAGCTGCAGCATCATGTCAGTCAGCAAACAAGAGATCATGAAGTTATCCGATGAATATGAAATATTCCGCATCAATCTTCTGAACTTGGTCTGCACCCAATCCCAAAAGAACAACCGCAGACTGTTCAGAGTTCCTGCCAAGACACTGAGCGAGCGCCTGATCCGTTTCTTCGAGAGTCACAGCGTCCGCCCGGCAGGCGAGAAAATCTTTCATATCAAGATGACCCGTTTGGCAGAAGAGATGAATGTAAAGCGCATCTATGTATCCAAGGCCCTCAACGAATTACAGTCAGAAGGACTTATCCAGCTGCAACGAGGCAGAATCTATATCCCTGCACTGGAAAATCTCATCAAACGCTAAAGAAAGTATAACGACCGATAAATATAAGTTAAAAACGTTTATTATCAAGGCAATAACGCATTTTTTTGCTAACTTTGCAACTAAAAAAGTAACAACATGCAAGACAATACAATACAAAATAGAACCAACCCATTCTTCGTGCCTTACAATACACCGCACGATACAGTACCATTCGAACGAATCCGTCTCGAAGATTATGAGCCAGCATTCATGGAGGGAATCCGCCGTGATGACGAGGCTACAGACAAGGTTGTAAACGATCCGGCAGAACCAACCTTTGAGAATACCATTGCAAGAGTTGATCCCGATAAGGGCGAACACTATTACGACCTCTTGAGCCGTGTATCTAACGTATTCTCTTGCATGATGAGTGCTGAAACCTGCGATGAGATGGAAGAGATTGCGCAGAAGATGAGTCCGATTCTCACCAAGCACGCAAATGACATCACGCTGAACAAGAAACTCTTTGAGCGCATCAAGTTCGTTCACGATCATCCAAACAGAGAACTGACTCCTGAAGAGAAGATGCTTCTGGACACCAGCTACGACGGATTCGTACGCAGCGGTGCACTTTTAGATGAAGAAGGCAAAGAGAAACTTCGCAAACTTACAGAAGAAGCCAGTATGCTCACTCTGCAGTTCTCACAGAATCTCTTAAAAGAAAACAAGGCTTTTACACTCCATATCACAGACGAAGCTCAGCTCGACGGACTTCCAGAAACAGCGAAAGCTGCCGCTGCGCATACCGCCAAAGAGCAGGAAAAAGAAGGCTGGATCTTTACACTCGATTATCCAAGTTATTCTCCTTTTATGACCTACTCTACCCAGCGTGAGCTCCGCAAACAGATGTATATGGCACGCAATACGGTATGTACCCATGATAACGAGCAGAACAACCTGGAAATCTGCAAACGACTGGTAAACCTGCGCAGAGAACTCGCCCAGTTGCTCGGTTTCGAAACCTATGCCGACTATGTTCTTCGCCACCGTATGGCAAGCAATACAGAACATGTATATAAACTTCTCAACGACCTGATAGAGGCTTATAAGCCAACGGCAGAAAAGGAAGTGAAAGAAGTGGAAGCCCTTGCCAAGAAGTTGGAGGGTAAAGATTTCGAAATGAAACCATGGGATTTCGGCTTCTATTCTCATAAACTCCAGATGGAGAAATATAATCTCGATGCAGAAATGCTTCGCCCTTATTTCCAGCTGGACAAAGTGATAGACGGTGTGTTCGGACTCGCCAACAAACTGTATGGCATCACCTTTAAGGAGAACAAAGAGATACCGGTATACCATCCAGACGTCAAGGCATACGAGGTATTTGATAAAGACGGAAGCTATCTGGCTGTATTCTATGCCGACTTCTTCCCTCGCAAGGGCAAACAAGGAGGTGCCTGGATGACAGAATTCCAGGGACAGTGGATAGACCATAAGGGCAAAAACATACGTCCTCACGTAAGTGTGGTAATGAACTTTACCAAGCCAACAGAGGAAAAGCCTGCTCTCCTGACATTAGGAGAAGTAGAAACCTTCCTCCATGAGTTTGGTCACAGTCTTCACGGCATGTTTGCCAATACCCGCTTCGAGAGTCTTTCGGGAACCAACGTATGGTGGGACTTCGTAGAATTGCCATCACAATTTATGGAGAATTATGCAATAGAGAAAGATTTTCTCCGTACATTTGCCTTCCACTATCAGACAGGTGAACCATTGCCAGATGAACTCATAGAGCGCATCATGAAGAGTCGCAACTTCATGACAGCCTACGGTTGCCTGCGCCAGGTAAGTTTCGGATTGCTTGACATGGCATACTACACCCAAAAGAAAGAATTTACTGCCGACATCATGCCTTATGAAAGGGAAGCCTGGAAAAAGGCAATGATATTGCCACAGTTGCAGGAAACCTGTATGACCGTACAATTCTCCCACATCATGGCAGGAGGTTATGCCGCAGGATATTATAGCTACAAATGGGCAGAAGTACTGGATGCTGATGCTTTCAGTGTATTCAAGAAGAATGGAATCTTCGACCAGAAGACTGCTCAAAGTTTCCGTGACAACGTACTCTCTAAGGGTGGAACAGAGCATCCTATGGTTCTCTACAAACGGTTCCGTGGACAAGAGCCAACCATTGATGCACTGCTGGAACGTAACGAAATCAAGGTACAAAATAAAGGATAAGAGGATGGCAAACGAACTTTCCAAACAAACCAAGCTCGACCTTCGCTATTTGCGAATGGCACGTATATGGGCTGAAAACAGCTATTGCAAACGCCGACAGGTAGGTGCACTGGTTGTAAAAGATAAAATGATTATCAGTGATGGCTACAACGGTACACCGAGCGGATTTGAAAATGTCTGTGAGGATAACAACGTGACCAAGCCATACGTTCTCCATGCAGAGGCTAATGCTATTACGAAACTGGCCCGCAGCAGCAATAACAGTGAGGGAAGTACGCTTTACGTCACCGCCTCTCCATGTATAGAATGTGCCAAACTGATCATACAGTCGGGCATCAAGCGTGTTGTATATGCAGAGAAATACCGTCTGGACGATGGTATCAAACTGATGCAACGAGCAGGAATCAAGGTAGAATACCTCAATCCTGATGAAAAGACATCTTCTGTAGAAGATTAGAGATAAGATAGATAAAACGTTAGTAAAAAGAGAATTGTTATGAACATGAGTAAGAATAAGACCAACCGCTTTATGCCATTCATCATGGCATTCTGTGTTGTGATAGGTATTATCATCGGAACATTCTTTTCCAACCATTTCTCTGGAAATCGCCTCAACGTTATCAATAGTGGAAGCAACCGTCTGAACAACCTGCTCCATCTTATTGACGACCAATATGTAGATCCCGTGAACATCGACTCGCTGGTAGATAAGGCAATTCCACAGATTTTGGCAGAACTGGATCCACATTCCGTATATATCAGTGCTAAAGACGCTGCTCAGGCCACCGACGATCTGAAAGGCTCGTTCTCGGGTGTAGGCGTAGAGTTTGTCATCCGCCAAGATACAATACATATACAGAATGTGATACAGAATGGTCCTGCCGAGAAAGCCGGACTTTTGGCAGGAGATAAGATTGTAGCCGTAGACGGCAAACCTTTTGTAGGCAAGATTGTAACCAATCAGGAGGCTATGCATCGCCTGAAGGGTCCAAAGGATACCAAGGTAAAAATCGGAGTTATACGATATGGAAGCAAGAAGGTTCAGACCTTTAACGTAACCCGAGGTGAAATACCGACAAAGAGTGTTACAGCTGCTTACATGCTTAACGACAAAACTGGCTATATCCGTATCAAGAACTTTGGCGAGAACACCTATCCGGAAATGCTGATTGCTCTGGCCAAACTCTCACAGCAGGGATTCACCAACCTCTGTATTGACCTTCGGGATAACTCAGGTGGTTACCTGACGGCTGCAGTAAACATGGCAAACGAATTCTTGCCAGACAAGAAGCTCATCGTTTACACCCAGGGACGCAAGTCGCCTAGACATAACTATATGAGTGACGGTAAGGGTGCCTACCAGAAGATTCCGATGGTAGTTCTCATCAATGAAGGTTCGGCATCATCTGCAGAAATCTTTGCGGGTGCCATGCAGGATAATGACCGTGCTACCATCATCGGACGACGCTCGTTTGGTAAGGGATTGGTTCAGCAACAGATAGAATTCCCTGACCACAGCCTCATCCGTCTGACCATTGCGCGCTACTATACTCCTTCAGGAAGATGCATCCAGAAGCCATATACGCTGGGCGATGACAAGGATTATGAGCAAGACTTGCTTGACAGATACCAGCACGGAGAGTTCTTCTCACAGGATAGCATCAAGCATACAGGACCAGCTTATCATACAAATAACGGTCGTGTTGTCTATGGTGGAGGTGGTATCACCCCAGATATCTTTGTTCCTGAAGATACGCTCGGCATGACATCCTATTTCAAGGAGGCCAGTCTGAGTGGTCTCATCTTGCAGTTTGCCTTCACTTATACAGACGATAACCGTCCGAAGTTGAACAACTTCAAGGAGATGATGGAACTTGCCGATTATCTTGACAGTCAGGACATGGTTGAAAAGTTTGCCAGCTATGCTGATAAACGTGGTTTGAAACGTAGAAATCTTTTAATCAAGAAATCACACAAACTGTTAGACCGTGTCATTGACAGCCGTATCATCTACAATATGTTGGACGAGCAGGCATGGACCCAATACATCAATCTTGATGATCCAGTCATCAAAAAGACGCTGGATGTATTTGAGAACCATGCAGCATTTCCAAAGAAACCAGAGCCAGCCAAAAAACGCGCTGCGAAGAAAGAAAAGATAGCTATGGCGAATACGCCCTACAACTATTCTTCCTTACACCATAATAATTGTATGATAGCAAATGCTTAAGGCATGGACAAGAAAGAATTAAGAAAAATCATAAAAGACAGAAAGCGACAGTATTCCTCAAGACAACTTGAGGAACTGTCGCTTTCTGTATTATCACGTTTAGATTCCAACCCGCATCTTCAGAATGCCCAAACCATACTGATGTACTATTCGCTTCCTGATGAAGTGGACACCCATCATTATATAGACCAACTTGTTTTCAGAGGAAAACGGGTGATACTGCCCGTTGTGCTGGACGATACGAATATGGAACTGAGAGAATATACCGGAGTTCAAAACCTGAAGGAAGGAGCCTATCATATACTTGAACCGATAGGCAGGATTTATCCGGAAGAAAAATATCCTGAGATAGAACTAGCCGTAATCCCAGGTATGAGTTTCGATATGAAAGGCAACCGGTTAGGAAGAGGGAAAGGCTATTACGACAGATTTCTTGTCCAGATTCCACATGCATACAAAATAGGAATCTGTTTCGACTTCCAGAAAATCAAAGAGGAAGGACTCCTTCCTGTTACCCCTACAGATATATGCATGGACGAAATCATATAGCATATAGAGCGGGGAATATTAATAAAACCGTATGTCCGCAATAACCTGTGCACCAACCTGTTCATTCAAACGGTTTACAAGAGTAGCACGGCTCATCGTGAGATCAGCCCTCAATGCAGCATTCTCTATCTTAACATAGAGAGTCTGGTTCTTGATAAACTTATCACCACAATATGCAGCAATATTTTCCCCTACAACAGAATCCCAACTCATGATCAGGCGTTTCTGCTGTAAAGGAGTCTCCAAGCCTTCCTTTCTCAGAAATTCGGGCAAGAGTTCTGCTATTGACTTAACTTTTCTTTTAAACATATTCTTACTTTATTATTTCCCCATTCTCCACATAGAATATCGTATGATCTCCCTGCATGTTCTGGAGAATCTTATCCAAATGATCACGGTTCGTATCCGTAATAAAGATCTGTCCGAAATGGTCACCGGCAACCAGTTTCACAATAGCCTCAACCCGTTGTGCATCCAACTTATCGAAAATATCATCTAAGAGGAGCAGAGGAAGCGTATTGGAACTCGTGCGCTGCAGGAAAGTAAATTGAGCCAGTTTCAGGGCAATCACAAAAGTTTTGTTCTGCCCCTGACTTCCCTCTCTCTTCATCGGATAATCACCCAGCAAAAACTCCAGATCGTCACGGTGGACACCATGCAGAGAATACCCTACAGCACGATCCTTAAACCGGTCGCGCTGGATAACATCCAGCAAAGGACCTCTCTGACAATGAGAAACATAGTGAAGACGGACCTGCTCCTTATCACCCGAAATCTGCTGATAAATCTGCTGAAACAGCGGAACCAGTTCGTCAACGAAAGCCTGCCGTTTCCGGTACAGCAATTCACCATTACTCGCCATCTGCTGTTCCCAAAGTTCCAGCAGCGTAATATCAGGTTCCTCCTCCATTTTCAGCAAAGCATTTCTCTGTTGCAAAGCCTTATTATAGTTGGACAAAGCCTCTATATAAGAGTAATCATACTGAGAGATGACCACATCCATCAGTTTTCTGCGCTCTTCACTTCCTCCTTCTATCAGAGAAACATCAGATGGAGAAACCAGAATCAGAGGGATAAGCCCAATATGTTGCGAAAGACGTTTATACTCCTTCTTGTTTCTCTTGAAATGCTTCTTGGTACCTCGTTTCATGCCACAGTAAACATTCTCTATCTCCCCCTTATCATTATCATAATTTCCCTCCAGCATAAAGAAAGGCTCATCATGAGTAATAATCTGGGAATCGATAGAATTATAGGCACTCCTACAGAAAGAGAGATAGTAGATGGCATCAAGGAAATTAGTCTTTCCCATGCCATTATGTCCTATCAGACAATTGATTTTGGGCGACAACTCCAGGTTGGCGCTCTTTATATTTTTAAAGTTAATAATGGAAATATTCTTTAAAATCATAGTCTCTTTTCTGCTTTTATAGTGCAAAGTTAGCAGAAAAAGAGGAAAAAACAAAAAAAATAGGCTAGAAATTTCAATAATTGAATAAAATTGAGTAAATTTGCAGAAGTTTAGCGGCATTCCACAATTTGAAAGCTAACTTTCTATTGAGCAGATTGCCCCAAAAACAGAAACTAAAAAGTATAGAATAATAAAAAAAGCAAAATAAAAATGGCAAACAAAAACGTACAGGCTCAGGAAACAGAGAGCCTAAACATTCGTGAGGCCTTCTTCTTGAAGTACAAGAAGGCAATTATCATTGCAGTAGTAGCTATCATTGTTATCATTGCAGGTGTATTCGGTTATGTATCTCAGATCTCAGGTCCTCGTGAGGACAAGGCTAGCACTATGCTTGCTAAGGGTCAGACCTACTTCGCTAACCAGATGTATGAGCAGGCATTGAAGGGTGATGGCGCAGGCTATGTAGGTTTTACTAAGATTGCTGACGAATACAGCAGCACAGATGCAGGTAACCTGGCAAACCTCTATGCAGGTCTTTGCTATGCAAACCTCGGCAAATGGGCAGAAGCTCAGAAGAGTCTGGAAGCTTTCTCTTCAGAAGACGACCAGATGATCAGTCCTGCTGCTGAAGCTGCCTTAGGTGATGCTTATGCGCATCTCAACCAGCTCGACAAGGCTGTAGATGCTTTCAAGAAGGCTGCTTCTATGGCTGACAGCAAGGCTGACGATGGTACAAACAACAGTCTTTCTCCTACATTCATTATCAAGGCAGGCGAGATTCTCGAAAGCCAGGGTAAGAAAGACGAAGCTTTGAAGCTTTATCAGGATGCTAAGAAGAAGTATGTTAACGCTATGCTCGTACAGAGTGGCGAAATCGACAAGTACATCGAGCGCGCTTCTAACTAATCTGTACTGATAACAATTAGAAATCAATATGGCAACAGCACTTCATAATTTATCTGAATACGACTTTACTAAAATACCAGACGCCAGTAACATGTGCTTCGGTATCGTTGTAGCAGAATGGAATCCTGAGATAACGGGCGCTTTGCTCGACGGAGCAGTAAAAACACTCGAAAAACATGGAGCTCTCACTGAGAATATCCATGTAAAAACTGTTCCAGGCAGCTTTGAGCTTATCTACGGAGCCCATCAAATGGTTTTGAATGGCGGCTATGATGCAGTCATCATTTTAGGTAGTGTGATACGTGGTGAAACTCCTCACTTCGATTACATCTGCGAGGGTGTTACCTACGGAATTGCCCGTCTGAATGCTACTCAGGAAATTCCTGTTATCTATGGTCTTTTAACTACCAACGATCTGCAGCAGGCTAAGGATCGTAGCGGCGGCAAGTTGGGTAACAAGGGTGATGAGTGTGCTATAGATGCTATCAAGATGGCTAAGTTCTAGTCTTCACAACGAGAGTTGATAAACTGAATGTTATATATATAATAAGGTATAAGCATATGAAACTCTACCAGCTATTGCAGTCGTTTGAATTTGAAGAGATATTTCCAACAGTCAATGTGATGTTTCCAAATGCACAGTTGCATCGCGATATTTTTGAAAAAGCATTCGATATGCTTTGCAATATCCAACCTATCACATCCAAAAAGGTTATCAAGTTTGAACTGATGGAAGATCCCAACTCAAATGATATGTTTGTTGGAGCAAATGATAGCTGTTTCCAGTCCACATGGGATGTATGCCTGGGAAAGGAAGTCAAAAAAGGCAAAGGCGCTGATCTCAATGATGTAGAACTGGCAGCCAACTGCTTACTCAA
>ERZ779855.2020-NODE-2020-length-12117-cov-3.854087_pt1 | contig 12117 bp, 7 predicted proteins | sample MGYA00511370_ERZ779855 | MGnify/ENA primary metagenome ERZ779855 (study PRJEB29588, sample SAMEA1967319) | human gut metagenome | biome: human gut; feature: human-associated habitat; material: faeces | place: Denmark | collected 2008/2010 ...
TTTTCTACGGAATTACTGAAAACAAAAAAAGTGCCAACGAACACTTGACACAAACAACTTTTCTTTTTATATTGTGTTTCAACACATTTACGTGTAAAATATAATTTATCATGAATTAAGTTATATTAGAAGGGAGAACTTATGAGAAAACGTAAGTTAAAAAAAGGATTAGCATGGATTTTAGCATGTGCATTATTTATGGGGATGACCCCGGTGAATACGCAGGCGAAGGAACAAAAAAACAGTGAAATTGCATTATTAACTGCAAATGTGACTTTAGGTGGAAGCGCGACCGGAGGGGCAGCTACGATAGAGCCTACAGCTGAACCAAAAGAAATTGTTACGGTAACACCATTTTCCAGCTTGTGGAAGTATTATGGACAGAAGCGTACATTTATCAGAGATGTGCATTACGCAGTATCCGATGAAAAGGATTTGCCGGATGGAGTTACACTTACGATTTCGTCGGAGACTGCCGGAAAACAGCAGTTTGTATTAAAGGATGAAAGAAGCAGTGATGAGAAACAGAAAATTTCTTATCAGCTGGCAAAAAATGCTCCGGCTTATGAAATTCGTGCTTATCATACGAATGCGGTGGCAAAGACGGAAAAAGATACAATTAATATTGCAGACAGGACAGGATTGACAGACGATAAGGTTGAGATAGAAGCACCGGCAGGCTATCGAATCAGCAGTCAGGCTTCAGTGGATGCAAATTGGGCAGATACGATGTCTGTGACGTTGACAGAAGGAAAAAATGAGATTGCTTATTATTTAGCATCGAAACAGGCAGATGCGACAAAGAATGCGATTGATACGACAAAGAAAACGATTACAATTGTAGCTGATTTTAAAGCACCACAGATTACATCGGTTTCCGGTTTTGACAGTGATACTGATACGACTTCTTCCGGATTGATTACCGGAAATGAACCGGGTAAATTTTATTATGTGGTACTGCCAAAGGCGTTAGGCGAAGAGGCAGAGAAAGAAAGCGGTGGTATGACAACGAAATTTATATTGTCGCGTGTGACTTCTCATTATGGGATTGTCGGCTATGGAAGAGTAGATGGTGTAAAAGCTTCTGATTTTTCATTTAATGGACTTGCAGCGGAAACGGAATATGTAATTTATTCTTTTATGACAGATGATGCAGGAAATGAATCGGCAGTGGCAAAAAGTGCAGTCTTTACGACTGACAAAACGGCAATTGCCGGAAGTGTGGAAATAACCGGAACACCGGCAATTGATGAGACGCTTACTGCAAAACCATCACTGGATTCAGTGGATCCGGGTGAATTGTCTTATCAGTGGTATCGTGTAAAAAAAGCAGAGGATGCAGAGAGTTTTGAGTCCGTGTTAGATGAGACAGGCGGAGCCGAAGAAGACGATTTGGAAGCGGATGACGATGAGGATGATGACGAAGAAGATGACAGCGATGACGATGGCACATATGAGTTGGATGCCATCCACAAATTTGCGGCAATCGTAAAAGAAGAAGATGATGTCACGACCATTGACGGAGCGGCAGCAATTAAAGGAGCAACCGGGCTTACCTACAAAGTGACAAAAGAAGATATCGGATATCGTTTAATTTGCCAGGTGAAAGCAAAGAAATATTCCGGTTATCTGGCAGGACAGACAACGACCTATGTGCCAAAACTAATTCCGGAGATTCCGAAAGTGACACTTGGAAGTTTTGTATATTCAAACAAGAAAAAACTTTCTTCAATTCGTCTGCCGGAGAGATTTAGCTGGGTAGATAGTACGATTGTGCCGGTTTATGGAAATTCCGGTTATCGTGCGAAATATGTGCCGGAAAATATAGCAATGTATCGTACGGTGATTATCCGTGTGAAAGTTCCGGTTAAGAAAAAAGCTTTGACAAAGAAAATGATTCGTTTGAAAAAGAAATATGCTTATGAAGGTAAGGCAATCAAAGGAAACGAAACGGTTAAGGATGGAAAAGAGGTGCTTGATTCCGGAAAAGATTACAAGGCATCTTATCAGAATAATAAAAATTTAGGAAAAGCAACAATTACAATTAAGGGAATCGGTAATTACAAGGGGACAAAAAAAGTTTCTTATACCATTGTGAAGCGTTCGGTCCGCTCGGTAACTTGCCATTATAAAAAGACAAGGAGTTATATCGGGAGATGGGTGAAACCAAATGTGACGTTGAAGGTGGGTAAAGTGAAATTAAAGAAAAATAGAGACTATACATTGGTGTACCGGAACAATCTTCAAATCGGAAAAGCCTCAGTTGTTATCCGAGGAATGGGCAATTTTACCGGAAAGAAAACCATTACCTTTAAAATTGTGCCACAGACACCGAAAATTCAGAAATTGAAGAAAAACAAGAAATCGTTTGTGATTACTTATTCGAGTGGCAAAATGGTACATGGGTACCGGATGGAAGTTTCGACGGCATCTTCCTTTGCTGCGAAAAAAACACAGAAATATATATTGAACGGAAACCGTTTTGAAGCGTGCGGTCTGAAAAAGGGAACGTATTATATCCGTGTGAAAGCCTACTACAGCAAAAAAGGAAAACGCTATGAGAGTGGTTACACAAGCAAACGGAAAATAAAAATCAAAAAATAAAGAGGTCAAAAAATTGGAAAACAAACTTGTACTGATTGATGGAAACAGCATATTGAACCGTGCGTTTTATGGTGTGCCGGATTTGACAAACCGCGAGGGCTTGCATACAAATGCGATTTACGGATTTTTAAATATTTTGTTTAAAATATTGGATGAAGAAGAGCCATCGCATTTGTTAGTAGCGTTTGATGAAAAAGCACCGACTTTCCGCCATAAAATGTACGAAGAATACAAAGGGAAAAGAAAACCGATGCCGGCAGAATTGAGTGAACAGGTGCCGGTAATTCGAAATCTCCTTCAAGTGATGAATATCCGTATTTATGCGGAAGAAGGCATTGAGGCGGATGACATTTTAGGAACGATGGCGAAAAAAGCGGAGCAGGAAGGATATCTTGTTTCGATTGTATCCGGTGACCGCGATTTGCTGCAGTTAGCGACGGATACTATTTTGGTCCGCATTCCGAAAACGAGTCGTGGCAAGACGGTTGTCGAAGACTATCATACACCGCAGGTAATTGAAAAATACAGTGTTACACCATCTCAGATTATTGATCTCAAAGGGCTGATGGGAGATGCTTCAGATAATATTCCGGGTGTTCCGGGAATTGGTGAGAAGACAGCAGTTAAAATTCTGACGATGTTTGGTACGGTTGAAAATGCGATTGAGCATGTAGATGAAGTAACACCAAATCGTGCGAAAGAGGCGTTGAAGAACCATGTGGACATGGCAAAAATGAGTAAAGATTTAGCGACCATAAGGACAAACTGCAAATTGGGAGTGGTGCTTTCAGAGTGTACGTTTGAGGATATGTTTAACGAAAAAGCATACCAGATGATTCAGTCTTTGGATTTGAAATCCATTTTAAAGCGATTTTCGGAGGATACCGGCAGAGATAAAAAACTGGAAAAATATTTTCAGGTAATTGAGACAAAAAAAGACTGGCTCTCTTTTGTGCAGACAATTGAAAAGAAAGAGCCGGTAGCGGTCAAGACCGTTTTTCGAAAGGATGCTGCAGTAACAACGAGTGCCAGCGGACAGATGACGTTATTTATGACGGAGGCAGATGGAAGACTTTTAGGTATGGCGGTTGCTTTTTCCAAAGAAAAGATTGCTTTTTGCAAAGTGGGCGATGATTTATCCGAATACGATATTACAAGTGAAATCAGTAATCTTTTGAAAACACATATATTGGTTGCCAATGATTTAAAGAACCAGTTAGATTTCTTCCCGGATGCAAAACCGGAAAACTCGTATGATACGAATCTGGCTGCGTATCTGCTAAGTCCGGTTCAGAAAAAGTTTGGAGAAGAAGAGATTGCAGAAAACTATGCATCTGTTTTGATGCACCCATATGAACAGTTTTTTGGTAAACAGCCGGAAGAAACTGCCTTTTTAGAGAAAGAAGACGAGGCAGTACGTTACTTTAGCTACTGTGCACTGGTAAATGCGCTTGCATATCCGAATCTTTCCAAAGAATTGAAAAAACAAAAAATGCAGTCATTGTTTGAACGGATTGAAATGCCGCTCTTATTTACCCTTTATGACATGGAAAAGGTGGGGATTTTAGTGGAAAAAGAGGCATTGCATGAATATGGTGCAAAACTTGGTGAGCGCATTTCTGAACTGGAAGCGGATATTTATGAGCGTGCCGGGGAGTCATTTAACATCAATTCACCGAAACAGTTAGGTGTAATTTTGTTTGAAAAAATGCATATGCCTTATGGAAAGAAAACAAAAACAGGATATTCCACTTCAGCAGAAGTTCTTGAAAAACTCCGTTTTGAGGATCCGATTGTGGAGATGATTCTGGAGTACCGCCAGCTCACGAAGTTAAAATCTACCTATGCAGATGGACTGGAGAGCGATATCGATGAAAAGGATGGCAGAATCCACACAACATTTAATCAGAATGTGACGGCAACCGGACGTTTGAGCAGTACTGAGCCGAATTTGCAAAACATTCCGATTCGTATGGAACTTGGCAGACAAATCCGAAAAGTTTTTGTCCCACAGGACGGATACGTTTTCTTGGATGCCGATTACTCACAGATTGAATTAAGAGTGCTGGCACATATGTCGGAAGATGAAACTTTGATTGAAGCTTACCGGGAAAATGCTGATATTCATCGAACGACGGCAGCACTTGTCTTTCATACGCCTTATGAAGAGGTGACAGAACTGCAAAGGCGGAATGCAAAAGCAGTTAATTTTGGAATTGTATACGGAATCAGCGGATTTGGTTTGTCGCGCGATTTGAATATTTCAAAAAAACAGGCTGAAAAATATATTGAGGATTATTTTGAAACGTATCCGGATGTGAAACGGTTTATGGACGAACTGGTGGAGCAGGGAAAACAAAAAGGCTATGTGACATCTTTGTTTGGAAGAATCCGCCCAATTCCGGAATTTGCGTCGAAAAACTTTATGCAGCGCCAGTTTGGTGAACGCATTGCGATGAATTCTCCGATACAGGGAACGGCGGCGGATATTATTAAAATTGCGATGATACGTGTGCACAAGAAATTAAAAGAAGGCAATTACAAATCCCGTCTGATTTTGCAGATTCATGATGAACTTTTGATTGAGACACACAAGGATGAAATTGATGAAGTAAAACAGATTTTGGAAACAGAAATGGTTCATGCCTGCGATTTGGCAGTGCCTTTGATTGCAGAGGTGAAGCAGGGAATAAATTGGTATGAGGCAAAATAAAACCAAGGAGAAAGAAAATGGTAATTGGTATTACTGGCGGCGTAGGCTGTGGTAAATCAACGGTATTAAATCTACTGGAAGAAAAATATGGGGCAAAGATTATAGAGGCGGATGCCCTTGGTCATGAAGCAATGAAACCGGGGACGGAGCCTTATCAAAAGATTTGCGATACATTTGGTGTTGACATCACAGGAGAGGATGGACAGATTCTGCGTCCTTTGCTTGCGGATAAAATCTATCGCGATGACAACGGCAGAGAGCGGCTAAATGCCATTGTACATCCCTTTGTGAAAGAACAGATTTGTAAACAATTAAATGAATGGAAGGATGAGCCGGTTGTCTGCTTAGAAACGGCAATTTTATTTGAAACCGGATGTGACACGCTCTGCGATATAATCTGGGCGGTTGTGACAGACAAAGAACTAAGGATTCAGAGACTTATGGAATCGAGAGGATACTCCCGCGAAAAGACAGAATCCATTATGAGAGTGCAATTATCGGATAAAGAATGGGAAAAACGATGTGATGCACTGCTTGTGAATAATGGAAACCTGCAAAAGCTGCAAGAAAGAATAGAAGAATTACTAGTCAGAAAGACAAATTTGTGATAGAATAATGGATATGTAGAATCTTTGATGAGGGAACAAGGTGAAAATGATGAACGCAGAAGACAATAAGCTTGTATTTGGATTGGATATCGGAACGAGAAGCATTGTGGGAACGGTTGGCTACCGGATTGGTACAGACCGTTTTGTTGTGGTTGCTCAGGAATCCATTGAGCATACGACGCGTGCCGTGATTGATGGACAGATTCACGATATACCGACCGTAGCAGATACGATTTATAAAGTCAAAGAGCGTTTGGAAAAGCGTGTGAGAGAACCTTTGTCGGACGTCAGCATTGCGGCTGCCGGAAGAGTGTTAAAGACAAAGCGCGTCAAAGCCCGCTATCAGTTTAATTCAGAGACAAAGGTGACGGAAGACCATATTCGTTCTCTGGATATGATGGGTGTGGAACAGGCTTATGATGAAATAAGAAAAGAGCAGACCGACAGTGGAAAGAAGTTTTTCTGTGTCGGCTATTCGATTGTAAAATATTATTTGAATGGCTACCCGATGGAAATGATTGAGATGCATATGGCAAATTACATCGAGGTAGAGTTGATTGCAACTTTTTTGCCGGAAGAGGTTGTGGATGGCTTGTATTCGGCTGTTGAACTTGCAGGATTGCATGTGGCAAGTCTGACGCTTGAGCCAATTGCTGCGATTAATATGGCAATTCCGGAAAAATTCCGCCTTTTGAACATTGCGCTTGTGGATGTCGGAGCCGGAACAAGTGATATTTCGATTGTAAAAGATGGAAGTATTATTGCATTTGGCATGATTCCGCTTGCCGGCGATGAAGTGACGGAGGCGATTGCTAAGAAGTATTTGACAGACTTTGAGACTGCAGAGTACATAAAAAGAGCCTGTGAGCGTAAGAAGAGTGTTTCTTTTAAGGACATATTTGGAAGCAAAATTCAGGTAACAAAAGAGGATATTGCACAGATATCTGAAGACGCTGTGAAAAATATTACCAAAAACATTGCCGATCGTATTTTGGAATTGAATGGCGGTCAGTGTGTTAGTGCGGTATTTGTTGTCGGTGGAGGCGGTAAGCATGAGGGATTTACCGAGAGTCTCGCACATTATCTGGGATTGCCAAATGAGCGTGTGGCAATACGTGGTGCAGAGGTACTTTCACAGGTTCAGTTTGAGCAGGAGGGAATCCGCAAAGATTCCACATTAGTGACACCGCTTGGTATTTGCATGACTTATTATGAGCAGAAAAATAACTTTATCCATGTAATGGTAAATGAGCAGCGTGTGAAATTATATGATAATGGCAAGGTGTCGGTGTTAGATGCCTGTGTCAGCTATGGTTTTTCCAAAGATAATTTGTTCCCGATTCGCGGAGACAGTATTCATTATACGGTAAATGGTGAAACCCGGGAAAAGAAGGGAAGAGTTGGCGAGGTGGCTGAGATCAAGAAAAATGGCACACTAGTCAGCTTGAATGATAAAGTAGAGGAAAATGATACGATACAGATTCGGCCTTCCACAAAGGGAAGTACTGGAAAATTGTTAATCAAAGAGATTCCGGAGTGCAATGCGGAAATTACCGTGACTTTATTTGGAAGAAAACTGTTATGTCCAAAGTTAGTTGAGGCAAATGGTGAGGTGGTATCCTCGTTTTACGAAGTCAAAAACGGAGACGAAATCTGTACCTATGATTATTATTCCGTTAAGAGATTGTTAGAGTTTGCCGGTATGGATGTTGAAACTTTGGTTCTTTTGAATGGAAGAGAGGCCGGCGCATCAGCAAAAATTGTTGACGGTGATGTAATTACAAAAAGACCGGTTATTAAGCCGGAAGAGCCGGAAAAAACAAGAGAAGAAACGATGCAGGAGCAGATGGATGATGATCCATTGTTGGCACCGTTAAAACCGATGCCGGATTGGATGAGCGATGTCCCGTTCGATACGGCAAAATTAGGAGCGGACGGAGAAGTGATTCCGGGTGCAAAGCAGTTACGGCAGGAGAAAACGATTTCTACACCGGTAGAAGAAGTGACGGGACCTGTATTTGTTACGATAAATGGTGATGTGGTCGAAATGCCACATAAGAAAAATCCGATTTTTGTCGATGTGTTTGATGTATATCCGTTTGATATGACAAAAGCGGGAGGAACGCGTTTAGTAACTCGAATTAATGGTGAAGACAAAGATTTCACAGAGCCTGTTCATGATGGTGATAGGATTGAATTGTTCTGGGAGTCTTAAGGGAGGCTTGGCATGGAAGAAAAAATTAAAGAATTCTGGAAACAAAAACAAGTTGCGTTTTATCACATTTTTTTGGATGTTATGCTTTTGATTTACTGTATTAGTTTTTATTTTGCAGGGAATCAGGTAGTAACTATCCGGTATGTGATTCTTTTTGTATACGCTTTGTTGTGTATTGTGACAGAATTAGTACATAATCGCCATATGCAGAAAAAATATGTTCATTCCAAACGGATAATTCAGGTAGAAAAAGTGTATTGCTTTTTGCGGCCGGCACTTGGATTGGCTTATTATTATATGGCAGAGACAAAATTAGAGGGGATTATATTCCTGATACTGTTTCTGATTTATTTCTTTGAGCTTTTTTACAGTGTTGCTCTTGGGAAAAAGGCTCATCGGGTTATTGTTTACGTGACTTATATCTGTCTGTATGGTATTATATCTTTTGTTATGCTTGTTGTGTTAGCACAAGATAACTTAAGCCGTGTTACGGTTGGAATTACTATCCGTGAACTTGTGACGGCATCGGTTGTGCTTGTTTTAATTGTGGTAGTCAGTGAAATGATGTCTTACATGTGGGATTGTTTTGAAAGAGATATTTTTCGCCAGAACCGTGCACTGGAAGATTTAAATGAAGTCAATGATAAGATGAAAGAACAACAGGAAAAAATCAACCGGGTAAATGAAAAATTAGGAGTTCAAAAAATCGAATTACAGCTTGCAAATAAAAAGGTTAACCGTTCACATGATGAAATGTCGGTTCAGAATGAATTGTCATCTATTATTATATCATCAATCGAGATAAAGGATATGTTAGATAAAATTGTTGATATGATACAGGTTCGATTGGATTTGGATGTTGTTGTAATTGTTTTGGAACAGGATCATGAACTTTATGTTCCGGGAATGGAAGAAGAACAGCGGGTGTATGCAATTTCCTGTGTGTTAGGAGACAAATTCCAAAAAAAGGTGATTGAATCCATTGAACATACGGATATGTCAGAGATTCTCCGCATGACTCAGACTTATATACAAAATAATGTTACGGATTCTGTGCAGTTATTTACTAAATTAGAGGGTGAACAGGAACTTCCATCGGTGGTATGCCTGTCAATCCGGAATCAGGAAGAAAGACTTGGCACACTGTTTGTTGGAAAGAACAAAGAAAATGCCTTTATGGGCAGCCGTGCGTTCTATGAGAATATTGCCAGCCAGATTAGTATTGGTGTTGCCAATGCACGTCTTTATGCGAAGATGAATGATATGGCAATCCGAGATGGTTTGACAAGAATTTATAACCGCAGACACTTGACGGAGCTATTAGGAAAGTATTTGTCGGAAGCTATGGCGAAAAAAGTGCCGGTTTCACTTGCACTTTTTGATATTGATAAATTTAAAATGGTGAATGACACCTATGGACATCAGTGCGGTGACGAAGTGATTCGTTATGTGGCTTCGTTACTAAATCGTGGAGCACTCAAGCATGGCGGTATTGCCGGACGCTATGGCGGTGAGGAATTTGTTGTAGCATTCTTTGAAAAAGATTTGGATGAAACGTATCATATCGTTGAGGACATTCATAATCAGATTCGGAGTGAGGAAGTTGTTTACGAAGGAAAACATATTTCAGTTCGTGCCAGCGTTGGTGTGGCAAGTTATCCGCAGACCTGCGCTAATCCGGGAGAACTATTGACAAGAGCAGACTGGGCGATGTATCATTCTAAAAAGAATGGACGTGACCGGATCACAATTGACAGTGAGAAGATAAGTTCTCAGATGTAATATAAAATGAGACAAATTGAGGTGGAAACACATGCAGTTATATAGTATTGCCAGCGGAAGCAGTGGCAATTGTATTTATGTCGGTGGCGAAGAAGCTCGGATTTTAATTGATGCAGGGATTAGCATGAAACGGATTCGGGAGGGCTTAATGGAGGAAAATTTTCCGATAGAAAACCTTCATGCCATTTTTATTACACATGAGCATACCGATCATATTTGTGGTTTAGGACCGGTACTGCGCAAGTACCAGATTCCTGTTTATGCTACGAAGGAAACGATTGAGGCAATATGGGAAAAAGGTGATATGAAAGGCGTTTCCGAAGATTTGTTCCATGCGGTTGTGCCGGAAAAGGCGGTTTCGATTGAAGATATGGAGATTATGCCGGTTAGAATTTCCCACGATGCGGCAAATCCCGTTTGTTATACGGTGCAGTCAGAATCGAAAAAAATCGGAGTTGCAACCGATATGGGCTGCTTTTCCAATGAAATCGTAGACCATTTGAAAGACTGCGATTCCCTGCTTTTAGAGGCAAACCATGACATTAACCTGTTGCAGGTTGGCAGTTATCCGTACTCACTTAAAATGAGGATTCTCGGTGAAAAGGGGCATTTGAGCAACGATGCCTCGGCAAGACTGATTGAAAAAGTGCTGCATCCCGGTTTGCAGCATATTTTACTGGGGCATTTGAGCAAGGAAAATAATTTTCCGGAACTTGCCTATCAGACCGTAAGTTATGAATTGGAACAAAACCCAGTTTGGAAAAAGATGGATACAGAGTTGTTAGTGGCAGACCGTATGGCGCCGACAAAACTGTTGACGATACAATAATTATGAAATAGAAAACTATTTCAGAATGGAGGAAGAAATGAAAAAGACAATAATTACCGTAGTAGGAAAGGACAGCGTAGGCATTATTGCAAAAGTATGTACTTACTTAGCAGAAAACGACATCAATATTTTAGATATTTCTCAGACAATTGTAGATGGATATTTTAATATGATGATGATTGTTGACTTTGCAAAGCTTACAAAATCTTTCGTGGATGCTTCCGAAGAGTTGGAAAATTTGGGCGAAGAAATCGGCTGCGTAATCCGTGTACAGAGGGAAGAGATTTTTGACAAGATGCATCGCTTATAAGGATTAGATTACGGAGGCTTAACTATGATAAATATAAATGAAGTCATTGAAACAAATAAAATGATTGATAAAGAAAATCTGGATGTGCGTACGATTACTCTTGGTATCAGCCTTTTGGATTGTATTGATTCGGATTTGAATAAACTTTGTGACAACGTATATAAAAAGATTACGACGATGGCAAAGGATTTGGTTGCTACAGGAGAAGAAATTGGAAAAGAATTTGGAATTCCGATTGTAAACAAACGAATTTCCGTTACACCAATTGCTTTGATTGGCGGCTCTGCGTGCAAGACACCGGATGATTTTGTTAAGATTGCACAGACACTTGACCGTGCAGCAAAAACAGTAGGCGTAAACTTTATCGGCGGCTATACGGCACTGGTATCGAAAAAGATGACGCAGGCAGATAAAAACCTGATTTTATCGATTCCAAAAGCACTTGCAACAACAGAATATATCTGTAGCTCAGTAAATGTCGGTTCTACAAAGACAGGACTTGATATGGATGCGATTCTTTTGATGGGTAAAGTTGTGAAAGAGACAGCGGTACTCACAAAAGATAATGATTCCATCGGCTGTGCTAAGTTGGTTGTCTTTTGTAATGCGCCGGATGATAATCCGTTTATGGCGGGCGCATTCCACGGCGTAACAGAAGGGGATGCCGTAATTAATGTTGGTGTCAGCGGACCCGGTGTTGTAAAAACGGCGCTGGATAAAGTAAAAGGAAAAGATTTTAGTGCCGTTTGTGAGACAATTAAAAAGACAGCATTTAAGATTACCCGTGTTGGACAGTTAGTAGCCCATGAAGCGTCTAAACGTCTGGGTGTTCCATTTGGTATTATTGATTTGTCGTTAGCACCGACACCGGCAGTTGGAGACAGTATTGCAGAGATTTTTGAATCCCTTGGATTAGAGCGTGCCGGAGCACCGGGTACAACAGCAGCACTTGCAATGTTAAATGATCAGGTTAAGAAGGGCGGCATCATGGCATCTTCCTATGTTGGTGGATTAAGTGGAGCATTTATTCCGGTCAGCGAGGATCAGGGAATGATC
>ERZ779855.2059-NODE-2059-length-11923-cov-5.151753_pt1 | contig 11923 bp, 14 predicted proteins | sample MGYA00511370_ERZ779855 | MGnify/ENA primary metagenome ERZ779855 (study PRJEB29588, sample SAMEA1967319) | human gut metagenome | biome: human gut; feature: human-associated habitat; material: faeces | place: Denmark | collected 2008/2010 ...
TTCTAATTATAAGTGAAATATATTTATTCTTATTTCGAACTCACGTTATTATAGGTGTTTGTTGGACAGAATGTCTTAAATATAAGAAATCTGATTGGAAATCTTTAATTTGCAACAATAGAGATTGCTATGATGTTGCAATTGAGTATTTTAAGAAAATTAAGGGAATACCATATGATTTTAATGAAGATAGAAAAGGACAATATAAAGATATATTACTGGCTGAATTATTAAGTAAAGTCCCATTTTTATGCAATATTGAAAAATCTAAAAACATAAAAGAAGAGGTTTATGAACTTTCATTAGCAATGTGTAATCAATTTAAAAGACTTGTAGAAGATTTGCGTCTATCAGAGCTATTATATCGCAAAGGTAGAAAACCAGATGAAACTGATTGGCAACTAATGTTATTTATGGTGGCAGACACGTATAGAAATGCTGGACAATTTGATGTTGCTATTTCTCGCGAGTCTAACCCTGGAGTTGGAGAACTTGATTTTCAAATAACACGTGGTGCAAAAGCAAATACAGTTGTGGAAATTAAACGTTCATGTAATAAAGATTTAATGCATGGATATCGGACGCAATTAGCTGCATATATGAAAGCTGAACAAGCTACAAGTGGTATTTTTATGGTTATTGTTGAGGATGACTCTATTGATTATATAAAAGCCCAATTAAATGAGGTCAAAAAAGATATGATTGATAAAGGAGAATACATTCCTAAAGTTATATTTATTAATGGGAAACATCAGCCATCTGCCAGTGCCCCCAGTTATAAAAATCCGACATTATAAATATAATGAGAAGGGAGTGTATGGTTTATAACAACACACTCCCTTTTAAATTATTTCAACGAAATCTTATTCGCCGTCTCTCGCTTCTTGGAGTTAACCAAATCAGCATAAATTTGTGTCGTGGTGACATTCTTATGCGTCAACATCTTCGATACTGTGTAAATGTCTGTGCCTAAAGAGATTTGGATGACCGCATACGAGTGCCTAAAGCAGTGGAAGGTTATGTGTTTTCTGATTCCGGCTTCGGCAATCCATTGTTTCAAGGGATGATGAGTCATGGATCGGGTTAAGCCTTTGAATACTTTTCCGGTGCCCCATTCGCCACACAACTCCAGTGCCTCCTGACTGATGGGGAGGGTAGCTTCTGTTTCCGTCTTCTCGGTACAGATACGGATATAGTAACCTTGATCCGGACCGACCTCAAAATCACACCAGTCCAGCTTCAAAATATCACTGATACGGAGACCGGTCATACAAGCGAATAGGGAAGCTTGTTTCAAGACTGGAATCTTGCATGGCGTAGCTGCTAGTTTCTTGACTTCATCAAGTGTCAGATACTCTTTTTTGACCTCTTTCCATTCAATCTTTTCCAAAAAGTCGTTCAAGTTCTCACGTAGCATCTTCTCTTTATAAGCTATTTTCAGCAGAGCTCGGAAAGTAGAATAATAGCCGGCTGCCGAATTGCGTGAGATGTAAGCATTGGGATGATTGATTTGTTTGCATTTAAGCAGGTAATCCCTGAACTTCTCGCACAGTTCTACGGTGACATCACCAAAGGTGCATTTGCCACCGACAAATTTTTCGAAGTGGTTGTAAACACAATTCCATTTCTCATACTTTTCTCGTGCTTTAGTCCGGAAATAGGCGAGGAAATCTACTTTTTGCTTGTTCTTGTCCAAGAACCCGAATTCTTCATTGATAAGGACTGGACACGGATACAGCGGATTGCCTCTGCCTTGTTCAGCATATCCTGATTGAACATTCTTTGCTGCTCGTTCTTGGGCTTGGCATAGATGTAAATGCCGAGGAATTCCCGGCGACTCATCTTCATCGTGTAAGGATTGCGAATGGCCGGATAATAATCCAGATAAAGAGATATGCGGTCGTTACGCAATGGCTTTTGTCTCAAAGTTACGTTGGTGCATGTAAGTGTCATAGCTATATTGTTTTTTGATTAATACTTGTTTTTGTTGCAAATAAAATAGGTGTTCTAATGGTGATGTTTATCACCGGAAAATAACTTTCGACTCATTCTATCTTTGGAGGCTCAAAGAACTTGTCCAGCTCTGCCCGCAGGATCTTGGTATATTTACCGACCTTGATACGGGGAATATTATGGTATTTCACATAATGGTAGAGTTGGTCCCGTGTCAGATTGAATCGCTCCATCGCTTCGGCAATGGTGTAGTATTTGGGCTCTTCTGAAGCTATGAGACCTTTGGCAATGTCCACATGCTTTTTGGAATAATACACTATAATGCCGACTTTCTTTTTGGGAATGGCATTCTTTGATACAAAAGAATATATGGCCGTCAGCGTCATGCCAAACTTCTCCTGCATGTCTTGCGTGCTGTACCATTTCTTGATTTCAGGATCGGGAGCTTTCTTTGCAAAGTAGTCATCAAAGTGCTTTTTACTCCAATAGGTTTTTCCACGGTGAAAAGGTTCGTGGAATATTATGTTCCTTAGCGATGTGAAATATCCAGGAATCCTTTACGCCATACTTTTCCTTAACTTCAGCTGTGGTGTAGAAATCATTAGTGGAAGGTTTATCTCTGACTGGGACCTTAAATTCTATGGGCTTATTGAATAAGTTATCAATATCCTCCTTTTTTAATAGAAATTTATATCCAAGTCGGGAGGCTTTTAGTTCACCTCTTTTCAGGTAGCCATAAAGAGTAGGTCGGGTTACTCCAATGTATGTGGCAGCTTCTGTGATAGTAAGAATAGGCTTGTCTCTGATCTTCTCAATCGGCTTTTCCTTGATGACTTTTTCGACAATTTGGTTGTTAGCCTTAATAGAAGCTTCACGTTTCTTCTGTTTATACAGAAGGTTTGCACATCTGTGCGAACAACAGGTTGTAGTCATTTTATGCGCAATGAATTCTTGCTTGCACCACGCACAGATTCGTCTGATTTCAATGTTGCTACTCATGTTATTTCTCCTTATTTCTCCAATATTTTTGTATAACTCCGTAAAATCCCGTAAAATGGCGTAAAAGTTCTCCACGACCTTGCCAACGATAATCCTCAGATTTTCGTGGTGAGGTACACAAGAGGTACAAAAAATGGCGTAAAAAGGCTTAGCAACGATTATCAACGATACTTGTGCAACAAAAAAGGCGCCCCATAAAGAGCGCCATATTAATCGATTACAATCAATTTAATTCATTGATAATCAGATAGTTACTTGCCGATGCAGAAAATATAAATTGATTTGTAATATATTGATATTTAGTATGCTTTTCCCTATTATTTATATGAAGAGGGACAAACTGGGGACAAAATTTATACAAAAATAACACTAAAAAAAGAAAACATAATTTTTGGAACTAAGTAATTCTCAAAATCGTATGCTAACCAAAAGAAAAAGGAAGAATTCTCTGCATAGTTATCATAATCTGATACCTAGTAGTATTAATTCTAACCCAGATTCAAGATGCATAGAGTGCCGTTTATTAGAGAAAAGAAATTATAGGTTTAGTCTAGTATCTTGTATATTTAAAAAGGTTCTAAACCAAACATTATACAACTTCATAATGACTGATATTGGTTAATAGAATCTTGTATTTTCTCTTTTCGCCAGCAATATTATTTATCTTGATGCCTTTCTTTATTTTTAATGCGTGAAATTTTCACGTGAAATTTTCACATTTCTGGTTGTTTTAATTATCTTTGCATTGAGATAGGTTAATGTCTCATTGATATTACTGTTTGATTATTTTATTAAATACTATTTTATGATACTGCGTGTTATATTGAAGAATTTTCTGTCATTCAATGATGAGGTTCAGTTTGATATGTTTCCTAATATGAAAAGGACAACCTTGTCTAACCATATTACTATGCTTAATGAGAAACTGCCTGTATTGAAAATGGCTGCTATATATGGAGCCAATGGCGCTGGAAAATCCAATTTGTTAAAGGGTATCAATTTCTTGAAAGCAATAGCTTTGAACAAAAGTTTTCTCGACAAGGATACCTTTGGTAAGTACATCTTTGCGTTAAAAGAAAATACAGGAACAGAACCTATGGAACTGACAATAGAGTTTGAGACAAAAACAGGAATTCCATATATATACTCTGTGGAAATTATGAATACTGGGATTGTTTCCGAAATACTACAGATTTCCGGTTTGGGTTCGGAAGAAAACCATAATGTTTTCACTCGCAAAGAGGGCAAAATCGAATATGCAGTTACGCCTTCAGAGGAAGTAGGCAATATGGTTTTGGGATGGATAGAAAAAAATCCATTTTCCAGTCTTTTGACTATAAACAATGATATGCCGGTATTGACGGATGAAAATATTAGTATTGCACAAAAATGGTTTGAGGACGAACTTACAATAATTGGCTTGCATTCTTTCAATCCTGCACTGATTGGAATATTCAAGAGCAACAAAGAAATCAATCAATTTGCTTCGGATATATTTAAGGTACTTGGTCTTGGTATTAACAGAGTTAATGTCGAAACAGAAAATTTTGAAGATTGGATGAGTACCCATGACATCAGTAATCTACCTATGGACAAACTTAAAGAAATGCGTTCCGGAGTGTTGTCGGAGGTCGTTGATTTCAGAAATACAAGATCTATTAGTGTAGAAGATGGAGTGCAGAAGATAAGTCAAATGCTATTCCAGCAATTTGGTAAAAACGGATTTTCAAAGGATATGGATATCCAGGCACAGTCTGACGGTACGGTTAGATTACTGTCGCTTGTTCCGGCATTATATGATGCAATGAAATCCGCCAAGACGGTAATCATAGATGAACTCGATCATAGCATACATTCACATTTGGTCAGGGAACTTGTCCGTTATTTTTCCTCACAGGACACCAATGGACAACTTATTTTTACAACGCATCAGACCTGTTTGCTAAATCAGGATTTTTTGCGCACCGATGAAGCTTGGATGGTTGAAAAGAAGGATGGTGGGAGTCATATGTATTCATTAAACGATTTTAAGATTCACAACACAATTAATATTGAGAACGGATATATGGAGGGGCGTTATGGCGCTATTCCTTTTATTGGTGAATTGAATATGTAAAATGTTAATATTGTTATGGATTTATCTAAATTTACATATTCAAAAAAAATACTCAAGATTAACTCCTAAATAGCTTGTACATCAGTCTATAACCCAAAATAAGGAGAATTGTCAGGTATATGAAACATCAGGAGTGTCTTCTGCTTACCAAAAGCCTGAAGGGATTCTTTCCACCAGTCTTATATTCGTACTCTCTGGGGGGAAAGGATTTTCTTCTGGAATTGATTAAACAGCGTGAGCTTAACTCTTTAAGAGTTGTATTTATGTCTGAAAAAGGACAAGGATTACAGCCATATCAGATGCAAGAGAAGTGGGAATAAATACAGTTGACAGGAGAAATAAAAATAGAATCGCAGCTTTTTCCAACTGGATACTATGGACAAAGTATTTCTCCTTTCGGATGTAGATGAATTCTATGATCAGTTGGAGAAAATATTTAAAGGTAATCAAACCGATGTACAAGGTAGATGGGTCGTGAGCAATCCTTGTTTTGAGATTTGGTTGTATTATTGTTATTTGGATAGTCCAGAAAAAGTTCTTGGATGCTTGAAAACAGAACCTATTACTACTCGGAGCAAAAAAATGAAGGCCTTGGGTAACACATTAGTCAGTGGAGGGTTGAACCCTTGTTTGGCATTTGAAAATATGTTGAATGGAATAGAACACTGTATTGCTTACTATGCTGAGGATGATAACAGAATAACTGTCTTGTATGCGACACAAATGCATGAAATGGTTCAGTACCTTTAGTCAGCATAAAAGAAATTTCAACAATATTTCATTTCTACATAATTTTGCACACAATCATGCGGATATGATTATGTGTATAGATAACGATTATCTGCTGATTTTCAGCATGTTATTTTTTGAATCAGCAAATGTAATAGATGCTGTATGCATATTTTTGAGAAAATATCTCAAAAATATGCATTATATGAATTGAATTTTGTACCTTTGTACTCGAAAACAGTTATGAAAAATAATTGAAACACTTAAAAGTCAGATATATGTTACTTGAATTTACAGTTGAGAATTACAGGTCGTTTTATAGGAAAAAGACCTTAGTATTGGAGGCCGATAAAGCTTTGAAAGAATGTACTGAAACGAACTTGTTTGACTGCAATAAATATACTCTGCTTCGTTCGCTTGCGCTGTATGGTGCCAATTCAAGTGGGAAATCCAATCTTGTCAGTGCGATGCACGCAATGGCGAGTTGCGTGTTGTTGTCGGTGAAGTTAAATGACAATGAGCAATTGGAATATGACCCATTTCTTCTTTTGAAGGACAATCACCATCCCTCTATGTTTGAGATTATATTTTTGAAAGGAGAGTATTGTTACAGATATGGATTCAGGTATAATCTGGAGCGTATCGTTGAAGAATGGTTATTCCGGAAAACAACACCTCGTTCTAAAGAGCAGATGATGTTCGTAAGAAACGAAGATGGGATTTGTGTAGATGAGAATAATTTCCCGGAAGGAGTCGGATATGAAGAAAAGACCAATGACAACCGTTTGTTCCTGTCATTATGCCAACAGTTAGGCGGTGAAATATCTCGTCAGGTTATTTCTTGGTTTCAATCGGACTTTAATGTGATTTCTGGATTGAATAATCAACAATATAGAGCATATTCAAAATTATTTTTTCACAAAAAAGAATCTTTGAGTGTTGATGCTCTCAACTTCTTCCAGAAATTGAGACTTGGATTTAACAACATTCTTACTCATGAGGAAGAACCCAATATTCCTCAGGACTTGCCTATGGAATTACGAGCACTCTTCCAAAGAGAAACGCAAGGCAAGAAGAGTATTGAGTTGGATTCTATACATAACGTATATTCAGATAAAGGTAATATAGTAGGTACAATTAACTTCTCGTTTGAAGATAGGGAATCTTCCGGTACAAATAAGTTATTTGATCTTTCGGGACCGATATTCGAAACGCTTTATTCTGGGAGCGTGCTTGTCATCGATGAGCTGGATGCAAAAATGCACCCTCTGATTTCTCAGTATATTATTGAATTATTCAATAATCCGGAAACAAATCCAAAGAATGCCCAATTGATATTCACTACCCACGATACGCACTTACTTTCTCAGAAAATTTTAAGACGAGACCAGATATGGTTCACGGAGAAAGATTCTAAAGAGCAGACGGATTTGTATAGTCTGATTGATATCGTACTCCCAGACGGGACCAAACCTCGTAATGATGCAAATTATGAGAAAAACTATATCGCCGGTCGTTATGGTGCCATTCCTTATATATTGAATGATTAATAATGTAAGGCTATGGCAGCAAAGAGAATAAAGATAGATAATGCTTCTTCAAAATTTAGGAGGCAATCGCAAAAGAGAGAACAGAAAGTCATACGTTGCTCTGTGTTAATTGTGTGCGAAGGGACAAAGACTGAACCTAATTACTTTGAAGCTTTTGCCGAAAAGCAACAGGGGGTAATTGTATATGACATCGAGGTTAAAGGGCTTGGGCGTGGAACAAAAGATGTTGTGGAGAAGGCCATTGATCTTAAAAATAAGAATAACTATGACCGTGTTTGGGCTGTTTTCGATAGGGATGAATTTCCTGCAAAGGATTTCAACGAAGCCATTGCGATGGGACAAAAAAATAGCATTGAGGTAGCCTGGAGTAATGAAGCATTCGAATTGTGGTATCTATATCATTTTCAGAATGTAATAACAGGAGTGTCTCGAAAGGATTATGAAGAGAAGATTTCAACAGCTGTAAATGCTTCTCCGAAATATAAATCGAAGAAAAAGTACAGATACGCCAAGAAAGATCCTAACAATTATAAGATAATGACTACTTACGGCTCAATGGAGTCCGCCTTGCGGTATGCGGAAGCGAAGCATTTAGAATATGCAGATTCACGTTATGCAAATCAAAATCCTTGCACTACGATTTATCAGCTTGTACGGCAATTGTTGGGACGAGATGAGAAACTGAATGCTGAACTGATCGCAAGGATTGGGGAAAATGAATTATAGAACTTCAATGATTCAATGGTGGTGTTTTGTGTGTAAAGATAAATAACACCTTAAAAGTGTTTGAATGTAATATTTAAGACACTGATGGATTTTAAACAAAATAATTTCGAATAACATTTATGCAAGTAGAAGAAATAACACAAATATTACGAGAGTCACCAAGCGTACGACTCATAAAATCAAGAAGTGTGGATTTCTTCTTGTCTTTTGTCATTGAAGCGTTTGAAGGACAGGCGGCTATAATGCAGGAACGCTTGCACATGCTACTGGAGAACCGACTGGATGAGCAGGAAAATACGTTGGTGGAGGATGATTCTGAAATGACGAGACTAGTAGAGTCTAACGAACAGAAAGCGAAACGGCTCATCAAAGACTGGACAGACAAGGGATTCTTGACCAATTATCAGAACGAAGAGGGAGAGGTGATATACGAGATTTCGTCACACACAAGCAAATTGATAGATTGGGTGGTGAGCTTGAAAAAAGAAGATTACATCGGTACTGAATCAAAGTTCAAGACACTGTTTTCCCAACTGAAGGAATTGGTGGAATACTCGAACGAGGACCGTGAGAAGCGACTAGAATTGCTTCGAACCAAAAAAATGGAGATAGAGCATCAGATTCAGCGGCTGGAGATGGGCGAAGAGGTCGAGGTTTACGAGGACTACCAGATAGAACCACGATACAACAGTTTGAACAAACTGGCGAAGGAACTGCTGAGCGATTTCAAAGAGGTGGATGACAACTTTAAGGGGATTATCAAAGAGATATACGAACGTCAGACAGAAAATGCAGAGAAGAAAGCTTTGTTGAACTACATCTTTGATGCATATGGCGAACTAAAACAATCGCAACAAGGCAAAAGTTTCTATGCATTTTGGGAGTTTCTGCTCTCGGCCGATCTGCAGAAAGAATGGGACGAGTTGACTGGTGTACTCTACAAAACGCTGGAAAATAGAGGCATTGATGCACATGACATGTTTCTCAAGGAAATGAAAAAGCATCTGTTTGACGCTGGTGAGAAGGTTGCGAAAACCAACGACCGCATGAGCGAGAAACTGAGTCGAATCATTCGCCAGAACGGACATATGAATGCTGAGGCGACAAAGCAAGTAATCAACGATATAAAGAAACTACTCATCGAAGCCAGCAGACGGAAAGAAAAGCCAGATGCTTCGCTTGAATACGAAACCATTGACATCAATCTGCCGCTGGAGCGCCCTCTTACCCTCACACCTGTAAAAGAAACTGTGTATAAGGATAAGCCTGACATAGCCGGACTGAGTCTGGCTGATTTGGAGAGTATTGGTAAACTCTACAATCCGTATCACATCGACCGAAAGGTGCTGAGAGACCGCATCAACGAGGTGTTGAACGACAGACAGCAGACGACCCTGGCAGAGGTGATAGAGCGGAACGAAGGCGTGGAGAAAGGTCTGTCGGAAGTGTTTGGATACATTGGCGTGCTGAAGGAATATAAGACGGTGGTAAGCGAAGAACGCCAGCAACATATTATTTTTACAGAAAATAAAACCATATCAATTCCCGAAATTATAATAACAAGATGAACGCAGCAAATATACAACCATACAGCAGGGCTGTAGTGAAACTGTTGAAAGGCATCGTAGAGAAAGACGATGTAGTTTGGAATGATTTACTCGACTACCAAAGCGAGATTCAGGACTATATCAGTGTGATGGGACTGGAACTCATCGTGAAAAAGGATGAAGGTTTTGCCTTTGTCAAGCAAATGAAATTGGACGAAGACAAAACATTGAACATGGTGTCGAGAAGGTCGTATGGTTTTGAGGTTTCGGTGATACTCATCGTGTTGAGGCAGATACTCGAAGACTTCGACAGCAATCCAACAGAGTCGCAGGCTTCGGACAAGTATGTAACTGCTACTGAAATAAAGGAAGAGGCAGAATTGTTTCTTCCCGCCACATTCAATCGTGCCAAGTTTGAGAAAGATCTTGACCGCTATATAGACAGCATAGCAGGCTTTGGTTTCCTGGTGGAAGCAAAGCATATTGAGGGTGAGAAGCGCTATAAGATACATCGCATCATCAAGGATAAGGTGACACTGGACGATATATTAGAATTTAAAAACAAACTTAATGACTATAATGCAGCAGATGAACCTATTTAATACCAGTTCGGAAGTGGCAGGCTTTAAGCTTGACTATTTGGAAGTGTGGAATTGGGGAACCTTTGACAAAAAAGTGTACCATATGAATTTGCATGGTAACAACTCGCTATTGACCGGAGCAAACGCCTCGGGCAAGAGTACGCTGATAGATGCTCTGCTCACGCTGATGGTGCCACTGAAGCGCCAACGATTTTACAATCAATCATCGGGTGTGGAGAAGAAGGGCAACCGTACAGAGGAATCGTACTTCTTTGGCAACTATGGCAATCAGCAGCAGGAGGGTGCAGCGAGCACAACCACGCTGAGATTGCGCGACAAAGGGGCTCGTTCGGTATTGCTTGCATCGTTCTGCAATGTGGACAAGCGCGTGGTGACGCTGCCGTTCTTCAAGGTACTGGAGGACAAGACGACGCACCGCTACGGCACCTACGATGTCGCCAAGCGCACGACGGAAGTCAAGATTGCGCCGTCGGCTCAGGTCCTGCCGGAGCCGAACCAGCCTGCGACGCAGTATCGTGAACTCGACACGGAGCTGACGACGGACAAGGGCACGGGCGAATTCACGCTCAAGTACAATGGCTCGCGCTTCACGATCCTGCCGGACGATGATGCGGCAGCGCATCTTATCGTCGTCGGCGACGAGACGAAGAACCGCGATCTCTTTGAGAAGGCGCTTCACGTCGCATTCACGAAGATGGGCCTCGAGGTGGCCAATCTCGACGGTGTCTACATCCATTTCGGCAAAGAATAAGCATCTTCTGGATGCTCGGGAAAGCCTTTTCCATCCCCTTGGGGATGGGGAGGGCTTTTCTTTTTCTGTAGAAAATGAATTTCCACTTGCAAAAGCAGGATTTATCTGCTATAAAAAAGAATAGATAAAGTGGCGAATTGTGGGGAAAAGTGCCAGATGTGTGGAAAGGCGGTGCAGCGGGATGTTCATGGGTGAGTACGCCCATACGATTGATGCGAAGGGACGCGTCATCCTTCCGGCTGATTTCCGTCAGGAACTCGGTGTTTCCTTTGTCATCACGAAGGGGCTCGACAAGTGCCTTTTCCTCTACGGCCAGCAGGCTTGGGAGGAGCTCGCGGCAAAATTGCGGGCCTTGCCGCTCGCGAAGCCGGAGGCGCGCGCCATCGTGCGGTTCTTCTTCTCGGGGGCGCGCACGCTCGAATGCGATAAGCAGGGGCGCTTCCTCGTGCCGGCAAATCTGCGCGCTTATGCGGACATCATGCTGCGCCAGCCTGTCGTGCTGGCCGGGGCGGACAACCGCATCGAGGTCTGGAGCAAGGAACAGTGGAGCCGCTACAACGAGGAAGTCGAGCCGGATGTGACGGCCATCGCGGCGTCGCTGGCGGAGCTCGGCATATAAAATAGGAAGCGATAGATAGATGGGGGAAGGAAACGTGGAGTTTCATCATATCAGCGTCATGCTGGAGGAGACGGTCAAGGGTCTCGTGACAAATAAAGAAGGGATCTATGTCGACTGTACTCTGGGAGGCGCTGGCCATTCCCATCGCATCGCGGAACTGCTCTCGCCTGAGGGCCGCATCATCGGCATCGATCAGGATGAGGAGGCCATCGCGGCGGCGAAGGAGCGCCTCAAGGACGTCAAGTGCCATGTCGACATCGTGCACAGCAATTTCTCGCATCTCGAGGAGATCCTCGAGGCGCAGGGGGCACCGCTCGTCGACGGCGTCGTC
>ERZ779855.2065-NODE-2065-length-11879-cov-3.708897_pt1 | contig 11879 bp, 9 predicted proteins | sample MGYA00511370_ERZ779855 | MGnify/ENA primary metagenome ERZ779855 (study PRJEB29588, sample SAMEA1967319) | human gut metagenome | biome: human gut; feature: human-associated habitat; material: faeces | place: Denmark | collected 2008/2010 ...
TCTTTTTCAAACAAAAAGAAAATGCCGAAACACGGGAAGTATAAAATATTTGATTATTGTATGACGCGAAGGTAGAGCGCAAATCCTACAATTCATATCGTGCCGCTTGCGCGGCAGCGGTGCGTCGAGTCGCCGCACCATACAAGGTGCATACTGATAATTCCCGCGCACCTTGAAAATTAAACAGAGCTCAAAGCAAAAACCGGACAAGAGAAACAGGCGTTTCAGCCTGTACCCTTATCCGGCGTATCATTTCTGTCGAACGATCTGCCCTCCGAGCAACGGAGCTTATTCTACTATATGTCGCTTTTAAAGTCAAGCGTTTTTGTTTTCCGTCTCCTGCGCTTCGTTGTGCGCCTTTATCGCGGCGGTTATCTCCTTGTCGTTATAGAAGATATAGACAACGACCGAAATCGCGACGAAAATCATAGCGACAAGCGCCGTGTTGCGCACTCCCGCGCTCGTTGCGGCACCTGTGCCGTCTGCGCCCTTGCCGAGCAGGAGCGAGCACGCGATAACGACTATCGCCTGGCACATCTTGTTGGCAAAGTTGCGCGCGGCGAAGAACATACCCGCTCTGTTCTGTCCTGTCTTTATCGAGTCATACTGCGCGAGATCCGCGAAGATGGACGAGGGGATTATGTTCGTTATCGCTATGGGCATGGCTATAACGAGTCCGATGAGTATCGCGAACGGCTTCGCGCCGATGGCATTGATAACAAGATTGTAGTTAAAAATAGCGCAGTAGAGCAGGACATATGTTATGCACGCGCCGAGCAGAAGCGGTTTTTTGCCGACCTTGCGCGCCAAGATATTGACGAGCGGATAGGTCATTATGCCGACGCCTATTGATATGACCGAGACATATGTCACCCACTCGTCGCCGAGGTTCAGGAGATTTGTTATGTAATAGACCTCAGCGGTGTTAAAGAAGGTGAACGCTATCCACATAATGAGATAGCCCACGGTGATTATCGCGAAGTTCGGATAAGAGACGGTCGCCTTGAGTGCATCCCAGATGGACTGGTGATATTCTTTCGGCTCGACATAGTCCTTCTCTTTGATAACAAAAGCCGGGATGAGCGCGGCTATTCCGCCGAGCACGCAGAACACGATGAACGGAATGCGCAGAGCCCATATCTCCTCGATGCCGTTTTTCATCAGTATGCTCTTTATCATAGATGTGCAGAACACCATCGCCGACGAGACAACATAGAGCAGACTGACTACAGAATAGAGGAACACTCTCTTGCGCGGCTCGGCGACGACCTCCGCCTGGAGCGCGCTGTAGGGAATGTTGTAGAGCGTCGAGAACAGATAATAGAGCGCGAGCATCACGCCGACCCATATGGCATTTATAACGCTCGAACCCGCCACGGGCGGGAAAAAGATGAGCAGGCAGAACAGCCCGTAAGGGATAGCCGACCAGCGCATAAAAGAGATGCGCCTGCCGCTCTTTGCCTTGCTGTTATCCGAGAGGCTCGCGACCCACGGGTCTGTAACAGCGTCGATAACAGTGCCGATTCCGCGGATTATCGCCATGGTCAGCGCGGCTTTCACAAAAAACTGCGGCAGAGTTGTGTTCGAGTTCGTGGGAATGAAGAAGGTCAGCAGGTATGTTGTAATAATACCGTTGATAAGTCCCCTTGCAAAATCTCCGAGGCACAGGGCGAAGATCTTGCCGTTTGTTATTTTTTTCATTGTTTCTCTCTCCTCCCGCCGTCTCCGGCTATTTTGAGAAATTTTTCGCGAAGATGCTTTCTGAACAGCTCGGGCTCTTCGCTCAACGGGCGGTGAGCCGAGTTTTCAAACCAAATTAAATCTTTGTCCGGCGCTTCTATCGAGTCATAGTAATTCTGAATCAGCGCCGCAGGGGTGTTTTCGTCGCGCCGCCCCTGGAATATATAATAGGGCATCTCAAATGTATGGAGCTGGGTGGTGAAATCATAGTTGACGAGCGTCGGCCACATCTGCGTCAGGCAGAGCTTATATCCTTTCGCCGCGCCGTATTTATCTTTTATGCTGAGCTCCGTCGAAAACAGCATCGGCAGGACAGTGCCTTTGAAGTAGCTCTCTTTTTTGACTGTGTGTCCGCCGTATTTTCCGAGTATGCGCCGCTGGGTCATGAGCCCCTCGAACACCGGCTTATACTGCCCGTTGACGGGCGGACCGACCTGTTCGAGCTTCGCTATGCTCTCCGAGTCATTCGCCTCTTTAGCCTTTCTCATCGCAAAGGCATAGGACAGATTCTCGTTTTCAACTCCGTTGACGACCTGGCCGTAGCCGATATATCCAGCTATCTTATCCGGCACGCGGGCGCAGGCGAATGTACCGAGCTCGGTACCCCAGCTGCCGCCGACGATAAATATTTTCTCCTTGCCGAGCGTTTTGCAGAGCCATGAAATAAGCTCGGCACAGTCGGATATCAGCTGTTCGAGCGTCAGACTCTCGGGGTCGCAGCCGAAATACGAGCCGCCCGTTCCGCGCTGATCCCACGCGACGACAGTGAAGTCGTCCGTCAGCCCGAAGCCGTCTTTAGCCATGTCGTGGCGGTTGGGCACGCCCGGTCCGCCGTGGAGAAACAGAATGACCGGATTTTCGTTTTTCGTTCCCCAAATGTGAATCGTCTGTCCAAGCCCGCCGAGCATCACGCGCTCCTTGCGGTCTATCGGATATCTGCCCACAGAAAACACCTCACTTGTATCAATAGTCTAATTGTAGCACCTTTCGGCGCGCAAACCAATAAACAAATTATAAAGAATGGAGCCGCCCGAACGGACAGCTCCAAAATATAATTTAATTTGATATATATTTGCTGTTTACCGCAGGCACATCGAACTCGCCATAGCATTTGAATCCGGCGGCAGGCGAGCGGTCAAGCTCAACATAGAATCTGTAATACGGCGCGAAATACGCGTCCATGGGGTCTATGGAATAGACAAGCTCGACTTTTTTTATCTTCTCGCGCGTAACCACGCCGTTTTCTATTCCGTCCGCCGAGCCGGAGATATATTCGCCGCCGAGCAGAAGCTTTTCGGCTTCTTTATATGATATTATCGGATAATCACCGAGCCTCTTTGCGCCGTCGACGGAACTGATTCTTATCGATTCAAGCCCGCCGTTTTCGTTTATATCAAAAAACACGCTCCCGAAATTATAGCTTTTTACTCTTTTCAAATCGCCGCCCGAGCCGTCATAGACACGGTATTCCGCACTCTCCCCGCCGTTTATATCATAGTCGGAAGTGACGCAGAGCACGGGATTTTTGAAGCCGATTACAGAAGAATACTTTTCAATGAAGTACCCTGCGGCATCGCGCCCCGTGCCGTTTCCCGCAACAGGCTCGGAAAAGTTTATACTTACCCCGCCCGTCGCAAACGCCGATATCAAGCCGATGTCCGTCTCGGCTCTGACGGCGTAGAGCGAATTTTCGCTGACTACCCACTCGCATTCCGGGAGATTCTCCTGCGTCACCGACTTTATCTGCGCGCCTGATTTTTCGGCAGTTTTGCGCACGGTCGAGAGCAGCTCATCATAGCTTAGCGACTGCGTGTTTTTGTAGACGGGCAGACGCTTCAGCTTCATCTCCGCGCTCCACGGGTTTCCCGTCGTGTATTCGCTTATGTCGCGCACAACAGGCGTGTGAGCGCCGGCTCCCTCGCCGGAAAAGCCCACTGTGCCGAGTGATATCTTTTGCAGTCTGGCGGGGCTTATCAGCCAATAGCCGAAGAACACCGCCGCGACTATGCAGAGGCACGCCGCCGCCGTCATCAAGCGCATGGGATAGCGCGGCGCTCTGTTCTTAAAATTTATTTTTTTCGGCGCGGCCTCGGCTATAAACCTGTCGTCAGCGCCGCCTACAGCCTTCAATAAATCTTCTTTTTTCATACCGTAAAGCCCTCCTTTTCAAGAAAAATCTTTAAGCAGTCCCTTGTTCGCTTGAGCGACATTTTTACCGCGCCCTCGGTCATTCCGCGCTCGGCGGCTATCTCCGATATGCCGAGCATATACCAGTAGCGCTGAATAAAAACTATTCGCCTCTCCCGCTCGAGAGAGTCTAAAAATCCGTTCACCGCCTCGCGCAACAGAACGGTGTCCGCCTGCTGCTCGGTATTCTCGGCACTCGGTATACACTCCGACAGCTCATCAAGAGCGAGGGCAACATTCTTTTCGCCGCGCTTTTTGGAGCGGCGGGCTTTGAGCATATTCAGCGCGGAATTTCTCGCTATCCTGCCGAGATATGCGCCGAGATTTTCCGGTCTGTTCGGCGGAATGGAGTTCCACGCACCGAGCATGGCGTCGTCGACACACTCCTGCGCGTCCTCGCGGCAGCGCACAACGGCATAGGCCACGGTATAACAGTAGCCCGAATATTTTTCCTCGAGCCGCGCCACGCTCCTCTCGTCGCGGGCGAACAAGCCGTCAATAAGCAGTTTGTCCTCCATAATTACCTCCTCTCCAACGACATCCGCTCACTCTTAAAGACAACAAAAAGGTGCTTTAGGTAACGCATGGGCTTGCCTTTATTTTTATATTATCATATATTTTGCGTTTTGAAAAGAAAAACGCCCCGAAGAAGCACTTCGGAGCGTCATATAAATTATATTTTATCAGCCGCCGAGATAGGCTTTGACTATCTCTTCGTTGTTGAGCAGATCCTGCGCGGTGCCCTCTGCGGTTATTGCGCCGGTTTCGAGGACATAGGCGCGGTCGGAGATGGAGAGCGCCTTTTTCGCGTTCTGCTCGACGAGCAGAATGGTCGTGCCGGACTTGTGATAGTCCTTGATTATCTCGAACACCTGATCGACAAACAGCGGGGACAGACCCATCGACGGCTCATCGAGCATGAGCAGCTTCGGGTGGCTCATCATAGCTCTGCCCATTGCGAGCATCTGCTGTTCGCCGCCGGAAAGAGTGCCCGCTATCTGCGACTTTCTCTCGCCGAGGCGGGGGAAGCGGGTGCAGATCTCGTCGATATCCTCTTTTATCTTCTTTTTGTCCTTCTGCGTATATGCGCCGAGGAGCAGATTTTCATAGACGGTCAGCTCCTGGAACACGCGGCGACCCTCAGGCACCTGGCTCATTCCCATGCCGACCAGCTTATGACCGGGAATCTTGTTTATCTCGTTTCCGTCATAGACGACGGAGCCGCTCTTTATCGGAATGAGGCGCATGATGCTCTGCATCGTGGTGGTCTTGCCCGCTCCGTTTGCACCGATGAGTGAGACTATCTCGCCCTGATCGACATGGAAGCTGATGCCCTTGAGCGCTCTTATAACGCCGTAATAGACCTGAAGGTCCTTGACTTCTAACAATGCCATGACTTTTCCCCCTTATTCACCGATATACGCCTTTATGACCTCGGGGTCACTCAGCGCGTCCTCTGTCTTGCCCTGCGCGAGCACTGTGCCGAAGTTGAGCACGGTTATCTCATCGCAAAGGCCCGACACGAACTTCATGTCGTGCTCGATAAGAAGTATGGTCATGTCAAACTCGTCTCTTATGCGCCTGACTATTCCCATCAGATCCTCTGTCTCGTGGGGGTTCATGCCCGCCGCCGGCTCGTCAAGGAGCAGCAGGCACGGATTGGTCGCGAGAGCGCGGGCTATTTCAAGCTTTCTCTGCTTGCCGTAAGGCAGGTTGCAGGCGAGGTTGTTTCGCTCGTCATAGAGATTGAAGATGCGGAGTATCTCCTTTGCCTTGTCGCGCATCGCCTTCTCCGTCTTGTAGTGCTTCGGGAGGCGGAAAATGCTTGAGAATATATCGCACTTGAACTCGGGCTGGTTGTGCAGACCGACGAGGACGTTTCTTATCACGCTCATGTTGTTGAACAGGCGGATGTTCTGAAATGTTCTCGCGATGCCCTTGTGGTTTATCTGCTCCTGGCTCTTGCCGCGGAGCTCTTCGCCGTTTAGGTAGAAAGTTCCGGTTGTGGGCTGATAGACGCCGGTGAGCATATTGAAGACCGTTGTCTTGCCCGCTCCGTTGGGTCCCACGAGACCGTAGAGCTGCTTTTTCTTTATTTTCAGATCGACATTCTCGACCGCTTTCAGTCCGCCGAAGGAAATGCCGAGATCCTTTGTTTCAAGAACATATTCAGCCATTTTTCTTTCCTCCCTTTTGCGGCTTGTCGGGGACAAATTCCTTGCCCTGCTGCATATCGACAGAGAGGATTTCGTCCATGGAGATCTTTGTGGGAACGTTGCTCCACTCGCCCTTGTCGTCGCTGATATCCTCAGGCTTGCGCTTCTTGTCCGCGATGCGCGCCATGATGAAGCGCGGAGCGAGCTTCTCTTTTATGCGGGTGAACGCAGGTGCGTTGTTGAAGATAACGAGGCAGATAAGAATAAGCGCATAGATAAGGTACTTGAGCGCCGCGAGGTCGCCGGAGAGCTTGCTCTGGAGCTCGAAGTTGATTATCGTGATGAGCGCGGCGGAGACTATCGAGCCGTTGATGCTTGCCATGCCGCCGAGAACGACCATGACGAGGATCTCGATAGAGTAGTTATACGAGAACACCGAATACTGGACGGGCGTGATGTAATGCGCATAGATAACGCCTGCGACGCCCGCGAAGAATGCGGAGAAAACAAACACAAAGAGCTTGTAGAAAGTCACGTTTATGCCCATTGCCTTTGCCGCTATCTCGTTGTCACGTATAGCGGTTATCGCTCTGCCGTGCTTCGAGCGAATAAGATTGTTTATCATGAACAGGACGATGAGCACGACGACGAAAGCGACGATATAGAGCGAGGTATCGTTCCTTGTATCGTACTTTATCGTGTTCGTGCGAAGACCCATTGCCTTGCCGAAAACATCGAGGTTCTTGAATATTGTTCTGACTATCTCGCCGAAAGCGAGAGTCACTATCGCGAGGTAGTCGCCTTTGAGTCTGAGCGCGGGAAGTCCGACGATGAGACCGAATATTGCGGCTATCACGCCGCCGGCGAGCATGCTGATGATGAGCACCAGAAGCTTGCTGCCGATAACATCAGAGAGCTGAATGGCTATGTATCCGCCGAGATATGCGCCGACGCACATAAAGCCCGCGTGACCGAGCGACAGCTCGCCGAGGAAACCGACGACGAGGTTCAGGGAAACGGCGAGGATGATGCTGTAAGCTATCTGGACGAGCAGGGTCGACGCCGAGCGCTGGAGGTTGCCGGTCAGCTGGAGAATGACCGACACGCCGAGGACGGCGATGACCATTATATAGCTGATGTAATTTTTGAGCTTGAATTTGCTTTCTGTCTTTGTTTTACTCATCAATTACACCTTCTCTCTTCTCTTCTTGCCGAGCAGACCGATGGGTCTTACAAGAAGGATCAAAATCAAAAGACTGAATTCAACGGCAGTGGTATAGGGTGCGAGGGCGGGGACGGCAAGGCATATCTTCTCGATAACGCCGAGGAGCACGCCGCCGATCATCGCGCCGGGGATGGAGCCGATGCCGCCGAACACCGCAGCCACAAAGGCTTTCAGGCCGGGCATGGCACCCACAGTGGGGGTGACTGCCGTGTAGTTGGAAAAATACATCATGGAGCCGATGGCCGCAAGAAAGCTGCCCACCGCAAAGGTAAAGGAGATGACATTGTTGATCTTGATGCCCATCAGCTGGGCGGTCTCAAAATCGCGGGAAGCGGCGCGCATGGCCATGCCGATCTTGGTCCTCTGGATCAGGGTAACAAGTGCTGCCACCAGCACAATGACGAGGAACGGCGTTACCACCGTCACCCGCTTGGTCTGGCAGCCCAGCACCGTGACGGTGTCGCTGATCCACGGCAGGGCAGGGTACTGCTTGGCCAGACCGCCGGTGACATACCACATCGAGTTCTGCAAAAGGTAGGACATACCGATCGCGGAGATCATTACCGACATGCGCGGCGCAGTGCGCAGGGGCTTGTAGGCGATCTTTTCCACTGCGATGCCAAGCAGTACCGTTGCCACCACCACCAACGGGATGGAAATGGTCAGCGGAAGGGAGGCAGTAGCGTACACCATCAGAAAACCGGCTACGGTAAAGATATCGCCGTGGGCAAAGTTGATCAGGCGCAGGATGCCGTACACCATCGTGTAGCCAATGGCGATCAATGCATACTGGCCGCCCACCGAGATACCTGCCAGCAAATAGGGCAGAAACTTTGCAGCCATAAGGGGAACCCTCCATTTCTTACAACTTTTAATAAAATAAACTCCTCCAGCCCCCTCCGGTGACAGCCCCCTCAGGGAGGAAGCCAAACCTGCCGGAAAGCTATAAAAAGGCTCCCTCAATGAGGGAGCTGGCAACGCCGTCAGGCGTTGACTGAAGGAGTTTACAGGTTCAAATCAGCCTTCCACGCTCTGAGTCTTGACGAACTCAAATGCGCCGTCGGCAGCTTTCTTGATGTAAGCCATATCCTTGTTGGCATCACCGGTGGTCTGGTCAAAGGTGATGTTGCCGGTCACGCCGTCGTAGTTTACGCCGTACAGAGCATCGCGGATGGCGGTGCCGTCGGTGCTGCCTGCTGCCTTGATGGCTTCCAGAGCCACCATGTAGCCGTCGTAGCCCAGTGCAGAAACAGCTGCCACGATGTCATTGCCGCCGTTGTTGGTCAGCTTTTGGCTGTCGGCGTTCAGCCACTCCTTAAAGCCGGTCACGAACTCCTTGGCTGCGCCGGAATCATCGTTCTCATCAAAGAAGGTGGAGCAATACACCTGCACGCTGGTGCCCTTCTGGGCATCCAGAATAACGCTGGACTCCCATGTGTCGCCTGCGGTAATGGGCTTATCGAAGCCTGCAGAAGCAGCCTGTGTGATGATCTGGGCTGCGTAGGTGGTGGCGCAGGGAGCAAAGATCACATCTGCACCGGCGTTGATGGCGTTCTGGATGTAGGCGGAGAAGTCCGAGGTGCCCTCGGGGAACTGCTCGCTGGTAACAGTGCCGCCCAGATCCTCAAAAGCGTTGACGAAGTAGGTGGCCAGACCGGAGCCGTAGTCCTCGCCCAGCATGCTCAGCACGTAGGCGTTGGCAGCACTGAACTCATCCTTTGCAAAGTTTGCCATGACCGAGCCCTGGAACGGGTCAAGGAAGCAGACACGGAAGTAGTAGGGGTTGGCCTCAGTCAGGGGGGGGTTGGTGCAGGAGCAGCCAATGGCCGGGATGGAAGCGGACTGGAAGGTGGGAGCGGCTGCAATGGAAACACCGGAGCCGTAGCTGCCCAGCACGATGGAGACCTTCTTGGAGACCAGCTCCTGTGCAGCAGTCACGGCCTTATCGGTGCTGGACTGGTTATCCACTTCCACCAGCTCCACGTTATAGGTCTCACCGCCGATCTCCACGGTGGGAGCAAGGCTGTTGGCATACTCGACACCCAGCACTTCCTGCTTGCCGCCTGCGCCGTTATCACCGGAAGCCGGTTCAAACACGCCGATCTTAATGGTCTTGCCGCCTGCAGAAGAGCCGCTTGCGGAACCGCCAGAAGAAGAGCAGCCTGCCAAAGCTGCTGCTGCGGCGGTGATGCCTGCCGCTTTCAGGAAATCACGACGCGAAATGAATGCTTTCATAAGAATTGCCCCCTCTATTATTTCTTAACACTTTCCCAGATAAAACAAGAAAAACCCGCAACGGCGCAGTGATCCTCAGATCCTGCATCGTTGCGGGTTTCTTAGCATTGTTTTAGCACATGAAAAGGAACTTGTCTAGGCTGAATATGAATTTTTTTAAATTTTCGTCAGATGATAAAAAGAAACTGTATTTGAATAGCGTGCATTTTGGGCGGTTTTGATACAGGCTGTCTTTTGATTAAATACAGATTTGCCGTAAGGGTCATACTTTAATCCGCTGCACGTCCCAGCCGCATCTTGAAATCGCTGTAGCCGAACTTCACCAGCTCCCGGCAGGTGCCGTTTTCGTCCATTGCCCAGATGGGCGGCAGCGGCATCCCGTTGAAGGTGTTGTTCTTGCAGGTGGTGTAGATGGCCATATCGCCGAAAATGAGCCTTTGCCCCTCGGTGAGCGGGGAGGCAAAGCTGTAGTCGCCCACCACATCCCCGGCAAGGCAGGTGGGGCCGCCAAGGCGGATGAGGTACGGCTTTTCGCCGGGGTCTCCGGCATCCAGCAGCGGCGGGCGGTAGGGCATCTCGATCACGTCCGGTGTATGGCAGGCGGCGCTGGCATCCAAGATGGCAACCGTCGTATCGCCGTTTTGCACCACGTCCAGCACGCGGGTCAAGAGATACCCTGCGTTCAGGGCGCAGGCCTCGCCGGGTTCCAGATAAACCGTCACGCCCCAGTCATTCCGGGCGCGGCGGATACACTTTTCCAAAGTGGCCATGTCGTAGCCGGGGCGGGTGATGTGATGCCCGCCTCCGAAGTTCCGCCACTTCATTTTTGGCAGCAAATCGCCGAATTTCTCTGCCACTGCGTCCAGCGTCACGGCCAGCGCATCAGCGTCCTGCTCACATAAAGTGTGAAAGTGCAGGCCGTCCAACAGCCCGGGCAGGGCAGAATTTTCTGCCGCTGCCGCGTCCCACTGGGCGCGGGTCGTGCCCAAACGGCTGCCGGGGGCGCAGGGGTCGTAAATCGCGTGGCCGTCCTGGGTCGAGCACTCGGGATTGACGCGCAGTCCCACACTTTTGCCAGCCGCCTTGGCCGCGGGGCCAAATTTTGCCAGCTGTGCGGGCGAGTTGAAGACGATATGGTCAGCGTACCGCAGCAGCTCGTCCATTTCATCTGCGCGGTAGGCCGCGCAGAAAACGTGCACTTCTTTGCCGGGCATTTCCTCCGCGCCGAGCCGCGCCTCAAACAGGCCGCTGGCCTCGGTGCCCGCGAGGTGCTGCGCCAGCAGCGGGTACAAATCGTAGTTGCTGAACGCCTTTTGCGCCAGCAGCACCTTGCACCCGGTACGACGGGCCAGCCCGCCAAGAATCTCCGCGTTGCGGGTCAGGGCAGCTTCATCCAGCAGGTAGCAGGGCGTGGGAAGGACGGAAAATTCCGGCGGCACTGCGCCGTCGATGGCCGCAAACGGCGGCCGTGCGTCGCGCTGCGCCATCAGTCCACGAGAACCGGGTCATGGTTCTCGCTGCGGGGCAGGCCGTACTTGTCCAGCGCGTCGAGGAACGGGTCGGGGTTGAACTCCTCCACCGTGTAGACGCCGGGCTTGGTCCACTCGCCGGTCAGCATCATCAGCGCACCGCACATCGCGGGCACACCGGTGGTGTAGCTGATGGCCTGACTGCCGACCTCGCGGTAGCACTCCTGATGGTCGCACACATTATAAATGTAGTAGGTCTTGTCCTTGCCGTCCTTTTTGCCGGTGAAGATGCAGCCGATGTTCGTCTTGCCCTTGGTGCGGGGACCGAGGCTGGCGGGATCAGGCAGGAGGGCTTTCAGGAACTGGATGGGGACGATCTCCTGCCCGTTGAAGTTGATGGGGGTGGTGGAGAGCATCCCCACGTCCTCGAGGCAGCGCATGTGGTCGAGATAGCTCTGGCCGAAGGTCATGAAGAAGCGGATGCGCTTGACATCGGGCAGGTTCTTGCCGAGGGACTCGATCTCCTCATGATGCAGCAGGTACATATCCTTCTGGCCGACCTGATCAAAGTTGTACTCGCGCTTGATACTCATGGGCGGGATCTCGACCCACTTGCCGTTCTCCATATAGCTGCCGGGGGCGGAGACCTCGCGCAGGTTGATCTCGGGGTTGAAGTTGGTGGCGAATGCATAGCCGTGATCGCCGCCGTTGCAGTCGAGGATGTCGATGGTGTCGATGGTGTCGAACTCATGCTTAGCGGCGTAGGCGCAGTAGGCCTGGGTCACGCCCGGGTCAAAGCCGCAGCCCAGCAGCGCGGTCAGGCCGGCGTCCTCAAACTTTTTCTTGTAGGCCCACTGCCAGCTGTAG
>ERZ779855.2083-NODE-2083-length-11799-cov-9.437841_pt1 | contig 11799 bp, 10 predicted proteins | sample MGYA00511370_ERZ779855 | MGnify/ENA primary metagenome ERZ779855 (study PRJEB29588, sample SAMEA1967319) | human gut metagenome | biome: human gut; feature: human-associated habitat; material: faeces | place: Denmark | collected 2008/2010 ...
GAAGCCAACCTCCGGCGCTACGCGCCACCTCCTTCCAGAGGAAGGAGGGAGAAGCGGTGAAAGCTATCTACCCCCTTCCCATGGAAGGGGGACGCCCGAAGGGCAGGGGGTTGGCCGAAGGCGAAAAGAGAGCGAAGCCAACCTCCGGCGCTACGCGCCACCTCCTTCCAAAGGAAGGAGGGAGAAGCGGTGAGAAATCTACCCCCTTCCCAAGGAAGGGGGATGCCCGAAGGGCAGGGGGTTGGCCGAAGGGAAAAAAGAGCAAAGCCAACCTCCGGCGCTGCGCGCCACCTCCTTCCAGAGGAAGTAGGGAGAAGCGGGATGAGTAACCCATCCCCGCCTTCCAGTGGAAGGAGAGAAACAATCATTTTCCCCGTTGTAGAAAAGGAGCAGAACCGATCATGTCATCCGATCGTATGATGGAATACTACTACTCCATGGGACAGGACTGCCTCACGAATGGCGCTCTTGACGATGCGGTCACCTATTTCCGCAAAGCCGCCAATATGGGAGCCGACGAGGCCGCCTATGAGATCTGCGCCATCGGACGCCAGATGGAAACCGGTGATGGGGTAGAAAAAAATGAAGAAAAAGCAGAAAGCTGCTATAAAATAGGTGTCGAGTACGGCATCGAGAAAGCCAGCCTGTACTTGGGCGAGATGTACCTTCGCGGCATCCATGGCGGAAAACCAAATCCGAGGAAAGCCCGCCGCGCCTTAGAAGATGCTTCTGATATGGGAAATAGAGAAGCTGCCGCTCTGCTTGGAAAAGCCTATGACGAAGGGCTTCTTGGGAAAGTGAATCCCAAGCAGGCCTTCCGATACTACCTCCTCGCCGCCGAGAGAGGGGATACCAGCTCCATGCTGATGATCGGTCTTTTCTATGCACAGGGGACAAGCGTGGCGAAGGATCTCACGGCTGCTGAGATGTGGATCCGCAAAGGACGCGAGGAAGGAGATGACGATGGCGATCAGACACTCCGCGTCTTCCTCTCCGTCGCCTCCTCCGAATACATCACAGGCGCCGCCGGGAAGGTAGACCCCGCAAAAGCCTGGCAGATGGCAGAAGAAGCGGAAGCTCTGGGCGATAAGGACGTCTTCTACCGCCTTGGCAAGACCTACAGCGCAGCTTCGAACCAGAAAGACCACCTGCCGAAAGCCTTCGAGTGCTACAAGCGCGCGGCAGAAAACGGCATTCCGGCGGCCATGGCCGCTCTCGGTCTCTGCTATGAAGCCGGGCTCGGCATAGAGGAAGACATCGCGCGTGCCGTCTCCTTCTATAAGAGATCCGCAGAAGCCGGCGATCCCTTCGGCATGGCTCACTACGGCTACGCCCTCGCTAATGGCGAAGGCTGTGAAAAGAATGAAAAAGCCGCCATGTCCTGGCTCATCAAAGCCGCCATGCGAGGTGATCAGGGAGCCATCCTCACGCTGAAAGAAGACTACGGGTATGAGATGAAATAAAAAAAGACGTCATGATGCGAAAGCGTCATGACGTCTTTTTTTTATTCAGGGTTCAGGGTTCAGGGTTCAGGGTTCAGGGTTGTGGGTTCAGGTGGCGGCTTCGCCGCAAAAAAGGAAGCCAACCCCGCCTCGCTGCGCTCAGCAGCCCCTTCCAAGGGAAGGGGCTCGCGTGGATGCTCCCTCCTTCCTTTGGAAGGAGGTGCCCCGAAGGGGCGGAGGTTGGATGGGGATAGCGGTATGAAAGAGAGCGAGGAAATGCATCTCAAATCGACAATTAACGAAAGCACCCTATCCACCGCTGACGCGGTTCCCCTTCCCCAAGGGGGAAGGCTAAGAGGTGCGGCGCTTTGCGCCGATTTTTGTAAACGGCGATGCCCGAAGGCTGGAGGATAGAAGTCAGATGTCTGATATCTGATGTCTCCCAGTCTCCTAGTCTGATCCCTAGCCACTCATCCCCAGTCACCATTTCTTGAACTTCATCGCTTCGCCTTTCGCAAGGGTGTCGCACATTTCGTTGTACTTTGTCCCGACATGGCCTTTGACCCATTCGAAGGTGAGGCGGTGGGGCGTCATGACACGGTCCAGGGCTTTCCAGAGGTCCTGATTGGAGACGGGGGTCTTGGCGGCGGTGAGCCAGCCGTTGCGTTTCCAGTTGTAGAGCCAGCGGTTGGTGATGGCTTTCTGGAGGTACTTGCTGTCGGTGTGGAAGGTGATGGTGCGGCGGATGCCGTCATCCAGGAGCTTCAGCGCTTCGTAGGCGGCGCGGAGCTCCATGCGGTTGTTCGTAGAGGCGGGCTCGCCGCCGGAGAGGGTGAGGAGCTCGCTGCCCTCGGCAGTGAGGAAGACGGCGGCAAATCCGCCGGGCCCATTGGGGTTCACGAGGCAGGAGCCGTCGGTGTAGATGATGAGTGTCTCGGGAAGGATGATGCGCTCGGTCTTGCCGTCGTAGGAGATGCAGCTGATGTCCATGGGTTCGGCGTAGGCGGGGTATTTCTTTTCGAGTGTTTCGATCGTTGGCGCGGGCTTTCTGGGGATGGCCGCATGGACTGCGGCTTTCGGCGGCGGGGCGATGGGCTTGCCGTACCAGGCCTCCGCTTCGGCTTGGGTGGCAAAGCCTTTGTAGATGGCTCCGGGAAATCCGGTGACTTCTTTCTGGCAGTCGCTCCAGCTGTAGTAGACGCCCGCATGGTGTCCGCGCTTGACGACGTAGTATTTCTTGGGCATGGGGTTCCTTTCGGGGAAATGGAGAGCGGGGGCAAGGGAGGTGTGCCGCGCCCTTTTTCGTTTCATGAAAATACGGCGCTCTGTGAAGGGGCGCCGCTCGATGATCTCTTATTCTATGCAGATGCTTCCGTCTTCGACCATTTTCCAGAAGCAGTAGAGGGTGGCTTTCGTATCAGCGAGGCTGTCGTGCCAGCCTTCCTCGGAGTAGCCGTAGTATTTCGCGCAGGTGATGAGTTTCTGGTATTTATATTTTCCCGGATAGCGGCTGCTCGGCTCGCCATAGGTCTTGGCGAAAGGCTTCATGAGGTCCAGATAGCGGACTTTGGAACGGCTCGGGATGTAGATGCCGTTTTGAATGAGCATCTTCTGGTCGTAGGGGAGGTTGTAGCCGGAGATGATCTTGGCGGCGTGAAGGATCTTCTCGATGCCCAATTTCCTCTCGCTGATGAGGGGCTTGCCTGCGACCATGGCAGGGGAGATGTGATTCACCGCTTCGGCGCCGGGCCAGCAGGTGGCGCGGGCAGGGCGGAAATATTCGTTCATCACGATCTCGCCCAGTCCATTTACGATGGAGAGCTGCAGGATCTCGGCTGATGGGCCGAAGCCGGTGGTCTCGGTGTCCAGGACGAGGATGTCTTCTTTCTTGATCATAGTAAGACGCTTTCATTGATAATCATGGGATGCGTGGCGGGGGCAGGAATGGGGCGTGCTGCGCACACGCGGTCTAAAAGGTGCGATCACCGGGTTTCTATTCTTCCCACGCGGTTTCTTTTTTATAGGCGCCGCCGTCAGCGATGTCTTGCTTTCTGCTGTGGCGGAGCTTGCGGTTCAGGGCGGTGCGGATCTTTTTCTTGTCGCCTTTTTTGCCGGTGAGGCTTTCTGTCTCGTAGTCTTCGTCCCACTGCTTTTCGAATTTTTCTTTGCCGTACATTTTACGGGCGTACTGGTTCAGCCGGCTTTCCGGGGTCACTTTCTGCGGTCGTTTCATAGTGCTTCCTTCCCTTTAGAGATATGTCCCTATGGTATCATTATTGGGCGATGAATGCTAGGGGCAATGTGGTCAGGTCGTGGGGCGCCTCTTGAAGTTTGAAAGCAGGGATGAGTGGTTTCAAGTGGTAGGTGACAACTTACCGCCTTCGGGCATCGCCCTTTATAAAAATCGACGCGAAGCGTCGCTCCGCCTAAGCCTTCCCCATTGGGGAAGGCTTAGGCGCTCGGGTGCTTTCATAATCGTCGACTTGAGACGCTCCTCCCGCTCTCTTTCATACCGCTTGTGCCCTATCCGCCCCTGCGGAGCACCTTCCCCTAGAAGGGAAGGCTGGCGATACGAGGGGAACCTGCGCTTAAGAGACATTCGGACATCGCCCGATGGATGCTCCGCAGCGTTTCTGCTCTATGCGCCATGCCACCATGCCTCATGTTCCCTTGCTCTCCGTGATATAATATGATGTAAATATTCTCACAGCACCCTTGGTGCTTCCATGTTTCAAAGAAAGGACCCACTCATGAACACCCCGTTGGGGGCTGACTACAGAAGCCCCACTTTCTGGCAGCGGCTGTTTTTCATCCTGGCCATCACCGTGGTCGGGACATTTCTCTACTCCGTCGGCATCAATGCCTTCTATGTCCCCCATCACTTTCTCGCAGGCGGGCTCACCGGCATCGCGATGATCCTGAACTACCTGACGGGCTTTCCCATCGGTATCGCAAACCTCATCCTGAACATCCCGATCCTTCTTCTTGCCCTGAAGTTCATGGGAAAATTCTATACCCTGATCACCATCATAGGCACCGTGCTCTGCTCCGTCTTCATCGACCTCACCGCACCGCTTGCCGCCATGTCCTCCGTGAAACAGCCGCTCGTCTCTGCCATCGCAGGCGGCGTCATCCTCGGCCTTGGCATGGGGCTCCTCTACCGCTACAACAGCAATACGGGCGGCCTCGATGTCATCGGCGCAATCCTGAAGAAATACTTCAATCTGGAGATCGGCTACGTCGTCTTTGCGCTGAACTTCCTGATCGTCATGGCCAGTGCCTGGATCTTTGCCTTGGAGCTCGCCATCTGCACCCTGATCGCGATGTACATCAATGCGAATCTCTCGAGCCGTCTCGTCATCGGCTTCGCCCAGCGGAAAGCCGCCTTCATCGTTTCTGACAAGCCTCTTGAGATCGCAGACGCCATCCTCCGCAACATTCACCACGGTGCGACCCTCCTCTACGGGCAGGGCGCCTTCTCCGGCATGGATAAGCGCATCATCTTTGCCATCGTCGATCTGACACAGATCACGAAGCTCCGTCACTACATCGAAGAAATCGACCCGCATGCCTTTCTCTTCATCATGAATACCACAGACGTCATCGGCCGCGGCTTCACAAGCCCGCTCTCCACCGTAAAAACCATGCCGAAGTCCATGCGCTACACCAGCAGCCCCGAGGGCGAAATGGTCCCCACGCGCATGTGGCAGTATGAAATGGACGAGGAAGCCCACCCGAATCAGGGCGAGGCCGAACGTGAAGCTGAAAAGATCGCAAGAAAGCGTATGAGCTATCGGAAATAAAAAAACACGCCGCAGGGCGTGTTTTTTTATTGGGCGGGAATGGGCATATCCTCTTCCACTGGTTGCTGTCCGCTATTTCTGCTATACTGAATGCGTCACACTGCAACTCCTCGCACGAGAATCGTGACAAGAAGGAGGTGCCTTATGGATTTCATCATTACCTTTTGTGGTTCTGTCGCAGCAAGCATGATCGCGCATTATCTTTGCAAATGGCTTGACAGGAAAACCTAGCAGTGCTTGATAAGCCTAAGCTCACTTGTGCTTTGAACAAGAAGAACCCCCAAAAGATCTCGCACATCTTTTGGGGGTTCGTTCTTTTATGCCTATGGCATCATTACCTTTGCCTATCCGTATCTTAGCACGATTTCCCGGCTTCGTCAACGCTCTTCGCTGCCATTCCAATCCCATGCATCATCATCCTGAGCGGTGGAAAACGAAATACCAGTCACCAGTCACTATCATATAAAATGGCGGCGCAGGTGCCTCCTACATTTCTCATTTCCTTTAAGGAAACACTGATTAAATCGTTGTCTGATTTTACTCTTAAATTTTTATACATGACGAGGAATAGCCTGACGCGAATAGCAGGCTATTTAAGGAAGGCTATGACGAAGTCGTGTATAAAAATTTTTGTGGAATCTGACTCTGCGATTGAATCAGCGTTTCCTTAATACCCGCGTATCTGCTTTTCATCCGACAGATCGAAGAGATCTCCGTATCCCGCATTCGCCATCGCCTTCACCGCGTAGACACAGTTCTGCGAGGCGGCGTAAATATAGCGGTCATCGATAGGAGCGATGTGCCGGGCCGCACGCATACCGGCGATCGCCGGATTCGCCAGAAAATCATCCCGATATTTCCCCGCACCCGTCGTATCCGAGGTGCGGTCGGTCGAGACGAAGAGCATATCCGGATCCGTCTTGACGATGAGCTCGGGCGAAATGGCCTGCCCATTCGCACCGCCTGCCTTCTCGATCGCATTCTCCAGACGCGCCCGCGTCAAAAGCTCGTGGAACATCGAGCCGGGTCCCCCATAGCGTGTCATCTGCGAGACCAGGTACACCACCGGCTTCTTGTCCGTACGCGCTCCCAGCGTATCATCCACCTCTTTCAGCTGGCGGTCCATCTCGCGGATCACATTCTCGCCGCGCTCCTTCTCCCCGACCGCCGCCGCAATGATCCGCACATCATCCTTCACCTGCTGGATCGAGCGAGGCCCGTCGATCACCACGACAGGGATGCCCAGATTGCGATACATCGTGAGCTCCTCGCCCTTCGTGTATGTCGAAGCCACCACCAGATCCGGCCGCGCCTGCGTCACAAGCTCCATCGACAGCCCCGAGAGAGGAATGGTCATCGGGATATCCTTCGTATCCTCTGCGATATAGGAAATCGCCGGATCACGATCCGCCTCCGTCGCTCCCACCAGATGATCCGCAGTCACGACACCCAGAAGCATCGTATCGATCGATGCCGAATTTCCCAAGATCCGCTTCGGCTTGCCGGGGATCTTCACTTCCTGCCCCGTCGCGTCGACCACGGCATAGCTCTCTCCCTCACCGCTCATCGCTACCTGCTTCACCCCGCAGCCGGTCACAGAAAGGGAAAGCAGGATCGCCAATCCCAGGCCCATCATTTTATACATTCTCATGCGTCCTCCTATGATAAAAAGCTTTTTCGTTTCTAATCATAACATAAAAATGCAAGAAGCGGTGAGAAACAAAAGACGGGAAGACCTTCCCTTTGACGCTGTCTATTTTTTGACTTCTGCCTGTACTTCGATCAAAGGACTGCTCGATCGAAATAGGCAATACCTATCACCGGTGAGCTGCCACCAATTCTTCCAAAGCATCTGTCAGCACCTTGTACACGCCGACTGTGAGCGATGCGATCTCCTCCGTGACGGGCATGAGGTCGGGGATGAGGATCGGCTTCATGCCGGCTGCGTGCGCCGCACGGATGCCATTCGGACTGTCCTCAAAGACGTAGCAGTCCGCCGGAGGGACGCCCAGTCTTTTCGCAGCCAGCAGAAAAATATCCGGTGCCGGCTTTCCGTGAAGGACTTCATCTCCGCTCGCAATGGCAGAGAAATAGGACGTAAAGCCGCTGACAGACAGATTGCTCTCGATCTGCGCCCGCCGTCCGCTGCTCCCGATCGCCATAGGGATGCCGCGCGCGTGAATCGATGCAAGGATCTCCCGGCAGCCGGGCTTCAGAGGCACGCCGCACGCAAGCTCCTCTGCTACGCGCCGCTTGCACTCCCGCTGGATCTCCGTGCCATCCTTCACCCGATACTGCTTCTCGATGATGCGGTTCATCACCTCGCCCGAGGTGCCGCAGATCTCATACTTGAAAGCATCCGGCAGTACGATGCCCCGTTCTTTTGCGATGGCATTCCAATGCTTCTGAAAGACGGCCTCCGTATCAAAAAGCGTGCCGTCCATGTCGAAAATGACCGCTGTGGACATGTTGATTCTCCTTGATCTGTGGAAACACGGAATCGATCGCAGAGAGGCGATCCGCATTTCCCTACCCCAAATGACTTCCCGCCATCCGGAAAACGGGCAGCATGACCGAAAAGAGGACAAGCGCCGTGAGGCCGCCCACGAAGAGCAGCATGGCAGGCTCCGCGATATGACGGAAATGACGGAGCTTCTCCTCCGTTTCCGCCGTCATGAGCCTTGCTGCCTGATCCAGAAATCGCGGCAGCTCCCCGCTCGAAAGTCCCACCTGACAAAGCTCAAAGAGGAGCGGGAAACAGAACCCGCTTTTCTCCCATACGCTCGCAAAATTCTCCCCCTGCATCAGCTTCCTCTCCATACCGCGCACCTTTTCTTCTGCCACATGATTGCCCAGCACCTTCATGCTGGCGGCGAGCGCTTCCGAGAGCGGCTTTCCGCTTTCGAGGAAAGAGGACAGCGAAAGAGTGAAGCGGATGAGCAACAGACGGCGATAAAAGGCAGAGCGGTAGAGCCACGCCTCCTTTCGCCGCCGGCCCGCGCGCGTCCGAAGGTACAGCGCTCCGGCGATCAGGACAGCGAAGAGTATAAGGCCAATAAGCATCCCCCAGTGCCGAAGGAAAAGCCCCAACGCCAGCCCCGCTTGGGCCGCAAGCGGCAGCGTGATCCCCAGCGTCTCGAAAAGCATCGCAAAGGACGGCAGGATGAAGAGCAGGATCACCAGAAGAAGCACCAGCGCAAAGGCAAGCACAAAGAGCGGATACGCCAGCGAACGCGAGAGGCGCCGCCGGAACAGATCCTCCTTCTCATAGTACAGCGCGATGTGTGTGAGGGCCGACGGCAGTGTCCCCGTCATTTCTCCCACTTCCAGCAGAGAAATAAAAAAAGACGGACACCAGCCGCCCGCCGCAAAGCTCTCCGATAGAGAATGCCCGCTCGCGATCCGCTCTCTCGCAGTGAGGAGGAGCCTCCTCTCCTGCGGTCTTTCTTTCGACGCGAGGAGCGAGAGCGACTCCGTCACCGTCAGCCCTGCGGAAAGAAGTGCTGCCCAAGACGAAGCCAGAAGGGACAGCGCGCGGCGGCTTGCAAAAGGCCGCGCACGGAAAAAACGATGCGCCTCTTTCTCCTCAAAAAGGCGGATGACCGACAGCCCTTCAGAGAAGAGGGCTGCCGCTGCTTCCCGCTTCGTCCTTGCCGCAAGGCTTCCTTCGTGGATCCCGCCCTCTTCGTCATAAGCCTTATAGTGAAATTGTTTCATGAATGGTCCTTTGCTGTGGGAAATGAGTGAATGATGACTTGGTAAACAGGTTCAACGGGTTCAGAAGGTTCAAAAGGAGTGGAAGAGTCGCACAATTTATTCCAAACTCTTCAAAAGCCGTTCCCTTTCCCGTTCACTGATCCCCTTCATGGCATACATCGCCTGCTTCATCGTCCGCATCTGCGAAAGTCCCATTTCCATATACGACGGAATCTGCTCCTCCTTGCCCTCGCGGATCAGATGCGCGACGGCAGCGACATTCGTCAGGATCTCACGCAGGAGCCATGTCTCCTTGCCGCTGCGATAGAGCATCTGAGAAGAGACCGTCACGAGATTCGCCGCCAGAAGTCCCCGGATCTCCTCCTGCCGATCGCCGGGAAACGCATGGATGATGCGGGCAGGCACATCCTTCGCGCGCGTCGTGTGCAGCGTCCCCAGCACCAGATGCCCCGTCTCCGCCGCCGTCAGCGCCGCAGAGATCGTCTCGCTGTCCCGCATTTCACCCAGCGCGATGACATCGGGATCCTCTCTCAGCGCATCACGGATGCCCTGCGGAAAATCCGCCACATCACGCCCGATCTCTCGCTGATGGATGAGCGCCTTCTCCATAGGGATCACGTACTCCACCGGATCCTCCAGCGTCACCACATGACAGGCTCTCTTCTGGCTGATCAGCGAAAGAATGCGCGCCATCGTCGTACTCTTGCCGCTTCCCGAAGAACCCGTGATGAGGACAAGCCCGTGCGAAAGCTGCGATACCTTCTCCAGCCACGTCCTGTCGGGATCCGCGCCAAGCAAAGAAAGCTCCGGCAGGATGCGGATCGCCGCCGATGCCAGACCGCCGCTGCGATACAGATGCAGACGGCAGCGGACATTTCCCAAAGAAAACGCACTGTCCGCGCTTCCTGTCCGCTGATACGCCGCCTGCCTATCGGGAGGCACATAGGAAGAGATGAGCTCTGCAAAGAGCTGAGGCTCCGCGATCTCCTTCATCTTCTTCAGCGCCCCATAGACACGGATCATAAGAGGCAGCCCCTCGGTCAAGTGAATATCCGTCATGGCAGGATTCGCTGCCAGCAGTTTCTCTATATCCATCTCATGCCTCCCCGGCCAGAATGACCGCCGCCGACTCCGGCGAGATTTCCCCCTCTTCCATCAGAAGAAGTGCCGACTCGCCCATCGTTTTCTGTCCCGCTTTCCGCATCGCCTGCTGCAGCTTCTCCTGCGAGAAATCATGATGCAGGATGCGTCTCTCGCTGTCTCCGATGGCGATCATCTCAAAGACCCCCGTCCGCCCGGAAAAGCCGCGATGACGGCAGGCCTCACAGCCAGCCCGCTCGTAAGCCGCATGCCCGGCAAGGGAGCGAGGCAGAGCGTGGGCCGTCAGGAGATCCTCCGTCAAGACCACCTCCCTTTTGCAGGAAGGACAAAGCCTCGGTACCAGCCGCTGCGCCATCACCAGCGACAGCGACGCGGAAAGAAGATAGGGCGGGATGCCCATATCCATCAGACGAAGCGGCGCAGCGGCCGCGCTCATCGTGTGGAGCGTCGACAGCACCAGATGCCCCGTGAGCGAGGCATGGATCGCGATCTCTGCCGTTTCTCTGTCACGGATCTCCCCGATCATCACGATATCCGGATCCTGCCGCACGAGCGAACGCAGCCCTCGCGCAAAGGAAAGCCCCGAACGCTCATTCACCTGGATCTGCGTCACGCCCGGCAGCCGGTACTCCACCGGATCCTCGATAGAAATGATACTCACCGTCTCCTGATTCAAGAGCTTCAGCGCCGCATACAACGTCGACGTCTTTCCGCTGCCCGTCGGCCCCGTCGTGAGGATCAGTCCCTGCCCCTTGGAAAGCGCCCGCCGAAACAGCGACTCCTGCTCCCTTCGCATTCCCAGCTCATTCTTCTCGATAAAATTCACCCGCCCCGACAGAATACGGATGACGATCGTCTCCCCATACATCGAAGGCAGGACAGAAATGCGGAAATCATACGGCACCCCATCGATCTCCTCCGCCCAGCTCCCATCCTGCGGCAAACGGCTCTCCCCCACATCCAGCCGCCCAAGGACCTTCACGCGCACCGAAAGATTCGGCGCCATGGAGGAAGAGAGACAAAAGCGATCCGAAAGCAGCCCGTCCTTCCGAAACCGTACCCGCACAAAGGAAGCCCCCGGCTCGATATGGACATCACTCGCCCTCTCAGCAGCCGCCTGTCGCATGATCTTCTTCAGCACCACATCCGCTCCACCGCGCAGCTCCTCCATGCGACCGCCTCCTTCTTACCATCAAGGATTTTTCCTCATTATAGCATAAATAGAAAACACCCATCCAACAATGTTGGAAATATCGCATCCTGTCATTGGCGTGACTGGCGACTGATAGCTAGGGATTGGTGGCTAGGGATTAGGTCGTCGATACGAGAATACCCTCTTCTAAAAAGGCAGCGATGCCGCCGCCCCGTGAGACCATCCGCTCCCCAAGCACCGTCATCCCGAGCGCAGCCGAGGGATCTTTATTGCTGCGGCTTTGTTGTTCCCTTTGCTCATCCGTTTGCATGAAGCACCGTATCCCACATTCATGGAGTATCAGGCTTCCCGTTTCCGTTCACACGCATACACCGATTGACCGCAAACGGAAAAGATTTCTCGCTTGCGCTCGAAATGACATGTGGGAGAAGATCGCCCCTCATAGTCTTTCATACCGCCGGCGATTCCAGCCAACCTAGAATGTAAGACAAAGTAAAAAGGACCAACCATTTACATGATTGATCCTTTTTAGTTAATCAGCAGCTTCCTATCCTCCCGGGCCGCTTCCAGCCAAGTACTTTCG
>ERZ779855.2097-NODE-2097-length-11735-cov-2.777140_pt1 | contig 11735 bp, 10 predicted proteins | sample MGYA00511370_ERZ779855 | MGnify/ENA primary metagenome ERZ779855 (study PRJEB29588, sample SAMEA1967319) | human gut metagenome | biome: human gut; feature: human-associated habitat; material: faeces | place: Denmark | collected 2008/2010 ...
TGTGACGAGGCCACATCCAGTTGTCGGTATCAGCTCCGAATTTACCGATGGAAGAAGGAGGAGCCCCTACCATACGAATATCACTGTATACTGTTTTGATGAACAGATAATATTTGTTTCCTCCATAAAAAGCCTTGAGCTCCAACTTTGTTGCAGGAGTTATTTCTATATTCTCCGCTTTGGCAAAACGTTCTGCTACGTTACCAAGATAACTTGGAGATAGATAATTAACACCATCCGGGTCCGGATCTTTTTTCAGTTGTTCGTTGACGTAATCGGTCACATCGAGAATCCGGTCGATAAAAGTGACGGTCAATCCCGGAGTAGGGAGTTCAGCATCACGGTTCATAGCCCAGAAACCATCTGTCAGATAATCGTGTTCCACGCTGCTGTGCTGCTGTATGGCACCGTATCCGCAATGGTGATTGGTCAGAATCAGTCCTTCCGGAGAGATGATTTCGCCGGTACAGCCACCGCCAAAGATACCTACAGCATCTTTCAGTGACACGCCGTTGGGATTATAAAGGTCGTCAGCCTCCAGCTTCAGTCCTTGCTTTTTCATCATGTCGATGGAGTTCTGCTGCTTCATCAGTTGCAACAACCACATTCCTTCGTCTGCACGCGCAGAGCAGACTGTCAGTGCGGCAATGGCCGCAAGCAAACCTTTCTTAAATGTAATCTTCATATAATCAATTATTAAGTAATGTCTTTGAATTTCATTGTCATCGCTTGTGGGCTTATGGCTTTATGGCATTGTTTCTTATTGCTTCCATAATGTTTGCAGGCGGACGCCGGTTCATCAGTTCGTTCTTCATAAAGTCCATGTATGGGGCTGCGTGACTGAAGAACTTATGATATCCTGCACAAAGGTAATTCAGTCCCGGCTCTCCGTCGGCTGTACGTGCAAAACGGTTCTTTGGACATTCGCCGTTGCAGGCAAACAGCCATTCGCACTCCCTGCATTGGGTGGGGAGAGATTGTTGCTTCATCAGTCCGAAGGCTTGTTGCCGTTCTCCGTACATCATCTCCACCAGTGTATTCTGATGGATGTTGCCCAGTTTATATTCGGGGAAAACAAAATGGTCGCACGCATATACGTCTCCGTTGAACTCCATGACGCCTGCATGGCCGCAAGTCTTTGCCATGGAACATACACCCGGTTGTTCGCCTATCCAGTTGGCAAGGGTAGAGTCGAATAACTGTATGTAGTAAGTACCCACGTCCTGCTTTACCCATTCGTCGAACAAGGCGCATAGGAAGTCTCCCCATTGTTCCGGCGTGACGGAAAAGTCTGCCAGCTGCGTGCTCTTTTCCTTGTCTGCCAGGGAGGCAAGATGGCGTCCGTCCCCATGAGGGGCAATGCGCTCCACGATGGGGGCAAACTGGATGTAATGGCATCCTATCTCCTTGAAGAAATTATAGAAGTCCAGCGGATAGTCGGCGTTGTAGTCATTGACCACTGCCATTCCGTTCCATTCCACACCGTGCTTTTTCAGCAGGTTGATGCCCTGCATCACCTTGACGAAAGAGGGCTTGCCCTGCTTGTTCTTCCGGTATTCGTCATGGAACTCCTGAGGCCCGTCTATGGAGACACCCACCAGCCAGTTGTTCTCCTTGAAGAACCGGCACCATTCATCGGTCAGCAACGTGCCGTTGGTCTGTATGCAGTTGTCTATGGTGCGTCCGTTGGCATATTTCTTTTGCAGCTCCATGGCACGTTTGTAGAAAGAGAGCGGACGCATCAGCGTCTCTCCGCCATGCCAGGTGAACAGAACCTGGGGCATGGTCTGCGAGTTGATGTACTCCTCGATGAACTTTTCCAGCAGTTCCTCGCTCATCACATGCTTGGGGTTGTCTCTATATAGTTTGGATTTCTCCAGATAATAGCAATAATCGCATGCCAGATTGCATACCGCACCTACCGGTTTCAGCATTACATAGAGCGGTTTGGCAAAAGGTGCATAGGTTGACATGTATATTTTCTCTATTTTTATGATTTATAATTGTGCAAAAATACGTAAACCGAATGAAAAATCCTTTCTTTCTATTCGGTTTATAAGGAATATTAATACCTTTGCTGGGTGTAATTCAAAAATCGTTTCTTGCATGATTAGAATGAGTGTGAACCGCATTTTACCCTTTTTGCTCCTGCTTGTGCTCTTTACTTCTTGCAACCGCAAGTATAAGATAGAGGGCAGTTCCTCGGTAACCAGCCTTGACGGAAAGATGTTGTTCCTCAAGACGCTTCGGGACGGGCAATGGGTGAACGTCGACTCGGCAGAGGTTATCCATGGGCATTTCAAGATGAAAGGCCGGGCCGATTCCGTGATGATGGTGACTCTTTATATGGACCACGAGGGCATTATGCCTTTGGTGCTGGAAGACGGCAAAATCGTGGTTTCCATCTCCAATACTCAGTTGATTGCCAAAGGGACTCCTTTGAATGACAAACTGTACGAGTTCATAGACAAGCGCAATTCCCTGGAAGTGAAGATAGAGGAGCTGGAACGGAAAGAGGCGCGTATGGTGCTGGACGGTGCCAATCTGGATGACGTGCATGGGCAGTTGGCAAAGGAAGGCGAAGCACTTGTGAAGGAGATGAACGACTACGTCCGGCAGTTCATTGTAGATAACTTTGAGAATGTGCTGGGCCCCAGTGTATTCATGATGATGTGCAGCACACTGCCCTATCCGGTGATGACTCCGCAGATTGAGGACATCATGAGAACTGCTCCCTTGTCTTTTAAAGAGAATACTTTGGTGAAGGATTTCCTTACAAAGGCGAAGGAGAACATGCAGCTGATTGAAGAGCAGAAACGCATGAAGCAAAATGCTTCTGTAGGAGGACAGAAATAAACAGGAATGAGTTGATAATGACAAACGGGAATGCCTGAATATCCTATCAAGATATTCAGGCATTCCCGTTTGTCATTATGTCTTTATCTGTCCTGGTCTTCGTTCTTCACCATCCCTTTATACTTTTCCGGCAATGCACTCTCCACTGCCGCATAAGCCTCGTTCATGCTTGCCTTGATGTTTTCTGCCCCTTTCCCTTTGGGAGGAATAGGTTCATGGATGGTCAGTATCATCCGGTGGCGGTGTATCCACTTTCCGGTGCGTGGAAGAATCTCGAACGAGCCGTCTATAGTGACGGGCACCACTTCCAGTTGCAGTTCATCTGCCAACTGGAAAGCACCTCTCTTGAAGTACCCCATGTGTCCCGTGAAGGTACGTGCCCCTTCGGGAAATACTACCAGTGACACGCCGTCTTTCAAAGATGATTCTGCCTGCCGCATGGTGGCAAGCACCTTCTTGGGGCTGGAACGGTCGACGAAGATATGTCCTGCGCTCTCGCATGCTTTGCCGACAAACGGGATTTTGCGCAGGCTCTTCTTCATCATCCATTTGAAGTTCCGTCCCAGGAATCCGTATATCAGGAATATGTCGAAGGCACCTTGGTGATTGGGCACAAACACGTAGGAAGTACGTTTATGTATTTTCTCCCTTCCATGTACCTCCACCGGAATAAGCAGTATATAGCAGATGAGCTGTGACCAGATTTTACCGGGATAGTAACCCCAGATATGCGCTCCTCCTATCAGCGAACCGATGATGGTGACCAATGCTGTAAGGATAGTCAGTACCAATAAAATGGGCAACGCAAAGCAAACCTGATAAATAATATAAAGTATCTTCATAGGTGTCGGATTTTTTATTGCTACAAAGATATACCTTTTTCTTATTTCGTCACTCTTTCTCTCTTACTAATTTTAGTACTGTAATTTCCGGCCATGCCCCGAACCGGAACGGCAGTCCTACATAGCCGATGCCAATATTTACGTACAAAGCCCTCTTGCCTTCGTAGTACATTCCTCTCCATTCCGGATAGATAAGTTCGGCAAGGGAGTGCCCGAACAAGATGCCTTGCATGGCGTGGGTGTGTCCTGCAAGCATCAGTGAAATATCCGATCGGGGCAGTACCTCGCGCCTCCAGTGGGTAGGGTTATGGCTGAGCAATATTTGGAACATTCCCTCCGTGCCCTGCATGGCTTGTGGCAAGTCTGCAAATTGGGAGAAAGGAGGCTCCCCGTCGTTTTCCACACCGATGAGGGCTATGCTGTCACCTTTGTGATGAAGGATGTCATGCTCATTGTTCAGCAGTTTCCATCCCATTGCTTTCTGCTGCCGGATTAAATAGTCCAGATTGGCGATTTCTGCTTTCGGGCTTTGCCAGTGATAGTATGAGCCATAGTCATGGTTGCCGAGGATGGAGTATACTCCGTCCGGTGCGTATAGTTGGGAGAGTATTTCTTGGAAACCATCCAGTTCATGGCTCTGCTGGTTCACGAGGTCACCGGTGAAGACAATCAGGTCCGGCTTCTGTCCGTTGACTAAATCGACCAGCTGTTTGATGGGGTCCGGATTGCCTTGCCAACTGCCGATGTGTATGTCCGATATTTGCACGATGCGGTAGCCGTCGAAACCTTCCGGAATATTTGCAGAACGGTATTCCACTTCTTTTGTATCGAAACGGGTGATGCCTGCCAGGGTACCGTAAAGGATATTGAAGAAGCTGACGACAGCCAAAACCAGTCCTATAGCGGTGAACGGGCTGCGGGGACAACGACGGATGATGAAGTGTGCCAGTACTCCCACCAGCGAGCAAAGCATGAATATGGTTTTTGGAAAGACAAACAGCATGATGGTAATTGCCAGTCTGCCTATGGCCTGCGTATGGTTTGACATCGCATTGTCGCCCGTAAGGAACATGAAGTAAACATAGCCTGCCGCTAATAGCAAGGTGGGAAGCCAATAAAGGCAGTGAAGGACTGCCTTTCTGGTTTTTCTTACTACATAAACCAAGTAAATGTAAAGGTCGGGGATGAGAAGGAAAAGGATGAAAACAAGAGTTACTCGGTGCATATATCTTTCAATTCTTCAATGTTCTTTTTAATATTGTCCAGATGTTTGTAAATCACTTTTTTGTAGAGAATATAGATAATCAACGCATCAAATACTACAAAGAGGGTAATCAGTATGGCTTGCACGCCAACGGACATCAGATGATATTCCATCACCCAATAATTGAGGATATTGAAAAGGATAATCCAGATGGAGATGCCCATCACCTCATATTTGGTCCATTGGCGGAAAGTGGTCATACGGCGGCTGACTTCGGCAACACTCATTTCTTCAATATGTGTATTCTTATTCCAACGGTATGTTTTCCAGTCCCACCACATGCCTGCGAGAATGCTGATGGCAATGAATCCTAAAAAGGGAACAATCTTTTCTTGTAGTTGTTCGTTGAAACCGAAGGTGGGCAGTAGCAGCCATATAAGAAGAAGGGTAGCCAGACATATCGTTCCTATTCCGATAGAGAAGCGTTGTATGACTACGAGGCGTCCCAGACTTTTGCGGGTATTTGCCTTGTAGCCGGCAATCAGTTCTGTAATCTGCTGTTCATCAGCAATCGGTTCTTTCTGCAACTGTTCATTCAGTGCGTTCCATGATTTCTTCAGTTCATCCAGTTCCATATATCTATTCCTCCTTATTCATTCTTTTCAATTTGTCTTTGATGCGGCTGAGCTTGGTGGCAACGTTTGTCAAAGTCAGCCCGGTGATTTCGGCAATTTCTTCGTAGCTTTTCTCTTCCAGATAGAGCAGGATGATGGATTTTTCCAATTGTCCCAGCCGGTTTATCATCCGGTAGAGTTGCCGTAGCATGGCTTGTGTCTCGTCGGTTTCTTCAGTCCGGTCGGCTTCTTGGTTGAGGGTAACGATTTCGGGGATGTTCTTTTCTTTGCGGATAAAGCTGATGCACGTGTTCAGTGCGATGCGGTAAATCCATGTGGAAATCTTACACTCCCGCCGGAACTTGGGAAATGCTTTCCATAAGTTGAGCACCACTTCCTGATACAGGTCGTTGAGGGTAGCATTGGGCGTGGTGTACAGATAGCACACCTTATATATCACGCGCTCATACTCTCGTACCACGGATACAAACTCTTGTTCTGCATTTTCCATCTTTTTGCTTCTTTCGAGTTGCTTTGCACTGTTAGTCGCGGAAAGGGGCGATAAATCACAGTTCAAAAGGATTATTTTTTATGGCACATAGGTGACACAGATTAAACAGATGACCACAGATGAGAAATTCATGATGAACAAAATTATCAGTGAAAATCTGTTTAATCTGTGTCGTCTGTGTAACTCCTTTTTCAATGTACCGAATTATCAGCATTATGATACGCTTTCTAAATTTCCTGCCAGAAACTTCCGCATATTCCCTATTGGCATTCCTCGGCGGCGGGCGTAGTCGTCCAGCTGGTCTTCTCCAATCTTGCCCACTGAAAAGTATCGGGATGCGGGATGTGCCAGCATCATGCCGCAGACGGAGGAGTGAGGGTGCATGGCTCCATGTTCAGTCAGCGTGATGCCTATCTGCTTCATGCCGAGCAGTTCGTCCAGCAGGAAATTCACGGATTGGTCGGGTAGGGAGGGGTATCCCACAGCGGGGCGGATGCCTTGGTATTTCTCGACCAGCAGATCCGGAATGGACAAGGATTCGTCGGGGGCATACCCCCAAGCCTCCTTGCGGACATATTCGTGCATCTTTTCTGTGGCGGCTTCGGCAAGGCGGTCGTTCAGAGTCTGTACAAGGAGATGTTTGTAAGGGTCGCTTTTATAAGTCTCTTCGGCCTCTTCACTGATGGTGGAGGCGAAAAGTCCTACGATGTCGGGCGTGCCTGAAGAGAGGGGACGTACAAAATCGCTCAGACAGAGAAATGGACCGCCATCGGGTTGGGGTGTCTGCTGGCGGAGCAGTGGGAAGGTTGTTCCTTCTATCAAGAGGTTATCTCCGTCTGCATTTGCCTGGCAAAGCCTGAAGATGCAATGGATGGAGATTGTTTCGTCCAGTCGGTCGAGCATTCTATTGGCTTCCTTGAAGAGCTGCATGGCTTCGGAAGCTTTGGTACGTTCCTCCTCGGGAAAGGTTGTCAGCCAAAGTGCACGGCAGGAATCGCAGCCATGGATGTTTGCGATAGCTGCAAAGCGAGGCTGGAAGCCCCAGGCATGGAAGAAATAAATCCAGTTGATGTAAGGGGTTACTTCATGAATCCGATACGAAAGCAATTCATGCCCCGGTGCCAGTATTGTCCTTTTCATCCCATTTAATCCTTAATCCCTAATCCTTAATTCCTAGCCTTCACTCCCCAAATCTCAGTTCCTCGCCACGATAAGCATCGTCCACCATGCCGTCGCTATAAACGGGATGTCCGTTGGCAAAAGTCCTTTCCACTTTCCAGTTGAAGGTATGTCCTTCCAATGGGCTCCAGCCGCATTTGCTCAAAACTTTGTCGGCTGTCACTTCCCACGGGGTATCGGGGCGTACCAGCACAAGGTCTGCCCGGTAACCTTCACGGATATAGCCGCGCTCGTTGATGCGGTAAATTTGTGCGGGAGCATGGCACATTTTTTCAACGATGGTCTCGAGTGTGAATATTCCCTCATCTACCAGTTGCAGCATGCTGACAAGCGAAAACTGTATCATCGGCATGCCGGACATGGCCTTCAAGGCACCTCCTTCTTTTTCGGAGAGCAGATGGGGCGCATGGTCGGTGGCTATAACGTCTATCAGGCCGGAGTTGACGGCTGCACGCAGGGCATCGCGGTCGGCTTGCTTCTTAATGGCAGGATTGCACTTGATACGTGTGCCCAACGTGCGATAGTCACTGAGCGTGAAGAGGAGATGGGCAACGCATGCTTCGGCGGTGATATGCTTCTCGGAAAGTGAATAGTCATTGAACAGTTGCAGTTCCTTGGCTGTGGACACATGCAGAATATGCAGCCGTGCACCGGCAATCCTTGCCAGCCGTACTGCCAGTTCAGAGGATGCATAGCATGCTGCCGAAGAGCGGATGTAGGGATGCTTGCCTATGGGAATATCATTCTCTCCGGCAAACATTTCCTTATACTTGGCAATATTGTTCTTGATGGTTTCCTGGTCTTCGCAGTGGGCGGCAATCAGCATGTCTGTACCGTTGAAGATGTTCAGCAGGCTGTTCATCTTGTCTACCAGCATGTTTCCGGTACTGGAGCCCATGAATAGCTTGATACCGCAGACGCGGTGCTTGTCCAGCTTGCCGAATTCGCTGTAATTGTCGTTTGTTGCGCCGAAGTAGCAAGAATGGTTTACGATACACTTCTCGTTCAGCAAATCAAGTTTGGCGTTCAAGGCATCCAGCGTAGTGGTCACCGGATTTGTATTGGGCATATCCATGATGGAGGTCACACCACCTGCGGCAGCCGCACGGCTTTCGGTGAGGATGTCCGCTTTGTGGGTCAGCCCGGGATCGCGAAAATGTACATGGTCGTCGATGATGCCAGGCAACAGATAGCATCCGGTGGCATCTATGGTCTCGTCACAAGGGGCGGAGAGCGGTTTCCAGTTGGTCAGTACCTCTGCAATGCGCCCGTCTTCTATCACTATGGAACCTTTCACGGATTGTCCTTCGTTGACAATCGTAGCGTTATGTATCAATATTCTTTTCATATCTTCCTAATATTTGTAGTAAACCCCTATCACTCTATCACCTATCACTTCATCTCCTTATCTACGGTAGGATATTTATGGAACCAACTGTTCCATTTCAACCGAATCACTCCGAATACGGCTTCACCAAAAATACTGCTGTTCATTTTGGAGGTGCCCAGTTCGCGATTAATGAAGATGACAGGCACTTCCTTTACCTTGAAGCCACATTTGTAGGCGGTGAATTTCATTTCTATCTGGAAGGCGTATCCTTTGAAGCGGATACCGTCCAGATTGATGGTCTCCAATACCCGGCGGCGGTAACATACAAATCCGGCTGTAGTATCGTGGATGGGCAGCCCGGTGATGAAGCGTACATACTTGGAGGCAAAATAAGACATCAGTACACGTCCCATGGGCCAGTTCACTACGTTCACACCACTCACATAACGTGAACCGATGGCTACATCGGCACCCTCTTCGGAACAGGCGCGGTAGAGTCGCGGCAAGTCTTGGGGATTGTGGCTGAAGTCGGCATCCATTTCGAAGATATACTCATAACCTCGTTGCAATGCCCACTTAAAGCCGGCTATATAGGCTGTTCCCAATCCCAGCTTTCCTTTGCGCTCCACCATGAAGAGGCGTTCAGGAAACTCCTGCTGCAAGGTCTTTACAATGGCAGCCGTTCCGTCGGGCGAACCGTCTTCAATGACAAGGATGTGAAAACCATGTTTCAGAGCAAAAACGGCACGGATGATATTTTCTATATTCTCCCGTTCATTGTAGGTGGGGATGATGACAATGCTGTCTGATGTTTGCATACTTATAGGTAATGGGGGTTATAACTGGGAACAAATGTAATACATTTCTTTTTTATCTGGCAGCATTTTCACACAAATCTTGATTTTGCAAAGTTCTGGCACCACGACTCTTTCATTTATGTAGCTCCTTCTAACTCCTGACTATAAGGAATGCAGGTTAAATCAAAGAACCGTATGCTTGACTTTGAACTTTAGCCTCAATCTTTAGCTATTCCCGTTTCAATCATTAACAGAAAACATTCAAACTATTAAAGAAAAACTTTCGAAGTATAAAGGATAAAGTGGGTAGATATAGGGAGAAAAAAGTGCTCTTCAGTCTTGGTCTGTCTATCCCAAGCCTTGGGATAGACAGACCAAACCCTGGGATACATGTCCGCAGGCTGGGGATAAACTTTGTGTAACATAACTCCTGAATAGGGATTGTGCAGGCTGTGTTATTCATAATTGGAGGAAAAGAAGTTTCATTGCCTTCCCCGATAAATAGGGCGATACAGAAAAAAGGTGAAGGATGTGCAGGCTGACAGCAGAAAGATTATTTCAGAGAACATAGTTGCCGACAGGTCAAAGCTAAAGATTATTTGTGTATTTTTGCACCGAATTTATTTCGGTAGGATACCTTATGAGAGGCAATACCGGGGGAAAAAGCGCAAAGCAATGAATATAACTGAACTGCAACAATCTTATGCTTCCCATCCCAATGTAGAGGGGGAGTGCAGGCTTCTGAAAGATAACTCTGTCCGTCACCTATATTGCGGAGGTTTATATGCCTCTGCCGCTTCTTTGTTTTCGTCTGTATTGGTTCAGCGGGCTACTTGTCCGCTCGTTTTCATTCTGGGCGATATGGAGGAAGCCGGTTATTTCTATCATGATTTGACGCAGATATTGGGGACAGAGCAGGTATTGTTTTTTCCTTCTTCGTTCCGCCGCGCCATCAAGTACGGGCAGAAGGATGCGGCAAACGAAATACTCCGTACAGAAGTGCTGAGTCGCCTGCAAAAAGGAGAAGAGGGGCTTTGCGTGGTGACCTATCCGGATGCGCTGGCCGAAAAGGTTGTCTCACGTAAAGAACTTGGAGACAATACACTGAAACTGCATGCAGGCGAGAGGGTGGATATGAACTTCGTGACGGACGTATTGCGCAGCTACGGTTTCGAATATGTGGACTACGTCTACGAGCCGGGGCAGTATGCCGTTCGTGGCAGTATTATCGACGTCTTTTCCTTCTCTTCCGAATATCCCTTCCGTATAGACTTTTTCGGCGATGAGGTGGAAAGCGTCCGTACCTTCGAGGTGGAAACACAGCTCTCGAAGGAGAAGAAAGAAAGCATCGTGATAGTTCCCGACTTGAGCCATAGCCTGGAAAAAAAGGGAAGCGGCGGCATGGTGTCGTTCCTCGATTTCCTTCCGTCGGACAGCTTGCTTGCCATGCGCGATTTTCTCTGGCTACGCGAACGCATCCAGACCGTGCACGACGAATCGCTCACCCCACAGGCCATCGCCGCCCGTGAGTCGGAGGAGAATGGAGCCATCACGCTGGAAGGCAAGCTGATTGATGGTGGCGAGTTCACCCTGCGCGCCCTCGATTTCCGCCGGATGGAGTTCGGTAACAAGCCCACCGGAACGCCGGATGCTACCGTCTCGTTCCATACTACGGTACAGCCTATCTTCCATAAAAACTTCGACATGGTGGCAGAGAGTTTCCGCGAATACCTCTCCCGTCACTACACCATCTACATATGCAGCGACAGCCTGAAACAGACTGACCGCATCCGTGCCATCTTTGAGGACCGTGGAGACAACATATCCTTTACCGCCGTGGAACGGACGCTGCACGAAGGCTTTGCCGACGACACTTTGCGTATCTGCGTCTTTACCGACCATCAGCTGTTCGACCGCTTTCACAAGTATAACTTGAAGAGCGACAAGGCACGCAGCGGCAAGGTGGCCTTGAGCCTGAAGGAGCTGAACCAATTCACCCCCGGCGACTATGTGGTGCATACCGACCACGGTGTGGGGCGTTTTGCCGGACTGGTACGTATCCCCAACGGTGACACCACGCAGGAGGTGATGAAGATTGTCTATCAGAACGAAGATGTGGTGTTTGTCTCCATCCACTCTCTGCACAAGGTTTCCAAGTACAAGGGAAAGGAGGGTGAAGCGCCCCGCCTCAACAAGCTCGGCACCGGAGCTTGGGAGCAGCTGAAAGACCGCACCAAGACGAAGATAAAGGATATTGCCCGCGACTTGATAAAACTCTACTCGCAACGCCGCGAGGAGAAGGGGTTCCAATACAGTCCCGACAGCTTCCTGCAACGGGAGTTGGAAGCCTCCTTCATCTATGAGGATACCCCCGACCAAAGCAAGGCTACTTCCGACGTGAA
>ERZ779855.2106-NODE-2106-length-11691-cov-2.808783_pt1 | contig 11691 bp, 8 predicted proteins | sample MGYA00511370_ERZ779855 | MGnify/ENA primary metagenome ERZ779855 (study PRJEB29588, sample SAMEA1967319) | human gut metagenome | biome: human gut; feature: human-associated habitat; material: faeces | place: Denmark | collected 2008/2010 ...
CCACCAGATCGGTACTGTTGTTTCGCCCGCAACAGATGTAGGCCACCTCATCGATGACGAATGCCGTACCGAAGTAGCGCTTCTCGCCTCCATACCCGCTCACCGCTTCCCATTGCGAACCTTCGGCGCCATTGGGGTTGAAACGGTAGAAGTCCATCTTGTAGGCACTCTCGCTGCCGGTAGCGTCGCTGTTGCAGCCCGTACCGAAATAGCCATATCCGCCTATACTGAAAGCCAGGGCACCATCGCGTACTCCACCTTTGAAGTCGTCTTTCCGTGTCCAGGTATCCGTGGCAGGGTCATACTCCCAGGTATCTGCTACACAGTAGGACGAGGAGCCGTCCTTTACGGAACCGGTCGTAATGTATCCCTTGCCATTCACGGCAAAGCCCACGGCAGCCTTGCGCCCGGCAACGGGCATGTCGGCACACTGCGTCCAGCTGTTCCGGCTCATGTCATACTCCCAAAGGTCGTTCAGGTAATCCTTGTTCGCTCCGTAGAAGCCGCCACACAAATATCCATAATTGCCGATGGTGAAGCCGGAGGCATAAGCGCGGTACACACCGTTATAGCTGGCTTTCTTCATCCACTGCCCCTGAGTGTATTCATCCTCGTCCGTACAACTGCCGGCAATGCACACGATGGCCAGCAACATTATTCCTACCAATAGTCTGTTCATTGTTTATTGTTTTTTTAATGATTAAGCTTTATACTTCCCACTTTCCAAAACAAGAAGCTGCGGGAGGTCCTTTTTGTCTGTCCGCAAAAGTAAACCACCGCAACCACACCGACAAAAATAACCGACGAACAGTCCGAAATTCCCGTTAAACGCCTTTACCGATAAAAAACGTCCGAACGCCGATTTTTGTAGGAAGATATAAAAGTTTTGCCTTTCCTTTGCCGCCAACTAAAAGAACAGAAATGAAGAAGTCATTGTACAGCTTATTCGCAGTCCTCGCTATCTTCTGCGCCTGCCAGGACGAGAACTCGCAGCTTGGAAAGAGCCTCGTGGAAAGCTCCTTCTATAATGTATACGCAGACACCTGCTCGGTAGACATCAGCACCATCCTGCTAGACTCCATAGAGACCCGGGGCGACAGCATCTGCCAGCTAGGACATTACCGGAGCAGCGCCTGGGGAGAAGTATCCGCCACCTACTATGCCGAATACTCCACGTCCGACTTCACCCCCAACACAGACTATACCTATACCCTCGACTCCCTCGTACTGCGAATGATACCTTCGGGCCATTTCTGGGGAGATACCCTGACGCAACAGCGCATCTCCATCTACCGGCTGAAAAAACCTATCGTGCTGGACAACGACGAGGACCTTTACAACAGCACCGTACTCCCGACGGAAGATGCCCCGCTCTTCAGCTTTACCTTCACCCCCTGCCCGGGGCGGAAGAAGGAAGTAAGCGTCCGCCTGCCCGACTCATGGGGACAACAACTGCTGAATGACCTCGTGGCCCAGGACGACTACTTCGATACCCAAGACAAGTTCAAGAAGAAATTCCCCGGACTGGTCTTTGTTCCCGAAAACGACGGGCAGTGTATCACCGGATTCATGGTGAACGACTCTGCCATGAGCATCAACCTCCACTATCAGGAAGTCTCCAACCAGCGGACCGGACAAGTGCTGACTTTCAACGTAAACACCGACTATGCCTATACCGGTATCCGGCACGACCCCACCGGCACCCACCTTGCTTCCCTGAAAAGCGGAATAGAGAACCTCGTCCACTCCAGCGACATGGGTTGCCTGGCCTATATGCAGGGATTGACGGGTTACTACAACCAACTGGAATTCCCCTACCTCAACAGCCTCGGAAGTGCCGGACAGATAGTCTCCATAGAGAGCGCCACACTCTACCTCTATCCTCTGGCCCGGAGCTACAACGAAGTGAGCCAGCTTCCCAATGACATCCGCCTTTATATCACGGACGAGAACAATGTGCTGGAGGACTACGTATACGGCAGTGACGGCGTAACCGTACAGACCGGCGACCTGACCATCGACGAGATGTACGGGAAAGAGACCTACTACTCCTTCGACCTCACCGAATTCATCCGCAACAATTACGGCACTTCGGGCATCAAGCGGCAGAAACTGCTGATGAGTCTGACAGACGAAGAAAGCACCACCACCTTCAACCAGGTCATCTTCACCAACGACCCCGAACAAGAGAGACAATGCAGATTAGACGTAAGATTCAAAATATACAACGAGCAATGAAACGCCATTACCGGATTCCCCTTCTGCTGTGCAGTCTGTGTACGGCAAGCCTCACCGCCGTGGCCCAGAACACCACCAACCTGCCCACCTCCATGTACGGAGTGGGCGAACTGAGTGCCGGTGACGGCGGACGTTATGCCGGCATGGGCAACACGGGCATCGCCCTGAACCGTACCGGATTTCTGAACACGCTGAACCCCGCAGCCATCACCCGCATGGACACCGCCTGCTTCACGTTCGATGTGGGTGTATCTGCCTCATATGCCCGCTACTCCTTTCTGAGCGAACACAGCTCCAACTTCACCGGCAACCCCAACCGCATCAGCATGGGCTTCCGTGTCCTGCCGCGCTGGTATGCCCTTGTAGGTGCAGCACCATACAGCAGTGTGGGCTATGTCATCCAGACCGAAGAAGAGATAGAGGGAATGCCCGGCAACTACACCTACTCGCTCTTTGAGGGTACGGGCGGACTATACCGGTGCTACGTCACCAATGCCTTTGCACTGAGCAGGCAACTGTCGGTCGGCATCAACCTGGGGATGATAGCGGGCACAGTGACGCAAAGCGAAACGCAGGAAAGCGCCGTCGTAAAGTACGAATCTTCTAAACGGGCCTTTTATGCGGACTTCGGCATACATTACGAATGGGGTGCGACCGGACAACGGAAGTGGGCGGCAGGGCTGGTATTTGCTCCCTCCCTTCCCATCAGCCACGACAATACACTGACTTACAGCAACTCATCTACCAGCGAGAACCTCGATAAAGGATACCACAGCCGTACACAATATCTGCCCATGCACCTCGGCACCGGCCTCAGCATAACCACCGAACGCTGGGTGCTGACCGCCGACTACAACTACCTGGACTGGAGCCGCAACTCCTCCTCCTACACTTCCATGAAATACGAGAACCAGCACAAAGTGAACCTGGGAGGCAGCTACATTACCAAGCCACGTCTGGCACGTTCCACCGAGCTGATGGGTGGAATAGGTTTCGGCAACTCCTATATCAACCTGAAAGGCGGGAAGATGCAGTATCTGGAAGCCAGTGTAGGGGCGAGCTTCCCCATCCGGTACTCCTATCTTTCGCTGGGCGCCACCTGGCGGAAACAACTGAACACACGCAGCAATCTGATGCAGGAAAGCCGATTCAGCCTGAATCTGAACTTGACGTTCGGGGAAAGGATTTCGAGAGCAAAACTAAAGTAATACAAGGTTCCGGTTCACCACAGATTACACGGATTTTACACCGAATGATTATCATTTGTTGGATCTATATATGCAACGCGTTGCATATATAGATGCAGCACGCTGGAACTATAGATCCAACAAACAAAGTATATAGTATCTGAAAACAGGGTATTACAACACTGCCAGCCTGGACACATACCCTTTCACCCTTTCGCGGTAAGCATCGCCAATGGGGACATCCTTCTGCTCGATGAGCAATGTGCTGCGCCCGATGGCGCTGATGCAGTCCATGCGGACAATAAAAGAACGGTGCACGCGGATAAATTCGTTCACCGGAAGTTTTTCCTCCATGTACTTCATACTGCATAGGCTCAAGATAGGCTTAGGGGAATCTTTACAGAAAATCTTCACATAATCGCCCATACCTTCTATATAGTTTATCCGTTCCAGGTCGAGCCGCATGATGCGGTTGTCACACCGCATGTAAATCACCTTCGGAACCTCTTCCGGACCTTGCCTTTGCTTGGGGGCGGACGTACCTGCATCCTGCAAAGAGAACCAGCGTGCCGCTTTGCTGACAGACTGGAAAAACGTGGAGAAATTGAGCCCGTCCATCAGATAGTCCAACGCATCCAGACGGAAACATTCGGCAGCATAGCGGTCGGTGTCTGTAATGAAAATGACACGAGTGGACGAGGACAAGAGCTTGCAAAAATCCATTCCGTTGATTTCACCTTCTTCCACCGGATAGATGCCGACAAAATAAACTTCCACTTTTGTCTCATAATAATCCTTCAGCGCTTCAAGAGGATTGCCGTACTTTCCGTGCAAAGAGAGAAAAGGAACCTTGTCGATATACTCTTCCAACCTTCCGGCAATCTCCGGGTCTGCATGTAAAATGGCGCAATTCAAATTCATATTCGTTTCTTTTTTACATAATGGACGCTGCCATATCCGAAAAACTGCAAACAGAAGAGCTAAAATTAAGCTTTATTTATGATTCAAAAACAATCTGCCTCTACGGAAAGACTATATTATCAGGAAAATAAAGTGCTTATTATGAACAGTTTCAAAAAATAAACTTATCTTTGCATGTACATCCCCACAAAAAGTAAAGGCTATGAAACAACAGAAACTATTCCACCTCGTATTGTCCGCCATGCTGATTGTTTGCACGACCGGCTGTTATGATAAAGACGAAATTAAAGATGCTGAAAAATATCTGTTCAAAGATATTCAATACTCTTTTGAAGAAGGGGATGGATTCAGTACGTATGATGTAGAGCTCCTGCCCTTCATCATGGAAAACAATTTAAACAATAGTATCACCACCACAAACTCCCCCTTCGAAGACACATGGCAGGAAACCACCTTTCAGAGCAACGACCCCGAAGCATTTGTATGGATGGGGGAAGAAGATGTGTTCGTCAATACCCCTTACATGTTTGGAGATGAACTATTGTTAAGTGGGGCAACCATAAAATATGGCAGCGAAACAACAAAAGCCAAAGGTCCAAACAGCAGTACTTCCACCATCAGCATACAACCTCACTGTCGGCTCATCATAAAAGGAACACTACACTACAGCAAGCTTGTAGCTACCTATACGCTGACATTCGCAGGTGAATATACAAAAACGGAAAAACAGATAAAGGGAAAGTTCATACAAACAACTCCGGAAAGCTACACAGGAGACATTACCATGGAACCGATAACGGCAGATTAAAACGGAATCGCATACGTGGGCACACCCTATTGCTCACCCTCTCCGTTCCTCCAGTAACCGGATAAACTCCTCCTCCTTGACGGGAAGAAGCACTGCACACTTGCCCTCGCCATATTTCACGAGCACATAGCGCATCACCGCAAACCGCCCTACCTGCATGGAAGAAGCACGCTCCACAGAAGTGATGTCTTTCATCAGAATTTCCTTACTCCGGGAGAAACGGCCGAAGGACAGCACCAACTTCCCGTCGGGCGTTACGGTATAGGTGGTATGAATCAGCTTCTCGATAATAACCACCAGCCAAAGCATGAAAATAGCAGCCAGGAACGGAGACTTGTACCAAAGCATATAGACGGCGAGAATACCTATCAGGATGAGAAACAGATACTGCCCCATAGCAATGCGCGCATGAAAGATTCGATTCATTTTATCTGATTTTTGCCGCTAAGGTACGTATTTTTATGATAACAACTTCTTCATTAGCATCTCCATTTCTCGAACTTCCGTCACATTCATCTTGCGGCAGACCGAAGCACATAACAATTCTACCCGTTCCGGCGAAAAATAAATCAGTTCTGCAATCTCCTTTACAGACTGTCCAAGAGCTACCAGCATACATATCAGTTCTTCATCCTTATCCACCTCCGGAATAGACTGATAAAGTTTCTCTAAAAAAGAAGGATAATGAAAAATAAAGATTTCACGGAATACAGCCTCACGAGTTCCGGACAACAAAGCCTCCGAAGCATTGGGAGAATCTTCCGAAATCATTTCGCGCAAAGCTCTGGCAATCTCCTGCATATTAAAAGGTGTCACTGTTTTCTTTGTTTTCATTGTATCTTATTTCACCATTATACATATTTACAATCGTTTTGATACAAATTTGCAAAATATGCACAACCTAACCATAAGAATACGATATACAATCTGATATACAATTTCATATTATATTTATTATCAAATAATTAACAAGAAACAAAAAACAAGTCCATTGTTGTAAATTTTAAATTAAGAAATTATATCTTTGCCTTACAAAACAAACAGTCCACAAAATATGAATGCCAAAAAACTTTCATTTTTACTTCTGATTCTCGTAGCTGTAGCCTGCACCAACCGCTCCACCTCTTCGGAACAAGACGAAATGAGGCATTGGAACAATGTCCTTCAACAAATCAATGCCTTACTACTCGAAAACAAAGCGCGACAAACGTTGGATCTTGCCAAACAGACCTTGCCCGAAATCCTGGAATCGGCAGAAAAAAACGGAACTACAGATACCCTGATTTACTATGCCCGCAAGATATTTAATGCCTGCGGGAACAATTACATAAACACCAAACAATACAAAGACGGCATCGACTATATGGACAGCATTGGGAACCATCCCCTCATCCGCGAACATTGCCCGCACGAACTGCTGAGCTTCAAGGCCGGACTGAACCAACTGTATGGCAATAACCCGGAAGCTGTCCGACTGGCAGAAGACTACCTCCAGTTACCGGTCTGTACCAGTGCCAATGACTTTATCCGGCAGGCAGAAATCATAAGCGGTGTCTACATGTACTCCGGAAACAATCTACCCAAAGCCATCCAAATCTTGGAAAAAGCAATAGATGTCTACCGGAAAGGCGGAAACTTCCCGAACATGCTGCGGATAATGTCACGGTTGGGCATCTATTACCACCTCAGTGGCGAATACGAGAAAGCTATAGCCACTAACCAAGAAGCCATAGCCACTTACAACGACAGCATAGCACCTGGAAATGTAGTGATTGCCTACGGAGAACAAGCTAATCTCTACGCCGAACTGGGTATGTACGACCAGGCCCTGGAAATGAACAAAAAAGCCCAATACTACTCCATGCTGAAAGACAGCTTCGGACTGGGAGACTTGTACCGCTACCGTGCCCAGATCTTTCGTAACATGAATCAAAAGGACTCTGTATTCCACTACCTCAGGCTGGGAGAAAAGTTGTCAATGATACAAAACAGCTTTAAGGGTGTATTCGTAAACAAAGTAGAAACGGTAAACAGTTATCTGGACTATCCCGACTCTTTGGAAAAAGCACTGCAACTTGCCCTTAGCATCTGTCCCGATACCGTGCGGATGCCCCAATGGGCCAAATACCAACTCAACCTCCACCTAGGCCGGGCCTTACTGCAAACCGGGAAGGAGCAAAACGGCATACACCTGATAGACCGGGCTGCACAAGACCTCATCAACATGAAGTTCATGGAAGGCCGCGATGCCAACGAGATATTAATGGATTACTATCTGGCCAAAGGCATGAACGACGATTTTGCTCGTTGCTACATCCGTAACCGACAGTTTGCCGATTCTCTGGACAATAACGAAAAGAAACGTGCTGTGGCAGCAGCCAACATCCGGTTTGATGCCAACCAAAAAGAGAAAGAAAACAAACTGCTCTCGGCACAAGTGCAATGGCAGCAACAGCAGTTGTTCTACAACATCTGCATCTCCATTACATTACTGTTGCTACTTATCACCACTACAGCCTATTTCATCATCCGAAGGAAGGCCAACCACCAGCTTATAGAAAACAACAAACGGGAAATACAGACCCTCATTACCCGGCAGCAAGACCTGAACCGCCGCAACGAACAACTGACGGAAGAAATAGAACGGGCCATGGCTACCAATAACCTCAACTCCATTCGCCAGCTCACCGTGCAAAGCCTGCTCAGCAGGGAAGATGAGAACACATTCCGCCGGTCGTTTGCCACCATACATCCTTCTTATCTGCCCAAGCTCCGCGAAAGTTATCCTCAACTGACCCGCAACGAAGAATTGCTGGCCATGCTCATCTGCATGAACCAAAGTACCGACGAAATAGCCCTTATCATGGGAATCAACCGGAATAGTGTAAACGTAGTCCGTTCGCGCATGCGCAAGAACATGGAATTGCCCAAAGAAAAATCCCTGGATGAAGTATTGAAACAATACCTTACATAACAAATAAAAATAAGCCCGCTTATTTTGCTCTACGTTTGGTTTACACTATCTTTGCAGCGTTTAATACACAAAACCTATGGTAAGAAAGTTCGATTTTCTCGTTATCGGCTCCGGACTTGCCGGTATGAGTTTTGCGCTGAAAGTAGCGCATAAAGGAACAGTAGCCCTCATTTGTAAGGCAGGTTTGGAAGAGGCAAACACTTATTTTGCACAAGGAGGTATCGCCTCTGTCACCAATCTGGCCGTAGACAATTTTGAAAAGCATATCGAAGATACCATGATTGCGGGTGACTGGATAAGCGACCGTGAAGCCGTAGAGAAGGTGGTGCGCAATGCCCCCGAACAAATCAAGGAGCTTATCAAATGGGGAGTGAACTTCGACAAAAAGGAGGACGGAGAGTTTGACCTGCACAAAGAAGGCGGCCACTCCGAATTCCGCATCCTCCACCATAAGGACAATACGGGTGCAGAGATACAGACCAGCCTCATTGAAGCTGTGAAGCAACACCCCAACATCACCGTACTGACCGACCATTACGCTGTGGAAATCATTACCCAGCATCACCAGGGAATCATCGTTACCCGCCACACCCCCGGCATCAAGTGCTACGGTGCCTATGTGCTGAACGAAGCGACGGGCGAGGTGGATACCTTCCTTTCCAAAGTCACCATCATGGCAACGGGCGGTTGCGAAGCCGTTTACCGCCATACCACCAACCCGCTGGTGGCCACGGGAGACGGCATTGCCATGGTCTACCGTGCCAAGGGAGCAGTGAAAGACATGGAATTCATCCAGTTCCATCCCACAGCCCTTTTCCATCCGGGAGACCGCCCCTCGTTCCTCATCACCGAAGCCATGCGCGGTTATGGCGGCGTGCTGCGTACCAAAGACGGAAAAGAATTCATGCAGAAGTACGACCCGCGACTCTCGCTGGCCCCGCGTGACATCGTGGCGCGTGCCATCGACAACGAAATGAAACAGCGCGGTGAGGACCATGTGTATCTGGACGTCACCCACAAAGACCCCGAAGAAACCAAGAAGCACTTCCCTAACATATACAAGAAATGCCTCAGCATCGGTATAGACATTACAAAGGAATACATACCGGTAGCCCCCGCCGCCCATTATCTCTGCGGTGGCATCAAGGTGGATTTGGACGGACAGAGCAGCATCCGCCGCCTGTACGCCATCGGCGAATGTTCGTGCACTGGACTGCATGGCGGCAACCGTCTGGCAAGCAACTCACTGATTGAAGCCGTGGTTTATGCCGACGCGGCAGCCAAACACGCGCTGAGCGTACTGGAACGTTATGACTTCAACGAAGACATTCCCGAATGGAACGACGAAGGTACCATTTCCACCGAAGAACGTGTCCTCATCACACAAAGCATGAAGGAAGTGAACCAGATTATGGAGGCATACGTAGGCATTGTCCGCAGCAATACCCGGTTGACACGTGCCTGGAACCGACTGGACATACTTTACGAGGAGACAGAAGCACTCTTCAAGCGGAGCAAGGCTACCCGAGAGCTGTGCGAACTGCGCAACATGATAAACGTAGGATACCTGATAACAAAGCAAGCCATGGAACGCAAGGAAAGCCGCGGATTGAATTACACGATAGCTTATACGCACGCAAAGAAATAATTATGAAAACATTAGCTCAACTCTTTATTTCTTTGTTCTGTATGATAGGATTAGCTTCCTGTTATACAGGCATCCCGCTAAAAAGTGGGAAATCCGAGAACAACAGAACCTACGAAGTAAGTTATCTGTTTGAGCACGACGGCTGCAAAGTCTACCGCTTCTACGACATGGGCCATTATGTTTACTTCACTACCCGGGGAGACGTAACTGCCATCAAAAACGATTCGACCCAGCACCGCACCATCACCATCCGCAAAGAACCATTGGAAATACAAAAAACAGAGTAATCTATACGCTTAATGCATTATTTTATCTACTTTTGCAGGCAATTTGCAATATATACATTACATTCTGTATAAAAAAACGTATAAAAAAGTAGATTATAATGAAAGCGTTCGGATTCAGACCAAAGCTATACACGGCTTTAAAAAATTACTCTAAAGAACTGTTCATGGCAGACCTGATGGCAGGTATCATTGTAGGTATCGTTGCCCTCCCGCTTGCCATTGCATTCGGTATCGCCTCCGGCGTATCACCGGAGAAAGGTATCATTACGGCTATCATAGCCGGTTTCATCATCTCCCTGATGGGTGGGAGCAAGGTACAGATTGGAGGACCGACCGGTGCGTTCATCGTCATTATCTATGGCATCATCCAGCAATACGGTGAATCGGGGCTTATTGTCGCCACACTGATGGCAGGCGTACTGCTCATCCTGCTGGGAGTGTTCAAGCTGGGAGCTGTCATTAAGTTTATCCCCTATCCCATCATCGTAGGTTTTACAAGCGGTATTGCCGTCACCATCTTCACTACGCAGATTGCCGACATTTTCGGGCTGACGTTCGGAGGAGAGAAAGTTCCGGGAGACTTTGTAGGAAAATGGATGATTTATTTCCGACATTTCGATACCGTTAACTGGTGGAACACGATTGTAAGTATTGTCAGCATCTTCATCATTGCCATTACACCGCGGTTCTCGAAGAAGATTCCGGGGTCACTTATTGCCATCATCGTGGTGACAGTGGCAGTCTGGCTGATGAAAGTATATGGAGGCATTGATTGTATCGATACCATCGGCGACCGTTTCAGCATCCGTGCCGAACTGCCGGATGCCGTGATGCCTGCCCTGGATTGGGAAGCGATAAAGAACTTGTTCCCCGTAGCCATTACAATCGCTGTACTGGGTGCCATCGAATCTTTGCTGTCTGCCACCGTGGCCGATGGTGTGATAGGCGACAAACACGATTCCAACACGGAACTGATAGCACAAGGTGTTGCCAACATGGCTACCCCGCTGTTTGGCGGTATCCCTGCCACCGGAGCCATCGCGCGTACCATGGCAAACATCAACAACGGAGGAAAAACTCCCGTAGCAGGCATGGTGCATGCAGTGGTATTGCTGCTTATCCTACTGTTCCTCATGCCGCTGGCACAGTATATCCCAATGGCTTGCCTGGCGGGTGTACTGGTCATAGTATCCTATAACATGAGTGGTTGGCGTACGTTCAAGGCATTATTGAAGAATCCTAAATCGGATGTCACGGTACTGCTGATTACTTTCTTCCTGACCGTCATCTTCGACCTGACTATTGCCATTGAAGTAGGTCTGGTGATTGCCTGCGTGCTGTTTATGCGCCGCGTCATGGAGACTACCGAAATATCCGTCATCAAAGATGAAATAGACCCGAATGCAGAATCGGACATTGCAAGCAATGACGAGCACCTGATAATCCCCGAGGATGTGGAAGTATATGAAATAAACGGTCCTTACTTCTTCGGCATCGCCACCAAATTCGAAGAAATCATGGCGCGGCTGGGCGACCGCCCCAAAGAGCGCCTCATCCGCATGCGTAAAGTTCCGTTCATCGATTCTACCGGTATCCACAACTTGACAAGCCTTTGTGAGATGTCCCAA
>ERZ779855.2107-NODE-2107-length-11681-cov-2.868054_pt1 | contig 11681 bp, 10 predicted proteins | sample MGYA00511370_ERZ779855 | MGnify/ENA primary metagenome ERZ779855 (study PRJEB29588, sample SAMEA1967319) | human gut metagenome | biome: human gut; feature: human-associated habitat; material: faeces | place: Denmark | collected 2008/2010 ...
CGTTGGTTCTTCTTTTTCTTCTTCTACTGCAGGTTCTTCGACTTCCTCTTTTTCTAATTCTGCGAGATCTTCATCATTGAAAGTAAAACGACGAGGACGTTCTCTTGTAAGTTCTGATAACTTAGATATATAAGTAGATTTAATGATCTTTAATAAATCAGGATCATCTTTATAAACTTCCTGTAAATTCGCAAATAAAGACTTTAATTTAGCCACAGACATCTCTTTATCCATGCCAAGAAGTGGTTCAAAGATCTTGTAATCTTCATAACGACCAAAAAGAATATCATTTAATGCTTCATACATTGTATTGGCCACCTGATAAGAACAGCTGATTTCATCATCTCCTGCTTCTACCAGATCATTTAAATAGATGGTATTCATACCAATATTTTTAGCTGAATGAAGAATACCATTCATAGAAGTAATGACTAATGTATCCTTAGGCGTTACCTGGAATCTTTTATCAATATATGCAAGAAGTTCTTCTGATGGAAGTGGTGTAATATCTGTATCACATCCAATAACATAATCCACCTTGCGATATATAGAACCAAGTTCTAGATAATTAATAGCTGATTTTGTCTTATGTGTAGAAACAACTGCAATTGGAATATTATTCTGATGAAAGTATTCAAATAATTCAATCACACCATCTTTTGGTGATAAGCCCTTCATACTCAAATAATTGTATAAATCTTTTTCAACACTTGAATTCAACTTATTACTATTAAGTGTTGCTGCAAGAGGAAGTGTTTCATACATTGTATACATATTACCTAAAGCATGATAAAACTCATCCGCTGTAACAGTAATGTTTTTCTTCTTACATAAATTCTTATAGAAATTATAACGGAGCCTGTTTAGGGGGAATATACATCCATCCAGTTCTATGATTGCTAGTTTTAATTCTGTATCCTCTCTCATAAAATAATACCCCTTTCCCTAATCTAAACATCATTATAGCATAATTCCTAAATGATATGCTATCCTATAAACAAAAAAGCAGAACCGAAGTTCTGCCTTATCTTCAAATGGTCTCCCCGCACGGGCTCGAACCGTGGACCCTCTGATTAAGAGTCAGATGCTCTACCAACTGAGCTACGGAGAGAGGTGTGTCCTCAACCGACGAGTTATATATTACACGATTAAGGACACTTCGTCAACTACTTTATGAACTTTTTTTACATTTTTTTAAAAACCTTTAAAAAAGATCTTCATCATTCTTATATTTAGAGTTTATGATGATTGTTTCTGTATGATCAATACACTTCTGTACTTCTGTTTCAAAGTCCCATTTCGCTTCATAGCCTTCTGCTTTATAAGCCTTAGGTTTAGTTGCTGGGTTATGTGGTGTAAAGATTGTACAGCAGTCTTCATATGGTCTAATAGAGATATCATATGTACCAATCTTTTCAGCAATCTTAATAATTTCTAATTTATCCATACATGCAACAGGACGAATAACAGGCGTTGTAATAACCTGATTAATTGTATTCATTGATTCAAGTGTCTGAGATGCCACCTGACCAATACTTTCACCATTCACAATAGCTAAGCAATCATTCTTCTTTGCAACACCTTCCGCAATTCTATACATCATACGACGCATAACTGTCATTGCATAAGATTCATCACAATGGTCATAGACAGATAACTGTAGTTCAGTAAACGGAACGATATGAACTTTAATAGAACCATGTGTATAGTCTTTTAGTACATTCACTAGGTCTAATACCTTTTCCCTTGCTAATTCATTTGTATAAGGTGGAGAAGCATAGTGAATACATTCTAAATCTACTCCACGCTTCATTGTCAAATAACCAGCAACAGGTGAATCAATACCACCTGAAAGCATTAATAAGGCTTTACCACCAATACCAACTGGATAGCCTCCAGCACCTGGAATCATGTTATCCATAATATAAATAGCATCTTTTCTATATTCTACACGTACTAAAATATCTGGATTGTGAACATCTACTGATAGTTCTTTTGTTGTATGATGGAATACATATCCTGCAATTTCCTTATTCATCTCAATAGATGTCTTAGGATATGATTTGTCATGTCTTTTTGTATCAATCTTAAAAGTATGACCTTCATCATGATCAATAATATAAGTAACAACTTCCTTGGCCTTTTCTAAGTCATGTTCTACCTTATAACATAAAGAGAAGTTGTGAATACCAAAGATTGTCTTTAACTTATCTGTCACTTCTTCCGCATTTTCTTCATTTAAATAAATATAAAGACGGTCATATGTTAATTCATATTCTAAGGCAGAATAGTCATGAAGTATTTCTTTTGTATTCTTTAATAGTTTTCTAATAAATAGTTTACGGTTCTTTCCTTTAGTTGTAAGTTCTCCAAAACGAACAAGAATATGATCTGGTTTCATCTAATTACCTCTGTTTCTTAATTCTATTTAATGTATCTTTTAAAGCATCTAGGAATGTATCTAGTTCCTGCTTTGTAGTGAGATGTGAGAATGAAAGTCTTAATGCGCTTGAACTGATAAGAGGATCTAAATGCATTGCTTGAAGAGTATGCGAGATTTCTACTTTCTTACTTGAGCAGGCACTCTTTGTCGAGATATAGATTCCTTTAGTTTCTAAATCATGCACAATGACTTCTGGTTTATAGTGTGGACATGAAATATTCAGGATGAATGGACTCGCATCTTCTGGTGAATTGATGACAATATTGTCCATTTCACTTAACTGTTCACGTAAATAATCATTAAGCGATTTGACATAATCAAAGTGACTCTTTTGAGATTCAATTGCTTTACGCATTGTTTTCGCAAGCACAATATCCACACAGGCATTGCTTGTTCCACCTCTTAAGCCATTTTCCTGCTGTCCTCCATTGATAAGAGGAACAATACTTGCAGTACGCTTCTTATAGAGTAAACCACTTCCTTTTAAACCAAATACCTTATGTGCTGAGAAAGTGGCTAAATCAATATCATCCAGCGTAATAGACAGCTTACCTAAAGCCTGTACCATATCAACATGATATTTTGTCTTAGGATTCTTTTTATGGACAATAGAAGCTATTTCATGAATAGGATTAATTGTTCCTACTTCATTATTGACATACATTGTAGAAACAAGAATCGTATCTTCTCTTATAAGGGATTCTAATTCTTCTAAATCAAGATGTCCTTTTGAATCAACAGACACATAATCCACTTCAAACCCAAATACTTCTTCTAGCTGCTTAAAAGTATTAGCTACACTTGAATGTTCAAAGGCCGTTGTAATAATATGCTTTCCTCTATTCATATATTGGAAGGCCGTTCCTTTGATAGCTGTATTATTAGACTCTGATGCGCATGATGTAAAGATTAATTCTTCAGGACTTACATGAAGTAACTTCGCGATATGTGAACGTGACTGTTCAATCAAACGACTGACCTCATAACCTGGTGCATAAGCCGAATCAGAATTTGCAAAATAATTTGTTAATAGTTTTGTATATGTAGAGCGTATTTCCTCATCAAGAGGAGTTGTCGCTACATAATCTAGATAAATCATCTAATCACCCCGCCTTAAATAATAACGATATAAAAGAAAAAAGTCCACACTAAGCGGACTTAATTTCTTTTCTTTTGATGAGTTCTTCATATTTTCCTGGTTCAAGTCTTTCTAGAATATCAACTGCAACCTGTAATGCATTGCGATATTCACCATTTCTAAATAAGACTTCAGCCTTAGTAAGTTCTGTATTGACCTCTAAGAACATTGAACGATAACGATTGGCATAGACAATGGCATCTTCTACCATACCCGCTGTCACAATCATATTATGAACATTATCATAAAGCTTATAGATCACATCTCTCGCCCCTTCTACCTTGGCACATAGTTCATTCAATACAACCGGTTTATGGGCTTTAAAACGCTTGATTTCTTCTACCTTATTATAAGAGTCAGCAATATAATCACGATAAGAATCATTCACAAGAGGAAGATGTTCATTCTTGATTTCAGACTTGATTTCCAATAAAACAATATTGATGTTTTCGATGAGTTCTTCTGCTTCCTGATTCTTCTTTTCAATTTCATCTTTCTGCTTTTCAAACTCTTCAAGATATGCATCATGTGCCATCATTCTTTCATAAAGATTCTCAACATGTTCTAACATATCTGCATATGCAAAATGACCCGACTCCATCTGTTCAATAAGATCATTAGCGGCATTTTGAATCTGTATAAACTCTTCATGCTTCTTATTAATAACAACTTCTTCTTCATCAATCACAAATTCAGTAATCAAGCGACGATATTCCTTCATGGTCTGCTGATACATACTTGTAAGTCTCTGAAGTTCATTATAGCTTTCTCTCCATTTTTCCTTGAACTGCTTATATGAGTCAAGTTCTTTACTTAAATCAATCACTAATCCTTCAATAAGACCGGTTAAAGGTTCAAGCACTTCTGCTGCAGCCTTAATATCTACATTCTTTACCTGCACAATGGATTCTTCCATCTGCTCATCCACTTCTTGACGGCGTGCAGCAACCTTCATTTCTTCAAGCGCATAATCATCACCTTCTAAAGAAGCAATTAATTCATCCACCTTATTGATCTTGCTTGGCAATAAATCAGATACTACATAAACATAAGAAGGAAGATCCTTTAAATTTTCATGAAGACTATCAATACGATTTTCAATTTCTTCTGTAAACTTCTTAGCATCCGCAAACATCTGATTATTCATTAATGTTTCAAGCTTTACAAAATCATCATCTAGTTCTTTAAACATCTCTAAGGCATGTGGCACAAACTCTTCAACTTTAATACGAATCTTATCGTATTCATTGCCTACCTGACGATACTTTTCTTTTACTCTGATGATTTCTATACGCTGGATGTTTTCTATTTCTGTCACCTTCTCAATACGGGCAAGAAGAGCTTTTGCATCACGATCATAACGCTGTGTCATTTCCTGAATCATTGCCAGTTTCTTTTTGACGCCATGACTCTTTCCATAAAATAAAGCAGCATCCACCTCATCCACTAGAACACCTAATTCATTCTTCTGGAATTCAGTGATTTCTTCAAAATCCTTAGTGAACTCTTCATATTGTTCAACAACTTCCGGCATATTTTTCGCAATGGACTGCACACGACCCAATCTATATTGTAACGGCAGTGTTTTAATTCCAGTAATCTGGTTTTCTAATTCTAAGATTTCTTGACGATATACCTTTAACTTCACTGAATGATATATAATCATAAAAATAATCAAAACAATGAGGATAGAGGCAAATATTACTAGGTTTCTTACTCCTATATATTGTATTAGTTCCTTCAAATAATCCATAAAACATCCCTCTCTTACATATCGACTTAATTTTATCATATTTTTCAAGTCATTTCATTACGGAATCGTGAAACCATCAAAAAAATACACATCCGTTTATTTCTTTTTACGAAAATCTTTGCTCTATCTTAAAAAATAGGGCTATGATTGTATTGTTTAAGGAGGGTAAAACATGAATGAAAGTACAGATTTAATACATGGTAAGATATGGAAAGCGATATTATGGTTTTCTATTCCTATGTTAGTCGGAAACTTATTCCAGCAGCTTTATAACACAGTGGACTCTTATGTAGTAGGTAACTTTGTAAGTTCAGGGGCTCTTGCAGCTGTTGGACAATCCACTCCAATCATTAATACTCTTGTCGGTTTCTTTACAGGACTTGCGACAGGCGCGGGAGTTGTCATTGCTCAATATTTTGGTGGTAATCATTTAAATAAGATGAAAAAAGCGATTCATACATCAATTGCCTTAACTCTTATTCTATGTGTATTATTTACTATTTTAGGTATAGGTTTATCACGTCAGATCTTAATTCTTATTGGTTCTCCTGATTCAGTCATGACACCTGCAGCTTTATATTTACGTATTTATTTTGGTGGTATTTCTTTTGTATGTATTTATAATATGGGCTCAGGTATATTACGTGCTGTAGTTGATTCTAAGACACCACTTTATTATTTGATTATTGCATCTATTATTAATATTATTCTAGACTTTGTTTTTGTATTGAATTTTCATATGGGTGTTGCAGGTGCTGGATGGGCGACTTTTATTGCCCAGGGAATCAGTGCGCTGCTTGTTATAATAAAATTAGTATTCTCAAGAGAAATCTATAAAATAGAGATTAAAGAGATTTCTATCGATAAGCCTATCTTGAAAAAGATTATTGAAATAGGAATCCCTACTGCTCTTCAGCAATCCATTGTATCTTTTAGTAACGTAATCGTTCAGTCTTATATCAATACTTTTGGCGCCAATGCAGTAGCTGGTTATACTTCTTATGTAAAGATTGATGGATTCCTACAATTACCAATTCAAAGCTTTGCGATGGCTATTACGACTTTTACAGGACAGAACATTGGTGCACATGCCTTAGACCGTGTTAAGAAAGGTCTTCGCACAACAATGGCTATGACCTTTGGAGTTACAACTATTGGTGTTATTTTGATTTATGTATTTGGTAAGCAGCTCGTAGGTATCTTCTCTAGTGATCCTGAAGTAATTAAATACGGTTATTTAATGGCCCGTGTCTTCGCAGCAGGATATCTCACATTGCCAGTTATTCAGATTATTTCTGGTGCACTTAGAGGTGTCGGGTTATCTAATATTCCAATGTATTTCATGGTAGGTACATTCGTCTTTTTGAGACAGATTTATCTTGCGGTAGCAGTTCCTTTTACTCATAACATCGCAATTGTATTTGCAGGATGGCCAGTTACATGGGTGATCTGTATGATTGGATTACTTATCTACTACTTCCGTGTACATTGGCTAGATCATGTATAAGAATATCGGATTTATTCCGATATTCTTTTTTGTGGTGGTATAATTATATATATGGAGGTAATGATTATGGAAAATGTATTACATTTTTTAAAGGAGGCAGATACTTACTATCTAGCAACTGTGGAAGGTGACCAGCCAAGAGTAAGACCTTTTGGGACAGCACATATATTTGAGGGAAAGCTCTATATTCAAACAGGGAAGGTAAAGAATGTATCAAAACAGATTCATGCAAATCCAAAGGTGGAAATTTGTGCATATAAGAATGGTGAATGGCTACGCATCGCAGGAGAACTTGTAGAAGATGATCGAAGAGAAGCCAAACAATCCATGCTTGATGCATATCCATCTTTAAAGAAAATGTATTCAGCCGATGATGAAAATACAGAAGTATTCTATTTTAAGAATGCGACTGCTACTTTCTATTCATTTACACATGAGAAAAAAGTTGTAAACTTCTAGGGAGCACAATATGAATAATAAAGAATTATACACAAGACTTAAAAATATCCTTTCTGAGATATCAGAAGAGGATTATCCAGAAATCTATAATATCATAGAAAATGAATTAGATTTTTCAGATGAAGCAGTCTATGAAGAGGCTTATAATATTGCAGGAGAATTACATGAAGCAGATGGCACAAAGATTCTTCCTGAATGTGTCGCTGATTTTATTATAGACGTCTATACTGATGAACTTAATTCAGGAAATGTGAATGCAGCATGTGATATTGGATCACTCTATTATACTGGTCGTGCTGGTGAGCAGAATTATAAAAAAGCTGTTGAGTATTATACAATTGCAGCAGATGGAGGATGTCGTCAGGCACAGGAAAATTTAGGATATTGTTTCTATTATGGTAGAGATATGCCTGTAGATTATAAGAAAGCATTTCATTATTTCGCATTAGGGGCATTTGATGGACATCTATGTTCACTCTATAAGATTGGTGATATGTATCGTAATGGTTATTATGTAGATAAAAATGAGGTAGAAGCATTCCGTATCTATATGCATTGTGCCCAAGGACTTAATGAAGATAATATTCATCTAGTAGGTGCTGATATTATGATGCGTCTAGGTGATTGTTTCTTTAAGGGCATTGGTACGGAAGTAGACAATAAGCAAGCCTTAAAATATTACCAGTTAGCTGAACAGATGTATTATGAAAGACTTGAATCAGGAGATTTTCTCATTAAAAACTGTTATAAGCATGTTCTAAAAAATCAAGAAGAGGCAAGACAAAGATTAAATGATGTATTGCCTGGTTATGAGTGGACAAAATAAGAGGTAACATATGATTAAAACAATTCAAGGCGATATCACAAAAGTAACAGACGTAGAGGCTATTGTGAATGCAGCCAATAATCTCCTACTAGGTGGAGGCGGTGTAGATGGAGCAATCCATCGTGCGGCAGGGCCAGAACTTCTTAAAGAGTGCAGGACTCTTCATGGATGTGAAACAGGAGAAGCAAAAATCACAAAAGCATATAATCTTCCTTGTAATTATGTAATTCACACTGTAGGTCCGATCTGGTGTGGTGGAAATCACAACGAAGAAGAATTACTTGCACACTGCTACTACAGCTCTATGAAGCTGGCAATGGATCATGGTATCAAAAGAATCGCATTCCCTTCTATATCAACAGGCATTTATCATTTTCCTGTTGATAGAGCTGCAAAGATTGCAGTCAAGAGTGTAAATGAATTCATAGAGAATAACCCTGATTATTTTGAATTAGTAGAATGGGTGCTCTTTGATTCTCATACTGCGTCAGTATATGAAGCTGAAGTCAAAAAAACTAAATAAATTTATGTTGTTTTTATCAAGTTTTATTTGACTTTCTATACTTTATTCAGTATAATCAAACTCGCAATAAAATGAATAGCGGTACATAACAGTCGTGCAGCTACGTTCTTGACTTAGGGATGCAAAGTATCTTACCGCAAGAGAAATGCTTAATAAGAACATACGCAGGGTGAGTTATGAATTGTTATTGTTTTATGCAAATAAAACAATAAGGAGGTAACGTCAATGGCACGTTATACAGGCCCAATCTGGAAAAAGTCTAGAAGACTTGGTTTCTCAGTATTGGAAAACGGAAAAGAATTAAACAAGAGACCTTATGCTCCAGGTCAGCATGGTCAGAAGAGACACAAGAGCACTGAATATGGTCTTCAGTTAGCAGAAAAGCAGAAAGTAAGACATATGTATGGTATTAACGAAAAGCAGTTCCACAACACTTTCGACCGCGCTTCTAAGATGGAAGGTGTAACTGGTGCAAACTTCTTATTCTTACTTGAATCAAGATTAGACAACGTAGTTTATAGAATGGGATTTGCAACAACTCGTAGAGCAGCTAGACAGTTAGTAAACCATGGTCATATTTTATTAAACGGTATCAAGACTGATATCCCTTCATGTAGAGTAAATCCTGGTGACGTTATTACTGTTAAGGAAAGATCTCAGCAGTTAGATGTTATCAAGACAGCTTTAGAAGCTCAGACTCATACTCCTGGCTTCGTTGAAGTAGATGCTGAAAAGAGAACTGGTAAGTTCACTAGACTTCCTGAAAGATCTGAATTAAATCAGGAAATCAACGAACAGCTAATCGTCGAATACTATAACAGACTTGGTTAATTCTATTAGCAGCCTTAGGGCTGCTTTTTTATTGGAGTATATATGAATGCAACATTTAATTTAATCATGGATATTGTTGGCACTATTGCTTTCGCAATTTCTGGTGTGATGGTTGCTAGTAAAAAGAAGATGGATTTATTTGGAATTAATATTCTTGCACTATGTACTGCAGTAGGTGGAGGGATGGTAAGAGATGTACTGATTGGTGTTACTCCCCCTGTTATGTTTAGAAACCCAATCTTCGTAATTATTGCACTAGTTACTGCCAACTTAACTATTTTAATATTATATTTTCATAAGAAAACAACAAGAAAAAGTATTGAGTCTTTGACGACCCAATTATTATTTATCTTTGATACCCTAGGCCTTGCCGCTTTCACAATGGATGGTGTAAATGCAGGCATGGCTGTTCATCACGGAATATTCCTTCCTGCCTTTCTAGGTGTTATGACAGGTGTAGGAGGAGGTATTATTCGTGATGTTCTCGCAAATGAACTCCCTCAGGTATGTATAAAACAGATCTATGCTTCCGCTTCAATCATTGGCGCAATCATAACATGTTTATTCATGAAATATGGGGAAACCAATGCTGCAGTTGTATTAGGCTTTATTATTGTTGTACTCATTAGAGTACTTGCAGCCCATTATCGATGGGATTTACCAACAATTGATTACTGTGGAGACAAAAACAAAAAATAGGTCTAATGACCTATTTTTTTTCATCTTCATCAATACCTGATTGGACATTTGTACACTGCATTAATGAATTAATTAATTGTGTACGATTACGTTTTGTCATTGGTACCTTATCTCCATTTGTAAGTTCTACATAATCAGGCCCAAATAAACGAATATAATCTCTGTTAATAGTATAACTTCTATGAATCTTGAAGAACTGTGTACCCAGCAATTCTTCCATTTTATTAAAAGAGACTGTTGAAGTAATTTCACCTTTATTTGTATAAAGTACTGTATTATGCTGGAATGCCATGACATAATAAATATCTTTTAAAGGAATCAAACATGTATGCTTATTCTTATCATTCACTAAAATTGTTTTATCTGGCTCCATAAGCTTTTTAACCATATCCTTATAGTAATGATATGTACTAGAGCCCATCTTATGAGGGAATAACTCTCCGTCTTCTAACTGCCCTAAACGATCTGGTGTATTTAAATAAACAATACGTCCTTCCTTTTCTTTTTCAATAGACCAGACGAGTGTACATCTTTGTTGTTCATGAATCATTTCTAATGAATTCATATCTGTCATAAGAAAAAAGCGACCGACAATAATACATGTGTTCTGCTGATTAAAAACGCATTGAAAATCAATATGTGTCAATTCACTTTTTAAACTATCATTCATTACAGAATATAAATAATTCATTAGCTCATTCTTGCTTGAATAATATTGACTTGGATCAGCACCACAATAAAAAACATCATTGTCTAGATAATGGCTTAAAAGATTCACATCTTTATGCCAGAAAGCTCGAATAATTTCTCTACTTGTTTCAATTAAATCTTGTACCACTTTTTTTCTCATAATCATCACCACTTATAATTTACCAAAAATAATATTATAAGTCTCATAGTTATGTATAAAAGGTTTTTTTATGGATAAATCATGCCCCATTGTTTTCTGATTTTAGTAAGTATTTTCATAACATCACTTGTAATTTCTAATGTTTTACTATATTTATTACTTACATAATCCTCCATATCTTCAATTTCGTAAAATAAAGCGTCTTTTGTTTCTCCATTTTTAATTGTTTCGCTATGTCCGTCAGAGGTATAAGTAATCACTGCCTGGTCTCCTCTAGGATAGTTATAGATTTCAATATATCCATTTTCACAGGCAATAAGACCACGTTTAGGCTGTTTTGCACGCATTGTAAGAGAGATGACAGCCATTTCCTTGGAATTATTTAAAATAATACCTGATGTTTCATCGACACCTGTTTCAAACAGATTAACAGTCGAAAGAATCTGCTTTGGACTTTCTGACATAAAATAACGGGCAAAGCTGACTGCATAAACACCAATATCAAGTAATGCACCACCTGCAAGTTCCTTAGAAAAGAAACGATTATTGATATCATATTCCTTACAGCTTCCAAAGTTGACCTGAATCATCTTCACTGGTCCTAAAGAACCACTCTCCACAATCTCATTCACCTTTTTAAAAACTGGCATAT
>ERZ779855.2134-NODE-2134-length-11564-cov-5.441394_pt1 | contig 11564 bp, 8 predicted proteins | sample MGYA00511370_ERZ779855 | MGnify/ENA primary metagenome ERZ779855 (study PRJEB29588, sample SAMEA1967319) | human gut metagenome | biome: human gut; feature: human-associated habitat; material: faeces | place: Denmark | collected 2008/2010 ...
CAAACGACATCCGTGTGATCGGAGAGGGCGTACACAAGAAATTTGATGAGATACTTGTACCGGCAGGTCTTGGTGATGTTTCTATCTATACAGAGATGGGACGTTTTATGTTAGGACCTTATGGATGTCTTGTGACAAAGGCAATTCACGAGAAACATATTTACAAAGAGTATATCGGTGTAGATGCATGTGCTGCAAACCTGATGCGCCCGGCAATTTACGGAGCATATCATCATATTACAGTTCTTGGAAAAGAAAATGCACCTTGCGACCATACATATGATGTGACCGGAAGCCTTTGCGAGAACTGTGACAAGTTTGCTGTAGACCGCAAGCTGCCAAAGATTGATATGGGAGATTACCTGGTGATTCATGATACAGGAGCACATGGATTTTCTATGGGATACAATTACAACGGACGCCTTCGTTCGGCAGAATTATTGTTGAAAGAGGATGGAAGTGTACAGCTGATTCGTCGTGCAGAGACACCGGCTGATTATTTTGCAACATTTGACTGCTTTGATGATCTTAAGATCACAGAATAGTTCTGATTAATCATAAATATGGAAATAGAAGGAAAGCATATGGATATGCAATCCTTCTATTTTTTTGCGCATCTTGCAGGCGTGCTTGCTTTTGCTGTATCACAAATTCCATAAAAATGTGAATACAACAAAAAAGATTCCTGATTTTCAGGAATCTTTCAAATACTGCCGGCAGTGGGACTTGAACCCACACGATGTTGCCATCAACAGATTTTGAGTCTGCCTCGTCTGCCAATTCCGACATGCCGGCGCGAACAAATATTATATTAACATATGAAAGGCGCATTTGCAAGCCTTTTTATGATTTCGGGAATAGGACTTTTGGTTCATTGACAGAAGTTATCATATATGATAACTTTAGAATACATGAGCACGATTTATAAAGGTGTAAGGGGGCGGATATGCAGGAACATAATCACGCCAGACAGGAAATTGCAGCCCAGCTTCGGCAGGTGCGAAAGGAGCAGGGGATGACACAGGAACGGCTCGCAGAAAAAGTCGGTACCAGAAAGTCAAATATTTCCCGTCTGGAGAGCGGGAGATATAATCCGAGTCTGGACTTTCTGGAAAAAGTTGCAGGAGGACTTGGCAGGGAGATTGAGGTAAAAGTCACGTGAGGAGGAAGATGCAAAAAGCATGACGATGAAACTTGGAAATTATAAGGATAACGACGTGGAACTGTGCCGTACCACCAATTCCAGAGTGAGTACACATACGGCGGAGGCACTGCTTGAACAGCACATCCCGTTTACAAAGAACAGTAAAAAGATTCCTTTTTTCAAGAGGGAAACCTACCAGGGGGCAGATACCCTCTGGGTGATCACCATCAATCCACGCAGATACGGGCAGGCACGCCGCGTGATCGATGGTATGGATCGTGCATACCGGGAGCATCTGGTGTTATCCAATTACTAGAATGAAATTATGATAAAAATGTGAAATGCGTTTTAAAAGCAGAATGAGTGTGGTAAAATTCTATTCAGATAAAATCGTATGAAAAGCGATGGAAATGGAAGGAATGGAAGGAGCCATACTCATTTTTATGTTAGGGAACATGGAGCAGACAGTCGCACGTAAGCAGACAAAAAGGGAGAAAAACAACACACAAAAACGGACAGAAGGGTGGAGACAGAAGGGCATATGGCTGTTTTGGTATGCCGTGGTTCCGGTGTTTGCTTTTTACCTGATGGAATGTTATGAACACAATCCATTTGCGGAAGTGCGTGTGGAAGCACAGCTTTTTAATATTTTTTTGTTTGAGCTGATCGGATGGATGTTATATTTTCTGACCGGAAGAATGTGTTTTGCGTCCAGAGTGCTGTACGGACTTGCTGTGGCGTTTGGAATTACCAATCATTATGTGATGAAATTCCGTTCCACACCGTTTGTTCCGTGGGATCTGTTTTCGGCCGGAACAGCAGCCAGTGTGGCTGGAAACTATGATTTTACACCGGACCGGCGCATGGTGATTGTTACACTTGTTTTTATTGCATTATTTGTGCTGACCCGCCTTTTTAAAAAAGGTCCGCGTTTTTCCTGGAAAATAAGGCTGGGGAGTATCGTACTGGTGGGACTGGCATTGTGTACATTTGTCAATGCCCTGCAGCAGGAATCGTTTCAGACAAAACATTATCTGTATCCGTTTCTGTTCACACCGGCATATATGACAAAAGTAAACGGCATGGCGGTGACCTTTGCCATGGATCTTGCCTATGTGGCAGTGGAGCGTCCGGCAGGATACGATGCGGATGAAGCAAAAGAGACGCTGGCGAAATACGAAACTAAAACAACAGAAACCGACACACAGGATCTGCCCAACATCATTGTCATCATGGATGAGGCATTTTCGGATTTAAAAGTGCTGGGACCGTTAGAAACCAATGAGGATTACATGCCGTTTATGCACCGGATGCAGCAGGGGGAGAAAAACACGGTCACGGGATATGTCCAGACATCTGTGTGTGGGGGAAACACTGCGGATTCGGAATTTGAATTTCTGACAGGCAATACGATGGCATTCCTTCCGAACGGAAGTATTCCGTATCAGCAGTACATCAAGAGCAGGACACCGTCTTTAGCAGGTTATCTGAAATCCTTAGGATATGCGACCTATGCACAGCATCCGTATCAGGCCAGCGGATGGAACCGGGATAAAGTGTATCCTCTGCTTGGATTTGACAATCTGGATTTTATGGAAGATTACAGGGATGTCTCCTATGTGCGCAATTATATCAGCGATGCATCGGATATGGAGCACATGATAGAAACTTATGAGAAAAACAAAGCCTCCGGCAAACCGGCCTTTATTTTCAATGTGACGATGCAGAATCATGGCGGATATACCGATACCTATATGAATCTGACGAATGATATCCAGTCACAGTATGCCAGCGAACCGCTCAATCAGTACCTGACACTGATCCACAAGACCGATCAGGCACTCGAAAATCTGATTGATTATTTTTCCAAAGTGGATGACAGGACGATCATCGTATTTTTCGGGGATCATCAGCCGAATGATACAGTGGCTTCTGTCGTGGAAAACGGGGCACAGGTAGAGACACAAAAACGTTATCTCGTACCTTATCTGGTGTGGAGTAATTATGGGATCGAGGGAGCGAAAGATAAAAATACGAGTTTGAATTATCTTGCGGCGCAGGTACTTACCGCAGCAGGAGTGCCGACGAATGCATACCAGAATTACCTCTTAAGCCTGAGCAAAACTTACCCGGTGATCTCTGCAGCAGGGCAGACAAAAGGGATCGGAGCCGATGAAAAACAGCTTCAGACTTACAAGAAGCTTCAGTATTATCAGCTGTTTGAAAAAAACAAGGAAAAGGATGAGTAAGAACATGAAAAAAATGATTTCGCGGATGGTGTCGCACCGGTCATTCCCTTATGTGATGGCATTTCTTATGCCATTTATAATCTGTGTGGTCATCTGTATCGGAAACGGGGTATATCCTTTCGGGGATAACTGTATTCTGCATATCGATATGTATCATCAGTACTGTCCGTTTTTTACAGAGTTTCTTCATAAATTAAGAACCGGCGGAAGTCTGCAGTATTCCTGGAACCTGGGACTGGGATCGGATTTTGTTTCCCTGTATGCCTATTATCTGGCGAGTCCGCTTAATTTTCTGATCGTGCTCTGCCCGAAACATTATGTGATCGAGTTTATGACGATACTGGTGCTGGCAAAGATTGCCCTGTGCGGACTGACTTTTTTCTTATTCTTAAAATATCATTTTCATCTGATTGGAAAAGACTCAAAACTCCATAAAAATCAGGTGATTCCGGCACTTGTATGTTCTACGGCATATGCATTGTCCGGATTTGTGGCAGCCTATAGCTGGGATATCATGTGGATGGACTGCATCCTTCTTTTTCCTCTGATCATGGTGGGACTGGAAAAACTGGTACGGGAGCAGAAACCGGGACTGTATTTTGTGACACTTGCATTGTCGGTGTTTGCAAATTATTACATTTCCATCATGATCTGTATCTTTCTGGTGTTTTATTTTATTCTTCTCTTTTTTACGCAGAAAGGAGGAAAACTGAAAGCATTTTTACGGTTTGCATGGTATTCTCTGCTGGCAGGGTCTGTCTCGATGGTACTGCTATTGCCGGAGATCGCCGTGCTTTCTGCTTCCGGGTCTGCTGAAGACAGCTTTCCGAAAACGCTGGAGTGGTATTTTTCTGTTATTGCGGAGCTGGGGCGTGCGGCAGCCGTCACTACAAGTTATACGGGAAATGATCACTGGCCGAATCTGTATGCCGGGGCATTTACCCTGGTACTGGTATGGCTGTATGTGCTGAACCGCAGAATCTCCTGGAAGGAAAAAGTTCCGCGTATGCTGATGCTTGTCTTTTTCCTTGTGAGCTTTGCGGATAATCAGCTGGATTATATCTGGCATGGTATGCATTTTCCGCAGGCGTTGCCGGGCAGACAGTCATTCCTTTACATTTTTGTGCTTCTGGTCATGGGATTTGCAACGATCCGCAAATGGAAAGGAACCAGGCGCTGGCATATCATCATAGCAGTGCTTGCCGCACTGACACTGATGGTTCTCTCCGGATATTACGGGGATGAACTGGTGACAGAGTACATGGCAGTTGTGATTACCATGCTGTTTATCTTAGTTTATGGAATCCTGCTTCTTTTGCTTAAGATTGCCCCGAAGAAAATGCGGATAGCCCTGCGGGAAGCTGCCTTTTGTGTTGCCATTGCAGAACTGGCTGTCAATATGGCGGTAACCGGGCTTGGCGTTACCAGCCGCGTGGCATATACGGATAAACAGGGGTACTACGAAGATCTGCTGCAACAGGCAAAAGAGGATAACGGAAATGACGGATTTTACCGGGTGGAGGACAGTGGGCGGAAAACCAAAAACGATGACAGCCTGTACGGATACCGTTCGGCAACCATATTTTCCTCCCTGATGAATCTGGATGTCAGCCATCTCTTCCAGAGCCTGTATATGGAGGGCGGAAAAAATTTCTACTGTTACAATGGTGCTTCCCCGCTTCCGTCAGCAATGTTTTCGGTGAAGTATATGCTTTCCTCTAATCCGGTGGATGAAAGTCCACTGCGGACACTTGTGGGAAGCAGCAATGGAAATTATCTTTATCGGAATAACTACTGCCTGCCACTTGGCTATATGATGAGCGAGAAGGCAATAAAAGGCTGGGAATCTTCCATGCTTGATAGGATCGGTTCCCTGAATTCCCTGGCACAGCAGCTGGGAGCAAAAGGAGACATGCTTTATCCGGCAGCCTGTACACAGTCGCAGGCAGCCGGGGATACGACAATTGATATTTCCGAGGATGGATATTATTATGCGGATTATGTGACCTGCAATGCGGATTCCCTGACAGTATCAAGAGATGACGGATGGACGCAGCAGTATGGAAAGACCACCCACCGGTATCTGCTGGATCTTGGAGAGTGCAAAGCCGGAACAAAGGTCCATATTACCAATCTCAATGCAGAAATGATCGAATACCATGTGTACCGCTTGAATTTCAAGGCCATGTGCACTGCGTATGAGACGCTCAGCGAACAGACCATGTCACTCGAAAAAATGACAGATCGCAGGATCGTTGGAAGTATCGATGTCAGGCAGGCGGGAAGACTGATTCTGTCAGTGCCGGCAGATGAGGGCTGGAGTCTGTATGTAGACGGTAAAAAGACGAAAATAAAGCCTTTCGCGGATGCACTCATTGGTGTACACTTAAAAGAAGGAACGCATAAGATCGAGCTGCGTTATACCACACCGGGCGTACAGATCGGAGCTGCCATCAGCATAGCTGCGCTTCTGTTATTCCTGTTTAGTATGTGGATAAGATATAAGATAAGGGGGAAATATGGGGAAAAAATGCATCAGCATCGTCGTACCGATGTACAATGAGCAGGAATCTCTGCAGATTTTGTACCGGGAATTAAACCGCGTGACACGGGAAATGGGCGATTATGATTTTGAATATTTATTTGTCAATGACGGATCGAAGGATGCAACACTGCAAAAGATCCGGGAACTTGCAGCAGAAGATGAGCGCGTGCACTATCTTTCTTTTTCCCGCAATTTTGGAAAAGAAGCGGCGCTGCTGGCAGGATTGTCCTATGCAAAGGGGGATTATGTGACGACGATGGATGCGGATCTGCAGGATCCGCCCACTCTTTTGCCACAGATGGCTGCGATGTTAGAAGCCGGAGACTGTGACAATGTGGCAACCCGGCGGGTGAACCGGCAGGGAGAGCCGAAGATCCGTTCGTTTTTTGCACGCATGTTTTATAAAGTTATGCGGAAACTTTCCCACATTGAGATTGCAGATGGGGCAAGGGATTACCGTCTGATGAACCGTGCAATGGTAGATTCCATTCTTTCTGTCAGCGAATACAACCGGTTTTCCAAGGGAATCTTTGCCTGGGTCGGATATGATACCAAATGGCTGGAATTTCAAAATGTAGAACGGTCTGCGGGAGAAACCAAGTGGAGTTTCTGGAAACTTGTGCGCTATTCGTTTGATGGGATTATCAATTTTTCGGATGTTCCGTTAAAGATTTCCTCGTATCTGGGGCTGGTGCTCACCGTGGTTTCTTTTATTGCAATCATCGCGGAAATCGTACGCGCATTGGTATTCGGGGATCCGGTTGCCGGCTGGCCGTCGCTGGTATGTATCGTGACATGCATTGGCGGAATCCAGCTGTTTTGTATGGGAATTATGGGACAGTATATTGCAAAAACCTATATGGAAGTCAAAAGACGTCCGCATTACATCATAAAGGAGAGTAACTGTACCCGGAACAAAAAGAACAACGCACAGAATTGACGCAGATATGCTTTTTCTATATAATGATACAGAAAGGCTGCACTGCATTTGGGATGCCGCGCAGTCAGATCATAACAGGTGAGGAAGAATATGCGAAAGATAAAACGCTTTTTGAGTGCTCTGCTTTGCGGAGCAATTCTTATAACAGGAACACTTGCCGGAGTCAGTGTGCGTACAGATGCAGCAGCCAGCAGTTATGCCGTGCAGCTGCGTGCGGCAGGATTTCCGGAGAGTTACATCAGTGCACTTTCCGTGCTTCACACAGCATATCCGCAGTGGCAGTTTCAGGCGGTTAAGACCGGGCTTGACTGGAATACCGTGGTCAGCAAAGAGAGCGTAAACGGAGTCAATCTTGTTCCGAAGACCGGAAATGACGCAACCAAATCCACCGCAGACGGTGCATATGACTGGACCACCAATGTGTGGACGGTCTATGACGGATCTTCATGGGTCGGTGCCAATTCTAAATATATCGCCTATTATTTAGATCCGCGGAATTTTCTCAATGAGACCGATATTTTTCAATTTGAAAGTTTAAGTTTCAGCAAGGTGCAGACCAAGCAGGGAGTTTCTTCTATTCTGAAAGGAACCTTTATGGAGAATACGGTTGAGGACAGCGATGGATCTACGCTGGATTATGCGCAGGCATTTATGGATATCGGTGAGGAAACCGGGGTCAGCCCATATCATCTTGCATCGAGAGTGCGCCAGGAGCAGGGGTTAAAAGGAACCAGTTCCCTGATTTCCGGAACTTATAGCGGTTATAAGGGGTACTATAACTATTTTAATGTGGGGGCAGCGGGCATTACCTCCACACTGGTCATCAAAAACGGACTGGCATATGCAAAAAAAGCGGGATGGAATACCCGGTATGCAGCACTTGAAGGAGGAGCAAAAATTCTGGCGAAAAACTACATTGGCGTGGGTCAGGATACCTTGTATTTCCAGAAGTTTAATGTAGTGAATCAGAAGAATCTGTACAGCCACCAGTATATGGCAAACCTTGCGGCTGCTTACAATGAGGGCAGAAAGCTTGGACAGGGGTATGCGGACAAGCAGCAGGCATTTGTATTCCGTATTCCGGTTTATTCCGGTATGCCGACATCTGCAGTGACATTTACAGCCAGTGGAAATCCGAATAACTATCTGAAATCGCTCAGCGTAACCGGACAGACACTGACACCGGTATTTCGCGGAGATACTACTTCGTATTCCATCGTCGTGGACAGCAAAGTTTCCTCCGTTACCATAAGTGCATCACCGGTAGCTGCGAAATCTTCTGTGACGGGAACCGGCACCAAAAAACTTCAGACGGGAACCAATACGTGTAAAGTTACCTGCAAATCGGAGAGCGGAGCATCCAAAACCTATACGCTTACCATTGTAAAGAAAGCTGGTGCAGCGGCAGAGACCGAGAAGACTTCCGTGACTTCGAAAACATATCAGTTGAAAAACAAAATGGTTACGGGGATTGCGCTGGGAACAAAGGCGGCAACATTTTTGAAAAAACTTAAAGTGACCGCGGGAACGGTCAAACTGTTCAGTGCATCCAAAAAGAGTGTTACCGGAATCGTTTCAACCGGCAATGTTCTGCAGGTGTATGACAGCAAAAACAAGAAAGTTTCTTCCTATACGCTTGTGATTTATGGAGATGTAAACGGAGATGGAAAGATCAACAAAACAGATCTGAACCGTTTGAACAGGCATCTGAATGGTACCCAAAAGCTTACCGGATGTTATCTTAAGGCCGCAGATACAAACCGCAAAAAAGACGGGGTCAATGTGCTTGATCTGGTATATCTGAACAAACATCTTCAGGGAAAGATCACCATTCAGCAGTAAAAGAAAGGCAGAACATATGAGACAAAAAAGCAAAGCAAAAGGAAAACGGATACTGGGAGTGGTACTGGCACTGGTATTTCTGATCAGTTGTATCATGACACCGGATGTGCATGCACAGGCGGAGAGCATGATCATTGCTTTAAGCGCCAGATCCGTGAAAATAGGAGATACTCTGGCAGTGACAGTGACACTTCCGGCAGGGGTGACGGGAACGGTAAATCTGACATATTCCAAAGATCTTTTTACTTATCAGTCAGCAACAGCGGAAACCAGTGTAAATGCAGGCACGGTTTCTATGACTCTGGGAAGTTACGGTTCCGGAAACAAACGTGCAAGCGGAACTGTTAAATTTAAAGCAGATGCGGCGGGAACTGCAAGTTTTGCCGCATCCGCACCATCTGCGGGCAATCAGGAAGGGGACCGTGTGGATGTGGGAGGTGCAAGTGTATCTGTAGCTGTTGAAAATTCGGCAGCGGCAGCAGATGACAAATCAAAAGACAATACGCTGGCATCCCTGACGATTTCCGAAGGAACCCTTTCTCCGGAATTTCAGTCGAAAGTTACCGAATATCAGGCAAAAGTGGGAGATCAGGTGACATCGCTGGCAGTCAGCGCACAGCCAAATGATGCTAAGGCATCTGTGATCTCGGTCAGTGGGGCAGACAAACTGAAAACCGGTGTAAATAAAGTACAGATCGTCGTGCAGGCGGAAAATGGTGTGAAAAAGACCTATACCATTCAGGTGACCAGAGGAGCTGCGCAGCAGGAATCACAGGATACACAGCAAAAAGGAGAGACACAGGCTCCGGCAGACGGGCAGCAGTATTTTACGATTGACGAAACAAATCTCTATCTGACAGACAGTATTCCGGATCGCTATGTTTTGGATGGCTTTGTCAAAGATACAGTGACTTTGTGGGAAAATCAGTATCCGTGCATGCGCAAAGACGGAATAGACACACCGCTGAGACTTTTGTATCTGGTGGATGAAAACGGACAAAACGGTGCTTTGTATATGCTGGATCTGGATGATCCGGAAGAAATTTATCCGTTTGTATGTATGAACTATAACCAGTATAAGCATACCATAGGGGAAGAGACAACATCTGCAGAAGCTTCTACCCAGGAAGGGGAAACGGGCCTGTTCCAGAGTACGGAAAGCCAGATGCGGCTGATTCTCTGTGCGTTCGTTGTGGTTGTACTGATTCTTCTGATTATCATAGTGGTTCTGATCGTCAAAAGAAAAAAAGATGATGACGATCCTTATGATGATTTTTATGACGATGATGATGACGACGATGAGGATTACGATGATCCGGACGATGAAAAACTGTATGAAACGGATGATCCGGATGACACCGGGATATCCAAGCGTTACGGAAAGGAAACATTCCGCAGAAAAGGCGGATTTATGCATAAACTGTTAGAGGGTATTGAGGATGATCTAGAGGATGACCTGGATGATCTGGAGGATGACCTGGATGATCCGGAAGAAGATACCGATGACAGGGAAAAAGAGCGGGAGAAGCGAGAGGACCATTACCGGGATGCAGATGATGAAGATATCATGCTGCAGAAAGAACTGGCAGAAGAAGTTCGAAGCTCCATGCTCGGAAGAAAGAAGAAAACAACCAAAAAAGATACCGATGACGATATCGAATTTATTGATTTGTAGAATTGTAGAATTGTAACAGGAGGTATAAATTTTGATTCCATATACAGATAAGGCGAAAAAAGCTCTGAATTATGCGAACCGCCTTTCCCGTTCGTCCGGCTGCAACTATGTCGGAACCGAACATATTCTGGCGGGGCTGCTCAAGGAAGGAACCGGTGTAGCAGCAGAAGTACTGACAGCCAATAATGTGGAACTGGAAGCGCTGCTTAAGCTGATTGATGAACTGGTTGCGGCAGGTGAGGAGGTGACGGTGGCAGACCGTGACGGATATTCTCCGCGTACCCAGATGGTGCTGGATCGTGCCAGGGAGATGGCAGACCGTTTTGACAGTGAACGGATCGGAACCGAACACCTGCTGCTTGCCATCATAAAAGAGGGGGATTGTGCAGCTTCCCGGCTTTTAAATACAATGGGAGCCAACCCACAGAAACTTTTTGTGGATATTCTTGCTGCGATGGGAGAGGATCCGGCACAGTACCGGGAAGAAATCCAGCGTGGAAGAAATGAGGAGGCAACACTTACCCCTACGCTCGATCAGTATTCCCGCGATTTGACAGCTATGGCGCGGGCCGGACGGTTAGACCCGGTAATTGGCAGGGAAAAGGAAACCGAACGGGTGATCCAGATCCTGTGCCGCAGAGGCAAAAATAATCCGTGTCTGATCGGAGAGCCGGGTGTCGGTAAGACAGCGATCGTTGAAGGAATTGCACAGAGTCTGGTAAACGGAAACGTACCGGATATTGTAGCAGATAAACGTCTGGTATCTCTGGACATGTCCGGACTCGTTGCAAAATCCAAATACCGCGGGGAATTTGAAGACCGTATTAAAAAAGTGATAAATGAAGTGGAAACGGCTGGGAACGTGCTGCTGTTTATTGATGAACTGCACACGATTATTGGCGCAGGTGGAGCAGAAGGTGCACTGGATGCGTCCAATATTTTAAAACCGGCACTTGCACGCGGAGATGTGCAGGTGATCGGTGCAACCACGATCGAAGAGTATCGCAAGTATATTGAAAAAGACGCAGCACTGGAACGAAGATTCCAGCCAATTACAGTGGAAGAACCAGATGAACAGCAATGTAAGGATATTTTAAAAGGATTAAAAAGCAGATATGAAGCCCATCATCATGTAGAGATCACAGATGAAGCTCTTCAGGCGGCAGTTA
>ERZ779855.2138-NODE-2138-length-11553-cov-6.249261_pt1 | contig 11553 bp, 14 predicted proteins | sample MGYA00511370_ERZ779855 | MGnify/ENA primary metagenome ERZ779855 (study PRJEB29588, sample SAMEA1967319) | human gut metagenome | biome: human gut; feature: human-associated habitat; material: faeces | place: Denmark | collected 2008/2010 ...
CTGCCCCCGGCGGCGGACGCCGTGCGGAAGGTGGTGGCTGCCAGACTGCGGGGCCGGCCCATGACACAGGAGGACAGCCGGAAGCTGGCCGCGGCATTGCAGCGGCGTGGGTTTTCCTGGAATGACATACGGCCCGTGCTCAATGAGTGGGGGCAGGAAATAGACGAGACGTGAGGTATACAACGTGAAGGTTGCATTTATTTCCCTTGGCTGTGCCAAGAATTTGGTGAACACAGAGCAGATGATGGCCCTGTGCCGCGATGCGGGGCATACGCTGCTGAAGGCACCCGCCGGTGCGGACGCGGTGGTCATCAACACCTGCGGGTTTATCGACAGTGCCAAGGAGGAGGCGATCGACACTATATTGTCCGTGGCAGCGTTGAAGGCCGAGGGGCAGGTGGGCAAGATACTGGTGACGGGGTGTCTGACCCAGCGCTACCAGCAGGAGATACTGGACGAGCTGCCCGAGGTGGACGGTATCATGGGCACCGGCAGCTACGGTGAGATCGTCCCGGCGCTCTCGGAAATGATGGCCGGCGGTACGCCCCGGCGCTTTGCCGATATCCACGGGATGATCGACGAATTCGACCGGGTGCTGACGACGCCGGGGCACTATGCCTATCTGCGTATTGCCGAGGGCTGCGACAACCGCTGCGCCTATTGCGTGATACCTTCTCTGCGCGGGAAATACCGCAGCCGCCGCATGGAGGATGTGCTGGTCGAGGCGAAGCATCTGGCTGACGCCGGGGTGAAGGAGTGCATTGTCATCGCTCAGGATATCACCCGCTACGGCATCGACCTGTACGGCGAAAAGAAGCTGGCGGCGCTGCTGCGGGAGCTGTGTAAGCTGGACTTCCGCTGGATCCGGCTGCACTATCTGTATCCGGATGAGTTCACCGACGAGCTGATCGACACCATTGCCGCAGAGGAGAAGGTGCTGCCCTATCTGGATATCCCCATCCAGCACTGCAATGACAGGGTGCTGAAGGCCATGAACCGCCGGGGCGACAAGGCGGAGCTGCTGGCGCTGTTCCGTGAGCTGCGGGCGCGTATCCCCGACCTGGTGCTGCGGACCAGCCTTATCACCGGTCTGCCCTTCGAGGATGAGGCGGCGTTTGAGGAGCTGTGCGAATTTTTACAGGAGGTCCGCATCGAACGGGCGGGCGTGTTCCCTTATTCTCCGGAGGAGGGGACGCCGGCGGCGCGTATGCTGAACCGGGTGGACACCGCCGAGGCCGAGCGCCGGGCGGAGCTGGTGGTGGACGTACAGTCCCGGATCATGGACGACTTCAACGACAGCCGCATGGGGACGGTGGCAGAGGTGCTGTGCGACGGGTTCGACCAGGAGGCCATGCAGTTCGTGGGGCGTAGCTACGCCGAGAGCCCCGATATTGACGGGCGCATCTATTTCACCGCCGACCACGAGGTGGAGGCGGGTGAGTTCGTGCCGGTGCGTATCACCGGCACCATGGACGGCGAGTTGACCGGCGAGTTGGCGGAGTAAAAGGGGGCTTTCCCTTTGCCCGGCACCGTGCTATAATACTGCGAGAGATAAAAGCGAAAGGTGGATACATATATGACTACGGCGAACAAACTGACGATCCTGCGGGTGCTGATGATCCCTGCGTTTCTGGTGGTGCTGTACTGGGGTTTTCCCGGCAGCCGCTATGTGGCGCTGGGCATCTACATCGTGGCGTGCCTGACCGACCTGCTGGACGGCTACATTGCCCGGCACTATAATCAGGTCTCCGATTTCGGAAAATTCATGGACCCGCTGGCGGACAAGTGTCTGGTGATGGCGGCGCTGTGCTGGTTCGTGGAGGAGGGCACCTTCTTCGCGTGGGTGTTGGCCATCGTGCTGCTGCGGGAGTTTGCCGTGTCCGGTATGCGCCTTGTGGCCGTGGAGAAGGGGCGCGTCATCGCCGCCGGCTGGTCCGGTAAGGTCAAGACAGCCAGTACTATGGTGTGTATCTGCCTGATCCTGCTGGGTATTCCTCAGGTGTTGAACTATGTATGCCAGGGTATCATTTTGGTGACAACGGTGTACTCCGGAGTTGAGTATTTTGCCAAGAACGCTGATGTGTTCAAAGAGACCAAATAAGATTTTTAATGACATTGAGTGATGGGGGTGTAGGAATGGCAATTCTTGTTTTTGCTGATGTGTTGAAAAAAGCAGGATTGGATCCGGCTAAAGTAAAGCTTATTCGACATTCATTAGCTGATGAAGGCTTTAGACGCTGCTACGACAAAAATATGGTGCGGGAGTATACAGCGCACCAAAAAGCGGGCTTCAGTAAAGGTTATGACTATTGGGCGGTTTTTCTCAGTGAAGGGGGCAATTACGCCAGATTGTACGGCGTATATAGAGTAGGGGAGAGCGTGCCTGATACGCCGGATGTAAGACCGGAGGGGTACCCTGACGGAGAGGCTTTTACTGGTGAGAATGCATTTTTTGACTTACAGAGCATAGACGCTTTGCGAGAGTATGAAAAGCGCATGGTCATAGACTGGGGAAAGTCCGCCCGAATGTGGCACCAAAAGGGGACAACGGAAAAGACAATCGTTGCAATTGATTCCGCAGACAAGCATCCATTTGTTGGTTATGAAAAAGTCATCCTTACCTACGACAAACTGAAAGAAATTGTGGAAGACAAGATTAACTACGAGTTGTGGCAGGCGGCGCTTTCGAATGTCAAGGGCGTTTATCTTATTTTGGATATGGCAAACGGGAAACAATATGTTGGCTCGGCCTACGGAGATAGGGGAATACTTGGCCGTTGGGAGTGTTATGTTAATTCCTTGCACGGCAATAATAAATTGATGAAAGAGGTTATTTGCACCTGCCCGGAGAGGTATAAGTATTTCCAATTTTCTATTTTGCAAATCTTTTCAAAATCTACAGTAGATAGTATAGTCGTTCACGCAGAAAACCAGTGGAAAGAAAAGCTTGGGACAATTGATTTCGGGATGAATGATAACTGAGGTGGAAATGTGGATGATATGAATGAGATGCAAAAGAAAATGAAGGAGCGTATCGAATCCGAGGCACGGGCGACTATGAGAATCAGCAACAAAGACTTGATTTGCAGGGATTGCGAGTTCGCTTTGGATGATAGTGAAGTTTTTGGGAATGTGTCGCGCTGTAAGATATTTGAGGTAAAGCCAGTCAATGTTTTGGTTGGTGGAGAGTGTTGCAGCTATAAGCGACAATGTAAAGAATAATCAGGAGCACTTGACACCATACAAAATTCCTGTTACTATTAACTGAACCGAATAGCGCGTTGATCGGAAAGAGTATGTCCATCCCACGGGGAAAGAGAGAGGGGGCCGCCGGCTGCAAGCCCCTTTACCCGCTGCGGGCAGAAAGTGCGTCCGGGAGCGCGAGGGATGTGGATGCCCTCCGCATGGCCTGCGTTATGGCCGGACTTGAGTGATAAACGAGAGTGGAACCGCGAAGTCTTTTTCGCCTCTCATGCCCTACGGCATGGGAGGCGTTTTTGTTCGGCATAATAATATAATGTAGATAGAAGGAGAACCGTTATGTATCTGTATAATTCCGCCACCCACAAGAAAGAGGAGTTCAAGACCCATACGCCGGGGCATGTGGAGATGTACACCTGCGGCCCTACCGTGTACCACTTCGCCCACATCGGTAACCTGCGCTCCTATATCATGGAGGACGTGCTGGAGAAGTACCTGCGCTACGCCGGCTACGACGTGAACCGCGTCATGAACATCACCGACGTGGGACACCTGACCTCCGATGCCGACGAGGGCGAGGATAAGATGCTCAAGGGCGCCAAGCGCGAGCACAAGACCGTCATGGAGATCGCCAAGTATTACACCGACGCGTTTTTCGAGGACTGCCGGAAGCTGAACATCAAGCGTCCGGATGTGGTGCAGCCCGCTACCGGCCTTATTGACGACTATATCAAGATCATCACCAAACTCATCGACACTGGGTACGCGTATCTGGCCGGCGGCAACGTGTATTTCGACACCAGTAAGCTGAAGCGGTACTACATCTTCAACGATCACAACGAGGAGGATCTGGCTGTGGGCGTCCGCGAGGGCGTGGAGGAGGACACCAACAAGCGCAACAAGAACGACTTTGTGCTGTGGTTCACCAAGTCCAAGTTCGAGGACCAGGCGCTGAAATGGGACTCTCCCTGGGGCGTGGGCTATCCCGGCTGGCACATTGAGTGCTCCGGTATTTCCATGAAGTACAACGGCGAGTATCTGGACCTGCACTGCGGCGGCGTGGACAACGCCTTCCCCCACCATACCAATGAGATCGCCCAGAGCGAGAGCTATCTGGGCCATCCCTGGTGCCCTCACTGGTGCCATGTGGCGCACCTGAACACCGACCACGGCAAGATGTCCAAATCCAAGGGTGAGTTCCTGACGGTATCGCTGCTGGAGGAGAAGGGCTATGACCCGCTGGCCTACCGGTTCTTCTGCCTGCAGAGCCACTACCGCAAGAGCCTGGTGTTCACCTGGGAGAACCTGGACAACGCCACCGTGGCCTACAACAAGCTGCTGAGCAAGATCGCGGCGCTGAAGGATGAGGGCGAGGTGGACCGGGCTGCCTTTGACGAGTACAAGGCCAAGTTCATGGCTGCCATGGACAACGACTTGAACACCTCTATGGCTGTGACGGTGCTGTATGACGTGCTGAAGGCCAAGACCAATGACAAGACCAAGCTGGCCCTGCTGGACAGCTTCGACACCGTGCTGGGCCTGAAGCTGCTGGAGAAGGCCGCCGCCCTCCGCGCCAAGCAGGCCGCCGCCCCCACTGCTGGCGAGTTCGCCGTCATCAGCGAGGACGGTGAGGCCAACGCAGAGGTGGAGGCGCTGATCCGCGCCCGCGCCGATGCCAAGAAGGCCAAGAACTTTGCCGAGGCCGACCGCATCCGCGACGAGCTGAAGGCCCAGGGAATCGAGATCACCGACGTACCCGGCGGCGCAAAGTGGAAACGTATCTGAATATAAAAAAGACCGCCTGCGGGCGGTCTTTTTTCAGCTGGGAACAAAGGGGCGACGGCGTGCGTCCAAAGGAATAGAAGGAAGAAAAGGAGGTATTTCCCATGAAACGACTGAAAGCGGCCATGTGCGCGGTGCTGGCCGGGCTGATGCTGGCGGGCTGCGGTTCGAAAGAGGTGATAACCTGCAGGGCGGAGGGGCCGGTAGCGGCGGTGGATCTGACGAAGTATGTTGTCAGGGAGACGGTGTACCCAGCCTATCCCAAAGAGCCGCGGTTTGAAGACTACTTCGATGAAAACGGTGAGGGCGACTGGGACGCCTACGACGCGGCATACACCGAGTACCGGGAGGCGCTGCAAAAGCTGGGCAAGCTGGATGCGGAGCCGGACGGCGGTGCGGTGTTGGCCTTTGCTAACAGGACGCTGGGCAAGATCTTCGCCGACAGCGAGAACCGGGTGTATTCGCCCATCAGTCTGTATGCGGCGCTCAGCATGCTGACGGAGATGACCGACGGAGAGACGAAGCGGCAGGTGATGGCACTGTTGGGCGCGGCTGACAGCGAGACGCTGCGGCAGACGGTGCGCGACCTGTGGATGAGCGTGTATCTGGACGACGGGCGGTCGGTGTGCCGTCTGGCCAACGGCGCGTTCCTGCGGGAGAACGCCGACGTGAAGCAGGAGGCCGTGGACGCGCTGGTGGACTGGTACTATGCGTCCACCTACCGAGTGCCCATGGGCACGGAGGAGGCGGACAAGGCCATCGCCGGTTGGTTGAACCAGAACACCGGCGGGCTGCTGTCCGAGGAGACGGGGAACATCCGCACCGATGGGAACGACCTGCTGCGGCTGTACAACACCATATATTATAAGTCCAGCTGGCGAGACGCCTTCGAGAGCGGCCGGACGCGGGAGGACGTGTTCACTGCCGCCAACGGCGCGAAGCAGAAAACGGAGTTCATGCACCGGACGGAGAGCGGCAGCTATCGGAAGGGTGACGGTTACACCGCCGCGCCCCGGTCGCTGAACTATGGCCGCATGGTGTTCGTGCTGCCGGACGAGGGCGTGACGCCGGAGAGCCTGCTGCAGCGGGACGGCTTCCTGGCGGGGCTGACCGGCGACTATAACGCCGCGGAACTGGTGTGGTCCGTGCCCAAATTCGATGTGAAGTCCTCCACCGAGCTGAACGGGGTGCTGCAGGCACTGGGCGTGACGGATGCTTTTGACATGGCGGAGGCGGATTTTACCCCGCTGACGGACAACGGCGCGTTCCTAAGCAGCGCCATGCAGGCCGCCCGGGTGAAGATCGACGAGGAGGGTGTGGAGGCTGCGGCCTACACGGAGATCGTCTGCGCGGACTCGGCCATGATGGAGATACCGCCCACCGTGGAGATGGACCTGGACAGGCCGTTCCTGTTCGTGATCTTTGACAACAGCAATGTGCCGCTGTTCGTGGGCACGGTGAACACGATGGCGTGATGGGCGAAAACTACAAAAAATAAGTGAAAATTTTGTAGACAAAATAGAAAAATCCCCTTGACACAAGGGGATTTTTCCTTTATTATATGTGGGTACGCGCGTGAAGGGTGCTACACACCCGGAGGCGTTTGCAACTGCGATGAACCGGGAGATTGCTCCGCAAGGAGGTAACTTCCGGGGAGTATGTCCGATAATCGGGCGGCTGAGAGATTTCTGTACGTCGGCGTAGATCGCCGCGCCAGAAGGACACCGGCCTGATCGCCGGTGTTTCTTATGAGTCGGAATGATACGCACGGAACGGCGTATAAGAAATTTCCCGCCGTACGGCATTGGTCAAAGAAACAAAAACCGTACGAATTTTATGGAGGAACAAACCAAATGGCAAAAGAAATGATCCGCATTCGTCTGAAGGCCTATGACCATCAGGTCATCGACCAGTCCGCAGAGAAGATCGTCGAGACCGCCAAGCGCACCGGCGCTTCCGTGTCCGGCCCCATCCCTCTGCCCACCAAGAAAGAGATCGTCACCATCCTGCGCGCTACCCACAAGTATAAGGACAGCCGTGAGCAGTTCGAGCGCCGCACCCACAAGAGACTGATCGACATCACCAATTCCACCCCCAAGACCGTGGAGGCGCTGATGGCTCTGGATCTGCCCGCCGGTGTGGAGATCGAGATCAAGCTGTAACCCACCTTATATAATACCCCTGCAAACGAATTTGCTTGCTACCCAGCCGGAGCGCTAACTTGCGTGAGGCGTTCCGGGGGTTACGTCGGCAGAGCAAGCGGTCTCTACCCAATGGAGATTGAATCTATGTCGACCAATAACCTTTAAGGAGGATCATACATGAAGGCAATCATTGGCAAGAAAGTCGGTATGTCTCAGATCTTCGACGAAAACGGCAAGGTCATCCCCGTCACCGTTATCGAGGCGGGCCCCTGCACCGTCGTCCAGAAGAAGACTGCCGAGAAGGAAGGCTACGCCGCTGTGCAGCTGGGCTTCGAGGATGTCCCCGAGCGCAAGCTGACCAAGCCCGAGATGGGCCACCTGAACAAGGCGGGCGTGGCTCCCAAGAAGTATCTGCGTGAGTTCGACCTGGAGAACGCCGCCGAGCTGAACATCGGCGACATCATCAAGGCCGACACGTTCCACGAGGGTGACTTCGTTGACGTGACCGGCACCACCAAGGGTCACGGCTACCAGGGCGTTGTGAAGCGCTGGAACGCCGGCCGCACCCCCATGAGCCACGGCGGCGGCCCCGTCCATCGTCATGCCGGTTCCATGGGCTCTACCACCGATCCCAGCCGTATCTTCAAGGGCAAGATCGGCGCCGGCCAGATGGGCTGCGACCAGGTGACCATCCAGAACCTGGACATCGTGAAGGTCGATCCTGAGCTGAACATGATCGCGGTCCGCGGCGCCATCCCCGGCCCCAAGGGCGGTCTGGTGCTCATCAAGTCCACCGTTAAGACCCACCGCATCAAGCACGCTGACGCTGGTATCAGCAACAACCCGCAGAAGGCTTCCGGTCGTAACCCGCAGAAGGCTTCCGCCCGCACTAAGTAAGGAAAGGAGTGCTTAAGGAAATGTCTGCTATCAAAGTTTTGAACATGGCCGGCGCTGAGGTCGGTACTGTTGAGCTGAACGACAGCATCTTCGGTATTGAGCCGAACACCGCCGTCGTGCACGAAGTGGTCAAGAACCACCTGGCAAATTGCCGGCAGGGCACCCAGAGCGCTCTGACCCGCGCCGAGGTCTCCGGCGGCGGCAAGAAGCCCTGGCGTCAGAAGGGTACCGGTCACGCCCGTCAGGGCAGCACCCGCGCGCCCCAGTGGACCCACGGCGGCATCGTGTTCGCCCCCAAGCCCCGCAGCTACTCTTACGTTCTGAACAAGAAGGTCAAGAGACTGGCTATGAAATCTGCTCTGTCCGCCAAGGCTGCTGCCGGCGAGATCATCGTCATCGACAGCATCAAGATGGACAGCATCAAGACCAAGGACTTCCGCGCGTTCCTGAACGCCGTCAAGGCCGACGGTAAGTCTCTGGTGGTCACCCCCGCCAAGGACGAGATCGTCGTCAAGAGCGCCCGCAACATCCCCGGCGTCGAGACCTCTATGGCCAACCTGATCAATGTCTACGACATTCTCAAGGCCAAGTATCTGGTGCTGGATAAGGAAGCCCTCACCGTGATCGAGGAGGTGTTCGCGTAATGGCTAACGTATACGACATCATCATCCGTCCCATCATTACCGAGCGTTCCATGGCCGCTACTTCCGACAAGAAGTACGTGTTCGAGGTGGCGCCCTCCGCCGGTAAGATCGAGATCAAGAACGCCGTGGAGAAGATCTTCGGCGTGAAGGTCGCCAAGGTCAACACCATCTCCGTCCGTGGTCGTTATCGCCGCCAGGGCATGCACGCCGGCTACACTGCCAAGAGCAAGAAGGCCATCGTCACCCTGACTGCCGACTCCAAGGAGATCGAGTTCTTCAACTCCATGGTTTGATGACCGGATGGCCGCAAGGCCGTCTTGAGGACCCCGCCGAGGGGCCCGGTTATGGGGATATGACCCCGATAAAAATTCATAAGATAACAACAAGGAGATCAACATGGCTATCAAGAAGTACAAGCCGACTACCCCCGGTCGCCGTGGCATGACTGTTACTGACTACAGCGTGCTGTCCAAGGTCGATCCGGAGCGCAGCCTGCTCGAGTCCAAGAAGAAGCATGCCGGCCGCAACAACACCGGCAAGATCACCGTCCGCCATCACGGCGGCGGCAACCGCGTCAAGTACCGTGTCATCGACTTCAAGCGCAACAAGTTTGATGTCCCCGCCACCGTCAAGACGCTGGAGTATGACCCGAACCGTTCCGCCTTCATCGCACTCGTTGAGTACGAGGACGGCGCCAAGAGCTACATCCTGGCTCCCGATGGTCTGAAGGTTGGCGACACCATCATGGCTGGCCCCAACGCTGACATCAAGCCCGGCAACGCTCTGCCCTTCGAGAACATCCCCGTTGGTACCATGATCCACAACATCGAGCTGTATCCCGGCAAGGGCGGCCAGCTGGTCCGTTCCGCTGGCGTTATGGCGCAGCTGATGGCTAAGGAGAATGGTTACGCTCTGGTCCGTCTGCCCTCCGGTGAGATGCGCAACGTTCGTCTGAACTGCATCGCCACCATCGGCGTTGTTTCCAACCTCGACCACGAGAACGTCAACCTCGGCAAGGCTGGCCGTAAGCGCCACATGGGCGTCCGCCCCGGCAGCCGTGGTTCCGTCATGAACCCCTGCGACCATCCTCATGGTGGTGGCGAGGGCCGCGCTCCGGTTGGTCATTCCAGCCCGCGTACTCCGTGGGGTAAGCCCGCTCTGGGCCTGAAGACCCGCAAACACAAGGCCCGCAGCGACAAGTTCATTGTCAAGCGCGCCAACGGCTAAGGGAGGTTTTTGAACAATGTCTAGAAGCACTAAGAAGGGCCCTTACGTTCTGCCTTCCCTGTACAAGAAGGTTGAGGCTCTGAACGAGGCTGGCAAGAAGAGCGTCGTGAAGACCTGGAGCCGCTCCTCCACCATCTTCCCCGAGTTCGTCGGTCACACCTTCGCCGTCCATGACGGCCGCAAGCATGTGCCCGTGTACGTTACCGAGGACATGGTTGGCCACAAGCTGGGCGAGTTTGCACCTACCCGCAAGTTCACCGGCCACGTCGGCGCTAAGACCGCCGGCAAATAAGAGAGGAGGAACATCGAATGGAAGCACGGGCTATTCTCCGTTACGCCCGCATTAGTCCCCGCAAGGTTTCGATCGTGATGGACCTCATCCGTAACAAACCCCTGGACGAAGCGCTGGCTATCCTGCAGTACACCCCGAAGGCCGCCTGCGAGCCCCTTCTCAAGCTGGTGAATTCTGCTGCCGCTAATGCGGAAAACAACTTCAACATGGATCGCAACAATCTCTACGTCGCAGAATGCTACGTCTGCCCCGGCCCCACGCTCAAGCGCATCATGCCTCGCGCACAGGGCCGTGCATACCGCATCCTGAAGCGCACCAGCCACATGACTGTTGTGCTGAAAGAGAAACAGTAAGGAGGTAAACAAATGGGCCAGAAAGTCAATCCCCACGGCATGCGCGTGGGTGTTATCAAAGATTGGGACAGCCGCTGGTTTACCTCTAAGCAGGCATTCGGCGACACCCTGGTCGAGGATTACAAGATCCGTAAGACCCTGAAGAAGCAGCTGTACGCTGCCGGCGTTCCCAAGATCGAGATCGAGCGTACCGTCGACTCCCAGACCGGTGCCCCCCGCGTGAAGGTCAATGTCTTCTGCGCAAAGCCGGGCATCGTTATCGGCAAGGGCGGTGCTGAGAGCGCCAAGATCGAGAAGCAGCTGGCAAAGCTGACCGGCAAGGCCGTCAACCTCAACATCATTGAGGTCAAGGGCACCACCACCAATGCACAGCTCGTTGCTGAGGACGTTGCTTCCCAGCTGGAGCGCCGCATCGCTTTCCGCCGCGCTATGAAGCAGGCCATCCGCAATGCCATGCAGCCCCGTGACCGCAGCGCCACGCCTGCCAAGGGTATCAAGGTCACCTGCTCCGGCCGTCTGGCCGGCGCGGACATCGCCCGCGTTGAGAGCTACCATGAGGGCACCATCCCCCTGCAGACTCTGCGCGCTGACATCGACTACGGCTTCGCTGAGGCCAACACCACCTACGGTAAGGTCGGCGTCAAGGTTTGGATCTACAAAGGCGAGATCCTGAAGGGCGCCAAAGCCCCCGCCAAGAAGGAAGGAGGCAAACAGTAATGTTACTGCCGAAGCGTGTTAAGTATCGCCGCGTCCAGCGCGGCCGCATGACCGGTAAGGCCATGCGCGGCAACAAGGTCAACCAGGGCGATTACGGCCTGGTCGCTCTCGAGCCGGCTTGGATCACCTCCAACCAGATCGAGGCAGCCCGTGTTGCCATGACCCGTTATATCAAGCGTGGCGGCAAGGTCTGGATCAAGATCTTCCCCGACAAGCCCGTTACCGAGAAGCCGGCCGGCACCCGAATGGGTTCCGGTAAGGGCAGCCCCGAGTACTGGGTCGCCGTCGTCAAGCCG
>ERZ779855.2144-NODE-2144-length-11527-cov-3.160478_pt1 | contig 11527 bp, 6 predicted proteins | sample MGYA00511370_ERZ779855 | MGnify/ENA primary metagenome ERZ779855 (study PRJEB29588, sample SAMEA1967319) | human gut metagenome | biome: human gut; feature: human-associated habitat; material: faeces | place: Denmark | collected 2008/2010 ...
AACAGGTAGGTGATGCCGCGTTCCTTCTGCAGGCGGCGCAGCAGGTTCAGCACCTGTGCACGGATGGACATATCCAGTGCGCTGATGGGCTCATCGGCAACGATGAACTCCGGCTCCACGATCAGGGCCCGGGCAATGCCGATGCGCTGGCGCTGTCCGCCGGAAAATTCGTGCGGGAAGCGGGAGGCAAATTCCGGCAGCAGACCCACGTCCAGCAGAGCCTGACGCACCTTTTCCTCCTGCTGGGCGGTGGAAAGATCAGGCCGGACGTTCTGCAGGCCTTCGCCCACGATATAGCTCACCTTGGCGCGCTCGTTCAGCGAGGACTGCGGGTCCTGAAAGATCATCTGGATCTCTTTGATGATCTGCCTGTCCAGCTGGCGGGAAATTCTGCCGTTGATCTTCTGGCCCTTATAAAGGATCTCGCCGCCGGAGGTGGGCAGAATGCGCAGGATGGCGCGGCCAATGGTAGTTTTGCCGCTGCCGCTTTCTCCTACAAGGCCGAAGGTCTCGCCCTTATAAATTTTAAAGTTGGCATCCTGCACAGCTTCATATGCTTTTTTGCCGGAGCCGTAGGTTACGTTCAGGTGGTTCACTTCCACAAGAACTTCGCGTTCATTTTCCATCTTACAGCCCCTCCTCTCGCAGCATTTTTACCGCAGCAGGCGGCTCGATCTTGGGTGCCCGGGGGTCCAGCAGCCATGTTTTGGCCTTGTGGGTGGGCGTTACCTCAAAGTAAGGCGGGCGCTTGACAAAATCGATCTTGAGCGCCTGCGGGTTGCGGGGCGCAAAAGCATCGCCGCGAATTTCCGCAAACAGGTTTGGCGGTGTGCCCACGATGTTGAACAGGTCTTCGCCCTTCACGCCCATCTGCGGCATACTGGAAAGCAGCGCCCATGTGTAGGGGTGGCGGGGATCGTAATAAATTTCGTCAGCAGTGCCGATCTCCACAATGTCGCCTGCGTACATCACAGCCACGCGGTCTGCAATGTTTGCCACAACGCCCAGATCGTGGGTGATCATGACGATGGTCAGATCGTACTTGAACCGCATTTCCTTCAAAAGCTGCAAAATCTGGGCTTGAATGGTCACGTCCAGTGCGGTGGTAGGCTCGTCGCAAATCAGGATCTTGGGGCTGCAGGCCACCGCAATGGCAATGACCACACGCTGGCGCATGCCGCCGGAGAACTCGTGCGGGTACTGCTTAAAGCGCTTTTCGGGGTCGGTGATGCCAACATCCCGCAGGTATTCCAGTGTTTTTTCCTTGGCGGCAGCACCCTTTAAGCCCTGATGCAGGGCAACGGCTTCCATGATCTGTGCCCCGATGGTCTTCAGCGGGTTCAGGCTGGTCATGGGGTCCTGCATGACCATGGCGATCTCGCGGCCGCGTACCCGCAGCCAGTCCTTTTCGGTTCTGAGGTCAGAAAGGCGCAGCGGCTTGCCGTCCGCCATGCCGTAGTAATCAATGGTGCCGCTGGTAATGGAGCCGTTGGCATCCAGCAGGCCCATGAAGCTCTTGGTAAAAACGCTCTTGCCGGAGCCGCTCTCGCCTACGATGGCAAGCACCTCTCCCTGATAGAGGTCAAGATCGATGCCACGGATGGCGTGCAGCACTTTTCCACGCAGGTTGAACTGGATGTTGACATCTTTTGCGGAGAGAATGAGCTGGTTGTGTTCCATGATGTCCCCTCCTTACTGCAGATGGTTCTTCGGATCGGCAGCATCCGAGAAGGCGTTGCCGATCAGATAGAACGCAATGGTGACAAAGCTCAGGATGAGGGTGGGGTACAGCAGCTGGTAGCGCAGCCCGGCCTGCATCATCACCTTGCGGCCATCATTGACCAGGTTGCCCAGCGAGGGGGTCTCCACGGACAGGCCCAGACCGATGTAGGTGATGAACACCTCGTTGCCAATGGCTTCCGGGATGGTGAGGGCCATGCGCAGCATGATGACCGAGACGAGGTAGGGCAGCAGGTTGCGCAGCACGATGCGGATGGTGGGTGTGCCGATGCAGCGGGAAGCCACATTATAATCCCGGTCGCGGATGATGAGGATCTGGTTGCGGATGAAGCGTGCCATTTCGATCCAGCCCTTGATGGCCATGCCAAGGACCATGGTCCAGATGCTGGGGGTGGCTACATAGGAAATGAGGATCAGCACGATGGCGGTGGGAATGTTATCGAAGATGTTGTACAGCTCGGTGAACACAAAGTCCAGCCCGCGCACATAGCCCCACAGCACACCGGCGGTAATGCCCACAACAGCTTCGATGAGGGCCACGAAGAAGGCGATAGTCAGACTGGTGCGTGCACCGGCCCAGATGCGTGCCCACAGGTCCTGACCGATGGAGTTGGAACCCCAGATAAAGCCGTCCTGCCCGGGGGCGATGTTGCGGTACTGGATGCCGGTCACAGGGTCCACGGCGCACAGGTTCGGGTCTGCCTGACCGGGCAGGTGGGGCTGGATGAAGGCAAAGGCAACCACGACCACCAGCGCGATCAGCAGGGCCACGGCGAACTTGTTCTTGAAAAAGGCACGGAAGGTGCTGCCCCAGTAGCTGTAGTTGGAGTAGGACGTGGCCTCGGCCCGCTCTTCGCTGAACCCGGCGGGGGTGAACAGCTCTTCTTCGGGCAGCTTTGCCCATGCGGCGGGGCCGTCCGCCTGCAGTTTGTCCAGCTGTGCTTCCAGCTGGTGCGCTTTTTCATCTTTCATACGGAAAAGCATTATCGGCCACCTTCTTTCTTGCCAAAGCTGATGCGGGGGTCAATGAGCACCATGAGCAGGTCGCCCAGAATAAGGCCGATGATGCCCACGCAGGCGTAGAGCAGAACGATGCCCTGCACCATCGTGTTGTCATGGCGCTGGACACAGGTGACCAGCAGGCCGCCCATGCCCGGGATGCTGTACAGGCTTTCGATGTAGATGGAGCCAACGACGGTGTTCAGGAATGCGGAGGGAATGTACTGCACCAGCGGCACCATGGCGTTGCGGAATACGTGGTGCAGGGCGATATTGTTCTCGCTCACGCCCTTGGCGCGGGCCAGCTTGACGTAGTCCTTGTTGCTCTCGTCCACCATATAGCGGCGCAGCCACATGGCGTAGAACGCAAGGTTTGCAAGGCTCATGCTGCACACCGGCAGCACCCAATAGCGCCAGTTGGCGGCATCGAACAGCAGGCCCACGCCCATGGCGGTGGTGCCGTACATCTGGATATACAAAAAGTACACTGCCGCAGGCACCGCCTGAATGAGCACGATGAATGCCGTGCCCAGCTTATCCGGCCAGCGGCCCTTATAACGGCCCATGACAAGGCCCAGCGGGATGCCCAGCACAAGGCTCAGCAGCATGGCCAGCACACCCATTTCGATGGAAATGGGCAGCTTCTGGGCAAGGATCTTGGTCACGGGAGCGTTGAGCTTGTAAATGTGGCTCACGCCCAGATCACCGTGCAGCGCATCCCGCCAGAAATGGCCGATCTGCACCGGCAGCGGGTCCAGCAGGCCCATGGACTGCAGCCCGGCCTGGATCTGTGCCTCGGTCATTTTTTCGTAGTTTGCAAAGTAGCCTTCCACCGGCATGAGCCGCAGCAGGCAGAACACCAGCGTCACAATGACGAACAGGGTCAGAATGGAGCGCCCGATGCGTTTTGCGAGATATTGCACCATAGCCGTGCACCTCTCTTTTCTTTATTAATACAGATAAGTATAGAATAACGCAAAATCTTACGTTTGGAAAGTGATTTGTGAGTTTTTGCGGGAAAAATGAGGAGCAAACAAAAACTCCCTCAGCCTTTGCTGCGCAAAGCCAGCTCCCTCGGGGAGGGAGCCCTTGGCATGACGGGAAAGTTTCCGGTTTCGCCAGAGGCCCCATCCCAGAGGGGGCTGTCTGCGCAGCAGACTGGGGGAGTTTCCGATTCAGTTTTTACCGGGCGTCGCGGTTCTGGTTGTACTCCTCCATGGAAACGTAATGGTCGAGGATGTGCACGCCCTTCAGACGGTTGGTGGAAAGGCCTGTGGGCGCGTACTGGCCCTCCCACAGGTTCAGGCGGGTGGCAATGTAGGGCGGCACCGGCATCCCCAGCGGGATGACCAGTGCGTTCTCGATCAGAAAAGCTTCGGCATCTGCAAAGGCTTCGTACCGGGCATCCAGATCCTCGGTGATGGTTTTGGCGTTCTCCACCATGGACATGTACTGCATCACGAGGTCGGCGGTCTCGCCGGTCACGATGCCGTCCTCCACGCCGGTGCGCAGGAAGCTGTAGCAGGTGCCGCGGTCGCCGGCTTCCTGATAGAAGGGGTACACCTCGGTCTCGGGGTCGGAGTAATCGGCACCCCAGTAGTAGGACATCAGCTGGTAGGCACCCACCCGGCGCACCGCATTCAGGAAGTTGTCGGACGGACCCTGCGTGATGATGATGCTGATGAAGTCGAAGCCGTCGTTCAGCACGGCTTCCACCTGCTGCTTGAACACCTGACACTGCTTGTCCCAGTCCACCACAGCGGGGTTGTACGGATACTGGATCTTGATGGGGAAGGTGACACCGGCGGCGGTCAGCTCTTCCACGGCGGCATCACGGTACTCTTTGGCCTTGGCTTCGTCAAAGAAGTCGGAGAGGTTTGCAAGGCCGCCGCATTCAGTATAATCCACGCCTTTGCTGTTGGCACAGAAGGACGGCGGAGTGATGGTGTGCAGCTTGTAGTTATCGTAGCCTTCCGGCGCGGTGACGGCCAGCGTCACAGACGGATTGATGGCATACAGGAAAGCCCTGCGGAAGTTGGTGGAGTTGATGGCCTTGGCCCAATTGTCCGGCTCGTACTGGGCATCCACGCCGGTCACGGTCCAGTTTGAGAACTCGTGACGGTAGGGCAGGAAGTTGAAGATGTAGAAGTAGCTCTTGCCGGTTTCCGGGCGCTCCATGGAAACCATGTCCTTGGTGGTGTCGTCGGCCAGCCAGCTGTCCAGAATGTCCGAGCTGATGGTAGCCTGATCGATCTCGCCGCGCTTGACCATCTCCGGGCCGCTGATCAGCTCTTCCTGATTGTAGATGTAGCGCACCGTGTCGATGTAAACGCTGTCGGCATCGTAGTTCTCGGGGTTTTTCTTCATCACCCAGTTTTCCAGCGGGGTGTACTCGGCCAGATAGAACGCGCCGCAGCTGCAGGCGGTCTCGGCACTGGTGCAGAACTGGTCGGCAAACTCCTCCAGCAGCGGGCCGTAGGCAGGCTCGGAGGGAGCATAGCTCAGCAGGCTGAGGAAGCCGGGAAAGTCGAAGTTCAACGTGTAGGTCAGGGTGTGGTCGTCCACAGCCTTCACGCCCACGGTGGAAAAATCCACAGCCGGGTATTCGGTGGTTGTGCCATCGGCGGCAGCGGCGGTCACGGTGCCGTTGGCATCAATGGCGTAGGTGGTGCCGTCCTCGGCCACGGTGCCGTTATTGGCGTTGTTGCGGTAAACGCAGTAGTTATAGTAGTCGTCCGCACCGGCCACATAGGGGGTGACAAGGCTTGCAGTGGAGGAAGCGTAGTCCGGGTTCAGCACATAGGCCAGCGCATCCACAAAGTCCTGCGCGGTCACAGGGCCAAGCACCTCGCCGTTGCAGTCCACCCAGTTCTCATCCCGCAGGTGGAACGTCCATGTCAGGCTGTCGGCATCCCACTCCCAAGCAGTGGCAAGGCCCTCCCGGATCTTGCCGCGGTTGTCGTACTCCACCAGCGTGTCGATGCACTGAGTGCCGTGGTAGAGATCCGGGTCGGCAGAGCAGACCAGATAGTTCAGGGTGGCGGGCTGACGGGAGTACAGCAGGGTGTAGGTGCTGCTGCCGGAGCCGCCGGTGGAGCTGCCGGAAGCGGACGAGCCGCCGCAGCTGCTCAGCAGACCAGCCGCTGCTACAGAAAGGGCGGCTGCGCCGCTGCCTTGCAGGAACTGGCGGCGGGAGATGGAATGAGCCATAGTAAAATCCTTCTTTCGTAAGATCTTGGCAAAAGCTTGCTTCGTGCTTTGGGATAAGAAAGGGGTAACGGAAATAGCTCCGTTACCCCTTTGTAACAGTCGGTGGCCACGGTGCGTGGTCTTATGGTCAGTATAGCATTGAATCTGTGCGCCGTCAATCGTTTTTCGGTGTGTCGGGCACATCCTTTTCTGCGGTGTTTTCCGGTGCGGCAGCAGGGGTTTCGTCCAGCGCGGCGGGGGCTGCTTTTTCCGGGGTCAGTGCTGTGATCACGGAACCGGCCGCAGCAGGCACGGCAGCGGCCGCAGCGGTTTCTGCGGGGGCGGCAGCCATCTGTACAGCTGTCTCAGCAGCGTCGGCACCGGCTTCGGCTGCTGCCTTGGCGGCTTCCTCTGCAGCCTTTTTGGCTTCGCGCTCCTCACGCAGCTGCTTTGCCTTGGCAGCGGCTTCTTCCTGCCGCTTTTTGGTGCGGGCCTTGATGCGGCACACGGTGCACACACCATCCACACTGCCCGGCGCAATGGGCTTGCCGCATTCCTTGCACAGGGTCTTGGTGCATTTGTGTACACTTACCGGGCCAAGGGTGGTGAGCTGGCGCAGCTTCATGCCGTCGATGCCATGGTTGGAGCAGGAGGCCACGCACACCTCGCACTCGCTGCACTTCCACGGCGTGATGACGATGCGGGTCTGGCCGTCGGGCAGGTCCTCCAGCTTCAGCGCACCGGCGCGGCAGGCCTTTTCGCACTTGCCGCAGCCAAAGCATTTATCGGTAAAGTTGGGCAGGTAGTAGCCGTACTTCAGCGGCGTTTCCATGGATGCCTTCAGCTGCTTTGTGCGCTGGTGCAGCAAAAGGCGGAAATCCACACCGCCGTCGTCCTCGCTGTGCAGGCCGGGCAGCATCTGCAGCAGCTTTTTGGTGCCACTTTTGGAGCCGTGGCTCACCTGCTCAAACATTTCGCGGCGGCTCAGCTCCTTTACGTGGTAGAGCGCTTCGTCCGGCTCGTAGGCCAGAGTGAACCGTGCCTCGAACATGGGCTGGCCAAAGAAATCCACAAGCCTTGTCAGCTCCTTGCGCAGCTGGGCGGCGCACAGGTCGTTCTCACATTCACCGCAGGGGGTCAGGTCCAGCACGATCTTTTTGTTCAGGGCAAGGTAGGCCAGTGTCTCCCATGTGAGGGCCGCAATGCAGGTGCGCACCATGGAATTTTTGCGGGTGGACTTTTCGCAGCCGATCCAGATGGTGTCATTGTCGGTATCGGCGGCAGAGGTGTCCCGCTGCACCTGTTCCGGCGAAGGGATGATGCAGCCGCTGCGGCAGGCAGAGACGCACAGGCCGCACTCGGTACAGGGGTCCCAGTCCTTCACAAGGTTCGGGCGGGTAAAGATCTGTTCGCCATAGGGGCAGATATCCTTGCACTCGGTGCAGGGCTTGCGATGGGGATGCAGGTTCCAGCACTGGCGGCGGTTGATCTCGGGATGGGTAGTTTTCATCAGCATATCCATCGCGGTGCGTGTAAAAAAGCCCATAGTTTACTCCTTTTCCACAACCGAAGTGATGTTTGCGTGGTCGATCAGGAAACGCTGCACCTTCTGAGTGGTCACGGCAGAGGCCACAGCGTCCCGGCTGAGCACATTGCGGATCTCGGCTTCCGGGGTATCGTGCAGCTTGGAAAGGCGGACGTACTCGGCATCCACCTCTGCGTTGGACACGGTGATCTGTTCGGCCTTGGCTATGGCCTGCACCGCAAGGATGCTGCGCATCTTGCGCTCGGCATCCCGGCGGAAGGCGGCGCGCACCTCGTCCGGTGTGGTCTGGCCTGCCTTGCAGTACAGCTCCATGGTCATTTTGCTGCGGCGCAGCCGTTCGCGCAGGGCGTTCATGTCATGGTCGGCATTCTGGTCCAGAATGGCGTTATCCAGCTCCGCCGTCAGGTTGGCACCGGCCATGCCCAGCAGGGCGGCTCCGGCAATTCGGTCGGCGTTGGCCTCGTGGGAGCGGCGCTTTTTCTCGCGGATGCTCTCCTTCAGGGCATCCACCGTATCAAAGCCCAGTGTCTTGGCAAAGGCATCGTCCAGCGGTACAGGCTGCTTTTGCTCCACGGTGTGCAGGGTGATGGCGAACTGTGCTGTTTTGCCGGAAAGCTCCGGCACCCGGAACTCGGCGGGATAGGTAAAATCGAATCGGAAGCTCTCGCCTGCTTTGTGGCCGTACACAGCATCCTCGGCGGCGGGCATCAGCTGACCGGTGCCCAGCACCACGGTCACATTTTCCATTTTGCTTTCCGGGATGGGTGCGCCGTCCATGAAGCCCTCAAAATCCAGCGTGACGCGCATCCCGCGCGCGGCGGACTTTTCCACCGGTGCAAAGGGGGCGTGGGTGCGGGTGAGGTTCGCCGCCTCCAACTCCACGGCCTTTTCCGATACCGGGCGCACCCGGCGGGTGAATTCCAGCCCCTTGTATTGGCCCAGCGTGACCTTGGGCAGGGCGTTTGCATTCTGTTCCATGGGAAATACTCCTTTTATATCCAAAGCGTTTGCAATTTAAAGTCCATGTCCGGCAAGCCAGGCTTCCGCCACCTGCGAGAACATTTCGGGGTAGAGGGCATCCTCCTGCGCGAAGGCATCCAGATAATATTCCACCTCAGCCCGGTTGGCAGGCTCGGTGCGCTCCCACACGGTGAACACGGTGCCGTTGCCCATGTCAAAGCTGGCGGCCTGCGTAAAGTGCTCATCCCGCGCGGCGCAGAAGAGGGCATTCCACCGGCCGGAGAGCTCGCCACCGCTGACAAAGGTCTGGGGGAGCGGCTCTGCGGTGAGCACATACTTTGCTTCGAAGAACCGCACCGGGAACTCGTGGGTGCCCGGGATGGAGATGCCGGCGGCCAGCTTGCCCTGCAGCTGGATGTCCGGCAGGGCGGCATACTGGAACATGTCTGAGTTATACAGCATGTCGTGGGGGATCATGTAGGCGAACTCGCCCTTTTCCGCATCGCAGTGGGCATCGATCCAGTCGTCCACGCGCTGGATCTGGGCGGCATCGGTGCGGTCGTAGGTGAGCTTGTCCAGCCGGACGAATTCCGACACGGCCTTGAGGGGAAAATGATCCACCACAAAGCCCGGCAGAGCAACGGTGGTCAGCGGCGAGCAGCGCACGGACACCGCAAACACCATGGTAAAGCCCCAGTAGCAGAGCTTGACGGCGGTGTGCTTTTTCAGGCCGTCGGCCAGTGCGGCGGAACCAACGAGGAACAGCAGCAGCCACCCCGGCACGAACAGCAGCATCTGGTGGGAGCCGGTGTTCTGTACCCGGGTAAACAGCACAAGGCTCACCAGCAGCTCTGCCCCTGCAAGGCAGGGCAGGGCAGGCAGACGGCGTTTTGCGGCAAACCACAGCCCCATTCCGATGAGGATGAAGTTCAGCAAACCGATGCGCAGTGTCTGTGCGGCCAGCTCCAGCGTGATGCCGCCGAAGTTGTAGTAAGAGTAGCGCCCGGCGTAGTCAAAGCTTAAAATTTTGCGCACCATGGGCAGAAGCAGCAGCACCATGGCCCCGGCCGCACACAGGCCGAACACCACCAGCCGTACCATGCGGTGCACAGCGCGGCTGGGCTGGCCATCTTTTGCCAGCCGGATGCTGGAAACTGCCAGCAGCAGCACGTAGGCAAAGCAGTAGCCCACCACAAAATATAAGTACCAGCGCCGGGTGAGGATGATGCCTGCCGTGGCGGCGAAGATGAGCAGATAGCGGGGCAGGTCGATGCCGTCAAAGCGGTAGTCCAGTGTGAGCAGCATAAGCATGAAGGCAAAGATCAGCCCGAACCAGTCCGGCTGGCCCAGCACCGCCGACATGCGCACGAACGGGAAGGTAGCGCACCACGAAAAGCCGATGAGGAAATACCAGAACCGGTTCTTTACCCGTAGCATCCGGCCCACCTTGACCGTCAGGCCCGCCAGCAGCACCAGCAGGCTGGGCAGTACGCTGAATACCTGACAGAATGCGTAGTCGTCGCCGGTCTTGCCGCTCAGGCAGAACGGGAACTCGGTGAACAGGGTGATGAAATTCGTATAGTCCTCGGTGATGGAATCGAGGAGAAACCGGAAGCCTGCGCCTGTGCTCTGGGCAAAGGCGGCTTCGGCATGATACTGCTTTAGAATGTAGTTTACGTAGTCCCAGTGGTAGAGGAAGGTGCGGCTGCCGAGGGTCCAGTAAAAGTAAAGCGCGGCCGCTGCCCACAGGCCCACCAGCACCGCCTTGTGGAACAGGTCCAGCTCTATACCGGCCCGGCGCAGCACCAGCAGCGCCAGTGCAAACAGTGCTGCATTGCACCACAGGCTCACCAGCGGGAAAAACAGGCTGCTGCCCGATGCGGCAAGGCAAAATATTATAAGCGCCATCGCTCCGGCAGCAAGGCCCAGCCAGACCTTGCCAAGGACAGACAGACGGGAAACGATTCCACTCATCCCAAAAACCTCTCAGCTGCAGAATATCACAGCTACAGTATAGCAAGCAAAATCTGCACTGTCCAGCCGCTGTGCACGGAAAACAGCAAAATGTCCCGCCGCTTTGAACGCAGACAGGACATTTTGAAACGAATATTACTTATTGGAATTGGCTGCGGCCTTTGTGCTGCGGGCAGCGCGGCGCTTTGCGTTCAGGGCTTTGTTGGCGCTGATGCGGGCCGCATCGGGGTTCGGGGCCTCCGGCGCAAGGCGCAGCAGGCAGCTGCCCATGGCAGGCAGGTCTACTGTAAGGGTATAGTCCCGACCAAACACACCGCCATCGGTGGTGTGAAGCTTTGTCTTGCGGCGGCCCTTCAGTGCACCGCCCCACTCGGGGGATTCGGTGTTCAGCACCTCCTCGGCACTGCAGGGAAAGCGCAGATACAGCGGGAACTTTTTGTGGGCGTGGTCCTGCGTGTTCATGATGCACAGCAGGTTTTCGCCCCGGCCCTTGCGCAGCCATGCGTACACGCCCTCGTTGCGGCTCTCGCAGGCCACCCACTCAAAGCAGTCGGGGTTGTACTCGCCATCGTAGAGGGCGGGCTCGGTGGAGTAGACCCGGCACAGGTGGGCAAAGTATTTCTGGAAGGCATCGTGGAAGGGATATTTCAGCAGATCCCAGTCCAGCTCCCGCTTTTCGTCCCACTCCCGGAAATGCCCCAGCTCGTTGCCCATAAAGTTCAGCTTTTTGCCCGGGTGCGCATACATATAAAAATAGAGGGTGCGCAGCTGGGCGCATTTTTCCTCGTAGGTGCCCCAGAGCTTGTCGATGATGGTCTTTTTGCCGTGGACGACTTCGTCGTGGCTCAAGGCCAGCAGGTACAGCTCATTGTAGAAATAGTGCATACTGAAGATGATCTTTCCGTATGCATTGGGCCGCTCGCCGAAGGGGGTGGCAAAGTAGTCCAGCGTGTCGTGCATCCAGCCCATGTCCCACTTGTAATCGAAGCCGATGCCGTCGTAGCGGGTGGGGGCCGTGACTTTGAGGAAGTTGGTGGAATCTTCGGCCATGTAAACGCCGGTGGGCCAGCGATCGTTCAGGCCGTGGTTGAGGTTCCGCAGGAAGGTGACGGCGCCCTC